>Ga0247765_1000382_pt1 | contig 35520 bp, 35 predicted proteins | sample UWRJL106311C6_FD_179949 | JGI IMG/M metagenome (GOLD analysis project Ga0247765, IMG submission 179949) | Plant litter microbial communities from Arlington Agricultural Research Station in Wisconsin, United States - UWRJ-L106-311C-6 | ecosystem: Environmental > Terrestrial > Plant litter >...
TTTTTTTGGGGGGGGGGGGGCGTGTTATTCCGGAAAGATTACTTCTTTTTTACCCATGTACTTGTACTACATACATTGAATGAGTGGTGACTTTTTAACTCAAAAATCGGAAACCCCCACACACAGCCTCCAAAGGTGCTGTTTTGCACAAGTCTCCGGCAGCTTGGAGCAAGTGCACCCAAATGGTTAGGTCGCATCGAGTTGGGGTAGCATTGCGGCAGGCGCAGTTCTGTTGTGGTTGCACAGCAAGCAGGAACGCAAACACACACACACAACGAAAGCGAAAGAAAAAAAAAACACTTCCTTTTCCCCTCCAATCCTATGGTCGTGGTGAAAAAAAAAGTGCCGCATAATCTACACCGGGCCGTTCCTCACCTCATCTCTCTCGTTGGGCAGCTTGGGATGAAGGAGCGCGCAAAAAGCTGCGAGCTGCGCCTCGGACTTGAGAGTGAAATGACGCTTGGGATTGGATTGGATTGGATTGTGGTGGAGTTTAGATTTTGAACCACCAGAAAATCTCTTTCCGCGATGCAGAGAAGGAGAAAAAAAAACAAGAAAGAGATGAAGGGGGGAAAAAAAAAGATACAAGCTGTAGAACTCATAGTAAAACCCATTGACTACCTTTTCAGGCTAGGTAGTCTATTAATACAAGTTACAAGTTGGAAGCAATGGTTTCGCCGTCCAACATGGCGAGCATGGTCATGACGGATGTCGCAGGTGCGACGATCGATCGATCCCATGTGGCCTCGTCAGATGCCTGCCCTGTCGTGCCGGCCCTGCACAGGTGCCACAGACGTTACTACGACACAGTACAGTACAGTGCGCATACTCATAATGTCATCAAAATCCTGTACATAACGTGAGAATTAAATGGTCAACTATGCCTTAGTTTTTACCTGGGTTCGTACATGTTTCTCACGTCTTCTAGAAGAGAGAGAGACGCTGACTGACGACGTTGGGATGCTGGGTGTCGTGATTGATGCTGGCGGCAACATTTTCGCAGGGGATTACTTTGCGGAGAGACCTGACCGCAAGGCTACCCGTTTTAATAAGTGGAAGCGCTTGACTCAGAATGACGCAACCGCCTGGACCCATATTAACACGGCATGGCACAAGTATCCGGGATACGCAGCAGATACGCGTTGAAAAAAAGACAGCGTCTGGCACTCCGCCGAGCGCGGCGGAATAACCGGCGTTAGCAGTGGTGTGCACGCTGGGCTTAAACGTCGGAGCCGCCGCCGTCGGCCGCAGCGCCGAAGGGCCTCAGTAATTGGCCCCACCACCCCTGTAACGGCCCACCCACCTTTTTCTGCCCAAGCCAAGGTAGCTGTCACACAACACACATTCCAGGGTCTTTGTCATCCTAGGAGATGAGTTTGCCGTCCCACCGACCCGCCGAAACCAATATCCCGTAGGGCTGGCTGGCTCCGAGCGGGCCTCCAGACATTAAATCCGGGCCCGGACTTCGCAAAACTTGTGATGCCGTTAAAACAATGACGCTCGGGAACAGACGCGTCCAAAGCGCATACACACACGCCCTTTCCAAGGTTTTGCTGGCTGGACCCCCTTCTGCATCGCACTTCCCACGTAAGATTAGAAATGCGAGATGTCTCTCCGCACCATAATTTGCCCAGAGTTTTGTGCAGCCAACAAAATGTCTCGTCTTGATTCCTTGCCCAAAGCGAGCCAGCTTCCCGGCACACACAAAACAGTGTGCGGTGTCGAGAAAGTCTCCGAGCCACCGGGTCGCTGCATCCACCCCTCCCTCCCTTTCTGTCCTTTCCCTTTCTTCTCGATGCTTCGAGTTTTCCTCCGTTGACAATCCGGAACGTTTTTTTTTTTGGCTTTGTCGGACTAAGCTTCTACTCCGGTTACATACCGGATGACTGTTTCGCTTCTTCTTCTTCTTCATCTCAAACCATGTCGTGTCACACACACCGCCTTTGGAGGAGGGATATACAAATATCCTCGCCTCGCCCCCCCTTTGTCTTGAACCCTGGGATATTTTCCAGCCCAGATCGGATCTCATCATCCTCCTCCGCCAACATTCCCACTCTAACCTAGTCTTCTTTTGGTCTTCCTCCTCCTCTTCCCTTCCTCTTCACTCTCCCAAGGATCGAGAGCTAGATCGAGAGAGTCAATTTCTTTTGCTGGCCATGGCTTCAAACGTCACCTTTGACAGCCCAGACCGGCCTACCACTAGCGGCCTATCTGCTCCAGCTCCCAGCACGGCCCGGAATAGCGCTTACATGAGCGATTCTACCCATGCAGCTTCAACCATTGAGCTCGAGAAGAAAGATGTCGAAGCCGCGAGCACTATCGAAAGCACCAAGATCGAACCGACGACGGCCCCCACTGCCGACGAGAGTGATGACGAGAATGAGTATCCCCAGGGCGTCAACTTTGTCTTCATTGTCGTTGCCTTGGTACTCAGCATCTTCCTCGTATCTCTGGACATGACTATCGTGGCCACGGCCATCCCCAAGATCACAGATGAGTTCCAAGGCCTCGAAGAGGTTGGCTGGTATGGCTCGGCCTTTTTCATGACGGTCGGTGGCTTCCAGAGCTCGTGGGGCAAGATCTACAAATACTTCCCCCTCAAGACCAGCTTCCTCATCTCCATCTTCATCTTTGAAGTCGGCAGTTTGATCTGTGGTGTGGCTCCCAACTCGGTGGCGCTGATCATCGGACGCGCTATTGCCGGTGTTGGTGCCGCCGGTATTGGATCTGGTTGCTACACAATTATCGGATTTTCCGCTCCTCCCGCAAAGCGGCCCCTCTTCACCGGCATCATCGGCGCTGCCTACGGTATCGCCTCGGTTATTGGTCCTCTACTCGGCGGTGCCTTTTCCGACCATGTCTCGTGGAGATGGTGCTTCTATATCAACCTGCCCATCGGCGGCGTTTCCGCTGCCATCATCCTCTTCTTCTTCACCACCCCAAGGGCCGCTAAGCCGGTGGATGCTCCCCTCAGGGAGAAGCTGCTGCAAATGGACCCCCTAGGCACCGTCCTGGTGATGGGAGGCGCCATCTCGTACACGCTTGCTCTCCAGTACGCGGGCGTGACCAAGGCCTGGGATTCGTCGACGGTTATCGGCCTCCTTGTCGGCTTTGCCCTCATCTTTATCGTCTTTGGTTTCTGGGAGTGGTACAATGGCGAACGGTCCATGATTGTGCCCCGACTCTTCCGCCAGCGTCACGTCTGGAACAGCTCCCTGTTCATCTTCTTCTACGCCGGCGCGTACTTTATCATCCTGTACTACCTTCCCCTGTACTTCCAGTCCATCGACGGTACCAGCCCTACCCAGTCCGGTGTTCGCAACCTCCCGCTCATTCTCGCCGTTACCCTGGCCACCATCTTTTCCGGTGCCTTCATCTCCAAGACGGGTCTATCTACCCCATTTACCGTTGGCGGCGCGGCCATTGCCACAGTCGCGGCCGGTCTCCTCTACACGCTGGATATTGGCACCGGTTCCGACAAGTGGATCGGCTACCAGGTTCTCGCCGGTCTGGCTTGGGGCGTGGGTGTTCAGGTTCCCATGATTGTGGTGCAAGCCAACTCGCCACCGGGAGATTTGTCATCGGTTACGGCAATGATTATGTGTAAGTTCCACCCAAAAACGGCCTTACTTGAGGGAGGGAAAACTAACATGAGATTTTTATTTTTAGTCTTCCAAACCATTGGCGGAGCTTTCCTCGTAGCCGCTGCTCAATCCGGCTTCATTAACGAACTCCTCGCCTCCGTCCCCGCCGATGTGAATCCGCTAATGGTAGTCGGTACCGGCGCGACCATGATCCGAACGGTTTTTCCAGCCGAACAAATTCCCGGAGTCATCGCCGCTTATATGCAAGGGCTTAAAACGGCGTTTGCGCTCGCCACGGCGAGTGTGGGTATCAGTGTGCTGATTAGCGTTTTTAATCGGTGGAAGAGGTTGAACCTCGAGGCTGTAGCGGGGGCAGGGGCCGCTTGATTTGATGTGAACCTTACCTGACACAGGCGGAGGGAAAGAAAAAGAAAAGACACATATTTGACATATAAACATTGGATGGATGGGGGGATAGATACCCTTGGGTTGGCACGGGATATATATATATACATTGGGTTTGGGACAATAATTTTTCGAGATATGGTCAATCAGCGGTCGGCGTTGGGGGGTTTTGTTCTTTTGTCTCGTCAGTCAGTTACAGTTAGGCATTATATCCATCTCTATCTACCTATCTGCCCTCTCTTCCAGTGCCCTCAAGCTCAAGTCAAATAACCCAAGTAAGCAACAGCAGACTAAAAGAATCGAATCGAGAGAAGGGGGGGATAGAGCCAAAATCCAAGGATAGTATCAAGCTTTTAACGATACCTATGAATGGATGAGCCCTTAACGTTGTTGCTGTATATACCTATAAAATAAAAGATGGCGAACATTTTCGGGGTTTTTTTTTTATTTTTTATTTTTTTATTTTTTATTTTTTTAGTTCTGGTTAGCTGGCGGGCGGCGGGAAAAAAGACATTATAGCCATTGCTCGAACGAAAAAAGGAAGGAAAGGAAGCATCATTCACTATTAAAAGCCTGTGTATACATCTCCAACAATCCCTTTACAAATTCCAGCTGCTCGGCCTTTTAGCTGTACACATGGCGCTATCTACAAAAGCTTAACCCCGCCTGTCCAGCACACGAGGGCATAGCACTTGATGAAAAAAAAAGGCGTCATATCAAATTGCAAAAGGCATTGATCCCATTTCGAACAAGTGATGGCTATCTATCTTTCATGTAGAGAATACACATTCCCCTGAATGCTTTATCCCCTCCACCTTATTCCCACAGACGTCTCCCAATCCTCCCACGTTCCCACCTCACCACTCAAGTTATTCTCCATGGCGCCCGCGCCGCGCATAAGTGTGTCGAAAAAGGCGAGGTCAACGCCTTGGAATGCCCAGTCACTGGTACATAAAGACATTAGCAAAAAAAGGCAACAGAGCTCAAGGGAAATGTGGCATGACATACTCAGCACTGGCAATCAAGGCCGGGTAGTCATATTGCTGTAGCATATTGTTGTCCGTTGTCGTAAATTGGGGTGCGAATCCTGTTGGCTCTAATCCGGGACCGCCACCGGGGAGGCTCTCATGGCAAATGTTTTCCTGTTGAGGCTGAGGCTGAGGTGGTTCTGTGGATGGCGGAGTGGGATTGACCTGTGGTGGCGGCAGGACTGATGGTGTCCCTGAAGTGGTGACGGCCCCCCCCTCGGCCTCAGCAGACACAGGTGACGGCCTTGTCGCAGTGCCCAGACCATAGGGAGCGGCATTTTCGTCTTCCCACTCGTGACGGTCACACATCTCGACCGAGTCTAAGGACCTCAGGGGCGCAGCGACCTTGGAGATGACACCTTCGGGGGCGATTTTGACCAGGCCAAAGTAGGGTACGGAAATGCGCAGGACATTTTCTTCGCCAGGCTGATCTACGTCAAGCCCACTGAGAGGACTCGTTTGGTATCGTCTCCCGCCCTCCGCCGCCTCAGCTTCAATGTCGAGCAGGCGGCGCAATAGGGTGCTGCTATTGGCGCTGAGGGCATCGCAGCTTTCCATGCTGACCATGTCCATCTGCGCGAGGACATCTTCCATCATGGCCCGGTCGCTCATGCGGTGGTGGGCGAGCTGGTTACCGCCCATGGGTTGACGGTGGCCATCGAGGTGGGCGAGGAGGAGAGTAAGAGCGGCCTTGAGGGCGTAAAAGTCAATGGTGCGGCAGCAGAACGCAACGCGGTTGTAAGATCGGTAAAGCACAAAGCGCGATAGGATTTCCCTTGCGGCTGTCACACACGTGGCTTTGCTGTACTCGTACTTGGCCCGCAGGTCCTCGTTGGCTGCGCTGCTGAGACGCAGCATGTAGGGAAGGTGAAGGTGGTTGAGGAGATGGTAGTGGTACAGCTGCTCCCACAGTTGAACCGTGTCCCAGAATCGATCCTCCAACGTCCCCCCTTCCATGGCGAGATTCGGAGCAAGCCACCACCTCCCCGGCAGATGCTTCGCAGCAGCCTGAAGCTCCAGGTCGAGGGCCTGGGTCAAGGCGTAGTCTTCCGAGTTGGGGTCTGTTTCGATGCGTTCTAGCATCTTCACTGAGATGACGGTATGGGCACGCTCGATTCTCCCCTGTGGTGTGTCATCAGCCATGCTCGCCGGAGAACACATCGACCTGTCGTGCGAGCCCGGAGGGAGACCGAGCATCAAGCATTGAATGCGATCGGCGTATAAAATACGAAACCACACATGCCGCGGATAGATAGCAACATTTGGTTCAAGCGCCTTGACGGGTTGCTCCTGAGCACTCCGATGAAGGCCCATCAGCTGGGCTATCACCATCGCTCGTCTCATGGTCAGCCACGACCGTCTCAAGTTTCCGCTATTGCCCTGAAATACGGCCTCGAGTATGACACATTCGAGGCCCTCATAGGTCCCGAAAAACTCATCATTGGTTGTGACGAGGCTAGTGGCAGTCTCGGCGAGTTTCTGGCCCCATTCCCAAGGCCTCCTCGCCAACTTCGTCAGCTCGGGATCGGCACTCTGGCTGAAGGTTTGCAGGACCGTGGCAAGCTGCAGCATACGCTTGGCGATGAGCACGGGGTGGGTTTTTGGGTCGGGCAGTGAGAACAGCTCTTTGGTGCGCTGAAGCCCCTTGGACTTGATGATCGAGTACGGGACCCAGAGCAGCTGGTTGAAGAAGACATCTCTAGCCGCAGCCGACTGAAAGAGAAGGTCCATATCCTCCTTTGGCGGGTAAGCGGCGCAAAGAGCAGCCGAGACGACCTCGTACCGACATAGGTTACTGGGTGATGTGCGCGCCAGAACCGGCGTGACCTGGGCAGGTGGATTGACTGGCAGAGGGGGGGCCGAGTCAGAGTTGGACTGGGGAGGACTGGGCAGACTGGTGTCGATGCCTCTATTTGCCGCACTACCAACCGTCTTTACCAGTTGCTTCACCAATGCCTCGACACGGACAATCCTGTCCCCCATTTGCCGGCTTCGATCGGTTGATTCATGGGCTTCCTCAGGGTATTCCTGGCTGATGCATTTCGTCCCGCGGTGGTTGCAACCATTGCAAACATGGTCCGCGTCTGAAGCAAAGTTGCAGCGAACTTTGCGGCGTTTGCACTCCCAACAACTGCGGGTCCCCTTCCGAATCTTTCGGCGCTTGGCCTCCGATTCGGCCCTGGTTGAGCCCCGGGACTCGGCTCGGGGCGATTGCTGTTCCGGTGTTTGTAAGCCTTCGAACATATTTGAAGCCAATATGCCCGCCGGGTCCTGAAGGATAGCGCGGGGCCTGGATGTGGGAAGGTCTTGAAAGCATGAGCCGTATCGGCGGAAACAGTGGTGGGTTGTCTGGAGCTTTTGGGGAGCCTCTCCGGCCGAAGCGGTTGCTCCTTCCGCCGAAGCGGCGGGCCAAGACTTTGCCAGTCGGCCCACCCCTTGTGCAATTATTCAGCCACTCCCAAGGCAGCCGCACGGGCTGTCAGCACGGAACGAGGTGAATGACAAAGGATTCGGGGACCTCGTAAAAAACTTTCCGACAGCTTGGAATAGGCCAGAGGCACCAATCACCCACCACCGCCAAGGCTGAATACAAATGCAGCATCAACAAAAATCACCATGCCTCAGGATTGGGAGGGAGTTCAAGATCTATTCCGCGCCCTGGGAAAGGTTTCGGCCTCTATCTGTTTTATCATAATTTTTCAATTACAAGAAGACCTCCAAATTCAGCTCTAGCGTGCTCACAACATGCCTATGCGCGATTAGCTCCCAGTTGGTCACAAAATGAAGGATGGGAGGGGATTGACTTACTTTAGGTCATAGTGCTTGAGCACCTCAGGATGCAAGATACCAAACTCGCCGATCCTTTGAACCTTACCACCTTGACGAAGGTTGACAGAGGCTGCCCGGCCTTCGAAGAAAGTGGGTTCCTTGATCTCTTCCAGGAAGTACCCGTCGGCTTCCGAAGAAGGCACAAAAGGCACACTTAGCATCGCCATGATGCGATCCAGCAGGCCATGCACATCTTCGAAGCCACTCCTCTTGCCGCAGAAAGCAGCGCCCCATCGCCTCTCATTCTTCGTCTTACGTTCTTGGCTCTCATCCTTCAGAGCTACGTCTGAGACTTCAAAGATCGTGAGAGGAAGCTTGACCGACTTGTTCTCACGAATGGTCTTGAGAAGGCCTGGTAGGAGAGATGTCCGGACGACTTGGTACTCGAGGGACTTGGGATTGGCGAGCTTGATGGCAGTGGTCCCATCATCCACTCGCCGGAGCCACTCAAAATTCTCCTCGTGCGAGCAGAGAGCCAGGGGCATAACTTCCAGCCAGCCAGCTGACGCACATTCGAGACGTACGATATCGCCAAGCTTGTTGATAGGCAGTGGCTTCGCGATGATAGCTGACTTATTCGGCGATAGGCGGGGAATCTTGTTAAAGCCATAAGCGATGGCAACATCCTCCATCTGGCAGGACATTAGTGAACTATTCCGCCATCAATAGGAAACGCCAACTGCGGGCACTTACCACGTCACAAGCGTGCAAAACGTCCGCTCGAGTTGGCGGAACTGAAACCTTGACTGACTTGCTATCGCTGCTGGGCTCGGCCTTGTATGCCATTTTGCTAAGCAATTGACATATTGACTCAGCCGACTCTTGCAACCCGCTGCATTCATTGACGTACTCTACCCCAACATCAATAACCCGAGTTGTCAAGCTGGGCGTAGTCCGTGTCACCCCGTTGTGCTCCGAGATGATCTTGACCGGCTCGATTGTAAAGGGCTCCTCGCAGTACTTGGAGAACATGGCGACCATGATGTTGCAGACAATATCTAGTTTTGTCTGGTCACTCGCCGTGATCTCGATGAAAACGTTGGTAGTGTTGAGTGTGATCTTGGAGTGGTCTCCGTTAATAATTGGAGGAAGCGAGCAGACGACCTTGTTGGCATCAAAGATGACGGGATAAACTGGCTTGTCTCGGATGATGTGGAGGTAGCGGCTGAGATGTTTGTCGGCTTCGTAGAATGTCATCAACTCTTCTCCATTCATTTTCTTGGACTGGTTAAGCGGGATGAAGTTGATATCCTTGGGGGGGAGTGCCTCATACGTGAAGGGGCCCTGAATCGTGTCGAGATCGTGGGTGCCGATTCTTTCAAGCTTGTTAGCGTCCATCCCCTGATCATGGGTATGAATAGACCTCCACTTACGATACGAGCGTCCGTTGCCTTGCCAAGTTCTGATGCAGCTTGTCTTGCAGACCGATGAAGGACTCGTAAGTGGCCTCGGTGAACTTGACGTTACGGAGGATGGCACCGGCAACATACGGGCGGACCTTCTCTGTATCCTTTGTTACCGTAATGGTCTGAAGCTTGTCCTCTGGGATGTCAAGGAGCGTGTAGTTTGGTGTCGCATGCTTGCCGCGGAAGATATTCAAGTGTAATGCGATTCCTGCGCTCCATTTCTCAGTTACCCTGCTACGAGGCGCGGTTTTCTTTGGTTTAGAGCGTCATACCCTCAAAGCAAAGCATGTCGTATCGATTCGCAGGAATCTCGATGGCCAATTCGGGCGCTTCCTCTTTGGGGCGTGCCGGGTCATCCTCCGTGTCCTTGTCGAGCTCGATGCCGAAATCGAAGCACAGACGCTGGAACTCGTCGGCCGTGAAACTGTGCAGGCCGCGATATTAGCGATGGCTCTTGCCTTCTAATTCGAGTGTGCATCGATAAGGCGCGGGGAAGGGGTAGACTCGAAGGAGGTTCGCAACTGTAAGTCCTCGAGCTGGGGGTCTCAAGGCCAACATGGTGGGGTAACGAGCTACTTACTGCTGGCCGAGCTCCTCGAAGAGGGCGTATTTGTCGACGTTGATGGTAGGCATTTCGGATTTGAGGTCACAGGCTGGCTTCTTTGAGCAATTCCGGCGGTAATTGGCTGGCCTTCAACGCTCGTCAAGGATCAAACTGAGCGCGCTGCCCCAAGGTTTTGTTGCCGGACCTGAATCAATCTGCGCTCGCCCAACGGACCCTGCTTGGATGACTCAAATTCGCGGGACAGTTCTACCGCCGCTCCTGACCGCCTGCCCCAGCAAGGTGCCCTGAAACCCATGAGCCTGCCCCACTTCGCCAAATCCGCACGGGCCACAAATGAAATTTGCTAGCGTGCACAGACCAACTAGAATCGCCTATATATTCTTCGCTTCCCTCCCCAATTCTTATTTCTTCTTTTTCTTTTTTCTTCATACTTACCTTGATTGAGTGCAGGGAGATCAAGAACACCTTGCACTATGGCGGAAAGCCTGCATTGCACATCGTGGTGCTAGCCGCTATGAATTGTCCTTCGGGGCCGTTCCGGTCGGAATTTTTGCTGTCCTCATCACCTCTTTTTCGCTATGCACATTGCCTGCGGGTAGTGTCATGGAGAAGAAGCTCTAGACTGTTGCTTTACATGATTTTTCGGTGGTCACCCTGTCTTCACTTGACACCTGTGGCGCGTTGCATCGTAACTCTGGCCGAGCTAAGTTGCGTTCCCCAACCTCTCGAAGACTGCCTAGTGCTTGATAAATTATTGTTCGTGCGGCATTAATTCGTACACTCGGAAAAACACGCAAGGGCGGACGAACGAACCTAGGGTGGTATTGATCTCTCGCGATCCCTGATCCGTTCGGGTCATTAAGTGATGGGACAGAAGAGTAATAATGAAGCATACGTGGGAGAGAGCCTTTGCTACGAGGCAGTCCCGACGCGAATATTGGATAGACGCGCCTCTCGCGCATCATCTACCGAACATGGAAATTATGTAAATTTGCCCGGAACATGCTCTATCCCTATCAAGATCTAAATACAGGACTGGGTATGACCTTTATCCCAAGGTATCCAAACGATTGCACAGTGTATTATGATAATGATGACTCGATGCTCCTGTACGGGAACGGGGTATCTCAATCCAACGCTGTGATGAGCAAAACGACCGGGCCAAACATATGCTAGACTCCGCTGCAGCAGCCCAATGAGCGACAGAAACCGAAGAAGTACAGCGATGCGCGCGTGTATGGCGGTGAGTGTGATGAATGAACGTGGATGCCCATGGTGAGAGCATGGGAAAGGTGAAGCTGCGCGGCAACGTGGAAGAAAAGAATAAAAGACCAAAAAAGAGAAACGAGCAAATAAAATGTAAGAATCAAAACAACTATAATCCAACACAAACACCTACTCAATTCATCCTCATTTCGTTCTGCGCCATGAACCCCCTTGCCAACTCATCACCGCCCTGCTCCGCTGCCTCCATCCAGTGGATAGCGATACACATAAGCATGGGATCGTTACGCGGATCGCCAACGCCCATACCGGGCTTCACGCCAGGACCATCACTACCAGCAACTGCCCCTGCGCCAACGCCTGAAATACCAAGCCCAAGGCCACCACCTCCAGCTTGCCCCGCGCCCCGCGCCTGACCTGTGGAGTGGTACCTACTGGAACCCGACCCAGCCTGCCCCAATCGGCCGCCACCGAATTTCTCGATGAGAGCCTGTTTAAATACATCGCGGGGTTTGCTGAGGGGCAGAGTGGTGCGCTCCACGAGCTCCGGGTTGGAGAGATAGAAAATAGCAAGCTCTCGCTGGGCGGTCGAATCACCCTCCTTGGCAGTGATGGTCCACATGCGAGCGGCATCAGCAAGGGAATGTGTTGTCAACGGGAGCGGAGAAGGCGGTGATACGGGCGGCGAGGGCGGTGCGTCAGAGAGTGTCGGTGTAGCCGGATCCTGATTTGAGGCTGACACTGTACTACCCGTCCCTGGCCGGTTGCCAATTGTGCCGCCCGACGTCGGGGCTGGGCGCTTTTGCGTGTAGTTCTTGACTACCTCATCGGCAACTTCCACCATTGTTCGACAAACTTCCTGTTTGAGACTGAGAGCGGCAAGGCCAGCGTCCCAGAATGCTTTGCCCTTCTCCGTCTTGTCGAGCACCGACGGTGGTACAAATGAGGCGATGAACTGCAGGTCGCGGAACAAGGTCTTGGGGCGAAGAGCTGGGTCGCGGAAAAGAGCTTGAAGGATATTCGCAACAGCATCCGTGTTGGCCGGATGCATGGAAACGATGGAACGTGTCTCCATGTTACCAGCACCGCCAGATGTTCTGCCGCCTGTCCCCATGCCACTTGCACCAAAGGAGGGGCCGAACCCCATGGTTTGTGACCGCCGTTCCTTGACGTTATCTATCGTCTCCTCCAGTGGTTGGGAGCGGCTTGGGCCTGGACCGGAGCCATGCTCGTCGGTGGCTGAAGATGCCGAGCCTAGGTCCGACCGGGCCCAGGCCGACCGATATCGCCGAGAACCCGAGTTCAGTGAGGCAATGATTAAATGCTCCAGTTCATGCAGAGCGTTCAGCTTGACGTAAGGGTTTGGATGAACACAAAACATCTTCAGCAGACGTTGATAGGACTTTGTGAATGGGAAATCCGGCATTGCATCCTTCTTGGCCTCTTGGTTTTGCCGTTGTGCTGAAATGGTGTCGCTGGTAGCTGAGCTTTCATTTCCGTGGACGCTACCCCCATGTACGCTGCCATGGTGGCTACCGCCTGTGCCGTCAGGGCCGAGACTCTGGATGTCGGATGCTGCTTTGTCGCTCAACGCATCGTTGCCCGCGCCACGTAGGTCGCTGAAGCTCCTTCGCTTCTCCATGAAGCGTTTGAGAGCCGGTTTTCCAGCCTTGCGTTTTTCTCTAGCTCGAGCCTGACGCTCGCGCCGCAAGATCGCCTCTCGGCGGTCAATGCAGTCTTGACCGAGTCCCTCGAACCACGCGTCCGTTTCCGAACCGCGGGAGTAGACAAGGTTACCCAAGTCAGAGAGGAGCAAACTTGTCAGGGTTTGTCTCAGCTCATTCAGGAAGCGGGTTTTTTCATCAGACAAGCGCTGCTGGTAAACCGTTTCGTTCGAGGAGGCTGATGTACCTGGGCGACCATTGGATTGCTGGGACTGGGAACCCAGGGATTGATGATGAGGAGGATGGAAGGACCCTGACAGGTTGGTGACGCTTGTAGTTGGTGAGTGTGCCCTTGAAGCGGCGCTGGGCGATGTGGCACGGTGTTGGAAGGGAGACCAGAATGTCGCCTGCGCATCGATCTGGTGAATAGGGGATGATGCACCAAAGTATTCTTGCCCGTCAAGCACTTCGGAAATCACAGTGCTTGCCCTGGAGCTGTAGCGTCCCGAATCGAATGACGCCTGGCTCATGTTCTGCCCAGATATAGCGCGAAGATCCCCTCTCAGAGAAGGGGGCCGTGAAGTGGCGCGCCCTAGAGAGCCGAATCGTCGTTCGGGATCGCTAATGACGCTAGCCGAATCATCCCAGACCGACTGGTTGTCCCGATCCCGTGTGACCTTGTTACTCTCCAGAGCTCTTCGATCACGAGTGTAGAGGTCGCTTGACCACAGTACTGGCGCATCGATCATACTCTCACCCATCAACTTGTTGACACAACTGTCCACCTCGCAGCCAAAACGGTGGATGCGCTCTTCGCCTCGGCAGAAATTTTCAATGCCACACTGCTGAAGCCACCGGGCAGTCTTCTCCGCCTGGTCGTCCCGTAGCTTGTTGGGACCACCCTGGTCTTCTGGGGCGGCTAAGAGGTCTAGGATTTGCGACTCGGTTCTGTAGATGAACTTGGAGTTGGGGCCCCGCTGCATCATACTCTTGATACGCTGGAATGAGTTCCAACTTCGCGGGATGCCCATCGTCTTGAGTGCAACAGCGACATTGCGAGAGTCCGCGTATGGCGCGGAATTACGAACGTCGGTGACATACCACATCTTATCCCTGAGAGCCCGGAGTCGTCGCATCATGCCATCGATAAGCCCTTCTGCTCGCTCTTGACTCTGCTTAAGCCAAACGAGCCACGCATCGTAATCTTCGATGGCGGCGGCAGACCTGCGGATAGAGTCTCGCGGGCCGCGCGAAAAGATGTTCAAGAGATTCGCGAATCCGTCGCGCCGGAGTGAATCCGAAGTCAAAGTGTTGAGTTGCTGCAGCGTCTTCCAGTAGAGATGCGCTGATACGAAATCCGATTGGGCACGCGACTGGGAGGACGCCGCAGTCAACATGGCGATAAGAGGAGAAGATATTTCAGCAGCGTCCGAAGAATCCTTGCCCTTGTCGTTCTTCGGGGGGCTCTCGGCGATGCTGCTAGCAACACTCTGAGCGCGCTGCCGGTACGGATTCCGGCTGCCCATGGTGGTGATTATTTTGTTCCGCGATCGGTATTTCTTGTTGAGGCTTGACGCGCGGTTGCTGAACGTTTGCTTCTTCGACCCGTCATTCTCAAGGTTCTGCGGGATCTCGTAGTCCTGGACCAACTTCAGGATGGAGTCTCGCAGTTGATGGTAGTCCTTGTCCAACTCGGGTCGCTCGTCCTCTGTAGAATCACCCTCTGTGTCGCTGGTGGATGAGTTTTCTTCCTCGACTTCATCATCTGGGTCGTATGTCATGTGCGTAGATAGATGATTCCCGTCGGCCGAAATGAATAGAACAGCCCAACGCTCAGCACATGGGTGGCATGATCCATACACAACATCTTGGCCAAGCGCCTGGGTCATCTCCTGGATAGCTAGTCGAAGTCTTATACCGTCCTCTTCAAAGTTACTAGGCGGCTTTTGTCCTGCGAGGTCCGGAAGGGGAGGAGAATACCGGCGGGGACTGCCTTCATCCAAAAGGGGCTCCCTGGATGTTGTGGCCTCGCTGATGAATGATTCGGCGCTGGTACTGATGACGGACATTGTGTCGAAGTTGTGCATATTTCTAGAAGACATGGGTTGCGAGATCGCTGAAAACCCCGAAATGGACGGTGCGCCGGAACGCAGGCTGCTTGACCGTGCCGACCGCGGCCTCCTCTCGGGGAACAGCGCGTTGACCAGTGTGGCCACGTCGGCAGGGCTCATGACCAAGTAAGGATGGACTTCAGCGGTTTCTCTCAGCGAAGTGATGGAGCGTGCGGGCAAAAGTCTGGGCTTCTTCCGGAACTTGGACTCCCTAAACCGGTTATAGATGTTCTCGATATGGCCCTTGACCTTGAGCGGCGTTGACACAGGGGTTGGACTGTGAAGCAGGTCAACAACAAGTTTCTGAGCGTGCATCGCCACGGATTTCAGAATCTTTTGCCGTCCATATTCGGTGATGTGGTAATCAGCCATAATACCGAATGCCTCCGGATGGATGACAACACCAAGCAGCCAGACAGTAAACAGGTACTTGGAAACCAGCCATTTCCGGGTAGTCTCCACAAGGCTCTTGTCCAAACGTTTGAGAATTTCGTTGCCCAGTTCGATCAAACCTTCAGGGATGCCGGTGGTATCTTCGTCGTCGATGACCTCGAATAATTCGTCAACAGCCCTGGCGTAGAACTCCTCGGCTGCGATTTGGTCTTTGGAACTCCAGTCGGCGAGATTGAAGCGAGTCCCGTGCTGGTCCTCAGCGCGGTCCAACAGGAAAGCACCATCCTCAAGGATTTTCATCAGATACCATTCCATGTTGGACTTTCCAGACCAGTCGCGCATGCTGACCCAAACATTGAGAACCGAGATGAGAGTTTGCTCACTTCCCGTAGTACCCTCGGAGATCAGGCGCGCACACGCGTTGGCCCATATTGATAGCCTGCGCTTGTCCTCGGCACTGTCAGGGCCTGCGGAATTAGCAAAGCACGTGTAGATCAAGGCCGAGATGGGGTCGTGTCTCTGGAAGGAGAGTAGGCGCTCAATGGCGCTCCGTTCCTGGGTCGAGTGACGGCCACCGGAAGTGCCGGCTGCGGAACCGCCAGCGTTGGACGAGGTGCCACGGCCCGACGGTCGGCTGTGGTACGGGAGGACGGATTCAATGGGTTCAAGGGCTTGGTGAAAGTTCGTGAGCGCGGCCAATTCCAGATTGTTCAGCGACGCCAGTCGTGTGGCTAGGTATAGTGGATTGGTTCTGATCTGAGTCAGGAAGTTCAAAATAGTCTCCCTCGACGAAGCCGAAATCTCGGAGAGGAAAGGCGAAACAGCACCGGGAGACGCGGCTCCACCGGCAACGGAGCCGGTCGGGGTTTCCACGTTGTCGTATGACAGAAGGCCATGCAGCTCCATCTCCGGTTCCAACAGCGCATAACGACGGGTCTCGTCGCAGCTCTTTCGGACGTCAATCATGGCATTATAAAGGGAGGCAAACGTCTTCTTGTCATCCCCGCGGAAGCAGTCAACTAAATTGCGGTGAGCCAACTCACCGCACCTCACCAGTCGGGCGGACAGGGCGGTGGACACCAGTGTCCTCTGGAGGCGAATCCGGGTGTTTGCGCGCTTGCGCTCCTGAAACTTGGAGAGGCGCACGAGGTGTGCAAGTTCCTCCAAGCTAGTCCCTTCAGTCTCCGGGCTAAGGTTCTGGTTCGTGTAGAGCGAGACGTCGGTCAGGAGCGGTCGCAGGAACCCCAGTTTGGGGGGTTTTTCGTTGAGGGGGGACGGGGGGCCATCTGTAGTCCCGAGGCTATCCGAGGAACTATGAGGCACAGGTGTTGAGGAGGATGGGACGGGAGACTGTTCGATGATGGGCTTCCCGCGGCTCGGGATCGACGCCGGGAGCTGTTGAATCGATGATCGCCTCGACGAATCGTCAGCGCGGCGCACAGGGGCCGTCATGGTGTCCTTGGAGGCACGAGACGGGCTTCGGGACCGCATGCGTCGCGTTGGGGGAGCGAGCTCGACATGGTTTTCCGAGGGGGACGGAGTCGGCGACCGGGAATTCGGCGAAGCGGTGGCCGTCAGAGCTATGCTCGGGATCGCGGGGTTAGCAGACACACACATCTAGATGGTCTGGCAGTGGGAGGTCTGTGGTTTGCTCCGACATACGCGGCGACGAATGGACAGCAACGGGCGAGGAGAGGGAGCGCCGCATGGATATCATAATGCCATGTGAGGCGTCGAGTGGCCGTGTGCGATGGCCCGCGGCCTGCCAGCGAATTGCTGAGATAGCTCGGGGGGAGGGGCGGGAGCGTGGGAGGATCGCTCAACTCGGTGGGAAGGGCAAGGCTGCGATGAGCAAATCGGGCCCGGGTGCTCGACGTTGGGTGCCCAAGTGTTCGAGGCTTCTGCAGACCTGGATATGCGCGAGCTTGGTGGAGGGAAGGAGGGGGGCAGGAAAGGTGGAGGGGGGGGGGGCAGCTGACGGCTGCGAACTGCAGAGTCGGGGTGCGACCACAGCTCTCTCCCTCAGGTCGCCAACAATGTCATGGTCTCGCTAGGGGAGTGCACAAAACGGAGGGCGTGTAAGCGGCTACGAAGCTTCGCAAGGTTTTTAGGATGACGTTTCCGTCTGCTAGATGGACGTATGACAGCGCAGAGGTACAGGGGGAGGATGGATTTGGAAGAGCATGTGTTTCTTCGCACCTTCCACAGGTGGGCATGTCTTGATGTAGCAGGGCAGCAGCGTGGGGTAAGGACCGGCACCGGGCTCGGCCCAATGAGGAGCCTCCCAGCTGTGGGCGGGCGGGACCGGCTTGCTCAAGCCCTGCAGCTCTGCCGTTGGGTTGGTCTTGCCGCCTGGCGCCAGGCGCCTCAACCCCCAATCGCCCACGGGTTTTCGAAACCGGCTCCAGGACGACTCTGAGCTGGCCTCATCTCCCGTCACCCCGTCTTTTGACGAGCCTCGCACTGCATGTGCCGCTCGTCAGCCTCCTGGAGCCCGTGTATCCGCAATCAACGCCGTTCCACACAGGTGGCGATGATGGCGCGCCGCAACGCTGACTCGAGCCGATGCTGGCGTGAGTCGTGACTGTTCGGCTGCCAGCTGTTACCGTCGGTGCTAATATTCGACTAATGGCGCCTGACACGCCCGATGTCCGTCCCGCACGCGCGCACACGCTCAGCTCATGGCGCTCGCCAATCAAGTCGCATCTCATCGACTTCCCCTTTACCTCAGCTCCCAGGCGATCTTGTCCCTCTCACAAAAACTGTCGAGTCACATTGAAACTCAGACCTGCCGCGCTGCAATACATTTGCCTCTGCGTCCCGTCATCTATCGAATGCCAATCAAGGCCCAACAATGCCCTCCCTCTCAGGAGCAAAGGTGACCTCATGCTGCCGACTTCATGAGGTCCCTGCCAACTCACCAGGCCTGAAATTTCCGAGGTACCTCCTGTCCCTCTGTTCAGCGGATGAGGCCCGTGATGGTGGCGAGGGCGATGGCTGGCCTTGCTGGCTTGGCTAATGCTCTCCGTCATCCCGAAGCGACCATGCATCGTGGCTGATGAGATTCTCCAACCTCGTCTCGCTCCTTTTCGGCCATGTTCGCACAGGAGCACCCGCGAGTTTCCGGTGCAGGTGCGTGAAACTCCCTTTTCCGTCCTGGGCGGACCACAGCCCGCTGCGCTGGCCATGCATTTTCGCCCCCGCCTTTTTCCATCATTTGGGGCCCAGTTTTGGCGGCCGGGCGGCCACCGTACCCAATCCCCAGCCTCCACGACCCAAACCCACCCGGACGGTGCCCGCCCGCGTCGTCAAACCCAGTCAAAACCAGCATCGCCTGGCTGCCAACTCAGACGTCGACGGCCAATCAGGCGGCGCCACCATGTCGCCTCTCCCGCAGCCACCGCGCCCAGTGTCTTTCGACGTCGCCTTCTGCCTCCCTTCTCCCGCGTGCCCAGGTGCGATCGGCCAATGCCATCTCACCCCAACCGATGTTTTGTTGGGTTCCATCGGATCCCCCTCCCTCGGCCTTGTCACGGCCAAGCGCTAGATTGCGGGCCCAAGATGGTGACCCCAACGGGATGGCCGGATCTGCTGGACGAGATCTCGCACCGACGAGAGCCAGAAGGAGCACACTACGGTGGCTTGTACGAACGAGAAAAATGGACAGCCATGCTTGTTTCGTCAAATATGAGTCCAGATAAGCATCCTCTCCGGGCAACCCTCGAGAGACGGCGATTCTAGCGGACGGAGACGAGTGCCTCCGCCCAACCACAACCACATCATCCAGATCGCCTCACTGCACGTCAGACGGCTCGTCCCAATCCTAGCTCAGGAACAGCCTTTGCTTGCACTGCCCAGCCCGCTCGTGTGAAAGCCCCTCGACGCCATTCGCTCGAAAACCCAGTTGTACCCATCCTCACTCGACTGCCGGGCAAGTACCACAAGGCTCTCCACCCTGACTATGTCACCCACCCTTTTATAGGACGTCTATCCCACGGCTCAGTGTCGACACAATGACACACCGTCTTCGTTCTTCCAATAAATGGGCGTTGAAGAATGATGTCTCCATGCAGAGTTCCCTAATTTCCCCGAGGGGCCTCTTACGACGGCCGCGGATTGGGCGCTTGAGGAGTGACACGCTCTATCAAATGCAGGAAAAGTCGTGCGCAGCAGCAGCCCGATACGTGTCTCGAACCCGGAGGTCGAGAACAGAGCTCGGCTAACGTAATCCCGTGGCACGCCGAACAATGGATGTCGGCAGATGGCCAGGCATGAATGGGCACAACAATACTCGTTCTTGGCGGAGCAAAGTTCCTTCGTCGCCCGCCCTCCGTGGTTGAAGGGGACAGAGAGGAAGGCGGCGTGGCTTTGGGTCATTTCAAGCAATATGTCTGGTCGATGTGTCCTACGGCTCACCAAGGGTCTCGGGTCTCGGGTAACGGCCACAAGAGCCAACGGGATTCTGCTGTGTACGCCCGCGGTCTGGCCAGCTGGGGTTGAATTGGTACGAAGTACCGCATAGTACCAGACAAAGTCGTGTCGTCGTGTTGTGACCACGACGCAACCGGAGAATTGCCCTTTGTTGGAATCTATTAAAGTGTCAGAGGGGGGGACAACTAGCCCGGCTGGCCCGCATCCGTTCTTGTCGTCATCAATGGTACCGCATGCTGCAATAAGCAACAAAATTGGTAGTACAGCATTTGTCTCGCTTTGTGAATCTCTCTGCCTGCTTCAAGTCGGCAGCCGCCCAGGGACACGGTATGAAATTACTCGGGCCCTTACGTGGCTGATCCTCTATCGCGGGTGTAACCGCCCGCCGTAATAGACGGCCCGTCGAATGCTAGCCAGCGGCCTTGATTTGAGTGCGCAGGGTGGAAGACGGCAACATCAGATGGCAAGGGGCAGATCCAGAGTGAGAGAGAAAAGTGGAAGGGAAACATGTGTGCGACTGACTGCAGGGCTGCCCCGGTCACGGTACGGAATTATTTCATCAACCCCAGAATGACCGCCTGCATCTGCAGGTGCCTTCCTGTCCTGTTTTTTGTTTCCTTCGCTACCTAACCGCCGCATGCCGCTTTGCAGCGTGCGCAAATAACATGCAATTAAGCTGGGGAAAGTCTCTGAGAAGAAAAAAAGTCCCCCCATCCAATCCATATGCGCCGACCACCGCGGTATACCACATGCAAGTGACACGACAAGGGAAAAAAAAAATACATTGAACAAGAGCAATCATAGCAACCTGGTAGCGAAGCGGTGAAAAGAGAAGAGACAAGGGGAAAAGAGGAAGGGGAGCGGGTCATAGCCGCGCCGTTGAGCAAGTTTGAAGCCGGCCGCAGGGCGGGCCGCATGAGGAAATTGTGAGGAAGGAAAGCTGCCGACCACAACTCCTCTTCGTTGCTCCTCATCTTCACGACACTTCTGTGACGGTCTTCGAAGCACATGACGGCTGGACGATGCACCGGAAGGTGTTCCCCGCTCGCGCCATCCCTGCCAACCCCTCTTTTTCCCTCTTCTCCTCTCTTGACTCTCCCACCACCAGGCCAGCTCTCCCACTACTCCCCCCTGCCGAAGCGCACATCAAAGCCCTTGAGCACACTCATGATACTTGCAGCCTCAACCTCTATTGGTGCCCGCCCGGCCGAGACATGGCCGTGGCCATGGAAAAGTCCTGGTTGCATGTTCTCGGGGGGAACCGGTACTGCACGGAGCCTCGGCAGCCAGGAGCCAATATCGTCCGCGGCCTCGTCAAAGTGCTGGTGGCTCGCCAGGGTTTTGTAGGCATCGGCGCATGAAAGACTGAGGCCAATGCTGGGAATAGTGATAGGGCCAGGCGGCCCAGACCCGGAGTCGGCAGATCCAGATGCGTCGGTGCTGCTTGAACCGCCGACCGTCGTTGTGGCGCCTGCACTCGGATTACCGGCTTTACAGCAGCCGTTGGGGCCACCATTACCACAACATCCCGCCTCTTCTTGTTGTTGCTGCCGCAGCTGGCGGTTATTTCGCTCAAAATTGGCGGCCAGTGACCGGCAGAACAGGCCCGACTTGGGGTCGGAGAGACACTGAGCACATGTGCCAGGCCCAGTTGAACCACAGCCGCTGGTGGATTTCGGAGGAGGTGGTTGCCTTGGCCTCTCAGCACGAGGGCGTTGGAAGGACAGGCCTGGAAGCTTGATGGCTCCGGTTGCGGTGACTTCCATGGGTATCGGGACGACGTCGTTTTCTGATGGAGGGGGTGTATGTGTTTGTTGCGCTAGTGTTTGACTAGGCGGCAACATCGCCGCTGTTGCCATGGACTCCGCGCAAACACAGTATGTGCCTTCCTCACAGAACCCGCAAGCATCTTTTGGCTCGATGGATGCCAAAGGCTGACTTAATGGCGGCAGCGTGGGAGCGGCTGTTTGCTTGGTGCTGGGCAGTGAAAACAAGGCGGTGAAGTCCGTCTCCAGGTTTATTGCCGTGTCTGATCGTTGTCGTTTGTCACCAGGAGCCACTGCGGCCGAGGAACCAGGCGACCTTGGCCGCTTGAGGTCGGCGGCCAGCGAGGCCTTGAATGTCTCTTCAAGACATGCGCATCTCGAATCAATGGTGCACCCACCACATCCTATTGGGATGTCCGCTGCTTGGAGGACATCATCAGCGCAACTGCACGGTCCGGCGGAGTGGCAGCTGGCACATGCGAGATCTAGTTGAGTTTCCGCTGACTCTGGAGGAGAGATGATGTGCGATATGGAGAAAGACTGGGTCATGTCTTGAGCAGGCCCAGTTAATGAGAAATCGGCAGTCGCCGTAACCGTGGTCCTCGGGGCGATTGGCACAAGCTGCGACGATCTTGTGACCGCTTGGCTTGGTCGTGGTTGTGGAAACAGCTGTGATTGTATCAAACTCCCACTTCTCGACATGTCGTTGCGTTCTGATCGTTCCTTTTCCAACACCGACTCTAGCCACTGACACCGTGATTGGAGTGTCTGTGTCTCGACTTCTAAATGAGTTATATGGGCCTGCATCTCTTGGACAACCCGCTCATGCTCTTCCTTTTGCTCATCAAGCTGCTCCTCCAACTCGCCAACACGAGCAGCCCTGCGTTCCCGAAAGGCTCTCTGTGCTGCGCGGTTCTGTGCTTTGCGCTTCGTAGGCGGAGTGTCAGTTGCAGGCTTGCGTCCCGGTTTCGGCCTCGGCGGCACAACCCACTCCTTGCTGGTCATGCTCAAAGCAGGCCCAGATGCCACTGGCGAATTGAGCGACGCCATGCCGACGGTGGCCGCCGAAGTTCTGAGCGGCGCTGGCTTCGCAGCGGCGGGAGGGCGGATTGTGACCTTTGGCGCGATTATTGTAGAACTCGAGGGAGCGGGTGTGGTCGGGGAAGCGGCTGAGGCGGGGGTGGATGGAGCGCTCGGCTGCCGCTGACTGGCCGGGAACGTGGTGGACAGAGACAGTGACACAGACAAAGTGGCATCATTATTTTCTGGAAGCAAGCCACCTCGCTCGGCCGCGCTGATTGCCGCCGCCATGCTCGTGACAAGGTGCAGACTCGATCGAGTGAGGTGCCTATGCAGGGTGGCCTGCGATTCGCTGGGGCTTGCAGCCGATTTTTAAATGTCGCTCCGTCGAAAGCCGAGCAAGAGCGCGTGGGGCAGTGGGTGGGACGGTCAATGTCGCGGGTGAGTCTTGAATTCCAAGCCATCTAGCGACAGCCCGTACGTAGTGAGCAGCTGCAAAAACCGGACGTAGCCCAAGGGAGTTCCGTATGGAAATAGCTCAGAGGATTGACTCATAAACAAGCAGGATGAAGAAAATCACAAGCTGAGGGGTCCGGCAAACTTGAGATGGCCTGATGGGGAGGGGTAATTGACAGCCCCCGTGCAAAATTCTCCTGCCGTTCCGACTGTGAACGCCAACGAGTATGAGTTCAGAGCGAAGCCGGACCTCTTCACCAGCAAGCCAAAGCTTGTTTCGGCATTGTGATTCGACAGAGATCCAATCGTGATGACTTGATCGACCCACTGATTAGATTGATAAGATTAGACAAACCCTAAACGAGTTGGTGTGGCCCCACTTGGCCCGCAGCCACCCCGGAAATGTCAGGAAGTGGCCGTGACGCACCCGGGACTGTTCCAAGCGGTCATGTTTTTTTCCATCCCCAAGAACCCTTTTCGTGATTTTGTCATATGGCTCTCGGAGAAGGAGGTCTTCAATAGCTTCTTACTAAAGGGGCAGGGGCCTACTTAACAAGAAGTTCACAAGGTCTTACGCCCAACAGACCGAGTCGAGTTTGCCGGCTTGACAGTGACCTAGAAACTCTCCGGGACGATCGTAGGTGGTGTGCTATTCGCCGGATATCCGGACTGCGGTCTCGGAGGGAGTCAATCCTAAGGGCACTGCTCACTTTTGGGTGCCTGTAGTAGGAGGTGATGTTCTCCCAGTCCTATGCAACCTAAGCTTCAAAAGAATGATAGCATGAAACTTTCTACGGTGGTGGCCTAAGTTTCAATAAACGGCTGTAAGTTTCCTAAAATATCTATATAAAACATCGAAGATTTCAGCGGTATTATCTGCCGCTCCAAGGCCTTCATTTAAACCCCCAACGCTCCCAAGAAGCTTTCTCCTTTTCCTACCCTCCCAGTGCCAGATAGAAACCAAGACAGATTTGCACGACAGTCAGGCTCCCGGGACTTCGTGTAATATATAGCTGGATCATCTATTCTATTGGATGCCTGAGAAGCTTTAGAAACAATGAAAGACTCCGGAGCTTCTCTTCATAGCTCGGGTTGGTGGTTCTGTCGTTGCAGCTAGGTAGCTGACCAAGCCCAAAAAAGCGCCAAGAATCTCCACGGTCCCACAAACGTGCTCGCAACGCACCCCGCCAATCTTCACCCACTCCGTGTCTTCAGGTGTAGCTACGCCATTCCGTGCCGCCGAGTTAGAAGTGATCAATGACACTGACTGAAACAGGTCAGCCAATGGTCAAGATGGCCCAGCACGGCCTCACCTCACAAACATCCCGCTCGGTAGCCTCATACTCAGGCTTCAACCTACCGTCTTCCTCGTCCTCCTCGGCTGGCGATGATGATGCAGCTGACGACAATGAACCCCTCCCCTTCCCCGCCGCTCTCGCCCGCAATGATTTCCTCGCGCCCGACTTCGACCCAGCCGCTTATCTCTCTGCGCTCCACACAGGGCCGACCGCGCGACATCAGACCCTAGAAGACCTGCGCGCGGAACTGCGCGACCGCAGCACCGCCATCAGCTCTGAGTTGCTCGAGCTCGTCAACGCCAACTATACATCCTTTCTTGGGCTGGGTGACGAACTCAAGGGTGGCGAGGAACGCGTTGAAGACATCCGTGTGGCCCTGTTGGGCTTCAAGCGCATCGTCGAGGAAGTGCAAGGCCGCGTACGCGAACGTCGAGTCGAGGTCAGCACGTTAAACCGGGAGCTGCAAGGGGTACGGAGTGCTATTGAGACCGGCCGACAGATGCTAGAGCTCGAGGAACGGGTGACTGGGTTGGAGGCACGCCTTACAGTGGGGAACTTGGGGCGAACCAAGAAAGGGGGGGATGAAGAGGACTGGTGGGATGACAATGAGAATATGGAAGAAAGCGACGAAGAGGACGAAGAAGAGGACAATATCCCAGGCCTTCTTGGAAGCAGCCCGTCGAAAATTATGTCCCTGGCGAGAGACTACGTGCTCATTGACGGACTGGCAGGTTCCCTGGGTAGGGATCTGCCCTTCGTCAAGAAACTCGAAGAAAGGATGTTACGGTGTCGGAACACAATCCTGCTCGATCTCGGGACTGCCACGAAGGAAGCTCGAAGAGCCAAGAATCGGGGGCAGACAAGAGTCTTGAAATACCTCGCGATATACCGTATCTTAAACGCTGAGGCGGATGCTATTAAGCTGTTCAAGGAAAAATAACGGGATAAACCAAAAAGTTGCATGCATTCTAGCCAGAAATGAGATACCCACGCTTCGGCATGCCGTCTAGCCTATGATACACCAGATACATCTATGATACAGATGGACACCACACGACCACCCTTCCCAGGCTCACATTGGCGTTTCTAGGTGGCTAACCTCAAGCCCTTCCTCGGTTGGGTTGAACTTGCCGTTCAGACTGAATGAGGGCCCATGGGTGGAGCCCAGCACAACCTCGTCAAGTGCTTTCGTGTGGCCGCTCTCGTTGATGACCTTCATATCCTTCTTCATCCTGTCCATGACAACCTTCAGATTCTCGGCGAGCATGGCGGGCGTGAAACCCAGCTGGCCAATCGCAAGTCTGACCACGCCGTCTCTCTCCCTGTACTCTTCTGACCCAACCATTTCACGGACCGTGGCTTCGATATCACTCGTGATTGTACCGTGTCGCTTGTTCGGCATAAGTCCGCGAGGACCCAGAAGTTTACCGACGTTTGCTTTCTTCAGAGCTTCCTCACTATCGGTATGGCAGATCAACTTGTTAAACGGGAATTTTCCTTCCCTGATACTCTCAAAGAGAGATTCTTGTCCCACTGCCACAGCACCAAGCTTCTGCGCCTCCGCCATCACCGGGCTGTCTTCTGGGCAGATGACGGCGATTCGTGTGTCCGAGTTCACCTGATATGGGAAACGGATTCGGTTCCGCACAACTGGTCCACCCTTTGCCGCCTTCATCTTGACGGCTATTTCGTATTTGACCGAGGAGGGCACCTGGCCGACCTCGAATGCGCGGATATGTCTGTTGCAGAACTAGGTTGGCATGGAAAACATGACAGGGACGGGAAGGGATTCCCGGGGGTCTACCTCATAGCATCGCACAGGGAAAACTGCTGCATTTGACTCAAATCATAGGTGCGATACGTCTTAAACGTTCTCTTTTTCCTCTTTGGGGCCTTCTTCTTCATGGGGCCAGAGGTCGCATGTCGGACTGTCGGCGCCGTGACGGAGGGCAGCAGAAATTTTGGTAGCGTCGAAGGCGCTGGACGTTTCGCTGCGTAGTTCAGGTTCAGCCTTGCCAAAGAGGCCAGGCATTGGTTTGTTGAAGCCATTGCGGAGGGAGGTTTGGGTCCGCTTTGTCAACAGCCGTCGCAAGACAGTGAGCTGCAGTCAATTGACCTGGCCAGAAAAAAAGCTGGGGTCGCTGCCGCGTCGCATGGTCCCGGCGTTCCTCGCGATTGCAGGGGTAGCTTAGACCGCCTGGCAGAATTCTGTCAGTGCCTGACTACCCCGCCGTGCCTGTACCCTGCCCCTCCAAAAGACTGCTTGACTCACCAGTGACGAGACAGAGCTTTTCGGTGCAGTTGTTCATTCTTCCGTGGCCTGTGATCCCTTAACTTTTTCTTCTATTTGAGCCCCTCGTCTTTTGTTAACATGAAGTTGGATCAGCTTAAACCCCTCCAGGGCAGTATTCTTGCGGGGGATTTCCGCTCGATCGAGCCCCACCTTCACGCTCTGGACAAGCACCTCACCCTCCGCACCTATCTCGACGGCTATTCTCTTGGAGACATTGACACTAAGATTTGGCTAGTCCTTCGTGGCAATCGTGCGGCTGTGTCATTTATCAAGCGTGGCGGCCTTGCCAACCTTGCCCGTTGGTATACCTACATCGAGGAATCCCACCCAGAGATCCAGGCCGATGTCAAGGCCAAGGATGCCGCTGCGAAGGCCAAGGTTGCTGCCGCCAGCAAGGCAGGCGCAAGCTATGCCCTCGCACTTCAGGATGCTGACAAGGGTGTCGTGACAAGATTCCTCCCTGAGCCCTCGTAAGTTTTCTTCTTATGTGGCTGGACCAGGACAAACATTGACAGTGGTCAGGGGATATCTACACATTGGGCACGCAAAGGCTGCGCTGCTCAGTGATTATTTCGCCCATCAAGCTTACAAGGGGACGATGCGTCTGCGGCTTGACGACACCAACCCGTCCAAGGAAAAGCAGGAGTACCAGGATGCGATCATCGAGGACCTCGCCTTGATGGGCATCAAGCCCGACACACTTACCTACACCTCGGATTATTTCCAGCACCTCTACGAAATGGCGATTCGTTTGATCACTCAGGGAGATGCGTATGCCGACGACACAGACCAAGAGACGATGCGAGACGAGCGCTTCAAGGGCATTGCTTCCAAGCGCCGCGACAGGACTGTGGAGGAGAACCTGCGCATCTTTGAGGAGATGAAGAAGGGTAGCGATGAGGGCCGCACCCATTGCATTCGAGCCAAGATTTCGGTGGACAATCCGAACAAGGCTATGAGAGACCCAGTCATCTACCGGTGCAACGTCGATACCCCTCACCACCGGACTGGCACTCAGTGGAAGATGTACCCCACGTACGACTTCGCCTGCCCTGTCGTCGACAGCCATGAGGGAGTCACTCACGCTCTTCGTGCCACGGAGTATACCGACAGAAACCCTCAGTTCCAATGGTTCCTGGATACGTTGAAGTTGCGCCAAGTCCACATGTGGGATTTCGCGCGAATGAACTTTATTAGGACTTTCCTATCCAAGCGCAAACTCGCCAAGCTCGTGGACACAGGCAAGGTCTGGGGTTGGGACGACCCGCGCATGCCGACCATTCGCGGCGTACGGAGACGTGGCATGACGATTCCTGCGCTCAGGGACTTTATTCTTAAGCAAGGCCCTAGCCGGAACGTTGTGACAATGGATTGGACCAACTTCTGGGCTAGCAACAAGAAGGAGATCGATCCAGTCGCACCTCGCCACACCGCTGTGCTGCAAAAAGACGTAGTCAAGGTCACCGTCACGGGTGCTGATGCCCCGGCCGATCCTTATACAGTCGAAAAGCCAAAACATCCCAAGAACAAGGATGTGGGTACCAAGAAAGTGGCATTTGCATCTGAGTTGCTCTTGGATCAGGTCGATGCCAAGAGTTTCAAGGACGGAGAGGAGATCACGCTGATGGCTTGGGGCAACGCATTTGTCCGTAATGTTGCCATCGGAGACCCGATTCCGAGTCTCACCTGTGAACTCAACCTTAAGGGCGATGTCAAATCAACCGAGAAGAAGATTACCTGGCTCGCCGCCCAGGGCCAGAAGCTGATCGCCGCCGAGTTGTGGGATTTCGACTATCTCATCACTAAGGATGTTCTCGGCGAGGATGACGTCCTTGAAGATTGGCTGAACCCCGTGACGGCGACGATGGAAGATGCGTGGTGTGACGAGGCCTCGTCGCAACTGAAGAGGGATGATATCATCCAGCTGGAGAGGCGTGGCTACTACCGTGTTGACAAGGGACTCGACGACTGGAAGGAAGGTGAGGAGGGACCGAAGGGCAAGAGGCTTGTCCTGTTCTACATTCCGACTGGAAAGACTGGGCCCAAATAGTGATGTTTCGAGAGGTTAGAAGAGCGGCTGATGTTTCTACAAAACCAGCCCATTACCCAATATCAGCTGGATGCTTGAATGTGCTTACAAAGCTATATTCACTTAAAAGTTCACCCATGGGTTGTCCTTCAAAAGCACTCAAGGAAATCGAGTTCACCATACAAACTTTTGCCAGAGCCGATGCCATTTGAAACATGACCAACACAAGCAACGTTGCAAATGGAGGATGCAGTGAGCGGTATGTGTCCCATACCATACACACGAAATCGCAAGCTGATGTGAAACCATGCATATGCTCTTAATAACCTTAATATTATCTGGGAAGCTTGGTGGCTGCGTCTGGGCCCTTGACGGCGGTTACGACCAGAGGAGTCTGGAGCGTTCATTACACATTTCAACTCTCCTTCCCAACCTGGTCTCGGTTGTCGACTTTGTTCCAAGCGCTCTTGCAGGCGAGGAACTCGCAATATGAACGGAGCGAATCGCTGAAGTCACCTTTATTGTGTGCACACACTGCTCGGGTTGGAGTTCCGCCGGCTCATTGGCGTTTGTGTGGTGATTACGGTCACAGACGAGTGGCTTGGACCGGGGAAGGCACCAGCTATTTCAACCGGGGATATGGGATGGTCAATTCAGCTGAATGGGCCATTTTTGCTACTGCATGGTATTTAGGGTGTTGTTAATTTTGGAGCAGTGCAGAGGAGATTGGTCTGGGGGGGCATCCAAGAGAGTCGGGTGTGCATAGATTGGTATATATGTTAGCTGCACCTGTTTCTTGGACTTGACTTGAGAAGTTGAAGGCTTGCAAATTCTCTCCGACACAAGAAATACGACCTACGGCATGAAGCTCTTCACCTTCACTCTCGTAAGTCTGGTCGTGGGACTGGCTGCAGGAGGTCCCGGCCCTGCCAACGAGGCCAACCAGCAAGGCATTGAGACGCGCCAATCATACATCGGCCAGAGTTGTGTGAACACCAAGGCTGGTAATCTGCGCGGAACATGCCAGTGGACCTCAACATGCGTCGCTCGAACAGGAACAACTGATTCGAATCCGGACTGCCCAGGGCCAGATGGTGTTCAGTGCTGCATCTTTGACGATTGTGTCAACGGCGCGGCGGGAACCTGTCTGGACACGCGGGACTGGAACTGTCAGGGCGGTGGAGGCTGGAATCGGTGAGTGTTTCAACATGTGTTACCCAGATGTTGTTGAGAGAGAGTGCTGACCAGCATGCCACCAGTGGAAATCACTGTCCCGGTCCCGATTCGTACCTATGCTGTCAAGGCGATTACTGGAAGAAGGGCGGGCCGAGGCCTGTTGCTTGAGCTTGTGACAATAAAAGATAGTGCGGCACGCAGTGTCACAGCCGCCAAGATGGACGACGTTGGAAGTGGAGGCTGCAAAATGAATGGAGAGATCAGGTTCCACAATCGATGCTTGGTGCCCCATAACAAACATGGATCGCGATTGCCGGCAGGCTTGGCACGGACCTGCCCGAGTGCCGAGAGTGGTTGATGATAGCCTCCAGGAAACATTTGTTGACGATTTGATCAGGTTTAATCGACTGTGTGACAAAAGTTTATCTGCATTGACTGCTCCCATATAATTAACAGCTTGTTTTTAGATTTTGTGAAGTCTAAATATGTCTGAGACGGAATTGGCCGCTAGTGTCCTGGGATACAGACTCGCCCCCTCGATATTTGTTCCATGTGGAGACACAGTTTTAGCTCGCGTCTTTACGTCATCGCTCTTCCAATCGTTCCATAGAATGTCGCACAATCGAAGCTCTCAATTTTATTGAACCTCATTTGCTTTGCCGAACAACTGCGTTTCAACAGTCGGCGCTCAAGTCTGCGCGCATTTTTCCAACCACATCTGTCTTCGGAACGGCTAGTACACGGCGTTTAAGGTTTCCGGCCTCGAACCCCCAGGCGTTGTTGACGGTTTCAAGTCTGCTCTGAGCTGTCTCCCTCGCGACGCGGGGCCAACAAGCCAGCACCATGGCCAGCGGAGGCTACTACCAGCAACAATACCCCCCACCCCCCCAGTCGTATGAGATGCAGCCGCCGCAGGGCGGAGGCTACTACAACAACAACAATAATAATAATAATTACAACAACCAGCCGCCTCCAGCGCAATACAACAACGCCTCTGGCGGACCCCAATACCAGCCACCGCCAGGTCCTCCTCCTGCCGACCCCAAGAACAACTACGGCGCGCCGCCGACGTTCGAGCAGACGTTTGCCGTACAGAAGCCCAAATGGAACGACTTGTGGGCAGGGATCTTGTTCTTGGCCGTCTGCGCTGGCTTCGTGGCTGTGTCTGCTATCTCGATTCAGGGATATGGTGAGTATCGACGGAAGTGCAGACATGCAGCTATTCTAACTAGTGTGGACAGCGGCGACACGTTCTGTGAACTCTGGAGGCATCAACAACCAGCTCAATGCTTTTAGTCTGACAACACATACCATCTGGCTATTCGGTTGGGTCTTGCTCACAGCAATCCTTCTCAGCTATATCTACATCTGGCTGGCGCGCATGTTCACGAAGCAGTTCATCTGGATAACAGGCATCCTCAACATCGTCTTTGGTCTGGCTACGGCGATCTATATGCTGTATCGCAAGTACTATACCGGCGGCATCATTTTTCTAATCTTCGTCGGCTTTTTGATCTTTGCTTTCATTACTTGGATACCCCGGATCCCCTTCAGCGCCTTGATGCTACAGACATCGATAGATGTGGCTAAACAATACGGCCATGTTTACATGGTCAGCGCTATTGGAGGTTTCCTAGCTACCCTTTTTGCCGCATGGTTCTCGGTGACTCTGGTGGCCGTCTACGTCAAGTACGAGCCTAGCCCGAACAACCCCGCCTGTCGACAGGGCGCCGGAGGCTGTGGGCAAGGAAAAGTCATTGGCTTGATCGCCTTCATTACCTTTGCCGCGTACTGGATCTCGGAATGGTTCAAGAACACAATCCACACGACCATCTCTGGGGTTTATGGTTCTTGGTACTTCAACTCCAAGAATTTCCCGAGCGGCGCCACCCGGGGCGCTCTGAAGCGCTCGCTTACATACAGCTTTGGCAGCATCAGTCTCGGAAGTCTGGTCGTGGCTCTTATCAACTGTCTTCGTCAGATTTGCTCGATAGGGCAGCAGTCGGCAGCTGCCGAGGGCGATATCTTCCAGGCCATCATCTGGTGCCTTGTCGGTTGTCTCGTTGGTATTCTGGACTGGGCCGTGCAGTTCATCAACCGTTATGCATTCTCACATATTGCTTTGTATGGCAAGGCCTATATCCCGGCTGCCAAGGATACTTGGAGGTGAGTTTTTACTAGCTTGCGCCTTGATATTGGGTTGCTAACGACTTTTTCAGTATGATTAAGGATCGAGGTATTGACGCACTCATCAACGAATGTCTCATCGGCCCCGTTCTCAGTATGGGTGCAACGTTTGTGGCATATGCTTGTGCACTGTTGTCCTATGTCTACATGGTCTGGACCAACCCCGCATACAACAGCACTGGCGCATACACGCCTGTCGTGGTTGCCTTTTCATTCCTTATTGGGTTGCAGATTTGCAATGTCTTCACCACGCCACTCAGCAGTGGCATCGACACCATCTTTGTTGCTGCAGCTTGGGACCCTGAGGTATTGATGCGGGATCATCCTGACCTGTATCATCGCATGGTTCAGGTTTATCCTCACGTGCAACAGGCGATTCATGCATGAGGGGGTGTTTGGATAGGTGTTAGTGTTGTTGAAAGTCCAAAGCTGGACAGTTTTATTCGATAGCGGCCATTTGTGATGTAATGCGGGTAGTATTAGATTGGTGGTAGTGTTCGAGCAGTGTGAGGCAAAGACAATCTAGTTTGAACTAGTGCTATGATTGACGGTACCCTAGTCATTTGTGGCCAGAATACAGAAACAACCAACTTGATGCCCAGGGGCAAACTCTTGAGAGTTTAGGAAAAATGCCATAGCTCAGCAAGTGATAGCATCATCGTCGGCACAATCGAATTATAAATCTGGGTACATGTGCCTGGGTAGTTTACTATCTACCTATCGTGACTGACGTCTGATCCAACTTTCATGTTGGGTTTGAAATCTGATGGCGCACTTCAAATGACGCCGCGATCTCCAGATGGCGTGGGGTGGCTTGTAGTAAGGTTCTTACTAACCCTATTGAAAAAAATACAGGGCAAGGTATAAAACCCACGAAACTTTTCCCAAGTCCCAGCGCTCTCTCTCTCATTCCTTCTCTATCCTCTTCTTTTCTATTCTTTTTTTCTTCTTTCCGAATCCAAATCTAAACCCTCCTCCTACCTTCCCACTGAGCCTCATACTGTTTTGTCGTGCCGGGAATGTTGGACTTGTGAACAGCGTCATCGGGAGAAGTGCTGGTCCATGTTCTCGTTGGTGGCCAACGCCTGTTTCGGAACGCTGTTTTTGGGAGGGATGGTTTGTCTGCAATATTTCGGGCTCTTTCTGAGGTTCCCTCCTGGTACGGGCACAAGAGCAGCAGCAGCAGCAGCCTCGCGTGCAGAGCTCACGACTTTGCGGGTCGTGTGCCTCGGCGGCATGCTGGTTTATTTTGGGCGTTTCGTGACGGAGGTGGGAAGGATGAGGATATATCCGGACGCGGGACTTAACGATGCGCTCTGGTTTGCTCTTCGTGGGCGTCGACCGAGGGATTATTTGTGGTGGGAGCTTAACAGGCCTGGACGGGCCGAGATCTTGGTGGAGAGGAGGAGGAGAGACCAGATGAATGGTGAGAGGAGGTTCACGATCAGGTTAAATCGGGAGGTTCTAAATCATCGTTGGCATTGATGGATTCATCAACTGGCTTATTTTCAACTCGCATATATCAAGAAGAAGAAAAAAAGAAGAGAGAAAAAAAAAGGAAAAAAGGAGAGAAAACAGTTTGATGGGTCGCACGTCGCACGGAAAATTATCAATTACTACATCTACTGGCTCGACTCAAACTACTCTGCGCCAGTTCGGGGATACTATACAGTTCCTTCTCGCCGCCGCCGCTATCATTCGTATCGAGTTTTGTTTCCGACATCTTGATGTCCCCGCGCAGAAACCGGACCAACCTCGGCCGCTTCACTGCGCCTGTCGACTCTATCACGGTTTCACTCTCGCCCAGCCCCGTCGTCTCATCACCTACAAATGGCTCCCACCCTTCAGGCATCTGCGCCGGGTCTAGCGTCAAATTCTTGTCTGACGATATCGACTGCAACTCGACATCGCCTCCAGACCCTCCCGCTCTCGACATGCATTTGAGCTGGCCATAATCGGTCGTGACGCTGACTTCGTGAGTCACAAAGATTTTGTTCCACGTCTTTTCGAGGCTCGGCCAAAAGATGGGAAGCGAAGCACAAGCAACGGCGAGGTGGGCTTCAATGTTGGCGAGACCAGCAGCGGTGGGACTGTACCAAGTGGGATCTGCGTAGCCCCGACGTGAACGTTCCAAGTCGATTACATAGCCCATGCGCCAGAAGGAGCAGAAATTTACCCTATTGTTTTTGTCAGTCATGGTTTTTTTTTTTCTTTCGTACTGTTTGAGAAGCAGATAGATAGATAGAGAGAGAGAGAGAAAACTTACCCAATTCCCATTCCAAAAAGACATAATAAAGCCACCCTCGTTCTCAGCGGCGTATCCCACCGAAAATACAAATGCGCAGGAATGACAAAAACGACAAAATCCAACGCGGCAGTAGACACGGCCTGGGCGACAAAATACGCCATAAACTCCTCGAGTCGGCGAGAGCCAATTCCCCAGCACCAAGCGTCCGTTATCGATTTATCCCAAAAAGCTTGGACAGGGACACACGGTACCCAATTGATTACTACGAGAGCAAGTCCCCAGAGGATGATGACGCCGATGAGAACTTTACAAAGTAAAGCGAGGCGGGAACCCGGTGTATTGAAGATGCGGAGATATTGGAAAAGGAGAGCGATTTTGATAAAGGTTATGGAGAGGGGAAAGGCGAAGTTTCCAATGTACATCATCTGCTCTTGTCAGTATGTATACCAAAGAATTAGTTTGAGCTGAGCTGAGAAGAGAGGATACCTTTAAAAGCCATTGGACTTCGGGAAGCGTCAAGGCATACATGGATTTTCCAAAGCCATAGTCGGGTGCTATCACAACCAGAAAAAGTCAGTAGAGAGTTTTTACTGGAGAGGGGGAAGAGATGGTACCAACCAATGCAAAGCGTAATAGAACACACCGAAGTGCAGATCAAAGCCAGCGTCATGAACAAATCATCCCACCCCGGTGCGCGGACGACAATGAGTCGGACGTAGAGACGTAATACTGAACATATCCAGGAAAACGCCATAAAGGAAATTGTCAGGGCCAAGAGGTCGGCGCGTCGGTTGAAGATGGGCACGGTTAGATAGACGTCTGACTTGAGCGGGCTAAACGGGGCCGGCGGCGGTGGTGGTGATGGTAGTCCCGACGCCGATGGGAGAGAAGAAGCCTGAAGCGGGACCGGGACCGACACCGACATCACCAAAGTGGACCCCCCTAAGGCCGTGTCTGGCGGCAAGAGTGCTCTGGGGACCAGCATTGCGACATGACTGTTCGTATCTCGCCGTGGGTTTCCTTAGCGTTGGGTTGGCAAGTTTATTGTTTTTTTTTTTTTTTTAGTGGCAGTGGTAGTGGCAGCTGGTGACGCGTATGTTGAACATGGTTATGTTGGGTTAAGATTTTCCCAATGGAACGGTGCACATACACGCGCTGCCTGTCAGGCACGGCACTGGCCACCACTTTATTCAAACTCTCCCGTCATCATCTTCCTCCTTGACCCCCCCCCCGAAAAATGCAAATGCAAATGCGAACTGCCGGCCGGCCGGCTGCCTGGCGGACCAGGGGTTAGCTCTCGCGTTCAGACCAAATTCCATGCTGCTGATGCTCATGCTGCTGATGCTGCTGCTGCAATTCTGCGGCGGGGCCCTCTCATCACTCGCGACGCGACTTCCAGGACAGGGC
>Ga0247765_1000383_pt1 | contig 35469 bp, 27 predicted proteins | sample UWRJL106311C6_FD_179949 | JGI IMG/M metagenome (GOLD analysis project Ga0247765, IMG submission 179949) | Plant litter microbial communities from Arlington Agricultural Research Station in Wisconsin, United States - UWRJ-L106-311C-6 | ecosystem: Environmental > Terrestrial > Plant litter >...
GATCGGGGTGAAAACAAAACCCCCAACCAAACCCCCCCCCTCCCCCCCACCCCCCCCCCCCCCCCCGCATGAAAGACGCGATTGGGAAGCCCCCTTGGGAGTGTATCGATCCCTTGCCAATCTTGAATCTGCAGCCTGCGGCTGGCAGTGATGACTTCATCAAGTGGTAGGAGAAGAAACATTCGAAGCCTGTAAGCTGACGGCATACGTTATGCATCTCCTGACTCAACTGCGCAGTGTGCAGCGCAGAGAGAATGCAATCACCTTTTTGTCATGATGTCCTTCTTGCCCGGGATTAGAATAGTCAGCCCGGGATCTGGGTACGCTTTCCGATTTGCAATCATATCTCTATTCAAGCAGTGTCTGTGGTATATCGTCTCCGATCACTTGAAGCTGAACATCTCGGAACAAATGCTCCGAGAATGTACTGGGGATTGGCATCCCTGTTATTGCTAGGTAGGTACCGAGGGAGCCATATCACAACCGGGAACTATGATTGGGATATGACATGGCAAGTCCGGCAAGCCGCACCAAAAAAAAGGAAAACAATGTACTTGTCCCTTCTTCACCGAGTTTTACCTTGCGAGGTACCGGAAAAAAGCAGCTACACCGAGCTATGCGAGTCGATGAGAACATCCCAACAACCCTTGCGTCCTACTCTTCAGGTAGGTACCAACCCAAACAGAAACTCGCCGTGTGACACCACATGCAGAGCCCTGCGCGACCGAACCCTAGGTACCACCGTCCAAAACGACACACTGGACGGCTCCAGCATCCCATCATGTATGGTTCATATCCTAATGACACCCGACCCTCACCTTCACACACCCCCCTTCTACTAAACATTAAACACACGGGACATACATGTACACACACATGCACACACACACACACACACACACACACACACACCTGCATAGTAAGGAAAAGGAAACCACATAAAAAGCACCAAGTAAGCAGCTGAGCGTAAGCAGAAAGAGAGGGGGAAAAAAAAGAGTAATATACAAAAAAGAAAGAAAAAGAAGAAAAAAAACAGCCAAGTCCGACAAAAGCTCCGAATTTGGTTGGTTTTATTTATTGGGCGCACAACGTAAACGTGACGCAACGTTAATAACCTTAACTCGACGTTCTGGGACAGCCAGACAGCCAGACAGCCAGCGAGCGACACAGGTCAAAACTTCGATACGCTCATATGTAAAGGCATACACATCCATGCATCGAGGACACAGCAATGGGAAGGAAAGAAAAGCGTTGGGAATGTTGTATCGGTATACCCGAGACCAGGCTGAACACATAGCATAGGCAGGTACATACATACATGCTACGTTAATCATGTGGGCGACATGATCATAGAGTTATTACGTACTCGGCAACAAAAGACAGGCCAGGGTGGACGACTGTTACTTTGGGCGGGCAGCATGTCAGAAACCCAGCGGCCGACGGCTGTCGGGAGTTGCGTCACCGGTAGAAGGTACCAACACAACACCCACACTAGACTTACCAGGATGACCCTGTCTTGGGGGTTGAGCGTGCGATTCAGTTTGGGACACGAATGCGAGTGGGAGCTAGCTAGCTAGCCGCCAAGAACGCCATGCAGTACGTAAAGTCCAGGTGTGCGTGAGCGTGACGCTTTGGATGAAAGTCTGGACCTCCCACTATCTGAGGCGGGGCTGGGTCGGGGTAGCTGGGGATATGCGATATGTCGGGCATTGACCATTAATGTTGCACGATCGAAATGGTACTCATTCCCACGACGCGCGCGGACAAATGGTGGTATCTTGATTTCCGAGTCAAACTCAGCCGGTCATGTCAGGTCCCATAACCTCTTCAGGCCGGCCAGTGCTATCAACATGGCCTCATCCGTCCGGATTGACCTGCTGCCTTGGTTGGGTAGGGCATTTATCCAGTGGTCAAACAGTTCTCTGGTGCGGGCCCCCGTGATACTCATGGAGCTCAGCTCAGGGTCGTTCATGGCGGCATACTCCAAGCCGCGGGGACCACCAAAAACAACCAGTAGATGCTTAAAGTCGGCCTCCTTGTATTCCGGGAACGCCTTCGACATTAGCTGTCCACGCTCCGAGGTGCCTATGCTCAGGTCATAACCTTCTTCGTAAGGGCTGCTTGTTAGGACACTTGAGAGTGAGTCGGCTTTCCGGACGCCGTAGCCCCAAAAGTAGCCGGAGCCGGTTCGGGGAGCCGCGGGATGCACGGGCTCGGGTATTCCCTTTTCATTATCGGGCATTTTGAGCGTCAGCCGCGTCTTGGGAGGGATTGATTCGGCTATTGTGACCTTTTCGGGCATGCCAATGTCGACAACCGTCCTGCCACCTGTCAGTTGGGAATTCCAGGACGAGAAGTATTTACCGAGACAGCATACCCTTTCCCGTTCTTCGCAGGACCCTCCGTCATACCTTCTCGATAAGGCAACCACTCATCCTTATGTGGGTGGTGAGGCATGTCCATCTGGGGCAGGAGACCCTGTGACCGAAGGTTTGGGTGTAGGGGAAAGAGGGCCTTGCGCATGAATGGAGGTGCCTCTAGGTAGGTGAGAATGTGCTCGAGGAAGTGTGCTGGGGAGATGTCGCCTGTATACGCATCCTCGTCGACCTTGGCAGGACGCTGGTCCAGTGGGCTGTCATCGAATATGACAACCTCGTCAACACAATAAATGGCCAATGCACGGGCGACACGGCCCGCATACGTTGTCCTCTGCTCTCTAGTAACGCAGCTAGCAGAATAGTTTAGATCAGGCATGCACTTCCCATGAAAAATAGGGCGTGCTCACTCGGCAAGGATGCTTGTCGGCACCGCGACTGAAATGGTCCAGTCTCTGGGTACTGTTGGCCTGAACCTCGACGGAGCCTTGAAGGTGGTTGTGGCCGTCTCAGACTCCCCATTATCAAGACGCCGTTTCTGCCGTTGAGGTTAGCTGCCGTTCTTTCAAATATGGTAATGAAATTTCAGAACTGAGGACACTGGAACATACCTTGGTCTGGCGCTCATGTGGTGCCATAATACCGATCACCGCAGCTGTCTCTAAAATTGAATAAAACTACAGACACGGATTTTTTTGGGTTGAAAGGACAGCTCGTGGCAGAGGGTGGGAACCTTGAGCGCTTCTGTAAAAGGTTTTGGTGACACGGATGGTTGGCAGAATTGTGAAAAATCACACCGCCCTCTTCGTGTTGCAACCTCCTCGGAAAGAGAAAACCCTAACCCTTGAATTGCCCTCTTCGATAAAGACAGCTTTATCGTTTATCGTCGCGATACTGCCAGCACAGTTCGACCCTCAATTTGCCACATTACCTGCACCTGGAGAGCTCATCGACGAAAATTACCGAAAACATGACGGGGACTATCAAGATTGGCTCGGCCGGGCAATGGCGCCAAGTTGTAGGCTCTTCCAGTGTAGTAGTTGCTGACTGTGAGTTGCGAGTCCTGGGTTTGCTCATTGCCCCGCGACATTACAACTGACCACCTCTGTCGCAGTCTACGCCGACTGGTGCGGACCATGCAAGATGATCGCGCCGACATTCGAATCACTTTCGACCAAATATTCCAAGCCGAATAAGATTGCCTTCTGCAAAGTCGACGTCGATAGTCAAGGAGAGGTGGCGCAACAGTACAGCGTTCGCGCCATGCCCACCTTCTTGATCCTGCACAATGGCTCCGTTATCAAGACCATCCAAGGCGCCAACCCTCCGGCCCTGACCTCAGCTGTCGAGGCAGCTGTGAAGCTGGCTGTTAGTGGCGGTGGTGCTTCGTTCACTTCCCAGGGTCACCGGCTAGGAGGCAGCGGGATCCCCACGCCCCGTGCCGCCGGGAGCAACAATGCTGTATCAAGGCCACTTAACTGGAGCCTAAACGGCATCATAAATGCTCTGATAACCTTCCTCGGGCTGTACTTCACATCCTTGTTTTCGGTGAGTATCGATTGCTGGCATCTGCGTCACGCATGACTGACATTTGTGCCTAGCTTGATCCATATAAGGCAGCCGAGAACTCCCAGTTCAACAAGAAGAACCCGCCGCCCAAGCTCCAGCCTGGCCAGGCACCCGGTGGTGGGAGGGGGCCAGCCCGTCCTGCTTTCAAGACATTCTCTGATATTTCTAGTAACTGAAGGGCTGTTTTTGCACTTGGTGGTTTGCATGTATTATAACAGGAGTTTAGGAAAGCGTGACTGCGAGTTTGCTGCATTACCTTGGGAAGACTCGAAACAATAGAAATGAACTCTATCTCGACGTTGAAGTCGATTGGTGGGGCTGTCACGTGCTACCGTTGATGCAACGCGCAGGGAGTGCCGCGATCCCGCAACTTGGCGTAGAACATGCAAAATCTTTCAAAGTTGCCCAAGAACCTCTCCGCCGCCACGCCGCCATTGACCATGATCTCAGCGAGCAAAATCCAGAATCGCTGCCCTGGATGCAGAGCGCAGCTCCTTGGTTTATATGAAGCGCTCTTATTTGACCGGACACGGGCAGGTCCCAGGCCTTTTCTCCACTCTGGGTTTCCTTCAGCCACAACCCTCGCCGCCTCAAGAAGGCCACGGCCGAGCTCGATCCGCCAATTTTCTTCGAGCCGAACGCTTTGGCAAGATCAGCCAGACATCCCACCGGCCTCTGAGTCTCGGGACAAAACCCGTGAGTTGAAAGCTGAGGACAGCGAAACAATCGTGCGACAGGCAAGACAGACATTCGGTCATACATTGCCCGCCGGATTCCTTTCCGACGAGGAATACAAACTCTATGTCAGATTATACGGTCCCCCGCTGCGGGAGACCAGGCCTGAGGATGTTGGGATTCCACACCACGGCGAGAGCGGCGATATCGTTGACAGCTCACCCAGACACAATCCGTTTGAGGAGCAAGAGGGATCCGAGTTCAAAGAAGTCAAATTTTCCTCAGAGGAGAGCTCAGTCATTCTTGAGGGGGAGTTTGTGGACGGTGAAGAGGTCTCCGTGGACGACAAGGGACTGGAGACGTTGCCGCCACTAACCGATGCCCAAATCGATTACCTAAATGTCACGGCCAATAACCAGCGCGAGTACGCGGCGCTCATGAAGCTGCAGCGGGATTTTGAGGCGGCCAGTTTAATACCTCCGACTGAGACCGATGAACCCGAGATTATCGAAGAGCGACCGGAAGAGGAGGATGATGTTGTGGAAGACGAGAACGACCGGGACCCAGACGCCTTTCTTGACGGATGGGAGCCAAGAGAGCGTGCGCACCCAAACACCCTGCTCGGAGCCTGGGGAACGAATCCAAGCACCATTTACTTGCCCAAGCAACAGTTCGTTCAGCCCATTTCGGGGTTGCTTGAAAGGACAGACATGGTACACCTCAAAGAGGCGGCAAAGAGAATATTTGGTGGAACAGGACTGCCACATTCTCCAGCCACCCCGAAAATGAGGGGTCCTGCACCTCCTCAGAAGGGATCCCCTCTGGTCCCAGGTCAAAATAGGATGTCGCCTATTGATGCCGACACATATATTGCTACTGTTCTTCCAGGTGTGTATGCTTCAGTCATGAGCAGCCTTGTAGAAGTTCGTAAGCGGCTGGGCCCAACTTGGATTCGCGGATTACTGGAACGGGACGGGGGTCCACGTGTGCTTGATGTTGGAGGGGGGGGAGCTGGGTTAGCTGCATGGCAAGAGGTCCTGCAAGCAGAATGGGGCCTTCTTCACGAGCATGAAGATCTAAAGGCGAAGACCTCACCCCCACCAGGCAAGAGAACAGTGGTTATCGGGTCAGATCAACTCCGTCACCGCGTCAAGACGTTCCTGCACGACACCACCTTCCTTCCCCGACTCCCCGATTACCTGCACTCGGTTGAGGGGTCCGAGCGTCAGCTCGACTCGAACAACACGCCAGCACCGCGGAAGAGATTCGATATTATCATTGCGAGCCACACGCTGATGGCCACGGATAAGGAGTATAAGCGCAAGGATGTGATTGACAATCTCTGGGCAATGCTTGAACCCAATGGGGGTGTGCTGATCGTCCTTGAAAAGGGCCATCCTCGTGGCTTCGAAGCGGTCGCAAACGTGCGCATGCGCCTGCTGGAAGAGTTCATTGTGCCGCCCACATCAGAGCCGACCCAAAAGGAGATGGAAACCTCGGCAGAGCAGACGCGCAACCGGGAGCCCGGCATGATTATTGCTCCTTGCACGAACCACACAAAGTGCCCCTTGTATCTGACACCGGGACTCAGCCCTGGTCGCAAGGACTTCTGTCACTTTAACCAACGGTTTATTCGACCTCCGTTTTTGCAGCGCATACTGGGCTTCTCCCACTGCAACCACGAGGACATCAAGTTCAGCTTTGTTGCCGTGCGCAGGGGTGCTCACGCCACTCACCCACAGGGTAAAGAGGCTGCTGATCGGGCATTTGCTGGGTATGGGGACGCTGAGATAGCGCCGCCAAACCCTCTCTCACTCCCTCGCAACATCAAGGCGCCACTCAAGCGGCATGGTCATGTCACGTTTGAGGTGTGCACACCCGCCGGCGCAGTGGAGCGCTGGGTTGTCCCTAAATCCTTTTCCAAGCAGGCGTTTCGAGACGCGCGCAAGGCGCAATGGGGCGACCTTTGGGCGCTAGGTGCCAAGACGCGAACCCGCAGCAATATCCGCCTCGGTCGCTTGGGAACGGAGGACAATACCATCAAAAACCCGGCGGACGGTGGTGTCCGCTCCCAGCGAGCTGCCGAGGCGGCCAAGCGTAAGAAGGATAGGGTGGTGAACTTTGTCGTCGACCCGACCACAGGCACAGTCTCGGCCAAGGAAAGGTTCCCTAGCGGCAAGAGGCCAGCCGAAAGACGCACCAAGGGTGGCCGAAGGGTCTTGATAAGAGATATCCTCAAAGAAGCGGGTATCGACGAGATGGAAGAAGAGGAAAGGAAGAGGATGAGTAATTGGGGCCACTAGTCTAGGTCTGGTAACTGATTCGTTACACGGACACAGCATGCTGCCTTAGTGTACGAATAGAGTCACTGTGCTTCTATAGAATGTGTATTATTATGGGTCTTGTTGGAACTTTGAGTCAAGGCATTCCACCACACGATGATCCCATCAGAAAGGTGCCTTGGGGAATACAGAGCTAACATTGACGAAGGGCTTCCGTGCTGGTGGGAAAGTCCTGCGTGTTGGTTACCAGAAGGAGTGTTGACAAGCGCGATGCGATTGGCTGAGAATTATTCATTGAACAATTGACGAGATCGCGCCTCCTGATAAACACGGGCAGCTCTTTCCAGGTCTCCTGCGCGAGCTTGGGTCCCACGCCAAAAAGTTTAGATGGCTGGGCGGAATGCTGTGCCGCAGGGCCCGGTACAGCATCACACGCCTTGGCCTCGGCCCTGGCACCTCAGACTGGGGCAACTCCAAGCTGTGTGGAGCCTGCGGCTTCTGCCGCCCGCGGTGGGGTTCTGGGGAGGACCCAGGCTTCCCCGATCTCGGGATAGGCCACTGTTCCTAGCCTGGCCGTTCGGGCCCGAACCAGGAATTGGCAGGCAGATCCCTGGTGCTTAGGGTGGGATCTACGTTCACCCAAATCGCTGATCCACCTTGCGCAATAAAAATAAGTTGCGAGAGTGAAGACGTCTCTCGGGACAAATTCTTCAACTGGCCTGTCGCGCTCCCCACTTCGGGTGCGATTGACGAGACCAGATTGAGGGTGGCGTCCATCTCGTAGCTCCCAACCCCTCGGACCTTCTTCAGCCCCAGGTACTTTACGTAACGGGGTCGACGCCTGCTCCGACGCCAAACGTTCGCTACCAGGTGCAAACGGCATCGTGTGTGTCGGATTGGGATGCGTCTGAAAGATGCATGAACCAGAGCTGTCAGGTGTCTCTTCCGACTGATTGCGTTCCCATCTCATCCCATCCCACGCGTCCGTCCTTCTCCCCCGAGCCATGCGTCTCCGGCACCTGCAGCTGCCTCACAGCTGGCCCGCGTTGTACCCTCCCTACAGCCTGGCGTCGCGAGTCCAGGAGCATCTCCGCCGTTGCCAGCTCGACTTCAAGGATGCTGCTACGCCGCCGCAGCCCCCACTCGGTGTGACGGCCGAAGCACGACTGCCGCAACAGCAACAAGCACCTCCGCCCACACTCTTGTCTTTTACGCCGTTGCCGACCTACACACTGGGCCGCCGGCAAACGGCCCCGCTCACTGACCTCGAGGCTTCACGCCTGAGAGCACCCCTGCATATGCCCGACCGAGGCGGAGCCACCCTCCCCGTGAGAGTCGTCCACTCACCTCGCGGTGGGCTGGTGACGTACCATGGTCCCGGCCAGACGGTCCTCTGGCCAGTTCTGGACCTCAAGTCGTCCCACCACAAGCAATTCACCGTGCGCTGCTACTCGCGTCTGCTGGAGGATACCACCATTGCCACGCTACGATCCCTGTTCGACCTCACAGCCTTCACCACCGACGACCCAGGGGTCTGGGTCCACCCTCGAACCTCGTCCTCCTCCTCCCCCTCGCAAGCTGCGAAGGATGTGGCCAAGATCGCCGCCCTGGGGGTCCACCTGCGCCGCCATGTTAGTGCCCTGGGCACAGCAATCAATGTAGCCATGCCTGGGTCCGACGTCTCCGAGGAGATGAACCCGTGGGCTCGGATTGTGGCATGTGGTCTTGAGGGCAAGACAGTCACGAGCGCCGCCACAGAGCTTGAGGGCGGCATATCGTCGCTGCATCGGCGACTTGGCGACAGCCAACATGAGGAGTATGCTGTTGCTGCTGCGTGGGCTAAGGAGTTGGCCCGGAGGATAGGCGTTGACGGAGTCGACACGGCAGGGCAGCATGATGTCGTGGCCCTGGTCAAGGATGTGCTTTCCAAAAGCCCTGACGCAACAATTGAGGAGACCGAGTACGTAAAGAGCCTGGAAAGGCTCTTGTAATGATTCGCGCGAACAAGCCAAGGTTGGTCACAATGTATAAAATAATGTCTAAGAGAAATTATACCCACACACACACCCCGCAACAAGACGTTGAATCTTTGATTAGGTAACGCACTCTCTCTCCGCACTACATGCCATGCGTTTTCCGTGAAAATCCCACTGTTGTAGGATCCCCACGGAACGTGGCTCGGAGTTCACGTCGGTGAGTAACTTGTCTTGTCAATGCAGTAATCTTGGCTAGATCGGGGGGTACCGTACCCATTTCCCACGTCGTCTCGGTCCTAACGGTTTCCTCACTCGGTTGTTGTGAGGGAACTTTTTTTTTTAATCTAGCATTACGCGGCAACTATTCATATCTTACGTTTGACATGAGAAGAAGCTAATTGCTGATGCAGATGCAGATGTAGAAGCTGCAGAAAAACTTGCAGGGGGAAGTCAAATCCTTTCGTGTAACAACAACAAAAGTAATAAGAAAAAAAGAATAAAACCCTTCTTTTTCTTCCTCCGTCATCGGACGTTGGAGGTTGCGTTGCATGCTACATACAGATGCAGTAGGGCATGGTTGTACTCCGTATAGGTAGGTAGGCATGATTATCTGACACGCGGATAAGAATGTGAAGTGAAGTGAAGTAAAAAAAAAAAAAAAAAAATAAAGAAAACAGTCAATCATATTGATCACCCACACCATTAGAGTTTATCTCGTGCAAAAGTGTGTCTACCCCAGGAGAGTGTCCGCAGGACGAACATGTCGAGTTTTTTTCTTCTTTTTTTTCTTTCTTTCTGTATAGCTACCTGCACGAAGTATGTATACCAGCTGTGCATACCTACCATGTCATAGATAGATAGATAGATGCACGGTGGGAAGGATGGGTGGATGGGTGGATGGATGGATGGATGGATCCCCAGTCTGGGCAAATCACACGTGCAGTTATTACGCAGTAGATACGGAGTACACAGGACATACGTGTAGACCGTTAGTTTAGTGGGCAGTTAGCTAGGGGTTCAATATTTGCCACTTTGAAGAGGTGAGTGAGGCCTGCTGGGCTGGGCTGTCTGTCTGTCCCAGCCACTACATCGCAAGAATATTGTTATTATTCCCTTCCCTTTTGCTATGCTATACTATACTAGCAGGTTCTGGACCAGACAAGGGGGACTTCAAGATTGCTGGATGCTCTGTCTGTCAAGGATGGTTGGGGGGGGGAGCTCTCAACAAGCCTACTCCCACCGCCAACCCGCCAACCCGGGGGTTTTTTTTTATCAGAACAAAAATGTCTTTTCCCATTGAGTTTTGCTATCACCGACGCATCTTTCCCGTCTAGATCATACAAAAAAAGTTATGCCTTAAAGAGTTAGTAAAAACGGTCCTCTGACCGCCAATTCCATCCACCATTCTCGCGCAAAACCTTCGTTCTAACCAGACTTCCTCCCCTTCTCGCCACCTGGATGTAATCTTGCTCCTCCCGTGTGTTGTTGCTCACCGCTGCCGGCCCGCAAGCCCACCCGCCCCCAAACCTTCTCTGTGTGGGTGTGGTAAAAACTCAAGCAATGCCAACCAGTTGTTGAAACGTCAAAGGAAACCCGACCCTGGATACCTTCCGTTCTCGGAATACTCGTCCTCCTGCATATCCGGCTCTGATCCGGCTTTCCTCTGGTGCCGGTTCGGCCGGGTCTTGATCCAACCTGTCATTTCAGGAAAGGGAAGCACAAATGGAGGATAAATCGTGCTTGGATCCGGGCTGACGCAAGCTGAAAGACGGGCACACCCACGCCACATGCCACTACTATCACGATTTCTAAGCATTTGAGGTGAAATTATGTCGCTTGTCTCCTGCCTGCTTGGTACCTTCTCACCGACTTTGTTTCCACCCTTATTGGTCTTGCCTAATCTCTCCCAGTTCTGGCTCTCATGCCGTGCACATGCCCCATCCATGCTCGCTGATATGATATCCCAATGGCCGTAATGTTCGTCAATCCCTACCTCAACACTGCCCGCTGTACCCCCTCCCTAACGACTTCAGAAAAACAAAGCATGAGTAAAAACGTAGCACAAACTTTTCCCATTGGTTTCTCGAACCCCCCTCGCAGGTCCCCAGTTATCTCCTTGCCATTAGCTCGAGAGCCACCCTTTCCAAGTGGGAATAGTAACACAATGACGTGACACAATGCAGCCGCCCATGACATAGACGTAGAGGAAAATGAGAACATCGAACCTATGAGACTGAGAGGGTTCCGTGTCAGAGTAGAGCCCTCACGAAGAACACAAGACTTTCAACTGCAAGACCGAGTTCTGTTGTGCAACCAATACAGACCGCTCGTTGTTCTTCTGCTCGTTACAAGCAGTGCTGTGTGAAAACAGTCGATGAAAAGAGGAGGTATTGGATTTGGTATTGGTATTATTATGATTCCGAATTTTGTTTTCCGCCCAAGACCTGTAGGAATGCTGTTTGGTCAAGCCCGCCGTCCGAAACCGAGGCCTTGGCACCGCCTGCGTGCGAAGACTGATCCGCACCCCTCTGCTTTTCCGTTCTGTCCCATTCCGCCTTGGCATTTTCATAAATCCAGTTGTTTATACACTGCCTCTTTTCTTAGGACCGCCTCGAAATAGTGCTGGCGAATCAAACTCGTCGGCTTCTGGTTTGTATTCCTCGGGCTGGAAATTGGGGTTATTGTAGTGAGCCACGTTGAAGTGTGAATTCTTGAATGTGGCCGTCGTGAACGAGGGCTCCCTCCAGGTGTTGTTATCCGTGTATTCCCGGAGCTGGCAGTACTCGGAGAATCTGAGTGGATGCCGCTGCAGAGCTGCAGCCGATGCCGGTGTAGCGACTACAATGGGAGCATGTACCGAAGCGGTTGGTGGTGGCTGCTGCTGTACAGGCTCAGCATAAGGCGTCGGCATCCATGGGGATGCCGGGCTGGCGGCGAAGGGAGAGATAGGTGAGGGTGTTGTCAAACCGAGGACGGTGTTGAGACTTGATGGTGTGGGCGCGGGTGGAAGGAGCGCAAGAAGATTGGCTTGCAGATCGTCCGCATATCCCGTGTGGAGAGGCGTGCTTGTAATGTTGTATCCCTCCGAGAAGTTTACCCGGTTGACTTGCAACTCTATGGGCGCCTGTGGTGGCGGCGGCTGGGTTGGGTAGAGGATATCGTAGTGATCGGGGCGGAACAAGAGATGAATGACCGGTCCCAATTCGGATGGGTGTCTGGCATTCGCTTCCTCAGGAAAGCGGTACGTGTTGACTTCGGAGCCGGGACTGCGGTCGAGATATGCAACCTCTAGCACAAAATCAACAGGTTTCAGGAGAACATTGACCAGGAGGACAATGCCGAGATTATCAATCTCAATGTTCGGGCGCTCGATCGTGGCGTCGCTGTACCCAGTTACACCAAGGTCTGATGTGATAAACGCAGCAAAGGAATCGGAGTGGCCCTTGAACCAGGCGCCGGCCAGAAGGCGAAAATGGTAGATAATAGACACGGCAATTTCAGGGTTGTTGAACGAGTTCAACAGCTCAGTCATGGCAGCATCGCGGTTCCCTATCAATGCTGAGAGCCGCTGGAATAGAGCTATCGTCTCCTCAGCCATGGGCTGGTAGATATAGTCCGGGTGGCCACCAGCTGTCTCGATAAACGAATTGAGGTTCTCGAGTCGTCGGCCCTCTGCATCGAGCTTAGCTTTATCTCCAAGCTCGACCAAAGTCTCAAAATAACCAAAGACGATTGCTGCAAACAAACAAGAGTCAACCTCGGCTCAAATGATTCGTTGGAGAGAAGCGACCTACCCCGCCAACCGCAGTTCCCGTCGCCTTGAATTCGGCGGTAGTGGGAATATAATTGAGGGAGGTGCTAGTGCCATGTTAGTATGTTGAAGGGTTGTATCGTGCCTCGCAGAAGAGAGGTGCGTACCATTGTTTTCTCCACGTAGACGGGATCGGCCTTTGCATATTCTTCGGTGATGGCCGTGCTCGGTACCTTTTCGCCAACGAGGGGCCCCTAGAGACAGCAACACGGGTTAGCGGGGTGCGCTGGTGCGAGACAGGGAAAGTGGAAAAGTGAAGGAGGGGGCGGGGTCAACCAGCTTGAGTTGAGGGAGAACTAACCTGGAGGTTTGGCTGGTATTCCCGCGCTGCAGCCTCCTGGGCGTGGAGATCGTGGTCCGGCTCCATCTTGATCGACGATGACGACGAGTTTGGCGAGGATTGCTGGCGGTGGTCGTGGAGGTGGTGCGGGTGGTTATGGTGAATGTGGTGGTGGCTCAGTACCGAAGAAGCTGGGGAAGGCGTGTTGGCGCTGGAGCTGCTTGAGTGGAACTGGTGGAAGGTGCCAGGTGCGGGGCCGACAGCGGGGCTAGGGGCGTTGAAGATTGGCGTTGTGTAAATCACACTGCCTCCACCACCAGCACCCGCTGCCCCGGGGCTAGCACCGTACCCACTCCCTCCGCTGCCCAGTGCTAGGGGCGTTTGCTGAAACGTGTACTCGGGAAGACTGTGAGGAATGCCGTATCCGGCCGGCGAGATCCCGATGAATGCGGTCGGTTCTGGTGGTTGGAACATGCCGAAGCGAAAGGGAGGAGATTATCAGGAACTTTTTTTTTGGTTTCTCGGATCAGAGGTCGTCCGGTGGTGGATTGCTTTTCGGGCCGGGACGCATGTGTGCTTCTGCTGCTACCACTGATGCCGCCGCTCCCAGGGTTCTGCGGGCGTGGAATTGGTATTCGGGACGTCTCTGCGCGAGCGGCAGGTGCAGATTTTCGGGTGTGAGGTCGAACTTTGCTGCTGGGTTTGGTGGACAGAAACGGTAAATTGGAGATGTTGTTGGCAGCATCGAACGCAGGCAAGAGTCGGGAAGCAGTAAACGGGCGATTGGCCTCAGGTGTCTTTTATGTGTCTTGTATTTGTGTGGATTTGTATCGTTGTGCGTATCCAGGTGTGCTGTGTCGAGTGTGGTTGGCGCTGCCAGGCAGGCCGGGAGCCAAGCGACGGGAGTGCGATATGTATCTTACCGGCGCGGGAGCCACAGGATCCGCGGCGACACACAAACGCGCAGCACGGGGCAGACGAGACAGTGTGTTTGGCTACGGAAGACGGCGAGCAAGAGAGGGGGCGTGAACGACTGGATCTCACAATCGAGAACGAGAGAGGGAGTTCAAAAACGAAATGGAAACAAAACTGGTGGCAGGAGGCCACACGCAAACACACGCACACGCAAGGCCCGGGGCCGTCAACTCCACCACAGAGATATATTGTCTGGGTAGCAGTATCCGGGGAAAGGCAGGGCAGGTCGGTCGAGAGAAGAGGGGGGAGCAGAATCCGGGAATGGCCCGTCAAATAAAAGGCGACAAGAGGTGAAGGAGCAGTGGATCAGATTTTTCTGAACAAGTGAGGGCGAGACGAAGGATGTGGTAGTATTCCAAGTCGTCGGGTGGAGACCGTGGTATTGCCTGCCAGCCGTCCAGACCCCAATTGCTCCTAGGTCTTTACGGAATATTTGCTTCTCTTCCCTGCGCTGGGCTGCGTGTGGGCTGCAGGCTGGCTCTCAGTGGCCTTGGTTTACCCAGGCATGTCACTCAACACGCTGGATGCTCCTGTGCGGCACGCTCCCCCCTCGGTAAGAAGAGGGAAAAAAAAATTAACTAATTGACAATCCTAGACCCGGGCGCACTGGCCCAGTGTACAGCAGCGTGCCAGCGACAGCAACATCGGGCTGCACGCTTGGCAACCCCATGCGCTCTGCACGATGTGATGAGGCTTGCTGGGGTCTCCCGGCTGCCGTTGTCGAGACAGGGGCAATGCGGTCTGAGCTCCCCCTCCAGGGCTAGCAGGGGCAGCAAGGGCCAGGTCTCGTCAGCGTGATGAGCTGTCCTGCCTTTGCATCCGCCCCCTTTGATCCCTGGACACTGCTGGGGATGCTGGTGCTGGGGGCGCTGACACTGGGGATGACGGCGTCCGCTGCGCGACACCGCCAGGGCCTGGTGGAAGCTCACTTGTTGAAGAGCCGGGGGAACGGCAGGGGTTACCGCCTGCAGCGGCCTCCACCAACACCACTAACGATACCACCGCACCACCACCACCACCACCACCACTAAACAGACCTTCCCACCAACCTACGCACACTCACTCAACGCGCACACATACCACACACAAGCCCACACCCCCCTCCAATAATTTTGCTCGTTCGCCCATCTCCCCTCCTTCACTTGTGAACAGCCAGTCAGTAGCTTGCAGGGCTCGATGAGCAGACGGTCTGCCCTCTCTATCGATGCAGCACCCCTCCTAGCGTCTGTCGACATTGGCTAGAGAGGGTTACATCTGGCCACACCCGGCAGCGTTCCCCTTTGGTCTCTCACAGCCTCTCATCTCCACGACCCACCAAACAGGCTCTCTGCGCCTGGGGTGTCTCTATAACGTTAGTGTAGTACTGTGTGGGCCTTTTTCGCCTCGGCGCTGCTACTCCTCCGAGACTTCTGACGGGTCCTTGCACCGCGATAGGGCGCCGCCTTGGCCGGAGCAAGGCCGCTTTCACGCCGTAACTACGCAGACTTGATGATACGAAAGATGTGTTTAACGGAGCTTATCGTCAGGGTTGTCAATTATCACTGATTGACACCTTAGTGGTCTGATGAGGCCACCGCAACTTCAGAACCCATCCCACGACGCGGTGGAGAGGTTCAACCATACGGCGTCTATCTAGTCCGGCATCCCATTATCAAACAGACGACCCCACTGACTGTCCTAATCACCCGAAACTAACGCACCGCACCGCGCCGTAGTCTCGACACTCTTTATTTAGCGCCTCACCGCGCGTTGGATGTCATGACTGGACCTTTGGCGGCTGGCATACAAATCCTGGAGCCGCTCCGGTACTCCCCCAAATTTTCGTGGGAAAGGGTACCTGGTTTGGAGGCAGCGTCGTGTACACTATTATTAACAGCACAACTCCCGGTGCCGCACCAGTTGTGCTTGCCCAGCAGCTTGCCCCGCCCCAACAGCTCGCGGTAGTCGGCTCGATATGCGAGGCTTGTGCCGACTGATTGCTGAGGGGGTTCCGGTTCGATACGACTGGGAGAATTCCCACACAGCAACAAATAAATCGGCAATTGCTACCTGATCTTCTTGATCCGCACTGTCTCAGGTCAGGAGGTGGCACCGTGACCCGGACCTGGGGCCTGCCGACAAAACACAACACTAGCTACTCCGGGATAAAAACGAATCTGGTACAAAGTTGTTGGACATCGCCATGCGAACCTCAATACATGTGGGGGATGGCTCAGGGACGACGACTTTAGCTCCGGCAGTTCAACGGATTCGGTCAATGGAGATGGCGACGAATGAAATGACACAGACGGTGCTCTGAAGGATGTATCGGTGGATATCCAAGGGCCCTTGTTTGCCGGCAGCGTCGAGCAACTCCAAGCTAGCGTAGCTCTACGCTAGCTTCAAAAGAAGCGGTCTTTCTCTTTCGCTCCTCACTCGCAAGATGCCTGTCCTGTGCAATGCAACTAGTGTATCGTCACGCATATTGGTGACATGATGGGGGCATCGCGGGACGCGGCAGGTCACCTTGGTCGTCTCCTCCACTCACGATCAAGCATGTGTGTCATTGACAATGCAAGTTGACACGGAGGGCGTTGCCGATCGTCCCCCGTCAGAGTGTAACTGTCGACAGATGGATCCTGACGTCTGTCTTGCTGGAACCCCCGCGAGGAATTGTTTTGGCGCGTGGTATTGAAACACCAGTCCGGGGGAGACTGGGGTGAGAGTGTTCAGCCGGAAAAATGGGTGTCGATGGCGCGCCGCCTGCCCGCCAAGTCCTGCCATCCATTGCCATAATAATACGGACCCTTGGAGGCGCGAAAACGACTTTGGTCATGTTCCTAGCTCCTACTGTAAGTTGGACGAGATTGGGAGGATCAAGAACTGCTGCGCTTTGATTGGTCTTGCTTTCTTTCGGTCCCAGGCTTACGGAACATGATGGTGGGGTTGGTACACAACCACAACCTAGACACCAAATGGTGGCGACGCAGACCTCCAGGCTTCGTTTTCGCGCAAGTACAACGCTGCTACCGCTGTGCCGCTTCGCGCATACCCACATGCTCTGAAGTTCTGTGCGGGCGTACTGCGTACAGACTTCGCTCCATTCCTGGTTTATGCGACACAGCTTGGAGGGTGAGATAGAGTGATCTACCGTCCATCAGATCTCAGGACCTTCAGGGCGAACCCGGCGCGATTTGAAGAGTGGGGACCAGACCCGTCTTGGATGCGACGGGGTCGCGGATTGCATCTGGTCCGTCCTCTACGGCGACGTTGCCGTCCACAACTCCACTCCGTTCGCTCCGCCCAAAAGCGGCAAGCACTGGCCACCGCCAGGGAGAGGTCGCTGAGTGGTTCGCAATATCTTCTGCGTAACTAGCGACTGCCTCGGCCATGTCCCCGACCTCGTGCATGTTTCGTTTCAACAGCACCGTCGTCTTGGGGAAGTTGACTGGCTGCAAGTGGGAAGTCCGATGCACCAGCAGGCCGAGCGAACGCAGCCCAAGAATACGACGACAGGACGACATCGGCGCAATCAGTGCAGACGGCAAATCATGACCGACGTTGCGGCGTGCTGCAAGCACGACAGGAGTATGCCGTTTGTTGTTGGTAGACGTCGACAAAGTGGCCTCGGAGAGAAGCGAAAGAGCATTGTGGATGGTCCAGTGGGATGCGCGATGTGGATGTCCCCGTCTCCGTTGTGTGATCCGATTTGCGCAAGAAACGGACATGGAACATCGTTGCCGCTGGTCGCCGGGAGGACGACAGAGGTGGAACGGAGGGATGCACCGTGGAGTGGAAACCTTTGAAGGCGGAGGGTGTGCAGCTACGGGAGGGAAGAGGGATGCTTGTGGAGGGGGTGGGATCGATATCGATGCATGATCAGGAAAGGAAAACAGGTAACAGTGCTTCGTAACATGTGGGGCCTACAGCGATTTTGCTGCGAGCCCCCTCTCGCCGACAGCCGACATTGTGAGGTTGCTAGAGCGGTGGCAGCCAAGTTCGTTTTCTATTTTCTTTTCCCTTCCATGCTTTGGTACGAACGCATGATACGTGTGTGCCAGGAGGGGTGTTGAGTCGAAGCAACAGTTGGGAAGGTCACAGGGGTGTGGGAAGAGTGGTGGGCATCACGAAATTCAAGCCGCTCCTTCCCCAAGCACCAACCTCACGCATTTTATTTCGCCGCGAAACCTCCAGCTTCCACGTCCAGCCCGAAAAACCAGCAAGGATACTATTACATCCCCTATCCTGGCCTCACCCGTCTGCGCAGGCCAAGTACGCAGACGGGCAGGCATACTGCGGTGCAAATCATCATGCAGAAGGTCTTCCCGATATTCTTTGGCCTCCCGTGTCGTTCCAACTTCCAACGCCCGGGCTTTCGCTGATTCTGGGGGCTCCGTTTGTTCGACTGCGTCGGATTTATGCTGAAGAGGGTTAAGCTTACGTTCTCAGATGCCGCTACTCGATAAGCCCGTCTTCCCCTCTCCTCGTCGGCGGGCTTTATTTCAGCGCGGTATAGCAAACGTTGGCGGCATATACCAGCCCCCGGCTCCGATACTACGCAGGCTCCCCGACTGCACCTTGACGCTCGGTAGCTCCGTACAACGCTCGGGTTCTCTTCCGGCAGCCGTCATCTCGACCACTCACTCGTGTCCTTGTTGCTCAGTTCTCAAATTCAAGGTCCATCCTGCACACGCTGCGAGAGGCGGGCAGCGATGCACGAGCCCGCAGTACCCGCACTGCCCGCAGCGATAATATATCGAGCATTGCCAGCAGCGGCATCCTGCAGCAATACCTTCAGATTCTGCCGTTGAGGAGCAAGTCTCCCGACTGACCGACGTCACCACAGAACGATACCGATAGTGGATTGGCACGCTGTGTACTCCGTGTTCCCGCGCTCGCAAAGCTGTTTACTCCTGGCCAGACCCGCCCCTCACCCCTGCGAGACGGCTCAGAGTATGTTTGAATGCAGAGTGTCTCCAAACTGCGGCCGGGGATATCCAACCTAGGTACCCACCCCACGCACTCGAGGGATAGCATTGGCCGAGGGAAGATGGGCGTGCTTCCGGACCGCAAGTTCCAACATTCATGAATGGGTGGTAATGCCCTCAACTCGCTGCGCACGTATTCAACAACAGCCTTCCCTGTCAAGGTAGCCTGCATTCTACTCTTCCCGATGGTGGACTGAAAGAGAGATGAAGCTCTTCTCGGTTATATTTTTCTAAACGTTTCGGCATATCATGGCCTCAGAGTTGTATCCTATGTTCCCACTGCAGGAGTGGTACTACTCACACCTCGCCCTCTCTCTCGCTCAAACACGTCGTTCATCGCGCCTATCACTTGGGCGGAATGCCCAGAATGTTGTGGATGGCCAAACCCCCGCGCTGGCCTTGATGGCGCAGAATCGATGTTCCTTTGTTGGACTTTGATCGGTTCATAGATACAGATATGTAAGTCGTTCAACTGTACCCATGGCAAAGTGCACGTGGGCCAGCCGATAAGCCGCTCAGGAGTATATTTTCCCACGTCTCCTAGGCTTTCCTCGGGCTTGAGATCCCAGGACATACGGCGACACGACTGCAATGGACAGAGCCATTGGGAGTCAGCAGGCCCCGACTTCTTGCAATGGACGGCGTAATAGAGGCCGAATGCCAGCTATCATTGATCCTCTTGAGGAATCCAATTGACTACCAATTGAAATCAGAGCACCGAAAACGGCATCTAGAATCCCTGCCAAGTCTGCATCGAATTCGCTGCAGACCGAAAGTCATGGTCCGATCCCCCGAAGTCTTGCATAGAACCCTAACTACGCCTAGGGCATACTTGCTACCAGGCCATCATTTGCTATTCTACTCTCTTCTCCCGCTCTAGCATGACAACTTTGACTGACCAATTGTTGTCTCCATTCCTTCCGATGCCAACTGGAAATAGCGTTGTTAGACCCGAGCTGCTCCCCTTGGCGGACACTGTTGTGTCGAATTGGGTATTGTAGAGCCGACGGCAATAATATTTTATTTGATAGGTACAGTACCCGTGACCAGTACTAATAAGCATGGATTTCATTGAAGTATCTGGGTAGAGGATGGCAACAGATCCCAGTATTTACCAACCTCCCGTTCCAGCCAGCCAGTCTAGACTTACTCTCGCAGCGCTCTGCAGAAGAATTCTGCAAAGAAGCCTGCCCGCCGGTGGCAGAGCCCCCCCTTCCCTCCCCCCATCTGACCTGTGCCACATAGTCGCTCGCCCCCGCGAGCCACGCTAACGCTTTTTTTCACTTGTGAAGGAAGCCCCCGACATAGGCCCGTGGAGGTCGGTCACGCCCCAAGTGGTGATAATTGAATATTGTGACATGTCATTCTAGTCCCATCCATCCATCCATATGTTCTCGGGCCCGCATAGGGTAACTTGGAAATATATGCTCTGTTCGCTTTTAGAGAGAGCAAACTTGAACGAAAAGCCTACGTGTATATACCGAGCGAGCACTTGCCCTCCCTGCCTACCTACCTAATCAAATTCATCAAGGACTCCTGGAAAAAAAAATTCCCAAGAGTAAACTGGCTAGCAGCCTACTGGGTTGCAAATTGAATGCATGTGTGCGGCACGCACTACTTGCTCCGAGCTACATAACACATGAAAATATAAAACGGACTAATACGTAAGTGTGATGTGTCATTGCACGCTGCACGCTGCACGCCCGCAAAGGTGACTTAACCTAACTATACACACACACACACACACACACATACACACACACACACACATACACACGATGGCTCATGGACTAGGCTTATTCTGTTAGTTCGTGTCCAATTTATGGTCTCGAAACACAGCTCCGACTCCTAGCATGTGTTCTCGATACAGCTCATAACTGTATACTATGGGCCTGGAAACGAACAAGGTTAGTGGGAAATATGTCTCCTTGCCAGGTTATATTCCCACCGGTACGGTCTAGCTAAGTGCTTACGGGATTGGCGCTCGAGAAATATCACCAGATGAAGAAACTCGCAATCGTCTCTCTGGGATTGTAGTCATTCAACGCCAAGGCGTCGGGTCTTGCTTATCTTGTGGCTGGATGCATCTCCCTAGGCTGTAGGGCTGATTGTTGTCCCTCAAGGGAGTTTCAGGAATTTATTTCCAAGTTAGACTGTCCGACTGTCCGACTGCCGACATGATAGGATTTAGTTCTCCGGCCGCCCAGGCTGAGTTTATGCTGCTGTCTGATCCATACCTCTCTCTAGTGGCTAACCCGGCCTCTCGACCTTCTAGAATTATCTATACACAGACCAACTGCGTAATCCTCTCTCACTAGCTGTTGTCACGGACTTCGTGGCCGCAGGGAACACGCTGCTGGATCCTGACCCGTCCATCACTACTAGGCCATATTCAAATCAAGGGGCTGCTCCTGTGTTCGCCCAGCCCTTCCCTCGGCGGGCCCTACCCCTTGTGCTCACTGGTCGCAGGTTCTCTCCGAACGGCAGGTCAAATTGATCGGGTACACCTCCAGTGCCTTCGTTAGCTGGCGGACGATACCCGTCAAAATCCTTTAAAGTTGCCGAATACAGCTCGGTTGCGGCATCAATTATACCCTGAATGGCCTTGACGCGTTGGGCATCTCGCTCGGGGCGAATCTTGAGCATACCGGTCCACTCATCAATTTTGCCTTGGATTCGGCCATCAACAATGAGGAAGCTGACGATGTCTCGGACTTCGTTCTCTCCAATGCGGAGACGATCAGCGATCCAACTGAGACGCAGATTGGTGTATGGAGCCACTAGTTTGGTCACGGCCTTGGTCCGCATGTTTCGGGTAACCTCATCAATATTTTCGGCGATGAAGGGGTCGGTCAGGAGATCGCCATTCTTCTGCAGTACCTCCTCGTACTTGTAAATGTCGTCTCGTTGGTAAGCATCTACCAGGTCTGTCATGGCGGCAATGCGAGGGTCGTTCTTATAGGGTTTCGTCTCCTGGCTGTCAAATGGGTTGATGTCGGACTTCATCAACATCGTCGTCAGGAGCAGATACTTGAGTACCTGGATTCGTCGCAGGTCGCCGGCTTCATCGTAATTACGGAAAGACTCGAAGAAATCACTCTGTGCTTCCTTCCAATTTTCTTCACTCATATGCATCTTGCCGCCGCATTCCCGGATGATGCCCTGAATTTTGGGATGTGGAACGGCCGAGCGCACTTTGAGCGCCTTCTGGTACAAAAGCTTGAGCTGGTTGTTATTCCTCGTCTCCGAATACATTTGTATCTCAAGAGCGTAGATCTCTAGCGAGTAAGTACCCTTGCTTGGGTCATCGGTGCCGTCCTCGCGCTGGCACGCGCGGTGAAGATCTCGGAGCTTGCGAGCGACGGCGTGGTAGTCTTTGCGGTCAAGGAGGAGGCGGGCCAGCTTGATGTTGGTCTTCAGCCACAAACGTTCGTTGTTGGTACTCTGGAAGCATTGAAGGGTGACGGAGTAGAATTGCTCAATACACTCGCCTGCCGCGGGGTCATCTGAGCCCTTCTCGACGTAGTTCAGCATATTGTCTATCGACTTCTCTGAGTAGTTTCTGGTGACAGCCGACTTGACGTAGGTGAGCAGCTCCTTATAGTGCTCGATAGCCTATAATTCTGGTTGGTCAGATCATCTACGGAAGCCATTGTCAAATTGCAGCTCGGACCTACCTTGCTATATTGCCGCAGCTTGAATTCGAGTTTGATGGCCTGCTTGAGGCCCTTGAAGCCCCATTCTCCCTTTTCTTGCTCTAACGGCGGTATAGCAAGAAACTCTTCGATGGCCTCTTCGGGATCCGTCGCTTTGGTCTGTTTCGCATTGTAGTATTTGTTCTCGACGTCGACATCGCCAGTGTCTTCTTCCTCTTCGTCCTCATATTCGAAATCATACTCTTCGTCCGAGGCCTGCATAAAATCGTCGTCCGACATGATGATTAACGTCTGAGGGTGCAGCGCTCTAGAATGGGCAGCGTGTGGTTTGGCAGGAAAGCGCAGAGTGTTTGGCAAAGCTTCAGGTCTGGGCAGGCTGTTGGAGAGTGGAATGTGGGGTAAAAGCTTATCTATTGGCTAGATGAGGACCCACTTTGAATGACAATGCCAAGCCGCCAAATTCAGCGGCGACTTGGCGAGAGAGAGACGCCATCGAAATACGTTCATTCCCCGTCACCCACAATTTACAACTTCAGGTCTTTTGCATTGCGAGCGTCGATTTTCTGCGCGCACACTATCGCGTTTACTTTCGCTCGGTTAGGCGCCTCCTATCTTTTCCATACGGATCGTACGGATATCTCGACTCGGTCTCGTGAACCATCACCGAGTGACTTGCCAAAGTTTATGGTCGCCGAGCGACAACACCGCCAAGATGGGTTCCGGAGACCTTAACATGAAAAAGAGTTGGCATCCCCAGCGATCCGGGAATGTCGCCGCCACCCAGAAAGCTGAGGCCGAAGCGATCGCCGAACGGAAGAAACTTCAACAACGTCTTCAGGAGATTGAAGAGGAGCGCAAGAAAGAGGAGATCCAGAAAGCGCTCGAGGCAGCAGGCGGCAAGCGCAGGGTAGATCGGGTCGAGTGGATGTACTCAGGTCCGACGGATGGACAAGGGACCGACGCCGTAGGTAGCGAAGCCTACCTACTAGGCAAGCGACGCATCGACCAGCTGTTACAAGATAACGAGGCAAAGAAACTAGCAAAGCAACCAAGCCAGGATGCCGTCGGCGCTATCCCGGCTATCAACAACCCCAGAGATATTGCCACGAAAATTCGAGAGGATCCCCTGTTGGCTATTAAAAGACAAGAGCAGCAGGCATATGAGGCTATGATGAACGACCCGATCAAACGGAGGCGGCTTCTCGCTTCGATGGGCATCGAAGACCCTCAAGATAAGCGCGGCGAGGAGAAGCGTGACAGACACCGTCATCGCCACCGATCAGACCGCCAACACCGAGATGACCGCTACAGCGACAGACACTCGCGCCGTCACAAATCAGACTCCACAGATCGCTCGAGAAGTCCAAAAAGGCACAGATCCAGAAGCCCAAGGAGACATCGCGATCGCTCTGTGACTCCTCGTAGAGACAGGTCCAGAAGCCCTCGAAGGTCCACTGCTGACGATGGCCGCAAGAGACGGATGACGGCCTCACCACAGGGTAATAGATACAGGTCATCCTCGCCCGAGAACCGGGTCAAGCGGAGCAGAAGGAACTCTTCTCGGGAGAAACGATACGGATCCCCTTCTCCAGACGACCTAGACAGGAAAGACCAAAGGGATTCGCCTCTGGGAAAGCGCTATAGATCACCCTCTCCTGTTACCCATGAAAGGAGAGATGAATACGACCTGCCTCACAGAAAGCGATACAGGTCAGAATCACCAGATGACCGTGGCCGGAAAAACCAGCGACGTGAGCGAAGTAAGCCGAGAACGCGTCGATCGAAGTGGCGTGACAGTGACAAGGAAATGTCTCACTCACCTCCGCTCTCTCGCCACAGGCGGGATCGCTCAGTTGACAGTGACCGCCCCCCTCGGCAATCCCACGGCGCTCGTGACAACGGTCACAGCAGAAGTGGTGGCTCACGTTCGTACCAACCTCGGAGCAGTTACAACAGAGATGACAGATCACGACAAGGCGCCCAAGCATCTGAAGAGGAGCAGCGCGAGCGCGAACGTGCCAAGAAGTTGGCTGCCATGCAAGAGGCAGCAACGGATCTCGATAAGGACCGCGAGCGGCGCCTAGCAGCTATTGAGGAAGCTGAAAGGGCGCGGCAGGAGGCTGATGACCGCATTCGCCAGCAGAACAAACGGTTTGGTGGAAACGCGACATTCACCAGCTCGCTCCATAGCAGGGCTGCAGATATGAAGGTGGCTGATCGTGTGCGCGCTCGCTAGAAGCGGTAATCGCGTCACAGCACAGTTGTCTAATTTGGAGAAAGTTTGGGGAACCAAGATGTAGACGAGACGAATAAGATTTTCCTGAGCAGGGTTGTCGCAAGGTTGCTAGAGCAATGGCGGGCGGCGGGTTGGTCGTATGCTTGACCAAGTTGAGGAAAAAAATCATGACAATGGAATTTGTAGGATGCCCAATGGAGGTGCACATGTGGGAGTAACTCCAATGAAGGTGCAGATGGATTCGTATTTCCCGGAATGTATGGTTAGGGACCTAGATAGGTAGATCATTAATTGCCTGAAACAGGTCCCCCCTGATAGGTTGAGATGGAAAGAACCAATAGTTGAGAGTAAAATCCCAGTGAACCTCTGCCGCCAATTGTAAACACATCATTTCCCCCCGTTTTCCTCCCCGGCCTGCCTCCTAGAAACTCTCCAGTAGCACCCGGACCCCCTTGGTGCCCCGCCACGGAATCGGAATGAAGTAATCAGCCGCCATTCGCACATCCCTCGCCGTTGTCCCGAAAAGCTTCATTGCGCCAACATCGCCCGCACGCCTGTCCCCTTGGGCTCCCCACACCCGCCACAGCTTCGCCAGCGTGAGTGTTATCTCGGCCTGCGCCAGCCACATGCCCAGACAGGCGCGGGCGCCGCCGCTGAAGACGGTGAGGTACCGGTCTAGACGAGCTAGCTGGTCCGCGTCGCGAGTGAGCCAGCGGTCTGGGTTGAAGGCGTAGGGGTCTGGGTAGATGGCGGGGTTGGTGATGGTTTGATACGTGGTCATGGAAATGGTCACGCCGGGGGGGAGGGTGTACTTCTTGGATGGGGAGACGGTGCAGTCGATGAAGTGGAGCGTTTCGTCGGGACACGTTCGCGGGGAGCGCCCTGCGGCGCCGACAGAGTGGCGGAGAGTCTCCTTCACGATGGCGCGGAGGAACGGGAGTTGCTCAAAGGTGGCGAGGGGTACGATGGCATGTGGGTCGGGGATGTGGGTGGTCAGTTCGTCGCGGAGACGGCGTAGGAGGGTTGCTTTTCAGAAAAAGGGGGGTGGTTAGGTATGTGGTTTCCAGTTGAAAAAGAGGGAGGGCTACGTTAGGTAGAGGAAAACGGGAGGAGAGAGTTACGCTGATCAAGTAGGTGAAAAGTTGCAATGGCGAGTGCCCATGACGCGGTCAAGGTGCCGGCTTGGACGAGGACTTGGCCCTCCTCGGCGAGGCGGCGTGTGGACTTCTCGGCTGGTGGGAGGACTTTGGATGAAAGTAGCTCGTGGAAGATGGTGGGATGGGACACGTCGAGCTGCCAGTGGGCGGTACCCTGGGTCTTTTGGATCTGGGCAATCTGGCTGTAGATGTCACGCTTCATCTTGAGGAAGCCGCGCCACCCGGGCACAAGGGCGGCCGAGAGGAACTCAGGCAGGGCGTTGATAGTGTCGAGAATGATGGAGGCATGCTGGACAGCCTTGCCGTAGTGGGTGCCAGTGAGGAGGTAGTCAGTGACATCGGCGCCGTATGTGGGATCCTCGCAGAGATGGTCACATTTGGCGAAGGCATACTCGTTGATAATGTCGTTAGTCATGGCAGAGAGCGGGTATAGAATGTTGACGGGCGGAGCGGGAACTCGAGCACCGTCAGAACACAGCCGGGCAAGGAGGGCATCCACGCGCTCCTCAATGACGGGCTGCAGGTTGCGGACGCTCTGGTTCGAGAAGAAGGGGTTAACGGCGGAGCGTCTAAGGCGATGCAGCTCGTGGTCGCCCGTGCCGACGCCGCTGCCGGGGGCGCCAAACTGCTTGGTGAAGAACAGCCATCGGTCTCGTCGCCGGTTCGAATTGGGATAAAGCTGCGGGAAGAAGTCCGCGTCGCCAATGTGCACCTCGTAGGGGTTGATTCGCACGATCGGTCCGTACTGCTTGTGCAACTCGATGATCTTGAAGACGTACTGTCCTCCAAGCACAATGTCGTAGTAGAACTCGTACCACCATGTCAACGCTGCCAGCCGCGGTCCAGGCACCTGGGCGAGAGGGCTAAGGTACAGACGCCAAATCGCTCCATATAGGCCATAAACTGCCAGCAAACCACCCGCTGTTGTCAGTAGAGGAAGGTAGGTCCCTGGATTGAGCAAATCAGCCACCGCCATTGCATCTGGCAAGTCCGTAGCCGAAGAGGTGGGATAAATACAGGCGACAGGAGAGATGACAGAGGCGGATGGAGAGAGGTGGACATGATGCCTTCTCCAATATGCCGCAGACTGGACGTGTTTTTTCCCCCTCCTCCCCCCCGGTCATAGTCGGTAACGTGTGACGAGTACCACCGAGCTAGTAACACAGTGAAGCAGAAGCCGCGAGAGCTGCGCGTGTCAACGCCATTCCCCCATTCCCCCATTCGGCGATGTGCTTTTAGAAATCTGCAGTAAGCTTTCAGCCCTCGTCACCATAAAAAAAGGCCCTCATTCGTCGTCCGGGGAATCAGATAACACGCAGTTGGGTAGCTTCGACTGATGTGGGAACTCGTACAGCATTTTTGTGATTCGGGATTTCGGGCGGCTTGCGTCTGGCCAAGCGAAGCGGCTCCGATGTTGCCAATTGTTCCTTCGATCATTCCTTCGGGCCCACGGCTCCGGGTCGCATCCAAGATACACGCTGCGCTTACATCAGGTCATTCGGCTAAAACCCATAAAGCGAGGCAGCGGGCCGGATACCATCGAGATATTATATTAGAGCAGCGCCAGACAGCGCCACTATGTTCTATGTTCCTCATACAGCCATCATTGCAGTTCAGTTACAAAAACGAGTGCAGAAAATATATGCAATGTAGCGAATCCCTCTCCAACATGACAAAGGAAACAAACAAGGATAAATACGTACAGTATAACGACAGAATGAAGGTGTTGGTGCTCGAAAGACTTTCCGCCCCCATTAAATCAGCCAGGCCCATGGCTACAGGGAGCTGAAGTAGAAAAAAAAAAAATCGCAACTGTGCTTCAGAAGGGGGTATCATTCTAGTCTCAGGTCCAATCTTGGTGCGATGTGCCAGCATAAAAGAAAAGGCACCCAGAATGATGACGCTGCATGTCGTCAGGGTTGCTCATGGTGGTCCGGGCATTGGTGCGAGGTCTTCATGACTGTCATGTTCCTTCTCACACGGGAAACAAAGAAATTTGACAAAGAAAACTAGTATAGCCTTGCTTCTCATCCTCCTTCGCTTTCCTGCGCATGGCCCGACGTCAACCCGCGACATCTTCGCTTCCTTGCCCGCGCTGAGCCTAATCGTCGAAGAAACCCGCGTCATCAAAGTCCTCGGCCGCCTGCGCATCTGAGTCGTACGCGCTAGGCCGCATCATAGGCGGCGTCATTGGCGCTGCCCGTCTAGGGGGCGTGTCTCGAATCGGCATTTTCCCTTCTTGCCTCGAAGATGTCGATGTTGACGACATTCCCCTTGGTCGGCTGGCAAGGTCTTCCGAGGGAAATCTTCTGCCGGTGCTGGAGAAAGCCGTCGGTTGCTTGGCTGACGCAGTTTGAGGTGTCTGCCGCATGCCTGATGCCGGTGGCGTCAGAAGGCCGCCAAGGAAGGTGTTTGGAACCGGACTGCTCTTAGAGGGCGTCGAATTTCTTCCACTGATAGGGGCGGGTGACGACAAGACGCTGCCGAGGCTACCAAACGATGCCGGGTCTCTTGCCTTCCTCCAATTTCCCCACGCTGCTGCCAACGGACCGACAGCTTGCGCGACGCGCGGCGTAGCAGCATCCCGAATGGTAGCGGCAATATTGGGAAGATTGATAGCGGAGCCGCCATTCATGGCCCTCTCGCGCTCCTGCTCTTCCATCTGGAGATTGGCCTTCAAGCGGATAGCCGCATCCTTGACTGCGCTCCGGTCGTAATCGTCCCGCTGTAGGGCAAGAATGATGTCCTGGAGGTCGGAGTGTCTGACTGCGAGCAGCTCACGCAGCCATATGATTTCATCGTCACGCTTCGAAATTTTGACATCGGCTTCAGGATCGGCCTGAGCGACTGCATGTTCGAGCTCCTCGATCCTCTGCTCTCGCTCCTGGAGTTGCTCTTGCAACACCATGATAGATTCACGGAGAGCTTGAGGCGAGATCTTTTCAGGCATTTCTGAGACACGAGACATGGCTCTAGCTCGGGCAGATGGCTCAGGGTTGCTAGCAGTCGACTTTGCGGCCTGAGCGGCGGCGCGGGCTGCTTCTTTAGCAATCTCGAGTTTTTCCTCGAGATGAACCACCCGATCCTGAAGGTGTTCCGACTTGGAAGTAGAGATGCTGAGGCGCTCAAGGAGATTCTGCTCGGCGCGCTGAGCATCTTCAGTTGTATTGTTGAGCTTGCGCTCGTAACGGGCCTGAATGTCCTCAAGCTCGTTCTGATGTCTGCGATCCAGCTCCTCGAGCTCAAGACGCCTGGCACTGATCGCATGCTCGAGCTCGGCTTTCTTGGACGTTTGGGCCTCTTCCAGCAACATCTCGTAGCGGGCCTTGGAGGTGTCGGCATCCATCTTAACTTGGTCAAGCTGTGACCTGAGTCTGGCGGCCTGATCCTCAAGCTCTCCCCGAACAACATTGACTTGGTGGTTGGCACTCTCAAGCTCCGACTGCATTGCTTCACGAGTCCGCTGGACTTCGCGGGCACCGGATTCTCTGGCCTCCTGGAATTCAGCCTGGAAACGGAGTGCGGTGTGGTGAAGCTTGCTATTCTCAGTTCGCAGCTCGGCGAGAAGACCTTCAAGGCGTTTACACTCTGCGACAGCACGCATACCCTGGCGTTCGCCCATCTCAAGGCGTTCAAGTTCGGTCTCGATACGCTCCCTGGTGCGGGCCTCGGCCTGGAGCCTAGCATCGAGGACTTCCTGGCGAGCGAGCAGCTCCTGTTCCCTCTTGGTGCGGCGAGCGTCGTTCTCAGCAACATGGCGCGCTGCCCTTGCCTGCTCCTCTTGGAGCAACATGAACTTTGCTCGCCAGCTCTCGCGGACACGCTCGTTCTCGTGTAGCTGGGTGCCAAGAGTATCGATAAGTTTGTGGAGCGCTTTGTTTTCACCCCGTGCCTCGTTCAGATCATCATCGAATCGCTTGGCCATTTCAGCGTACTTGTCCGCCTCGGTACGCCAGTGGCGAACTTCGGCCCGGGCCTCGCGCAAGTCGGCTTCGAGCATGTTGATGCGGTTCTGCGATTCGCTCTGAGACTGCTGAGCATTCGACTGGCTGGCGTCGAGAAGAGCAAGGCGCATCGAGTTCTTTGCTTGAGTCGATTCGAGGGACTTGATCCTCTGATCCCTCTCATCAACCGCCTCTCTCAGACGGACTTCTTCTTCGGAAGACATACGGAGCAAGCGCTGGACCTCAGAGAGCCTATCTTCCGCGGCCCTTCTGCCTTGAACCTCTTCTTCAACCTGCTTCTCGAAATGGTGCGTGCGATCCTCAAGATCCGCAATGCGCTGGTTGAGCGCGCTCTTATTCATCATCTCAACCTCAATCTTAGTGGCAGCAGATTCGAGTTCACGGTTGAGCTCCGCAGTCCGATCCTCAGCAGCGCGTCGTGATGAAACTTCGGCTTCGGTAGTGGCCTTCTGCTGTTGGAGTTTCTCCTCCAGTTCGAGAAGGCGAGCTTCGAGGGCACTAATTTTGTCGTCTTTTCCATCAGAAACTGGCTGTGGAGTGGGCGGCATCCTACTTTCCACAGCCTCCTCAACAATGTTCCTGAGATCCTCACCGCGGAAGTCGAGATGCAAGCTCTGACTGAATTGCTCTCTCATGTCTTCTAAAGCCTTCAGAACCAGGGAATTATCTACTGCAGCGGGCGCCGGAGCGGGTGAGGCCTCCGTGGGCATGTTGCGCTGCTGTACGGCCAAGGCGTCAAGGACGGCAGCACGAATCTGCTCCAGTTTGCGGTCCCGACGAGGACTCATAGAGCGCCTAGGCACTGGCATTTCGTCATCCTCATCGTCGGCATCGCTCTCCTTGATCTCAGCAGACACGCTGCGCCTCTCTCGTCGGCTGGAGGGCGTGCCCCTGGACACTCCTGTCAAGCCGTGCTTGATTGTTTCGAGGGTCTGCTCAAGAGGCGCAAGGCGGGCTGCAAGGAGACTATCGACGAGATTATTCACGCGACCATCAAAGAAGTTGACGCGAGACTCCAGTTTCGCCTGCTCGTCCTCGCTGAAAGCACCCTCCCAGTCACTTGCAGGTAAGCTCTCACTGCCATTGAGACGATGTACAGCGCCGTCAAAGATTTGCCCCGTGTAAGGGGGATCAAGGAAGGGATCCTCGAGTTCAGTTGAGAGAATTGGTTGTGAGGGCTCGGGAGGAAGGTTAGCATACCGACGCGGGCTAGGGCTAAGGCTGGGACCCTCGCTGCGGGGGTCGTGCTGTGGGGGCAAGTGCAAAGGCGAGGTGCTGGTAACAGCGGCCAAATCGAGATGGCGGGTGGGACTCGGTGCAAATATGGGTTGAGAGCTGATAGTCTTCTTGACGCCCATATCAGGATTCTTTCCGAGGTGAAGCATGATAGCATCAATGTCAGCCATGCTCGGTTCCGGGTTGAAAGACTCCGCTGTTGCTGAGAACTGAGAGTGGCTGATCGGCTCCTCTGCTTGATCAGTGAGAGGCGACAGGTTCTCTGCTGGAAGAGGAAGGACTGACTCCATTTCGTCGGTCTCCAGAGGCGAAACGATCGACTCCTTGGCTGTTAGTTCTGGCGATGCAGTAGCGAAGCGAGACGCCGCGAGTCCTTTAGGCTTCAGCGGCGGTGAGGCAAATCGAGACGTAGCCAATCCACCGCGTGGAGGAGCTGACATCGAAACTGGGGGGGGCGTGGGCGCCTTGGTTAACTCCTCGACAATCTCTTCGACGTGCTCGATTATGATTTCATCGGCTTCCTCCTGGGTCTCAGGTTCTAGAGTTTGGTGCGGCACTGAATCCTCCATAGGTTCAATATCCCGAGGCTCCACGGACTCGGCAACTTCACCAGCATCTTGTTCATCTTGAATTTCTTTGTCCATTGGCGTTTCGTCCTCGGTCTTGGCGTCCCAGAATGCCGTCCCAGGAACGAAGGGATTTGCAGTTGCTGAGAGTGACTTCTTGTGTCCGGGTTTAAAATTGTCTTCTCCAAATGGCCTGGCATCGTTGAAGGCCTGCAAGTCAATATTGCTACTAAACTCGAAAGGACTCCAATTCATGACGGGTTGATCCAGAGATGTCTCGGTGGGGCTGGTCGCCTTGGTGTCCGCAACCTCCGAGGCCAGTGTCGATGACATAGTCATATCACCCTGCCCGAAATTCGATTCGTCAAATGACTTCTCTTCCACGGGGATAGCCTCATCCTCAGATTGCTTTTCAAGATTCGACTCGGGGATCGGTGTCGACTCTTCGGTGGGTTCTGCAAACTGGGCTTCCGAGTCTCCATCGTCATGACTCGCGCGCACACGCTTGAAACGGCTCTCATTGGTAAGGCGTCCATGTTCGTCTTCGCGGATGCCGTCGTATTGAGACTGTTTGCTATCCGGCCGGACAATCGGAATGGCCTTAGATTTCTTGGCTGGCTTGACAACATCGGCGCCACTGAGATCAATATTGCCAAAGATAGAGCTGTCTCGGTTGCTCCCACTCTCGGCGCCAGACATAATGGGGCTGGTAATAGAGTTGGAGAGCGAGTGCGGAGTGAAGGACGGCGCATCTGGACGGAACTTAGGCCCCGAGCTTGAGAAGCTGAATTCACTTTGGCGTGGCGAGAAAACAGAAGCAGTGGGGTTGATCTTCGAGGAGACTGTGGTGGGGAAACTGAACTGGCTAGAGTTGGCGGATTCCAACCCAGCGTTGAAGACAGTAGGCTGCTGGAAACTGTTGCTGGAGAAGACAAACTGTCCAGGCTTGAAGGTGCTCGTCGGGTTGAACTTGAACTCAGGTGCCTCCACATTAAACTTGGACAACGAAGGTTTACTTCCATGGCTGGTCCGACGTTGGTGAGAGCCATTAACTGACTTGCCAGATTCGTTGTCAGTCCAAGGATTGCTGGCGGTGGAGAACGACCGTTGGTGCAACTTTGAGAAGTCAAAAGCTTGAATGGGTGTTCCCAAGTTGCTGGGGTTAGTCTCGATCTCCGACTCCTCACCAGGGTGAGTATTGAGACCCTGCAAAGTAGGTCGGAATCCGCCGTGGCCAAAATCATCCTCTGTGAAGTATTTCTTGGACAGAGAATGTCCACGGCTGTGGGGTCTAGGATGATGCAGAACTAGGCTATTGGCATCGCTGCCGAAGCGAGGAGGCTGAGGTGCGAATTGCACCAATGGTTCGCGAACATGTGCTGGTGCAGAAGGAGCAGGAACTTCAGCAGCATCATTTCCGTTATGAGGACTGTAATCTTTGTCGTTCTCAAGCTGTGAACGCATCTGCTCCTCGAGGTGGTATTGTTCCTCCTCCAGTTGATACTCTGCCTCGTCAATCTCTTTTTGGAGACTGTTGCTGGGGTTGTGGCGAACAAAGCTGGGCTCAGGGGTTTTTGAAGGGCTCTTACTCGGAGCTTCTTCCTCGACTTCGCGCAAGTCTTGCAGACGTGGTGACGCTCTTGCGGGAGCCTGGAATTGATGCGGCAACAGCGGGTACTGCAGCGATTGGTGTCGCTGGTGTCCAAGTGGCCCGTTCAATCCATCGACGGAGAAAGGCGACACTGGTGACATCATCGCTGCGAGATTAGCGAGCGATGGCGAGCCACCGCGGTGTCCAGGGGGTAGCATCATCTGAGTGGACCATGTGTGAGGAGAAGGGATAGAAATCGACGCTCGTGGGTTAAATTTGCCAACGAACGACGCAGGAGAAGCACTGGCAGGAATTCCAGGGCTCCCAGCGGCTGTGAACGGGGCAGGGAACGGAAAGCCTGGCATCGCCTGTGCGCTTGAAGCCGACGAGGTAGGCAACGGTGGAGAGAAAGGAAGGGGAGGATAGTGCGTGACCGAGGCTTGCCGACTCAGCGTGGAGGCTGGCGAAATAGACGGCGCAGGCGGCTCGTCATTACCAATGGAAACCCCGAGAGCGCGCAACTTGGCCTCCTGCAGCTCTGTAACGTACTCCTTCCACTTGTTGAGGTCAGGGAGCAGGACCTTCCAGCTGCCTTGTTTCCGTTCTCGAATCATGTCATCAAAGTCAGGCCATGGTCCCCTGCTCTGAGATTGCTCTTCGGGACTGTATGCTTCAACTGGACGACCCAGATCAAATCCTTGGACGCTATAACCAAGTTGTTCCCAGCTTCGTAGCATTCCGTTGATAGCGGACTGGTTCAGAGGGAGCGGCGCCTTTCCTGGCTGCCCACGTCCTTCATCTCTAGGCAATGAAACCATGACAGTTTTGCCCTTCCACGGTAGTTTCTTCCGGAGACGCGGTGTCGTGCTCACCGTGGCGCGTTTTGCCATCGTCCTCGACGGCGTGAGAGGTACATCATTGTTTGCTTTGGGTGTCCCAGCTGCATCCTCCGTAGGAGCCCTCGTCGGCGTGCTGGGCCTCTCAATTGTAGATCCCAGTTCGCCGTCAGGCGATGTCCTCTCGTCGGAAAAAACCATCTTCGTTTCCCTGCTTTCTTCTTTGAGCAAGGCTTTCAAGGTCTCGCTGCTTGACTGCTTTCTCGGACGACTTTTCGAGACTTTGCGGTCTCCCTTATTCTGACGGCTAGCTCTGGGCGTTTGTGTGTCGCCAAATCCCATCCAAGCCGCGTCCTCACCGGAAAATGAGCCGCTCAATGAAGAGTTCTCACTATCACCGGTGCCGTCACTGAGCCAGTGTCGCTTTTCCAAATCGCTACCGCCAGCCGTATGTTGTCGAATCCAGTCCTCAGTAATACCGTGCGGAGTACGCCGTGCGCGATTTGCCAGCACAGCCGCAGCTGCGCTGATGGAGGATGATGGATGTCCTGGCTGCGATTCTTGGACAAGGGGCGCAGGCCGAAGAAATGGTGTGTGTAGCTCTAACTGATGAATTGGCGATTCCTCAGAGGTATCGCTGCTCAAACTCTCGTCGCGAAGATGCAAGGGGTACGGCGAACCCCAATGCGAGGCGTCGTTTTGCGCTGTCCCGTCCCTGGCGGAGTTTGACGGTGGGGTCCTCAGCAGACCAAGAACACGGTCAGGGAGTCTCGGTGCGGGTAAGGGAGGGAGCTCAGGGGACGCCTCGCCGTCGGCGGTGGAAGCGCTTGAGAGGGCAGGTGATGCAGTCGGAGAGTCGTGTCTGGACCGAGTGGGTTTCGTGCCGTCCTGTGCAGATGCACGAGGAGGAGTTTGTGGAGACAACGACTTGAGGGGAGACGTCTTCAATGAAGCTTGGGAAACTAAGCGTCAGCAATTTTTCCTTCACGTCACACCCCGGCCGGACGAGGTGTGCGGATAAAAATCCATGTATCGTGTCGTGGTCTTTGGCGGTGCTCAGGCGGGACTGGACTCACAGACCGAGATCAGTGCAGACGAAGTTTAAACTCGTCTGCAGCCGATCCGCGGATTTTACGCGTCACCAACAGCGTCCCGGTCGTCTTCAGATTCAAGATTATCTGAAGGAGGACAAAAGAAGACAATGTCGTCGGGCGGACCTGGGTGCGACGCGTTCTCGGCAAAAATGGGGATCGTGTGGTGAATCGAAACAGGCAGGAGAATTAAAAAAAAAAAAAAAAAAGAGGAAAAGAGTAAAA
>Ga0247765_1000384_pt1 | contig 35446 bp, 12 predicted proteins | sample UWRJL106311C6_FD_179949 | JGI IMG/M metagenome (GOLD analysis project Ga0247765, IMG submission 179949) | Plant litter microbial communities from Arlington Agricultural Research Station in Wisconsin, United States - UWRJ-L106-311C-6 | ecosystem: Environmental > Terrestrial > Plant litter >...
CTTAGCCAACGTACCTGGGAGAAACGGGTCTCCTCGATGGTGGTGTCGACGAAAATGGCCAGGAGAAGCCGAAAGATTGGCAGCAAGTGGCTATGGCGATGCCGGGCGGCAAGGCTGATAATGTCGCCAATGGTAGTTGTGGCGGGAGCTTCCAAGACATGGAGCTTGCACGGGCCCCAGATGAGAGGTTTGAAGGCTACACGAACACAGATGGAGCTGTTGCCAACTGGTGCAGGTGTTTCCGAGTTACCAGGCGAGGGCAGTGCGGCAAGAGAAGCAGCTGTGCCTGTCGGCAAGACGGAATCGGGGTCGCCCAACTCCATCCGGAAAAGTGTAACTTCCAGTTGGTGTAGCCGCAGCGGGAAGGAATGAATGGGATGGAACGGTTGCCTTACGATGCCTTCAGATTGAAGATGAGGAGATGCGTGCTGCCCATCTTAATCCATATAGGGTGGTTCGCCTGTGATCACAGTCGGACCCTTGTCGAATAGGTAGGCAGAGCCGGCTAGGCTAGGGGCTTAAATTTCCCGCCCATGGGAACCCATGGGTACCCAAATTTTTTTTGGGGTACCCATGGGCGGGATGGGTAAAAGTGGGTTTGGGTACCTATGACCTATAGGTCGTGGGTACCTATGGGAAATCATATTACTGTAATAATCTTTGGATAGTTGTAATAATCCTCAGATAGTGGTAAAAACCCTTAGAAAATAGTAAAAAAGCAGAACTTAAGTTGTTACGGATATATTATATTATTGGTAAGGTTGTAGCCTAATTAGTAATTTTTATTATTAAAACTAGTAGTTATCTTAATAGTCTAATTTTGTACTGCTAATTCTATTTCCTTGGTAATACTTAAAATTTTATTTGCCCGATTTAGGGCGTAAAGGTTTCCTTGGAGGATTAGAAGGGTATTTATTGTTTCCGGATTTTTTACTTAACGTTTTTCCCCCCGAGGATTTTTTACCCGAGGATTTTCTACTTAAAGAGTTCGCGATTAATTTCGTTTTATTAAAAGGATCCGGAGGTAGTATTTCTAGTAGCGAGTTTAATAATAAAAATTAATTAGACGGAGTAGGCGAGGGATTGGGAGGGCGAGGGGGAGGTAAGGGGAGTTAATAATTCCGGGCTGGGGCTGGTATTATTAAACGCTAAAAATATAATTAGTAGGGATTAGTATATAAATTAGTATAAAATTTACGAAAAAGCTATTCCGAAGTTTAAGTATATTACCCTATTACTTAACTGATTAATTATAACCTTATATATTAGATATAATTATAGTAATAAGTTATATATTTCGCTATATTAAAGTTACTTACTTAATATAAATTGTAACGAAATTGGTATTTAAAAAAATATTAATTAAATTATTATATTAAGGAATTGGGTAATAAATTTTCGAAAAGGGAGGTTAGAAACTCCTCGTATAATACGTAAAATACGTTAATAATAGTAGCTTGGAAACGGAGGTTGCGTACAATATTTTGGAATATTTTTTTAACGAGACGAGTAAAGGGTATAGTTTTAATAAATTTAAAATTTATATCGGTTTGGTACTAGTAAATTTCTTGGAGTATAATTGCTAAAATAATATTAACGTAAGGTTATTACAAAATTAGTACAAATTTACTACTAGGCTTATATCGTTTATAAGTTGTTATAGCTTTTACTTTACCCTTACTACCTTTACCTTTACCCTTTCCGCCTATACCCTTACAAGGATATGCTTTTACAGGTCCTACTTTAGGATGCCCTAAAGATATACCCTTTTTAGCAACTCTTTTACTATAGGTTATATTATTTGGCGTAACTGTATACGCGTTGATTTTAAAAATATTAACGATACGATTAATTTAGTATTAGAATTAGGTTAATATATAGATAAGTATAAACTTATAGTAGGATTTATGGTTGTTGGGAAAATTAAAATTGCTAGGTAAATTTTTGTATTTAGTAAAAGTTACGTTGCGAATAGCTATACGCTTTAATTGCAAACTTAACCCTACTTTCCTAATTTAGAAAATATAGCTTTATAAAAAAAAATTTAAGCTAATAAAATTATTAGGCTACCCGTATACTAACTACTAAAGGCTTGGTATTGCTAAATAACTAAATCTATTGTTATAATAACCCGTAAAAAATCTCTTCCTATAATAACAATTTTATTAACTTTCCAAATTCGATACCTGGTAAAGGTATATAATAATTTATATACTAATCGTTTCCGGAAAGTAAATTTAATAACTTTAAAGGGCAAAATAATTAAGCGGAAGCGTAAAGTTTTAAATAAGCTTAGCCAAAATCCAAATACTATTAAAGTAAGGTAGCGTAATTTATGCCTTAGTAAGTAAGACCCGGGCCGTAAAATATACGAAAATATAAGGTGTATAATGGAATAAATTATTAAGCGGGTATATTAAAAGTTAGAAAAGGACGTAATTTGGACTTTTTTAAGTAGTAAATAGTAGGAAAATAAAAAAGCTATAGTAAGAGACCAAGTATACGCGTTTTAGTAAGTTATTATACTAATTATTATACTAATCTGCTAATTCGATATAATCGCGTTATATCCAAATATCCTAACCAAATCGCTTTAATATATAATATTACGCCAAGTAGTTTTACTATATCCAATAGTACCCCTGATAATAATAATTAGGTAGATATTAATTTTAACGAATCTGATAATATCCCGTTCCGGGAAATCGAAAATATAATAATAAATTTTACGGGCGATAAATCGCTTCCCTACGTTTCGGAGCTAATCAAACTTGCCTAACGTTTACCTATTTATATAAATAATAAATTAGTTTGGAAATGCGAAATTGTAAAGGTAAGGTTATACTTTTTGTATAAATTTAATACTTACTAATAATAGCTCTTTAAATTATAAAAACTAAATTTACTCTACTATTAATACTGGGTAATATTAAGCAACTTATTACTACTATACTTATTAAATACGATACGTAATTAAAAAAACTTGCAAATATTAGTCGCTAAGGTAAACGGCGTATTATTAAATTTACCCGGCGTCTAGAACTTATAATAACTATTAATATAATACCTAGTTGGGATTATAAAGTATAGGTTTTACCAATTATTATACAGATTATTATATACTAACTTTATAATGCGAATCTATATTATATATAAAGTAGTAGGTATATTAGAAAATAGCTATTACCTCCTTAGCTATTAAGCTTTATACAATTACGTATTATTTAAGTCACTTTTAGTATTAGTTGGAAACCCTTTACCGTAATAGGGTTTACGAATACCTCGTACTAAATCCCTATCCCGATTTCCATTCGCTTTTAATTTTTAAAGTAAAAAGGTTAGTTTTTCTTAAACTTGGTTAAATTATTATAAACTATATTAATAAAACTAATAAACGTAAAAGAAATACTTAGCTTGTAGAAGAAAATACTTGTAAAATTGTAGATATTTTCGATTTTAGTAAGATTTTTGATCTCTCTTAGTTATTTAAAAATATATTACGCTAGTAGGCTACGTATAAACTATATATTTCCAAAAATACCGTTTTTAAAAAAATATGGTTAATAGATTTAAACCCAATAGTAGAAGTAAGGATAACGCTAGAGCTTATTTTATACCTTTTTACCTCTACTAAGTTTATAATTTACCGCTACCTTACTACTATAAATATTATAGTATTTAACTTAGGTAATTAGGGTAATACGCGGTAGGTTTCTTTTACTTTTATCTCCAATCCGTATACTAATCCGTATACTAATTCGTATGCTAATTAAACGATATTTAGTATCCGTTAACTACGTTGTAAACGGATTAATAAATGGGCTTGAAAAATAACAGCCCTATATTTAACCCAGCTGTTCCGTAATCAACCGTTTTTATTCGCTTATAGAAACGGTAGAAAACGAAACCTTAAATCTCGTTTTTACGCCTTTTACCATTATAGTACTTAGCGTTTAATTAAAGATATTATCGGTTACAGCGATAAGTTTTCGAGGGGTATTGCTTGGGTTTCTCTACCTAACCTAGCTAAGTAGTAAACCGATTTCCCGAACAACGTTTTTAACTATAATAATAAACTTATCCGAAAAATGGGTAAAGGACCTTCCCTAAAAGAGTATAACCGGAAATTACGTTAGTTACTTTAAGCTTTACCTAAAAAGGCTGGATTAAGGTTAACGCGGCTTTATAAATTGTTACGCTGTAATTTGTTAGTTTGTAAGAATATACTTATTAATAAGAATAATAAGGAGCTATAATTTAAGGAACTAGCTGCTAAGTTAATTATAGAGTAGTAAGGGTGTTTAATTTAGTATAATACGTTAAATATTATATAAAATTAGTATATGGGTTAATATAATTAGAATTAATTATACGTTAATTTGCAATTTAAATAATAAAAGAAATATAATAAATAAGCCTCTCCCCCCGTAAAATTTATAATAGTACTCGTTTTAGTATATTACTAACTAATATTATATCTTTTAATAATAAAGTAACCTAATTAGTATAAATTACGTAAAAATTTAAAGTTGTATTTAAATTAGTAGTAGCTTTACGTTTTTAATAAATATATTACGAATTATTAAAAAGTGATATAAGGTAGGCTTTAGTTGCTTTTTGAAACGTAATAAGCGCTGTTAATTAAATATGTAAATTAATATTAATTTCTTATATAATTTCCCGGATTAATTTTTGGAACGGAGCTTTTGGAATGATTAGATTAACCTTTTTTTACTCCGCTTAGATAATTTATAGTGTATTTAAATATATATATTAATTATAATAATTTATGTAATAATCTAAAATTACTTATTAAAGTAGCGTTATCGTTTTTTTACCCTTATTAACCCCTGCGACTAAATGGTAAGGCTTTTTTTTACCTTTTTCTGCTTTTTCCATTTTACAGCTGGTTATATTCCCTCTCGAGACCAGTCTTTAAACCCAATCTTTTTTGCTACTTTTTTAGCTATTTCCCTTAGCTTCTAAGGTAAATTATCTTTATTTGTTTTATTTTCTATTTCTTTAGCTATAATTTTTTTACTTTTACGTAAATTATTAATTAGTTTGCTTCTACTAGTTATAATATTACTTACGTTACCTAATAGTAAATTATCGTTTGGAATACGGTTTATTAAGCTAAGATTATTTGGACCCAACCCCGTTAGCTTCGTACCGTTTATATCTCCTGTATTATTCATATCCCTTATATTACTTAGTTTAATTTTGCTAATTATAGTATTGCTTACCCTGCTTAAAGGTTGCCTGGAGTTGGGGATACGGGTTGTTAAGTTAAGATTATTTAGACCCGATTCTATTGGCTTTATACTACGTATATTATTTATATTAATTGTATACTTACCCTACTTTATACCTTTCTACGTAATAAAAGTTTCGTTATCGTTTTCTGGGATTTTTATATCTCTATCTTTACCTTTAAAATATAATAATATTACAGGAAGCGAGGTACTATAACGTAGTAAAAGCGGCAACTTTAGCGTAAAAACTTCTAGTATAGTATTTTACGGGGTTGATATTATTAAAGGTAGATTATTAAGATTTTTACTAGTTGTAGCTATTTAATTTGAGAAAAAAGTTTTTGGGAACTTAGAAGTTATATTAATTTATATTAAACTTAAAACTTTTTTTCGCTTAGTATTTTAAAAATAATAAAGGAATTTACAATTTACGGTACTAGTATCTTTTTAGACTAGTATATTAATAACCCTAATACCCTGGTAATAACCCTTATAATAATTCTTTTTGTTTTATAAAATTAGAGATTCTCTCCCTATAGCTTATTACTAGCAGGTTTTAAGCAATAAAGGGATATAACCTGGAAGACAATCTAATAACCAGCTTACAATTCGATTACGGAATAGAAATAGTAACTTAAGTACAGTTTTAAGTCTAAGGTATAGATTATGGGATGGACTTTATTAAACCATTCGATAATAATATACTTCTTAATAATAATATACTCCTTAACGATAATAAGCGAATTAATAATAACGAGCGAACCGGCGATAATAAGTAAACCGGTAATAATAAGGGTTATAGGTTATTAGAATATAAAAGTAATAGCAAGTTATCCAAGGAGATTAAATACAACAGCGAGGCGCCTAAAGGAGATAATAGCCTAATAATACAACTATACAATAATACGTCAAACCGAACCATAGGTATACTACGTATTTATACGTCTGCTAATTATAATAGCTTTATTAAATGGTATATTTATTAACCTTAGTTTTTATTACCCAATAATCGGGATACGGAAAAAAGTACCTGGAAAAGCTTTAATTTGCTTAAAACCTTTAAATACTAGTAGTTATTTACTTAAGGCGCTTAAGAAGATACTAGGGAGCCCTATATCCGCTGTATGTCACGGTGCCGACCTTAGGTCTGGGGAAAGAGACTTGTTATTGCACAAAGGGAGCCAAAGGGAACTGGCTCCCGAGAGGTAGGCTATATACTGGGTACTGGGGAGGTTACGTATAGTTGCTGGTTCCGGGCCGAACCGGCCCCGGTTTGGTACCGTAACAGTACCCTAGGTTCCAAACGGCAATTACCCTTAACTACCTCTAAAGTTCAGCCCGGCCCGGGATATTCCTACGCCGGGCCCTACTCTATTCTAATATAATCCGTATACCTTCCGTTTTTAATTCGGGTTACCTTACGTAACGCTTTACTACGTACCTTCCTTAAATAGCGGCGGGTACTTTTATAATCCCCGCGCCTCGTTTTGGGAAATTTCCTCTTCTACGCTTCCTTTAATTCTTTTGTACTAGTTTTTATTCCGCGTACGTACCCCTTATATTCCGTTATACTTTCGCCCTCGTTTCGTTTTTATCTCCTATTTCCTTATTTAATTATTTAAAATACCGAAAATACTTAAACTAATCGTACCGTTAATTTCCAAAGGTTGTAACGTACGCGCGGTTAAGGCCGTTAATAAGGTAAGTAAATTTTTCGTTTCCTATTCCCTTATATTTCGCTAATACTTCGTAGGCTATCTGTAAGGAGCTTAAGGATCCTATTTTTATAAAAGAGCACTTTTACTTATATTACTTACGTATTGCTTAGGATATTTAGGTTCCGTTAGCCGATAGGGAGTTTATAGTTTTATATTACGGTTATATTTCCGTTATATCGAAAAGTTACGATTAGTATTGTAACTGTAAGTAGGTTTACTTAGCTATATATATCTTTTGGTTTTATAGTACTTTAGTTACTAATTACCCTTTAACTAAATACGAACCTAATTTATAACTCCTACAAGTTTTTTTAGTTTTTTTAGTAAGTTAAACTTGTAACGTAGGAAAAGGATAATAATAGTAACTATATTTAGCTAGTTAAGTCCCGTTTAGTTATCGGTATCGCCTTAAAAACGTTTATAGGTACGTAATTTAGGGTTAAATCTAATTATTACTTGTTTTATAGTCTTATTAGTACGAAGAAAAATACTTAGGTATATATTTGTTTTTATTTTTATATAATCCGGTCCTAATTTACTAACTATCCGAAAAAGTTTTAGGAGGTTTAAGTAGCCTTAATTAAATAGTATTATCTTATTCGTATAATAATATTCCCCTATTTAGCTACGGCTTATACTACGCTTAAGGCTATTTAGCTTTGGATTAAACGTATTTAAAACGATAAAGTAGCGTTCCGCTTGCTACTTGGAAACGAAGGTTATATGTAGCTAGTAGTTACTTAGTTTATTCTTTTGAGATAAATAGAGGTTATTTTAAACCTGGAAGGTAATAGGGTTGCTTCCGTTTCCTTGGATAAGGTGGATTTTATGGTTTTGCGTCCGTATAAGTTTTAGGTACGGTAGGTTTAATAGTAATTTGGTTATAGTTATATTTAGGGGGGTTCTTATTACTTTAGGTTCCTTCTTACGTATTTGTAATTTTAATTAGGTACTTAAAATAATTAAGGGTATAACCCTACTTTAGTATTTCCCGTTAAGTATTTAATATATATTTATTAGTAATCCGCTGGTATAGTAGGGTTGGTATTGGTTTTCCGTTTCCAAGGGCGTTTCCAACGTCTTGGTTATTTTATATTATTAAATTATACTTATATTATATTACTTATAAACCAGGCCGGGGGTTTTAGTTTAGTGGGGTTTTAGTTGTAAAAGTTTTAAATATTACTATTATACCCGCGAAGGTTTTCCGCTAGTTTTTAGGTAGGCTGGTATAGCGGCTACTTTATTTTATATTCTAGTTCTTTAGTAATATTACGTAAGTTAAGGATTTTATTAAAATACTATTCGTTCTTATCCTTTATTTTATTTTTATTCCGGGAACTAGTTATTACTATTATACCCGCGGCGCGGCAATTATATATTTCGTTAATAACTTTTATCCCTGGAAGCCAGTTTAATAATATTTAATAAAAAAAGTATAAAAGGTAGGGAAAAGCCTGGATTCCTTAGGTAAATCTAGGGTTACTACTTTGGGGTAAACCGAGATAATTTTATATAAACCTTACTACTTATCGTTAAGTTTTTCTAAGGGGCGCCTAATTTTAAGGTTCTTAATATTAATTTAAATTAAGTCCCCCTTTAAAATATCTTAATATTAAACCGGTACCTATTTGCGTAATTTACGTAACGTTTTTAAGCTTTGGCTATAAAGGTACGTACTTATTCGTAAATTTATTAGATTCGGTTAGTAATATTAATAACGTTTAGGAATTCCCGTTACTACTAGGGGGTTTTAGTAATAATCGGGTTATAGGTAGGTTCCGTTTTTATAACGGGGTATTATCCGTAATTAGCGAAAAAGGGGGAGAGGCCGGTAGTTTTAAAGGTTTGGTTATTAACGGCGAATTTGGTAAGTAGTAGCCAGCTGGCTTAATTATCTTAGTAAAAGGAATAAAAGGATCTTAAATATTATACTAATCTTATATTAAAGATTTCCGTTTGGTTATTGGTTTAGGGATAAAATGTTATTAAGGCTTTTAAAGTAGTACCTATCCTTCGGCTAAGTTTTTTCCAAAAGGTAGAAATAAATTGTATACCTTTATCGGAGATTATAAATTATAATACGCCGTAAAGCTAGTATACGTCCGAAACGAAGGTATTTGCGAGTCCCTTTACTATTATATTCGGTATAGGGATAAAGTAGCGTATTTTTATAAATTAATTAATTACGATTAATACGTAGGTAAATTTAAATCCCTTGTATTTATAGGGGGGGAGTAGTCTAATATAGTTTACGGAAATATTGGTTTAAGGCTGGAAAGGTATTAGAAGCGGATCTAGGAATCCAAACGGGTTGGTTTTAAAGCTTTTGGTTCTAACGTATAAATTATAGCTTTGGATAAAGGTAGCAGTATTGTGGAATATCCGTAATTAAAAGTATAACCTACGTAAGATATTATATATTTTAAAGTAACTGGGGTAGCCTGCGGGTACTACGGTATAGTTTTAATAGAGGATTTAAAATCGGATATTATTAACTGGGGGGATATAAAGCCTATCGCGGTAGTAAACCTTCCCTTAAATTACTATATAATTGGTTATAGCTACTTTAAACTCCTATTTAATTAGTTTAGGGAATTTTCTATAATTAAGGTCTTTAATAATAGCTTAGATTATTTTTACTATATTAAAGGATTTATATATTACGTTAATATACTTATCGATATAGCGGGATATATTAAGAGTAAGTAATTTAAGGGGGGGGTTTAGACTAGTACTGGGTTACTAAAGGAACGGGGGCAAAAGGGTGCGGAGTTTATTTGCGATTTAATCGTTAATAGTATTAAAGGTTTTGAAGGTATCGTCCAGTATACGTATAAATATATCGGGTATTATAACTTTTTTACCCGGCTTATAGGTAATTTAGAACTAAAAATCGGAAAGGAATTCTAATTAGCGGACTTAACGCTAATTTAGGAACTTAATAGTAGTAAAATACTTAAGGTTTTTATAATCCGTAACTACTTTAACTATATCCCTAAGGCCCTGTAATTTTAATCTCTATTCCTTAAATACCTTAATAATAGCTATTAATTCCTTATTATAAATCTCGTAATTATACTCTGTAGGTATATATTTAGTTAAAAAGAACGTAACGGGGTGGAGTTCTCCGGTTTCGTTATATTAGGAGAGAATTCCTCCGAATATTTAATTAAAAACGTTAACTTTTATAATTATTCGCCTTTTGGGGTTGAAGTAATTTAGGACCGGTACCGAGATAAAGGTAGTTTTTAACTTGTAAAATACTTGGAGTATTTTGTCCGGAAATGCCCTTAATTACTTTTTGTTGCTTATAAAATTGGTTAGTAGTTATACAATTTTTAAAAAGTTCCTAATAAATTATTAGTAAAAGTTCGCGAAGCCTATAAAGCGTTAAAGGTCCTTTAGTATTTTAAGGGGCTTTTAGTTAGTAATAATACTAACTTTTTTAGGGTTTATTTTAATATTAAAGGTACTAATAATAAGGCCAAGGTACTTAATCTCCTATACCCTAAACTTATACTTTTTAATATTAATAGTAAGTTCTGCTTTAATAAGTTACTATATTATTTTCCGTACGTATTTACGGTATTTTATTTATATTTTGTTAAAGATAAGGATATTATTTAAATAAGTTATAATAAATTTATTAAATATATTAAATAACGTATAATTTATATAGTATTAAAAAAAGTTAGGTACCCCTATTATACTAAAATTTGCTATAAAGTATTCGTAAAGGCTAAACCTAGTAATAAATACCGTCTTTTATTTATTTCCGGGTATAATATATAGCCGGTTAAACGTTATAATAATATTTAATTTAGTATAATATTTAACGCGGTTAAGTAAATCTAGCGTTTCGCGGATAAGTAGTATAAGGTATTTGTTTTTAACTATAATATTATTTAATTTACGATAATTTATACAAATTTTAATCCCCCCTTCCGGTTTCCTAGCGAGGAGGACGGGGGCTGCTATTAATAAGGTACTAGGGCGGATAAAGCCCTTATTAAGGTATTCGTCGAGGTATTTTCTAATAACGTAAAGCTCCGGTACTAATATAGGTTTTGCTTAGTAGTTTGGTAGTATTTTACCTGCTATAATTTCTATTTAGTAGTTAAAGGGGCGGTAGGGTAGTAGGGTTTCGGCTTCGCTAGGCTAAAATACCTGGATAAGGTTGTAGTATTCCAGTAGTAGTTATACTTTAATCTTTTCATTAGTTATAGGTAGTTTGTTTTATAAATATTTTTTAATATCCTTTTTTTTTATTACCCGGAGTTATGGGGCCTTTTTAATCTAGTTTTGGAAGGTACAAAATCGTAACCCGATAGGTTCTACAGGCTTTTCGCTAAAGAAAATGGACCGGAGCGTTATTAACGTAATAGTAAGGACGATATTATTAGCGGATTTTAGGTTAGGTTAGTCCAGTAGGGTATTTAAGGTTATATTTGTAATAGCGTAAAGAGTGGTAAATAACATCTTAAAAACTTCCGTACCTTTGCTTTTTACCGAAAAGAGGAAAAATATAGCGTTAAAAAGGGCGATATCAGTTATAGGTACTAGGTTGGGTTTGTATAGGGTTAGGGCTAGTACCGGGTTAGGTTTGGTATAATTTATAACGTAAATAATATAGCTGTATATAGTAAGGGATCCTGATGCCTAGTCAATAGTTAGGTTATAATAGTATAGTTATAGTAGGCTAAGGATGGCGTTAGATCTATTTAGTAACCAGATATAAAGTAAAAGGCGCTTATAAAATCCTTTTAGGTTATAATCGAGGAGGTAATATTCCGTAATTATACCGGCCTTAATCTTATTTATAAGCCAAAGGATCCGGGGGTAGGGGAGTTTATAGCGGGTAAAGTTACGTTATATTAAGTAGGTTTTATTAATAAATCCGTAAAGAGAGTACCCTGAATTAACTATAATATTAGCGTTAATTAGTTACGTTTTTAAAGTAAAAAGTTTAAAGGGGAGAGTAAATATTGGGTTTAGTTTTATAAAATATAGATATAGGTCCTTATTTTCCCTTTTTCTCGTAACCCAATTAGGCCTTTAGTAGCGACGATTATTAAAGGTTAGGCTTTTCCCGCGCTAGTAATATTTATTACCGGTTCGTAAAAGTTTAGGGGCCTGCTTGGGTACCTAGGCGTTTAGTATCCTGGTTTTTTATAATATATATAAAGGTTATTATCGTAGCGGTATTATTATTCCTCCGCTATTAATTACCCCTACCTAAAACCGGCCGCGCTAAGGTTTATAGTATTTGGGTTAGTAATTAAGGTATTTGTAATTAGGGTTAGTACGGTACTAGTTTGGGTACGATAATTATTATTCGAGATATTATTATAGATTTTGCGGAATAAAGTTACCTATACGTTAAAGTTATTAATAGTAGGGAATATAATATTACTAATAGTTACGTTACGGTATAATTTAGCGATTTTGTTACGGAGTACTTTTACCTTTTCGCAATTATTTTTTTTAATTAGGTTTCTAAGTTGGATTAAGGTGGAGATAAAATTAGGGTAGGTCCGGCCTTTTATTATTAGTAAAGTAAAATCGCGGAGGGCTTAGGTATAAGCGTTATATGTAATATAAATAGTATCGAGGTATTTTATAATATCCTTTTAATTATTAAAAAGTTATATTTCCGGGATATTTGGGTTATATAAGATATTATTAATATAATCCCGAATCGTAACGTATACGTTGCTTATAAAGCGTTGGGTGGTATATAGAATATGGTTAAGTAGGTTAGGGTAGGTATATTAGTTAAGTATAAGTTTATTTATAAGTATAGATTTCTAATTAATATATTTTTCTTATTAACGCCTCGGGTCCGAGGTTTGGTTATTAAAGTACTTTGGGTTGGTACTACGGGCCTGTAACGTTTCGTAGATGATAATAAAGGGTATTTATACCGGGGGGCCCTATTAGGTACTGGGGTTAAGGTTTATACTAAATATCCGTTTTGTAAAGTTGGGTATATATAAACCTGGTATAAAGGCGGGTATTTAGCTGTATAAAATGTTATTTTAGGTAGTAAGGTTATTATTTTTAGCTTTATAAATATTCGCGGTATATTTAAGTATTTATTAATAACGTTCCGTTTATTTTAATACTTTTTTACTTTCCTAAAGTTGTATTTATAGTTTTTTATTAGTAAGTTAAAGGGCGGCTTTGCGTTTAATAGCCTCGTTTCTTTATTACGTTAGGATTTTCGTAAAGGTTTTTCCGTTATTAAGAACTTTTTGGAGATTTTTGTAACGGTTCCGTAATTTGGTTTCTAATTATTTAGATTCCTTTTATTACCGTTCCGCCTCTTTAATTCGCTTAATTTCCGTTTATAAACGGGCTATTAAGTTATTAATAACGTTGTTAATTATATTAAGGAAAACGAGGCAATTAGTAATTAATTCGTTAGGTTTGTTAAGGGTATAGTGGGTTAGGAATACTAGGTTTAGGGGCGTTCCAGTTCGGGGGTCCTTTACGTTTTTAAGTAGGTATTGGAATTGGGGTTAGTTTGTAAGGACGGTATTTACGTTTACTAGTTCCTAAAATTATTTATTAGGAGTTTCTAAGTTGGAGTCGGGGCTAGCTGGTTTAAATCCGGTTTAGTCGGGGCTAGACGGGTTAAAGTTGGGTAGGTTGGGATTAGGGAACCCAAATCCGAACTTAGCTATTATAGGTGTAACGTAGTATTAGTATACGTATTAGGCGAAGCGTAGTAGGTTTTAGGCGGGTCCGGGCGCGGGCTGTAGGATTGGATAGAGCGCGTTAATATACCCCGGTAAAATCCGTTAATAATTAACTGTTGGAATTACTATAATTATTACTAGTTAAGGGTTTGTTAGGGGTTAGGGGGGTTTTGTAGCTAGAAGTTTAGTGGGTTTTGGGTATCTGGTTATTAAGGTTGTTTTTGGGGGTATATTCGTAATGCGGTTTGGTTTCGTATATATTTTGGGTTACTGCTCCGGTTTTATAGTAGGTTGGTACCGTTTCTTAGTAGGTTTTGGCGGGAGGAGTAATTTGGGATAGGAAAGGGCCGGTAATAATTACTGCTCCCGAGAGGTAGGTGTAATAAATTATTACGGTACCGACCTTAGGTCTGGGGAAAGAGATTTGTTACTGTACGAAGGGAGCCAAAGGGAACTAGCTCCCGAGAGGTAGGCTATATACTGGGTGCTGGGGAGGTTACGTGTAGCTGCTGGTTCCGGGCCGAACCGGCCCCGGTTTGGTGCCGTGATACTGTAACTAATATAATAAGCTTTTTAAATACCCTTATTTTCCTATAACGAGGGGTATTTTATTATTAAAGAAATATTTAATTTTGGTTAAATATTAAAAGAAGAATCCAGCTCTTACAATCCGAGACCTACTAGGTTGGGACTAATAATCCGCCCTACAGGTTTATATATAAAATATATACTAATTTATATACTAATTCGGATCGTTAATTAATTGCAGTAACTAATTATCCGATAACTACCTAGCCTTACGTAGTTAAAAAAGAAATACTAAACCCAGCTTTTAAAACTTATCATTTCCCTATACCTACCTTTTTACGTAATACTTAATTTAATACTCCAGTTTTTTCTAATATCCCTTTTACTACTATTCACCAATCTTCCTTCTCCGTATAAATTAAAAAAGCAGCTTTTTAATAATATACTAGTTTAGGTCCGGGAAGTATTACAATATCGGCCTAAAAATAGGAAAATATCTATTATTTACAACGAGTAATTTAACCCCGGTATAAAAAACGCTATATTTGGAATAATGGGGTTTTTTATTACCGAAACTTAATCTTTACGTCAGGTACTTTTAGGCGTAAAATTATACAATATTAACGCCTATTAAGTAATATTAAATTATATTACTACTGATATTATTAAGCAGTTGAACCTCGCGGAGTATATTCTAATATATACTACTAATAACGCTAGTAACTTTTCCAGTAATAGTATTTCCGTAATTCTCCAATATAATAATAAAGCGTAATATAGTATCGAATCCTTTTTTAGTTCCCCGTATATAATATATTTTATTTAACTAGTAGAAGGTGATTTTTTTAAAGGATTGGAAATAAGCCGTTCGCTACTAAAGGCTGTAATTCTGGATTAAATCCAGAATTATAGCGACGATTCTTATAAATTAGTTGCTATTTCTATAAATATAGTATTTATTTTCTCCTTATTAAATTTGGAAATATACTAATCGATATATTAATTTAGCTCTGGAGTTTTATAATTTTAATTAGTATAAGTATATAAAAAAAGAACTTTTTTCTTACTATATAATATAATACTAATAAGTAAAGGTAGAATAATAAACGTAAGTTTTTACTTTATCGTGACGTAAAAACGTACTAAAACTTAATTATAGTTATAATTATTCGCAGCTTTTAATTAAGGTATACGATTGAGAAGTTCCTAATAAAGTAGGTTTCTGCGTATCCTAAAGATAAGATAGCGTAAAAAGCCTACCCTTTCTTTATAATTTCTAAATTGTAGTAGAAATAATTTAGCTATATAATAAATTATATAGGCAATTGCTGCGTACGCACCCCCATTTTTGCTGCGTGCGCATCCCTAAAAATTTGACCCATTTTGACAGCTGCGCGCCAGATGTACCAGTCCGGCGCAGCACTCACCGCCTGGCTTTCTGCCGTGCCCGCAACCCATCACGACTGCCATCACGACTGCCATCACGACTGCCATCTCCATCACCATCGCAAAAGCAATTCCAAAGCCAGTTTTTCTCATTTTGCAGCAAAGTCTCATGGCGAAATTGTATTACGATTGATTACGTAACATAATGTGCTGCCCTGATTGGTCAGATCTGACCGGCTCTTCAGCCCTGTTGTTGATTGCCCTGTTGTTGATTGCCCTGGTGTTGACTGCCCTGCCCTGGTGTTGACTGCCCTGCCCTGGTGTTGACTGCCCTGCCCTGGTGTTGACTGCCCTGCCCTGGTGTTGACTGCCCTGGTGTTTATCGCCCCGGTGCTCTGGATCTTGGAAGCTGTACCCGAGCCTCTGGCAGGCCCGTTGGACGTACTACCAGCCAATTTACTACTGCTGGCTGTCGCTGCAGTTCGTATCCATCATCATCAAGGACCACACACGACTACGCGCAGAGGCCTCGTCACAACTAGCCGTCGCGTAACTAGAATACGGTCAATTAGCGATCGAATAGAAACCGAAAAAGAGTGCCTCTTACCTTGAATAGATGGGCGCACCAGGGCGATTGATTTGGCTTGTTTCCAGGGCTGTTGGAGGTGGCGCGATTGATTGAATGGGGCTTTGCCTGTCGGGCAGTCAGGGCGGTGAAAAGCGCTGGTCCGGGCGCAGCTGGTATGCAGCTGTCAAAGTGGTGCGCAACCCTAACCCTGGGGGGGGGATGCGCACGCAGTAAAAATGGGGGTGCGCGCGCAGCAATTACCATTATATAATATTACTATTAGTATTAACTAACTCGTTTGGTTCCCGTGAGTTAAATTCAATTAATTACGTTATTACTAGTTTCGTTTATTTGTAAAAGCGGTTTAAAGATTTTAAAACGCGATTAAAGCGTAAAAAAACTTAGCGCCTAAATATAAATAAATTCCTTATAATACTTATCTAAATAATTAACAACGTAAAGCAAAAATTAAATAAGTATAATAATATCGTTAAAAAATCGTTATAGATATATTCCATTACCGCCCTCCTTCACCCACCTACTGTAAACCAAGTCGATAAATAGTTCTTATTATGGTATTATATAGGTATTAAGAGTAGTAATACTTGTACCTAGGTTACTAGAAAGTTTCTACGGGAGACCTATATTTAGTATTAGGGTAATAAATTACTTAATTAGCATTAGTACGAAAAAATGTATACGCCTTTGGTTAATATTTGAAATATAACCGAGGTAATGTTTTCTAGCCTACAGAAAAGGATACGTAACCTAATACCGTTTGGAACAGAATACGTAAAACGAGTTAGGGATTAAATCGATCATAAATTAGCCTACTTTTACAATTAAAGTATATTTTATTCCTTTATATATTTTTTTTCTCAGACTTTACTAATTATTATATGGATTATTACAGCCTTAACCCTTAATTATTTTGTTTTTAACTTTTGGAAAAGCTAGGGTAAATGCAACTTATTTTTATTTGCTATAGCGCGTGATTTTCTTACTATCCAAGCTGCTGCTATAAAAATGGAAAGATGTTAAAGTTACGCTTTGGTTTTATTTAAAGATAAATAGAGTATAATAAGTAACGAGCTCCTAGTACTAATACTTATAACTTATATAAATTCTAAAATCGTAGATAAAAGTATTAAGCCTAATAATATAAAATAAACTTAATTAATAAAGGTATAAGCTTTAAGTTAAAAACTTTTATTCGCCTATATAAGTAACGATAAGAGCGAGAAAGTCGATACCATTAGGGTTAGGTATAGAAACTCTCTTTATAGATTACAAACCATTAGAAGAAATCCAATTACCTATTCGTAACTACAATCTTCTGATAATATACGTAATTAAAAGTTAATAAAAATATAAAAAAAGCGGCCTAAATACGAGTTAATAAGCGATAAAGAGGATAAGAAGGATAAAGAGGATGAAGAGAGTAAGGGTCTAATAAATACCCAAAGAGGTTAAAAGGTAGCACGGCATAATTATAACCATTTAAATAATAGTTATTCCTAATAGTTATATCCCCTTTTTACTATATTATATATTATATTGTAATTATTATATAGATTAGTAGTACGGTTGTTTATAATGTAGATTGATATAATAATTAGTACAACGATTAGTATAAACTTAATTAATTATATGTAATGTTAAAATATAAGAGCGCTACGCTAGTAGAGGGCCTAAGGATTACTCTTTCTTTTTACTTAGTATTATATTTATTTTACAAAATATAATAGCAATTGTTATTTGCAATTCGCAGCGTTAAATACGTTAATAGTTAAAAATTAAGCACTCCTGCAAGCTTTGGGGACCATCACGGTTTTGCGATTACCCATGGGTACCCATTACCCATGGGAAAACCCGTGGGTACCCGGGCTTAGCATAGGCCGCCCACGGGTACCCATTTTGTCTGGGTACCCAAAACCCATGGGTACCCATGGGTAATTTCAACCCCTAGGCTAGGCGCAATCCGTTGGAATGCTAGAGCACACCGGTGCTGAACCAAACGGTTGGCTGTGGCTTGCCCTCTGAGTTTTGGAGAGGGGCTCACGGCACTGGAAGTGGGGGTCGACGCGCCTGCCCTTCCCTGCCCACGTTGAGAATTGGTATCCCCCTTAGAGCTAGCATTAGCACCTGACCGCTCATTATCTTGGACCGAAGGCCACGACTCTCGTCTCTGTCCAGCCACAATTTTGACGGCGCCACGGTGTCCGATCGTTAAATCCTTGGCAGGCCTCCAGAAAATTTCCTTACTGTCTTAGATTGGTTGGGTCCCCTGCACGGAACTGTGATCACAGCGAAGAAAGGCGGTCCGGTATGGCAGAATCCTGTGCATCTCAAAGATGCTCGCTGCACTGTGTCTATCAACCATCACAACATAACCGTCAATTCTCCCTAGAGCAAATCCCATCTGGTCGATTGTTAGTCCTCTCGGGCACTCCCTTGTATCATACCATTATCTTTATATGACCCTACCAGCTAAGATCTAGATGTTGGGAAGGTAGGAAGATTTCAGCATCACAATCAATGTGCCCGCCGAGACTCTCACCGAAAGTTTTGGAGGGAGCTAATGACTTTTCGCAGTCGTTCCTCGTCATCTGCGACCAAGTCAAAGTCGGCCGGATCCGCAGGTGATGCTAGTCAAACGTGGCAGTTGAAGCAGTTTCGAGATACCTCACCCTCCAGCGACTGCGGCTTCTCCCGTCTCAGTTCCGTTGAATACAACCCAACAAGCGAGTTACCAGCTGCCTTTTGTAAAGCTTATTGCTGACTTAGCTCTCTCAGCCTCTCATCACGTTACACGTGCATCCCAAACGATTTCCTGGTTCGACGGTGTATTTAGCAGGTCGCAGCCATCAGGAGCTGCGAAATAGTTTCTTCAACTAAGCCAACGGCATGGAAGCTAGAGCGGCTCGATATGATCGATCCATGTTATCGTCGAATGGTTTAGCGTGCCCGTTCACTCAAGACGACCCGGGTAAAACCCGTGGTGCCGTGGTCTGCCCCTGCAAGTACCCTAAGAAGGGCTTTAACGAACCGAGAAAGATGGTGTAAGTACCTAACATTCGTAAGTCGCACTGCTAGTTCTTGTTGACTTTATCGTGCAGGCAGCACCTAAAGAAATCGCATAGTATGTTCTACAATTGCGTATGGTGCGGCGTAAGTTTCAAGGTCCGCAAAGACGGGTATGAAACGGTCAAGTCCAAGCAGAACGTGCACGGATGTAACAACGAGCGGGATCGTATCAAAGCTATAGGAGTACAGGTGCTTGATACTGATCAGTTAGACCAGCTGAGCGAATGCGGTAATAAGCAGTTCGATGAGGAGAGACTGCGGCGGATTTCGAGGTCTGCTGCATACCGACTCCAGAGAGCTACCGTAAGTGTGTGCAAGCCGCCCTGACATCTTTTCTATATTGACCCAGCTGCAGATATTCGTCCACTTGCAGCCCAGCCAGTGAGCACAGCTGAACCCTCTGCACAGCCCTTCGCGCCGGAAGTGCCTAGATCTGTCCTTCGTGGTTTTCAACCGCCAGAAGTTCCGGGTTTCGATGTCCCGAAACGGACACAGGGCTTCACGACCGAAGCGTTGAGGTGCAGCCAAGACAATGTGCATCAGACTGAACTCTTTGCCATCAGCGGTAGTTTGGGCGGAACGTTTGATAACGATTCTGGTTATGGCTCAATGGCCCCGGCGCCCCTCACCACAATCACATCTCCAGCCGCTCAGCGTCCATCCCTGCCCAAGTCTGGTGGGGACGGGGCGAAAATAGACTGTGATCTCATCGGTTTAGGAGCTGATCGAGAAGCCAATGGCCCTCCTCTTAAGGATCACTTTTGGTCTCCGCTGGAAATTTCGGAATCGTCTGACAATGAGGATAGTCCCTGATTGGGATCATGCAGCCACGGCTATCTCGCTCAGGCAGGCAGGGAGAGTAGATGGATGTGATGCGTTGCGCATGTGGGTGTGCTGTTGGTGTTTACGTTTTGCATTTTGGTTTTTATAGTCTAGGTAGATTGAGAACAGCTTGCTTTTCGTCATCTCCTCCTCACCTCCTCTCTTATATTGCCGAAAGGTTCTGGCTTGCAAGTCAGTCACAAGGGTTTTTTCAGATAATTAGGTAGGTATCTTGCCAAAAAGCAAATCACCTTGCGTTCCCGAGCCCTCTCTAATCAACACTCTCTACTCTACTCGCCGCCGGCCCTGTTGATTCCTCCATTTCCGAGTCGTTTTACTGACGCCTGCCCCCTACCCCCTACCCCTCACTCCTACTTTTCACCGCGAAATGAGAAGGATAATGGGCTTTTTGTTGTTGTTTTTTAAAGCTAAATGAGGTATTCCTTAACTCATTTTCCTTTTCAACCCCTGTGTAGATATTCTTCGAACTCTCTCTCTGGAGGTCTTTTGGCCTACGGCAACAGGCCTTTCCGTCCTTTTAACACGCACCGGCACAATAGCTAGAAAACAATGTTTTTTAGTCCCCTCAACCTGGGGGGGGATATCGCAGGAACCATGCAATGCGGAAAACATATAAAAAGTCAGTCAAAAAAGCTTCACACTCTGATGATTGAATCATCAGTTGTTGGCCAAGCCGGAGAGCAACTGCAAGTGAAATTGGTGCATCTGAACTACCTTGGCCAAAAATCGGCCTACATGGAGGAGGAGGCCCTCAATTGGAGTCTCCAAAAAAAAAAAAAAAAAAAAGGGCCGCCCAGTCGAATGGAAAATAAACAAACAGGAAGCAAATCAAATGAGAATTACCTTTTTCTTTCTCTCTCTCTTCGACCATTCTCCTTCAACACCCCCCCCCATTTCAGGAAACCGGTCGATATGTGTTGGGGATGGGAATCGGACTACCGGAAAAGGCAAACAGATTAGTAGTTCCTGTCCTGTCGTAGATGGTTGCCGTCGTGCCGATGAAGACGAAATTCGACGACTTTCCGCCCACAATGTTACGTCCGGCCCAGGAAAACTCATAAACGCCCGCGGTTTCGTCGCGGGCGACAGAGATGGGCGATGTGTCTCCCAGCCCGTCGATGCGGTAATCGACATCCTGTTTGGCGAGGGGCGACCTGAAGCCTTCCCTGCGGAGGAGCCATATGGTCTTAGCCGACTGGGGTTCCAACATGATGCGGGAGTAAAAGTCCAGCGTCCCCGATTTCTGGCGACGGACGACGCGGTCCTGCAGTGTTCCGTTTACCGTAATACGCTCGCGAGGCTCGTACCAAGACCATGTGCGGATTGTGTCCTCCACGACCGTGCCGGCGAGCTCTGGTCGCCTCTCCACAGTAGTTCCTCCCAGATTCCACGTCTTAATCTGTGCCAGCGCGGGCGTCGGACTCAAAATCGAAACGAGCAGCAGCAACAGCCCAGTCATTTTCTTCGAGAACGCCTTCATGGTCAAAGTTTGCCAAGCAAGCGGCCTGCTTTTGACGATCGTGTCCCTGGTGATTGATTATCAGGAGAGGATGCAACGCCAAGGTCGAGTAGTCAAACGAGTTGTGACGACTTATACGGAGACGTTGAAAGGAAGGGATTGGGGGATGCGCAGTCAGTCAGTCAATCCATCAAACTTGAGAATCAAAATGCCATCGGTACCTACCTACCTACCTACCATATATATATAGAACCCAGCCTAGGAGGCCAATAGTCGTGAGCCGAGAAAAGTCGTAATTACCTAAGGTACCTCAATCCCTAGCTTAGCCGGGATCATTTAACGACGGGCCCTAACACCAGTAGCTTGTTTGTTTGTAATATCTTTTAAACGCCATGTCCGAATAGATGCATTCGTGATGCAAAAGCGGCAAAGATGCGGGAGGGGAGAATCTAGCCCCAACCTCTCAACACAGCGCTAGTCTAAACCCAGCCGAAAACTGGCACACTCAGATGCCATTTATTCTGCACCAGCGGTCCATCTCTCTCTCTCGCTTTTTAGCCGCAATAACCCAGCTGAAAGGTAGGGAACCGCTTTTGCATAGATTGCCCCTATTTTAGTCTTGGCGACAGTTTGGGCCCGCAAGATTTGTACGATCGGGGATGAACAGGAAGCGTGCAGCCACTGACGTTGAATTCGTCACATGGAGGTTACAATTTTAAAATGAATTAGAATTTTGAACTTTATTCACATCGCCTTGCGTGATACGGCCTTTGCCTTGGAGTAATTTTATCACGCCCCGCAAGGCCAAAAAAAAATGGAAAAGAAAAAGTGTAAGAAACAAGAACCGAACGCCATACCAAGCTTGATGCAAAGAGGGCATGTGTGAAGCGCCCTTCCTTGTGAAACTACAAGGCATATACTGGGTATGGTATACTGTGTTTCTATAGTGATAGTCCTGCAGTCATTGTTCTGGAATGATACATCTAAATCTTCAATGGGAAACCCCGAACAACTTCGGTCACCGAGGCCTGCTCCGAGCAAGGCCGAGCTGAAGCCCAGCCTTAATCCTGGCACCTCAACCACTTATAAAGCTCTCCTCCCCTTACCCAGGGATTTACATCTTTATTACAACTTCAAATCCAGAAGTCCAATATCACCTCGAATCCAAATCTTACAGTAAACCAAAAAAAAAAATGTCCTCCCCTCCTCAAAAAACTTATACTGGCGGCTGCCACTGCTCCTTCCTCCGTTACTCCCTTCTCACCGCAGATATTTCCACTGCCCAATTCACCAAATGCAACTGCACCATCTGCCATAAGATCAACCGACTCTCTCTGTCTGTTCCGCGTTCCGCCCTAACCATCCTCTCCCCAACCAACGCCGAAAATACCACCGAGAGCGAGAACGAGAGCGAGGGCGGGTCCATCAACGGGGTACCAAGCTATACCTTCGGCTCCGGCCGAATGACCAATTATTTCTGCTCCAAATGCGGAATCCACTGTTTCTCGTCGGGGTCGTATGAGTGGGAAGGCAAGCTGGTCCAGAGTTTCTCCGTGAATGCCGTGACCTTGGATGCAGACCAGGGGGTGGATTTTCGGGCGGTCAAGACTGTGTATTGGGATGGCTTGCATGATAATTGGACAGCGGGGTCGGCCGATAAACCGTACGAGGGGGGCTGTTTTTGAGGCTGCCCTGGCTGTCCTAGATGGGGACCGTATATGTTGATGAGGCAGGGACCACACGTATGTCCGAGGACCGGGCACCAAAAGTTGTTTGTTATTGAGACTGGAGATGGGGAGTTATGAACTGTATTCTCGTAGAGACGCGTGTGCAGAGGTCCGACTGTGGGACTCGTTAGCATAGTTACGCACCAGGTATCAAAACATATTACCTCAGTCCACCTCACTCTCCCCAGCACATTCAGTATTCCATCCTGTGATCCCAAGCACGCTTAGCCCCCTCCCCAACCACCTCCTCCCCCAATCTCTCACAGCTATCGTCCCGATCCTCGGCCACTCCCAAAAGAGAAGCCACACAAGCACAACCATTGCGTCAAGTTTCCTTGACGTGCCTGTCAGCGCCACCTCGGTAAACACGAAGATCCCTTCACATCGCAGGACTGCGCGTTTATACCCAAAGCAAGCCCACTTCTCTAGATCCTCTCCATTAACCACGGGAAGCAGTCCTAGTCCTAGGCCCAACCTGTGGCTTGTACCACGAGCGTACAGGGCTCTGAGTAGCCCACTCTCGAAAGGCGAGGGTCTCCTCCAAGGCGGGGGACGAGAGGATGACCGAGATCGCGTTCGCCGTCGAGTATTAGTTCCTGAGTGACAGGTTACGTGCGTGGTGCCGTTCCCGTGCCATCTTGACCTTAAGTGGAGGGCCGTGTGACGGCGCGTGGTTACCTCTTCCAGGTAATACTCCTGCGTATGTTCCTCGTCCCAATCCTGGCGACAGTTCGAGCAACGTTGTGTTTGCGTACCGGCCGCAGTTACCCAGCTTTCCACGTCCCAGAAGCCGCTCCGGCTCCTAGACCTGCTGGGGTTGCGAGTCGCAACTGCCCTGCGTCTCGTGGAAGCGTTAGGGTTCCTGCGTCTGGAAGAGGAGGTAGCGTTGGCGGCGGCGGCGACCTGTTCTAGAGATGATTTTGTGACCGGTGTGCTTGTGCTGGGCCCTGGTGTGCAACCTTGACCGCGCAGTCTTCGCCGGCACTTTGCGCAAATTATTTCGAGGTGTCGGCATTTGTTGCACCGCGAGTTGGAGCCCCTCGCGAAATGCTGACTCAATAAAATGATGTCGGTTTCTGTGTCGCTGTCGCTGTCGCTGTCGCTATTCGAGGAATTGTCGACGCACTGGCCAAACAAGTCTTGATGTAGCGAGTCCATCTTGGAAGTTGAGCGATCTAGAGAGAAGAGTAAGTGGTCCAGAGAGAAGGCGAATAGATATTTCTTCCCGTCAAGTTAGGACGGAAGCTTAGGATGCATGATGTTGTGGCGGTGATGGTCGGCTTGGCCGCCGCCTCCAGGCTCAAGGCGCTAAAGCCTGCTAAGGTTCAAGGGCTCCAGATGTCAGGCCTGTCTCCCACGAAGCAGACTGATGCGCTACGTGAATGGACGATGGCTTCAACGTCAAGAAATCTGGACCATCCACCTCCTGTCACTTCCATTCTGCGGCACGGGAGAAGAGAAAACCCCGCTCCCAAGTTTTTTGGGCCTGCCGCGCCGGGGAACCATCCAGTGTGCTGAGGAATGTGCTGATTGAAGGGAGCACGCATCGGATGCTCAGGGTTAAATGGAAAAATCCATGATCGACCAGAGGGAAACAGCGGTTCTCGAATTAGAAGAACGACAGGAATCGTTCCTCTGAAAGTGCGGAAAACAGCCGGCCCTCCTTGTTGGGAATTGCCCAACATCATCCAAACCGCTGAGGACTGCTCGCCGCCAGCTGCAGCTTGCGCTCTCTGAGCTCAAGCCGGGATGATGAGGGGTTGACCCACAATTGGCCTGGACTTGGCATGCAGCGATCCCCTTATCGATAAGGAATAGAACAAAAAATATCCCACAAATTTTCGGAGGACTTGCGGGAATCGCGATTCACCTGACAGCACCGTCTCGCCATTCCTCGTTGTCGCCATGGGTCAATTCCAAATTCTTCGGGCGAAGAAAAACGCCAGGGCCGACGACGATGACGATCATCATGACCGTGGCTCCCGCGGAAAACGGCGCAAGACGGGGCCCAAAGGACCCCCCGTGAAAAAGCCCAAGAGAGAGGAAAAGTACAAGCGAGAGAAGCTACAACGCGAGGAGAAGCGAAAGCGCAGGGAAGAGTTTGAGCGCCTGAGACAGCAAATGAAGGAGCGCCTAGAGGGAAAAGCCCAGCAGAAAGGCGAGACTCCTGTTGAGCAACCCGTTTCCGAATCGGCCAAATCCTCACCGGAAGCCGTCCCCGAGCCGGTCCCCGAGCCAATCGTTCAGCCCGCTGAGCCGATAGAGAACGGCCACGCCGCCGAGGCCGACTCAGAGTCTGATTTGGACAAGCAAGAGAAGAAGGAGAAAAAGAAGGCCAAGAAGGCCAAGAAGGACAAGAAAAAGTCCAAGACCAAGAGTTCGGCGGACCCCGCATATGACCAGAATGGAAAAGCCAATGAGGATGTCGAAATGGAAGACGCAACGTCCGAGAAGAGCGAAGAGCCAGCTGCTGTTCCCCAGGTCACTGCCAACGGCGCCGTGAACGGAACCAAGAGCGCCGCGAATGGTACCAACGTGACAGACGCAGACTCCGGCTCCGAAAAGCAAGAAAAGAAGGAGAAGAAGAAGGACAAGAAAGAGAAGAAGGAAAAGAAGGATAAGAAAGATAAGAAGGACAAGAAAAAATCCAAGACCGATGGTCCGGCGGAGCAGAATGAAACCAATGGGGATGTCGAAATGGAGGACACGCCGTCCGAGTCCAAGAGTGAAGAGCCGGCTGCGGTCCCTAAGGCCACCGCCAATGGCAACGCAAACGGAACCAAGGGCGCGAACGGCACCAACGGGACAACAGTACAGCGGAACGGCGCCTCCTACTCATACCAGCAGACGGCAGCACTCGACGCGGTGTCCGGTTCAGAGATCTCATCGTTCCTTGAGAAGCAAGAAGTCCGCATCCTCGATCCCTCCAACTCCGGGCTTCGCCCAATCCTTCAGTTCTCCCAGCTGCCCTCGTCGAACCTCCTCTCCAAGAAGCCTTTCGCAACATTCACCTCTCCCACTCCCATCCAGTCTGCTTCCTGGCCGTTTGCTCTGTCTGGTTGCGATGTCATTGGAATAGCTGAGACTGGCTCCGGCAAAACGTTGGCTTTTGCTCTCCCCTGCGTCGAGGCTCTTGCGTCGAGCCCGAAACCGAAACACTCCAAGGGGGGAAGGACCGCACACTCCCGCGCTGTCATTGTCTCGCCGACCCGCGAACTTGCCATGCAGACCCATGCAGCTATCTCATCGCTTGCCGAGCTTGTTGGTCTTTCAGCCGTCTGTCTGTACGGCGGTGCGAGCAAAGATGACCAGCGCGCTCTCCTGCGCAGGAATTCGGGAGCTGACATTATTGTCGCCACACCTGGTCGGTTGAAAGACTTCATCTCGGAAGGCGCAGTCTCTCTGGAGCGTGTCATGTTTGCTGTTTTGGATGAAGCCGACCGCATGCTCGACAAGGGATTTGAGGAAGACATCAAGCTCATCCTGGGTGGCTGCCCACCGCGCGAGAAGCGTCAGACGCTCATGTTCACGGCAACTTGGCCAACCAGCGTGCGCGGCCTGGCTGAGAGTTTCATGGTCGACCCAGTCAAGGTGACAATCGGCAACCGGACGCGTGCGGGTGGAGATGAGAACGGAGAGGGCACTGATACGGTCGAGCTCCAGGCGAACAGCCGAATCGAACAAAAGGTCGAGGTTGTCGATCCTCGTGGCAAGGAACAGCGATTGCTAGAGCTTTTGCGCGAGGCACAAAAGGGAAGCGCCAAGAATGACCGAATCTTGGTCTTCTGTCTTTACAAGAAGGAGGCAGTCCGGGTCGAGCAGTCCCTGGAGCGCCGCGGCATCAAAGTCGCCAGCATTCACGGTGACCTCAGACAGGAACAACGAACTAGAAGTCTGGAGGCCTTCAAAGCGGGCACCACAACCGTGCTGGTGGCAACTGATGTTGCCGCTCGCGGCTTGGATATCCCGGAGGTGAAGCTCGTGATCAATGTGACGGTATGTACTTGACCCTGTCTAGAGGTTACATGCTAACATGAAGTAGTTCCCCCTCACAATTGAGGATTATGTCCATCGCATTGGGCGTACGGGTCGCGCTGGCAAGCTCGGAAAGGCTATCACGCTGTTTACTGAGCATGACAAGTCGCACTCGGGATCGTAAGTGTTTCTGACCCAAGTGGAGAGTTGACCAAGCTAACCCACCCAGGCTCATCAACATTCTGAAGGCTGCCAACCAGCCGGTTCCGGATGAGTTGCTCAAGTTTGGTACCACGGTGAAGAGGAAGGGTCACGACACGTATGGGGCGTTCTTCAAGGATGTTGACATGAGCAAGAAGGGAACCAAGATCACATTCGATTAGTTGAGTTATTGCATGGGTTTCGGGTTTCTCTATCAGCTATGATGAGTTTTTCACCATCATGATGTTTTTGTTGCCGTGATGTTTTTACTCCATGACGTTTTTACTACCATCATGATGCTTTTTGTCGCCTGCCTTTAAGGGCTTGATAGCTATCGTTGAGGAACTGGCGCTCAGAGAACAACCTGTAGCGGGTGGTTAGCCTCGTAGATAAGACGGTAGAGTAGAGGGAGAGAGAGTAAGAATAGAGAGATCTTACAAGATGAAGACAAACGGCAAGGCCACGGCTGCCACCTTGACGAGTTCGATAACCGCCTCCCTTGCGCCAGGACTCGCAACAGTTACTATTACCCGTTTGACCATCTGTGACGCAACAGCACCGGCCAGTAGACCCATGGGCTTGGGCATGATTTCTAGCAGATCAAATTCCACACCATGAGTCGCGAAATACCCCTTGATAAAGACCACACACCATGTGATACGACATGCCATGTTGATGCCATTGGCCACGACCAGCCCTACCGCACCCATATCCAGCAAGCGGAGAAAGATGAACCCTGCGGCCGCAAACCCTAGAGAAAACACCCCCATCCAAGCTGATTGCTTATGAACTTGCGATTGGGTAGCGACCGACGCAACAAATGCTTCGGCAACTCCGTTGAATGCTAGAAAGGGAATATACCACATATATACCCCCAAACAAGCCCCGGCTCCAGAAGCGGACCAGCGTGGGCCCGCTATTAGAGAAAGAAGGAGGGGGGAAGCGGAAGGGCCGAGCGTGGTTATTATTACAGAGAGGATGGCGTAGGTTCTGAAGAGGCTTGTTAGATCGCGAGCGGCGCGGGCGTATCTTTCTCTGCCTTCTTTTCTTGGTGGGGGTTCCTTTTTCTTAGACGGGGATTCCGTTTCGTTGGACGTTCCCTTTTCGTTAGACGGCGGTTCAGTTTCGGTGGACGCTTCCTTCTCCCCCTTTTCCCGGGTTGGCATCTTGACATCCTTTCCTTCGCTGACTGTCTTGATATCCTGGGGCGACTCCACAGCAAGCAGTCTGCTAAAGTAGCTCCTACTAGACTCTTCAATCGGCTGAAACAGCAGACGCGCCGCCAGCCCGCCATAATTATTCGCCAGAGCGTACACCCCCTGCGCAGCCGGGGTAGATAGCGTGCTCACCAAGAACGTATCCCCCTGGGTGAGGATATGCTTGACTATGCTCTGTGCCATCATGCTGGAAGCAAGACGTAACGTCGGACGGTAAAAGAATGCCAACGCAAAGTCTTTCTGACCATCATCTGTGCCAGTGACAGTGCCGGTGGGGAGAGGCTTCGCCGGAAGGAGAGAGAAACCTTCCCGTCGAGCGAGCTTAGCGCCATGATATGCATACACGACGAAAAGTCCTCCGCCATAGCTAAGCTGGCCGAGAGCAAACGGGAGGACCCCCAACTCGACCCCACGCCGGGCACCCCAGACGGCTACGCCGAGGGTGACAACACATCGGGCTAGAGTGGCAGCCGACTCGGCAGAAGCGCGGACACCGAACTGAAGCCGGACTTGCATGACAACAAAGGCGGGTTCCGAGAGCAGTTCTACCACAGCGGCGGCCGCATAGATGTACAGGGACAAAACCAAATTCGGGGTAGAGGCAAGAGTATCGCTGCTCACAGAGCCGAGATACAGTCCGCCCAAAACCAGGGAGAGAGGCACACCCAGCGCGGTAGCCAGATAGCCGAGGTTGACCACGGCCTGGGAGGCGACGGAGCGGGCATTATCGGTGTCTTCGTCGGTGTCGGTGGTGGCACGCTGGATGGCGACGCGCAGACTCTCACGCGCAAAGAAAATGACCGAGAGGTAATATACCTCGAGCTGAGTGGCAACGCCGAGAAGTTGCGCGGTAAGGAAGCGGAGTAGGACTTGGTTTGCGATAAATGTTAGGCCCCGTGATGCGACTTGGAGTAGGATCAGCAGAGACGCGCCCCGCATCGCCCGCGTGCTGGTGTCGGCGGCGATGGGCGCATCATCTTGGGGGGCCATTCGCTGTCGTGGACTCGTGGGACTTGTGTGTATGTGTGTGTGTGTGTGTGTGTGTGAGTGCGTGTGGGCGAGTGGGTGTGTGCAGGGCAATTTGAGATGGCGTTCAGTGGGGGTGCTGCAGTGCGAGCTATGCTGTGGACGCAGAAATGGTGCGGGTCGCCACGTGGCATCCCTGTCCTTGACCACTCACCTTCTTCCTCGCCTTGCCTTGCTTACAGGTCAACTCCACCAACCTAGCTTTACCTCTCAGTAAATATATAATCTACGCGCATTTTACACTTTTTAATCCTCTCGCGCAGCCAGTAGTTATAAATGTTTACGTATTGTAACTTGGTATTCAAGATAACTATATTTTCAGTTACGAAGCGAATAATTTAGGTATTGTCGTACTAGATTTAAACTGTCACGGTACGGTGACGGTGCCTGCCTGTGGCTGGCTAGATGTAGAAGGACTATGGTGCAGTGCCCTGACTGCACAACGTTCCACTTTTTGTGGTGTTTACGCATTGCGTCCTTTGGTGCCGTGACATAAACGTACCGTTTGTCTAGTTAGAATTTGATTTTTTAAATTAATCTATATTTATGTTTCCGCTATAAGGAATATCTACTAAGTAATCTGCTCGCTTATCTTCTTCTCTGACCTTTTAAACGCGGCTATGTACTCCCTATACTGTTAACGGATCTCGTCGATTACCGCGTCTGTAAATAGGAAAAAGTACATCTCTAAGGCGAGGTATTTCTCCACTAGGTTCTTATTCTAGAGTAGATAGTAGAATTGGCAAGAGACCAAGGTGTTAATCCAGATCAATAGCTCTGTAACATTACGTTATATCTAAAGACAGTCCCTGTTATCGCTGTTATAGGAAGGCGTTTCCAGATGGCAACTTTGGTCGAGGCACCAAAATTGGGCCGCGCGGCAGTACAGGCCAGGCTCACCCATGGCTCACACCCTGGAGCAAGGCAGCTCTGACCGAAAATGGTTCTCTTCATGGAGTACTCTCGAGACCATCATAAACAACTCGGTCGGGTTGATGCCCATCCTTTCTTGTGTCTCGGTGATCCATGCGGATGTTAAGGTGGCGCCAACGCTGTTCCATCGCTCCCAAAGTTGGATAAAGAGTGCGTTTGGCTCGATTGAATGCTGGGATTGAATGGGGTGTCCGTGGAAGGGCCGTCCAGGAATGGTGGGAGCAAGCCAGAACTGTCAAACGTGCACCAATAGTCGGGTCTATTGCAGCGCCGAACTCGCCATAATTTTTCTAGTACAAGATATTGAGAGGGTTCTTGATCTGGTGGTACAAAGCCATCAGAACCCGAATGCAATAAATACCATCGCTGGCTGCCTAATAGCGATAACAAAGACCTCCCGCACGACAAACTACACCTCTGCTAACCTCTCCGCTCTCTTCCTCCAGGACGTAATACAACATTGACATAAAAACCACATACACCCTCAGCAGATCAGCAGTTCCCATTCCAACATGCACCTTCACCCCTCCAACTCGCTGCAGCAGGATATATGCAGCGAGAGAAACCGCATACCATAGGACATGATCATACCCAAACTCAGCCCCTTCACCAAATAAGAAAGCAGAACCCCATCTAGCAATCCAAAAAAAGCCAGAGATACCTCGTGCCATGGTCAACAAGCCAAAAACAGGATCATCGCCATCCAGACTGGAGAACCAATTGCCGCCGAGATCCTGCGCTACGATGCCGACCCAAAGGTAAATGGATAACACGACTTCGACCAGGCGAACGATTGTATCAATGTCAGATGTGGTGGTCTCTTCAGGATCTATGCCACTCGTCAAATGCTCGTGCCACTGGAAGTATTCCGGGGCGAGGAGGGGAATAGCGTGGTAGATGCCCGAGATGAGAATGGCGGCCGCGAAGAAATGATGCACGATCCGGTTGGTAGTAAGGGTGTTCGAGCGCGTTGGGAGGATGTCCATGCCGTTCGCCGGCATCACAGGGGAACTTTCATCTTTGGCCAGTGAAGCATCGGCGCCAGGTCCATCAGCAGTCTTGTCTTTCTCTGCATGAGGGCTGGCTTCCGCGGGCGAGTCCACAAGGACGGGTGACTCCATCGGACTATCATCGCTACTGTCTGCTGCAGGCTCGCCGACTTTGTCTGCGCTCACCGGAGAGTTCATCTCCTCCTCGTCCAAATCATCGATTGTCGCCGAGAGAAGAAAGGCTTCGAACGTCATCCATGCCCCAACATACAGGGACCCGAGAACTTGGGCGTGCAAAGCACCCGGAGCGTTCCAGAGCTTGCGGATGAGGGGTACAGCGCCCATCGCAAATGCCACCCAGCGGGCGGGAGCTGCCGACTTCGATTTGGTCAGCGCGAAAATCCAATGTTCCGCATCCGGTCCACTCAGTCGCCCCTCCATAACTGTCGAAGCAGCACGGCGGGTCCCCACACGCGCAATGACTACGAGCTGCGTCCATCCCGCCAGAGCCGCGATGGCATCGGCTGCGTAGACGATGGGAAAGCAGCGCATGATCCAGGGTGTGCCAAAGTTGCGACCTAGAATTCTCCCCGTCGGCTGGACCGCGGCGAGGAGCGCAAGTCCTAAAAGCGACAACAGAAGCTCCGTCGACGATATGGCCGGCCCCGGAGGGTCGTACCAGGGGGCGACGGTTTTACTGTAAGACAAATCAAGACCTGGTCCCCCATATCTAGCTGTGGAGGGCTCGAGTTTGTAGTAGACCGGAAAGGAGTCGGTCCTGCCCTGTGCCTCCCACGCGTCCGCAAGGGCGGCCTCGTTCGCCGGAATGCTCGTGCAAGCATCGCGCAGGAGGCTGGTTGCCAGGCCGATGAGCTTGATGTCGATGACCGGCAGACCCATGGCGAACATGTGGTTGGGGAGGAAGTGGTTTGCGACGCTTGGATTCTGGGGAGTTGAAATAAATCAGCTCGGGCTGTTCTCCGTTCAAATTACGAGTCTGCGGGGTAGCCAGCAGCGACTCGCCAACGGCCCCCCACATCAATGGTGTCGCTTCCTCGCCCTAAAACAGATCCCCTTGCCGAAACGACAGCTGTGATAATCCCCACCTTCAATTCCAAGTACCTTTCTTCTTCCAACCTCCCACTGAAAGCTTTGGAGGTTTTGTAAAGACATTTAAAACCGGCCATGGCAACCTCATTCTATAGCCCGGTCGACTCGATGAAAGGAGAGATTCGATTGTTGATGATTGAGCCAGCTCCCAGCCAGCAACACCCCCTTATTTGCTACCTGCAGCCCGCCTTTCTATCTGAAGATGGCCCCAAGCCATCAAAAACACCGGAATTTGAGGCCCTTTCATATACCTGGGGTCTCCCGGGCGTGTCCTCCGACATGCAGCTCGACGGACAGGCGTTTCCCGTGCAGGAAAATGCCGCCGCGGCGCTGCGTCGTCTTCGATTCACCGACAAGAAACGCACCATGTGGGTCGATGCAATCTGCATCAACCAGGCCGATATCCACGAGAAGGAAGGCCAACTGGTGCTGATGCGGAAAATCTGCGAACAGGCCGCGCAAGTGTGCGTGTGGCTGGGAGAGCCCACGGAAAGCACCATCCTCGCAATCCAGGACCTCCAGAACACGGTGGGCGTTGCTCCTACGGCCACGGTAGAGAAATCCGTCATTAACAACTACATGGCGACTCTGCTCGGTCCAAGCCACCCGGTTCGTAATATCACCAACGGGACCGCCTGGCAGTGGTCCACGCAGCTGGACCTCGAGCTTGACTTTGGAGACTTGCGCGAGCTGCTCAGTCGGCCGTGGTGGAGTCGCGTCTGGGTCATTCAGGAGGCGGTGGTGGGGAAAAGAGTCACCTTCATGGTTGGAGATCAGACTTTTGAGTGGGAAAGTATGGAAAGGTCTCTAGACCGGATACGCAAGGGGAAAGTGCTCCAGGGGGTGGGGGCGGTTGAGATGTTTGGCGTAGTGGTGAACCCCGAGCTGTACTCGGCCCAGGATGAGACGTATCAGCTGATCTCGCGACTCAGGACGAGATGGCATTCTGGGAACTTCAACCTCAGCATCTACGAGCTCCTCTACGACTTCCGACACCTCCAGTGCACAAATCAGAGGGACCGTGTTTTCGGATGCCTGGGCCTCGCGACCGCCTGCGGAGAGTTTCCCGACATCCAGCCAGACTACAGCAGCTCCACGCGCGACATTTATGTCAAGACGGCACTCAGCATCATCAAGAACACAGGGACCCTCGATATCTTCAACTGTGTTCGCGACTGGAGAGGTTTAGCGCCGCTGTCAAAGCCTCCACAGGCGTTCAGCCTCCCCGATCAAGCCAAATACCACGACGTCGGTGCTATGGTTACCGACGGGCCTGGCACCCCTCCGCGGAGGGGATGGGCACGCCTCCCATCCGGGTGGGAGAGAGTTCCCAGCGCCGGAAACCCCAGCATTGGCCCTCTGTCGATGTTCAAAACCCTGTGGAAGGGCAAGTCGGCACGGTACTACGACCACAAGACCAATACTGTCCACGACAGTAGTCCACTCGAGGGTACCGAGCCTCAAGTTTCCCGCCACCCGGCCCGCCAGAGAGAATTACCACCTGGATGGACCAAAAGGTGGGACAACCTGGGCCGGGCTATTGTTTCCTACGACCCCCGACCCTCTCAGTCTCCCCGCATCCCTCAAGGATCTGCTGTCTTCTCCAACGACCATCTCGAATCGCTCCCGTCCTGGGTTCCTAACTGGTCTGCTATCACGCCCCTCGACCCCCGCCCCCTGCTCCCTTGGTCCTCCTCATCCAGCCCACACTATAACGCCTGCGCCTCCAAACCTGCCGACGTGATTTCCTCGACTAATTCTACCCTCACCGTCCGGGGCTACCACTTGGACACGGTCCTTGCTGCATCTCAGCCCTGGCATCCCACCTCCCCAACCATGACGCGCCGTTTCGCTCCCGTGCTTGCAGAATGGGAACACCTCGCGCTCGACACGTCCATCTTTTCCCCTCATCCCTGCCCCTACTCGCAAGACCCCGTCCGGTACGAGGACGACCGCAAGACTGCCCTCTGGCGCACCTACCTCGCCGACACGGCCATCTTCCCGGCCCGCACGACCCGCCCGCTCATGGACGCGTGGTACGACCGCTCGGAATGGGGCAAGCAGCTCCCCACGCTGGAGGAGACGACGGGGCGGAACTTGTGGGAGGCCAGCGGCGCAGAGATCGACGTCAAGTATCAGCACTGGGACCTGCACGGGGAGCTGCGGCGGGCCGAGGGAGACGGGTACAAGACGAGCAAGCAGACAGATGAGGCGTATGCCGCCGTGATCAAGAGGGTGGGAGAGGCTTGTGCGAATCGGCTCTTGTTTGTTACGGAGAGGGGGTATATAGGGTTGGGCCCGTGGAGAACGAAGGCCGGGGACCAGGTGGTGGTTTTGAAGGGAGGAAGGACGCCATTTTTGGTGAGAGAGGCGAGAGAGGCGAGGGAGGAGGGCACATGTGTATTGGTGGGAGAGGTATTTGTCTGTGGGATTATGGAGGGGGAGGGCGTGAGAGGGGAGGAGAGGAGGTTTTGCTTGGTTTGATGCTTTAAAACGGACATCAGAGCCAGGTTGGTGAGGTACCTAGCTAGGAAGAATCTCAAGCTTTTTAGCAACCCTTCTTTTGTAGGCAATGAGTCTAAGCAGTGCAAGCGCACAGCTACTTCAAGGCTACACACACACACACACACAACATAATGGAGATGACGCCTCCTACTAGGAAATCTGGCTGGACAGATCTCTGAAGATAATGAAGACTACCTACCTATTTGGAAAGCTCA
>Ga0247765_1000385_pt1 | contig 35388 bp, 37 predicted proteins | sample UWRJL106311C6_FD_179949 | JGI IMG/M metagenome (GOLD analysis project Ga0247765, IMG submission 179949) | Plant litter microbial communities from Arlington Agricultural Research Station in Wisconsin, United States - UWRJ-L106-311C-6 | ecosystem: Environmental > Terrestrial > Plant litter >...
GGGGATTTCAGTTGCCACCATCCTCATTGATGCTCTCTCTCAGTCTACCCAATGTTACCTAATTATTTATCTCTCTCTATCTCTCCGTTACACTATTCTATGTCTAGAAACAAACTTCACGCAACGATAGTAGACTCTGAGGTCGCCGCCAACGATGCCACCCCAAGTTCAGATCGCGAACATGAATCTGCTCCTCCCATGGTTGTTGCTGTTGTTGAACCACTAATCACCGACTTTTTGTCAGCTTCCTCTTCACGCATGCGTGCTCTTGCCCTAGTTCTGGTAGACAGCAAGGCCTTGAACCGAACCACCTCATACCGCCCATCCAAATTGATGATAAAGACACAGATATCGGCGCCGACCCTCACGGTTTTGGCCTGGCTGCTTTCAGTGACTTTGGACTCAATCCTCGCCAACTCGGTGGGTTCTCCAAAATAACTCGTACCCGTATCACCATGGACAGTGTTCGTATTGATAAGAGGATGCTCAACGAGGCGGTATCGGTATTGAAAGACGCTGGCTCTCTGAATTGTGACGAGGGAATGGTTGTTGAACATGTTGGACACTTTGACATGGCATTTGCGAATAGCCTCGCTGTAATTTCGCCGTTGTTGTTGTTGTTGTTGTTGTTGTTGTTGTTGTTGTTGTTGTTGTTGTTGTTGTTGTTGTTGTTGTTGTTGTTGCTGAGACGTCGTGTCGTTCTCAACATCACTAGTGTTGGTGCTGGTTATCGCTGGATAATAGTATTGATTGTCGACGGCAATGATACAGCCGATTTGTGTGTCGAATGGGATAAGTTTGGTGTCAAAGTTGTCATTGAACCCCTGCCAGTGGGTAAGGGGACAGTTAGTCTCTCTCCAAAAGACATAGTAGTAGGTACATATGGAGGGGAGTGGAGGATAATACGAACAGGTTTGTAATAGCTTTTTGACACAATTTGGGTTTGACCGCTAACTGGGCTGTCGACGCGGTATACGAATAACCCCGCAGATCGCTCATTTTGGGATGCCGCAGCCCACGCGTAGAGTAGGTCTCCCGTCTCATTGAAGGCGATATCCGTAAACGGCTGGGCGACTCTGGGTGTTTGGATTGTAAATGTTGTAGCCATTTCCCTGTGTGCACGTGTGTGTCATTAGCACCAAAATATTAATCTCAATGAGCACTGCAACTGGTGACCTACAACTTGAGGTTGACGACAACGAGATTCTGATGCCGTATCAAAGCGATATAGCCCAGCCGGGAAACCGCCACGCGTTTGTTGGCATCAAACCATCTAATCTCATGAAACGGAATATCTATAAAAGACACCGCTTTTGTGGTAGCCATCTTTATTACCTTTAGCTACATTTAGATAAAAGGGGGTTCAATTAGCAACATTCCAAATTTTAGTTTGATTTGGTTTTGGATTGAAATGAGGAGTCTCACCAAAGACCGAGTTCCTTTCCCCGTTGTTCCCCATACCACAAGAAATTCTCCCGCCAAAGCCACGCCCGTCCACTTGTTGTTGTTGTTGTTGTTGATGTTGTTGTTGTTGTTATTGTTGTTGTTATTGGAACATTCTTCTTCATCTTCATCCATATCCTCGAGTTGGATAGATTTCAAAAGCACCAACCGCTGTTCTACATGGTCTAGAATCGCGCGGAAAATAAATACCGAATTCCCAAGTAGATAAGCCACGTTGAGTCCACCTTGCCCGCATTGTCCATCTTGGCCATCTTGGGGCGGAACATGAAAGGTGTCCACAGACAAGGCCACAGGTCGTTTCATGCTTGATTTTATCTCCGACAAGTCGTGGGTTTCAGAGGACATGGCTCTTCTGAATATTTCTGCATCTGACCGTATCCCGTGAGTGTGGGGGTGGGGATTCATCGTGGCACCGTGCATTTGGAACTGGGCTGTTGTTGATGGTGATCAAATGGTTATCTCTGGGTAGGTAGCGATCAAGTGAGGTTGAGCGTTGGTCATCGGTTGTTTATGTGAGCGAACAAGCTGCTGCACTGGTCATCGCTATTTATTGATAAGTTATGTGTGCGCGAGTTCATTCAATCTCAGTTGAGCACTGCCTCTAGCTCTCTAGCTGGGTGGCGTCGCTAGACGGTCCAATCACATGACGCTTTGCTAGGGGGCGTCAGCGGTCAGCAGCCAGGCCTCTCTTTTTTACTTGTTCAGCTCGGATGCAGATGAGGTTGGGCTCCAGCACTGCACATGTGAGTCGTTGGGCAGATACAAACACTCCAGTCACACACACACTCGGGTCTTCCTATGGAAAACCAAAGTGGGAGTGTCTACCTAGGTGCCGTGCTACATGTGACTGAATGCAGGAAACAGATGCTGCCCAACAGGGCTGTGCCTGTGTCTGTGCAGCTTTGGGGTGCTGCTCAGCCCTCAGCAATTGCATGTGAAGCACCAATCACCAAAAGAGCATCAAGACTTTGACTCGAGGTTATGGGGTTATGAGGTACCTAGGTATACTTTCTTTTACCTACTGGACAGATATCTCAACTGGTACTAATGTGACCTAGGAACGACAATAATGCCCCCACCCACGCCATTATTCGTAACCTGTTCGGAAAACGCCGTAAGATTCCCCGGCTTGCTCGCCAAGATATCTCTTATAGCTTCTTCTCTCGGTCTCACAAAATGGAGAAACTGAATCGCCATTATGGGTTCCTCTTTTCCCTCGTGGTCTTTGAGGGGTTGGTGTTTCTCCATGTTGTATTGTGAGGTTATTGTGAATTTCTGCCCGCGAGTTACCCTTGTGATATTATGGCATTGCATTATGGATGAGACGTGGTAATGTTTTTTTTCTTTATTTCTCTCGTCATCGTGGTCGTGGTCGTGATCACCAGCAGTAGTGTTGTTGGTCGTGGCGCCGCTGCTGGAGATAAATTCGTCGGACTCGCCATACGACGGAACACTCGAGCAAACCAGCGCCTCATCGTCAAGAAAGATGTCTTGCCGAGTATTCCCATCGTGGATATGCGATACCGCAAGAATCAACTCTCCCGCCCAGGGGGTAGTCCACCCCGTAGCCGGACCCCGTGCCGTAAACACGCGAGCTTCCTTGGGCGGTAGCGGGTGAGAGAGACAGTTTCCCTTGACGTCAAGCCAGATGGGGAAAACAACATCAAAGTCCTCGGGGATACCGTCTAGGTATTCGAATTCCATGGAGAGAAAAACCTTTTGCGGTTGCTCGTTCATGTTGAGGATATTCGTGGCCATGAAGATGTGGTCATTTTGACGGAGGTAATAACCAGCCTTTCTAATCCTATCCACCTCAGTCATATTTGTTTCTAGGTTAGCAAAAACAAAAATAAAAAATAAAAACAAAACACAAACCAAAGACGACGGAGAGGAGAGGACGGAAATTACCCATTGGCGGTAAAGTCAAAGCTAGACCTCTCATTGCCATTGACATTAATCCTTTCCGGCCAATCATTTTCACAAACCCAATCGGTTCGATTCAGATTGGTAAACCCCGTATGGTGTAACCAGATATTCTTATTTGCGTTGGCATTCTCGCCCGCATTCTCTCCTTCTGCTAAAGTCAAACTCGGAGCCCAGCCGGTAATGAGACAATCTTGTTCTTCACCACAGGGCATCTTCGCCCGAACGTTTCGATTCGACCAGTGTCCGTGGGATTTTTCGTCCTTGACCGAGGGTATTTCCAGAGGCCCATAAAGAACCTTGGCGCGCTTGCTTCTTGTTCCCAGCTCCTTGAAATGTCGAGGCGGCATTGCTTCTACCCTAAAAGGTAATGGACCGTCTTGCTGTGCAAGGACAAGAAGATTCAGCCCCAGGGTAGCAAGTGCGAACATATACGGAATCTTCATCTTCATCTTGGTGTATGTGTGTGTGTGTGTGTGTGAGAGAGAGAGAGGGGGGGGGGGGGGTATGCAAATACGAATGGCCTGCTCCATGTTTGTGGGAGGAACACATGGCACTATATGTGCCCAACACGGCAAGTCTTCCAAGTTAGATACCAAGGGCAAACCCCGCTCCATGATCCATGATGAGATTGCATATCCTCCCTCAGTTCAAGATCAACCCCTGAATGACTGTTTGCCTGATACGCTACACTTGGCACCTGGCAGATATGGGAACTCCCCAAAATGGCCCAAAGTATGTAAATTTAAAGTCTCACACTAACAATCTTTTAGGAGCTGCCTTGTGCGTGACCCGGCAATTACACGCGCTGCGAATGCCCCTCGGGCCGGCTATTTGAAAGCCGGCTCGGCTGTCGTCCATTTCGGAACCTGGGCAAGAATTCAAGAGAAAGCAATGCTGACGCTGACCCGCTAAAAATTGAATTCTGAAATGAGTGCCGAGACCTGCAAAAAGTCTTGCCGATGCCTATGCGCTCATCCGAATCCTGATTCCCAAGCCTCCCACTGTCACTGGCCCGTCGGTTACGAGCAAAACACCCACTCACTCCCTCGCTCTCGGGAGATCTCTTAGACCATCAGGCCAAGAGCTGGCTGGTAAGTCTTGCATGTTCATCCTCTCGAAAGAAAACGTCCCCGAGCCTGATGAGGCGTCCATCTTGAGCTTTTTGTACTGGAAATAGACTGGACGTCCCAAAATAATGGATAAGCTCTGCAGATCCACCCCCTGCATGTGGCCCAAAATGATGTTGGCCTGCTCCAAATACCACTGCTGGATGAGGCTCTCCCTCAGTTTCCCCTGGAGAATTCCGCCATCCTGTGACGTATTTAGACTCGATTTCGGGTGAGTCTGTATGGCCTTTTCGTAAATATTTTGTAGCACTTCCACTGGAGTGCGAATCTGGATAGCAAGGTGGCGCAAATTTTTGCAACCCCGAAGTTCCTTGACGTCTACCCAATCAATCCCCGCCTGAGTGTTAAGGCGTCTCGGTTAGCATTGCCCAAAAGCAAAGAACACAGGTATTGACTTACGGGATCATCGGCACCCTATTGACAATTGGCCCCGTCCTCGTACAGTCCCAAATAGACCAGCCGTGGAAAACATTTGCCTAATACTTTTATTGGGTCGGACTCAACGGCAGCGTGCCTCCCTGCCCGTGGAATATGGGCGATTAACTGCGTGACTTGATCATACTTCTGCTTGAGTTGATCAATCTTCAACGCCCCCGTGAGCAGCTCATACGAGTGTTGGCCAAGTTGCAGGCCGTATAGCTTAGGAAGGGCAGGGCTTTCTAGAAGACGTTGGTAAATATTCAAAGTCCCCCTGTACGAATTCGAGCAGCCCCGGTGGTAGCGCAGGCGAAGCCTAGTGACGTTTCCGAGAATCTTGTGCTTCACGATCTCGATAAATTCGTGATATTGCTTTAGAGTGACGTTTGCGATCTCTAAATCTAGGTATTCAAGACCCTTCAAAGCGGTAAATGCGTTGAACATTCGCGTTGCCAGGTCCTGGGCGGGTTGCAACCGTGCCGGCCCCCGCTCCGTATACCCCCGGGCAAGGGCGTGTCGGCATAGTATGTATGGGTCCTCAGAAACTTCCACAAAGATGATTGTCAGGTGCCTATTGTGTTCAAAACAAAGTCAGCGACTTTTTTTTTTCCGAGGATGGATTTGTGAAGCAAGTGCCCTTACTCGATATTGGCAAGAGGCTTCCGCCCCTTGGGGTCGTTGTACCTGGGGTCATGTTCTTCCCGTCGGGCTTGTTCCGCCAGCATATCAAGGTACTCAGCGATATCCTTCTGGTATGATATCACTTTGACGTGCCGTATGACCTCCCGAGCAAGCACGGCATTGAGATGACTGGAAACCTGTCTGAGAGTACAGACGTCATCAAAAGAACAGAAATACGCGATGCTAGTCCAGATCTCATACGGGATCCTTGCCATGTCGAAACCCGTGCGTTCATTGTTGGCGGCCATGGCGACAATAGGCCAAGGTAGCATAAGAGAGGAGAAGTGGTAAAGATTGGGATGATTGCGAAGGAGGAGAAATTATCATCTTGCCTCCACTGGCAGCTGCTGGTCCTGTCTGCCTGCGTGAACCGGGAAAGTGAATTTGTCGTCGCGCGACGTGACCCCGCCTGCTAGAATTACTTCCGACATCCTTCCCTCGGAGGCTGATTGTATCAAAGCGACGCTTCGATGATGCTCCGTGGACTGAGCTTACTACGAACGAAGTGAAGGAGCGAGACAAGCTGAGCTTCTCTTGCATGATGTTTGAGCCGAAGTTTCTTGCCATCCCATTGAATTCCCCATTCTAATTGCCCCAAGAGATGGCATGTCCAGCTGGAGCTCACTTAGCAGGCCAAACGGCCACGCAAACGTGCCAAAGAATTGTCTCCACTTGATCAGATGTGACTGCTTGGAATTTCTGAGCAATCCTTACGCGCTTGCCTGCACATGTGCTGTTGGTTCTCTGGCATCAGTCCACCCATCTACCTCAGGAGCGCGACCCTGAATCCCGCACGACAAATGCCTTGGCTTCTGCAAGTCGACCTCTTGCGTGTGATATGCCACATCCATCTCAATTCGTTGCAGCGACAGCTCGCCTCAAATTCCAGCTTCTGTCGCAACTACTTCGTAGATCTCGTCTGATCGGCGTTCCTCATTTATTTCTCTTGCTCAGACCGACGAACTGCAAATTCTATGACGCGAGGTCTTCCCAATACCTTCACCGCGTCTTCTGCAACGCGTCGAGATCTCGAAACGCAACTGCCTATGGCGGAATCCTGCCGCAGTTCTGGCTGCACCCAGCGAGCAAATCAACAAGCCAAAATCCCATCCACACTGACACCTTTCGTGCCCGGAATCGATTCGTCACCAATAGCCGGTGCAGCTGTGCCGGTCATGGTGGCAGCGACCGAGACGCACGCCAGCAAAGCCAAACACACACGCAATGTGGAGTGGGAAACTGGCAACCAGAAAATCGGATTGGCTTTGGGGTTGGTTTTCTGGCGCTTATTTCCCCTGCCTGGCCGCCTGTGGTTGGTCGCCCGACGTGCCCCCAGTTGTGAAACTGTTCCCGATTCTGAACAGAAAGTGGAGGCGGGCCCACTGCTTGTTGGCCTGGTCAGCGGCTATTTTCATGCAATCAGACAGCCAAGGCCCAACAGCAAAAAGCCACCGGCCTGTAGCCCCTGCCGTCTGTGGACCTGCCTGCATCGACTGCCCCTAGAAATCCCACCAAACCATGCCTGAAGGCACGGCTAAGGTAGCGTTCTATGATCCTTGGTCGCGCCTTCCACACAGCCGGGTCGTGTATGATTGGTGAACAAGCGCGCCGTGGGCTTTTCGCCTCTCTAGGAACAAAAAGTCTTCGCGTGCCCCCATTGTTTCGAATGCCGCGGGTGACGTGGGACGTGGCAGTTCAGGGCTCGCAACCGGTCGCTTGTTTTGGCCTTGTTTATCGCGGCAATCCCAGTCGATTAGGATGCCCTGCGATGAGGCGTCGACCGGGGATGCTGCGAATTGGCCTTGGCAGATGCAGTCATTCCAACGTCAAATGCTTCTGCATTCCCCCAGATGACCCTCTCTGATGACCGACATTTCACTTTGTTCTTGTTGGCATTGCGTTCCTTTGGTTGCGGTCTCCATGTTCTTGATTTGACGCTCCTTTTGCTCCTCTGCGCTTGATTGCGTCTAGAGAGAAGCCTCTTTCTAAATTTAATACTTTTGTTTTCGTTGCATCATGGACCGCAGCGTCGAGGAAGCAAGACGCCTTCTCCACGCACACCGTTCTCTCGCTGACAAGAAAACATCTCCCGGCCGCGTTCACTTTCCTTTTTCCTCTCGAGACTCGGCCGGATACTCTTACCAAGAAGTCAACGCAGTATTGGCTGGAGTGTTGGATTCCGACGGACCTGTTGAGGTTGTTCGAGCTCTCTTGGGATTTGGGGCTGATGTCAACTTTTCAAAAAGGAGAAGCTCCGGGGCTTTGAGCAAATTCAGTCTACGTGACGGGCGCAGCCACCGAAGCGATCTTCTCCTGCGGGCAACTATCCGGTGTCGAGCCGAGACCGTTCGTCTCCTTGCTGTCCGTGCCATCTCCATATTTCTTGTCAGACAACAACATCAAGCTGATCAGGTACGCAGACCCAAGCAGATCAAGAGAACCTGGACAGTGTTCTCCACCAAGCCATACTTCGAGCCGACCTCGCCGTCCTCCAGGCCCTGCTCGACCACGGTGCCAACCCGGTGAACCTCCACGAGGACTTCCAAAACGCGATACACCGAAACCAAGTTGGCCTTGTTCACGCTTTGCTTTCCGGTCACCGCCTACCTTGTCTCACCTGTCGATCCGCTGGGCTTCGGCTTGCCGTCACGAATAGGTCGCTCGAGATTACCACACTTCTTCTCCAGCGATGGGCCGATGTCAACTACGACAACGCTGCCGCTCTCGTCAAGGCTGTCGAGCTTCTACAGCCAGATATGGTCACTGCTTTGCTGTCGGGACCGGTTAGACCTTCGCCGCGATCACTCGATGCTGCTGTCGGTAAAGCCCACCAGTTGATCAGAGGAAAGGGTGCAAGTGCTGCAGCTGTGGCCCGCGAAGTCATTGAGATGTGTTTGTCATTAGGAGCGGCCGGGACAAGCACTACTACACTTCTTAGCGAGGGCGTTGTCGAGGCGGTAAATCGGAACAATATCGACCTCCTGAACACCATTCTCCATTTACGTCAACTACCGGAGGACTATGAGATTCTCGCTCTACAAGAGGCCATCCGTGGAGAACGTCTCGATGTTTTGATCAAGCTCTTGGAATTCAACCCCTCGAAGGTGTCATTGACAACCGCTGTCTTGCAAGCGATGGAAATATTCGACAGCAAACTGCGGTACGAAGTGATACTGATACTCCTGAAAGCCGGTGCGAGGAACGAATGCACTGCCGAAGCACTGATCAGGGCGGTGCAAAACATCATCACGCCACTCAGTGAGAAGCGGACCAGAGACAGGGACCTGGACCGGCGACTATTTAGCCTCCTTCTGGACGAGGGAAAAGCCGATGTCAACCATAGGCAAGGAGAGGCGCTGCGGTTGGCTGTACAAGCTGTGCGAAGTGACCTCGTGGAGGAGATTGTCATGAGGAGGCCATCCGCGGAGGCGCTTGGTGCGGCACTCCCTTGGGCAATGAGCATCACTGATGGAGAGCAAAAGCAAACTTTGGTCGGTATGCTGCTTGTCAATGCTGTGTGTCAAGATGCCGCGGGGAGGGCCTTGGTCGAGGCATTTCGAGATGGTCCTGACAACCTGTTAGTCACTACCACCCAGACACCTGATTACGAAAAGCTAACCGTATCCAGGGACTTCATCGAGCTGCTCCTCACGAGGTCTTCCGTAAACTACAACAATGGCGAGGTTTTTATCTATGCTGTGCGAAACTTTCAGCCCAAAGCCTTTACCCTCCTTCTTGGCCAAGGGGTATCCTACAAGGCTCTGTTTACAGTTGTCATGGAGGCACTCCGCGCCCCGAACGAAACCAGACTATCCATTTTCACGAAGCTGCTTGGACGTCTCGGACTCGACCATCTCAATGCATCCCTGAAGCACGCCGTCCTCCAGACCGATAAGGACTTGGGTCTCGTCGAGATGCTTCTCGAGGCAGGAGCGGAAGCCGGACATCAGGACGGAGTCTGCATCAAACATGCTGCGTGTAATTTGGATCTGGAATTGATGCGGCTTCTTTCACAACACTGCGGTCAGAGTGCGGCCATTTTCACACAGGCTTTGTCAGCCGCCATGAGCCGCGGTAGACAGTGGATTGCATTTGAGCACATTGAGATGATTCAACTTCTCATCCGCCACGGCGCCAGTGGACAGGCTATCCACAAAGCTATGGTGGAGGTTGCCGATCATGTTGCTGGCGATGAAAGCCTTAAGAACCTCGGAAATACTCTGCTGAACCTCTTCATCACAGCCAATGGCGATGTGAATTATGAGAACGGGAAAGCAGTTGGCATCGCGGCTGGGAGGGGGGATCCTTCTCTCTTCGCATTCCTCCTGAAGCACGGAGCTACACCCTCGACAGCATGTATGGCTATTTCAGTTGCCATCATGGCACACCACGATGAGAAGATCCTACTCCAGTTGGTCAAGGTCTTTAGCACGATGCAGCTGTCTAGAAAAGAAATCAGCAGAAATCTTCCTGGCACCATGAGCCCTATCCTCCTCTGCCTCAAGTCTTATCCCGACTCGGTAGCATTGATAGAGGCCTTGGCTGGGGCTGGTTGCGACATCAAGGCAACGATTCCCTTCCAGATTTACTCGGACTCGGCAGCACCCACCCACGACGGCAAGCAGTTCACGCAAGAGCCTGAACCCATATCCATTCTCATGAGCACCCTCCTCCAGGACTATCGCGCGACCCGCCCCACCGTCTTCCGTGCGCTGGTCCGCCTCGGTGGTAAGCTTCCGTCCTGTTTCATTCTTGCTCGTTTCCCTCGCTAATCACGTATTGCACAGCCGACATTTCCTACACCACCCCTAAAACCCGGACTACCGCCCTCATGCTTGCCGCCATGGCCGGCCGGCGCGGCATTGCCCGTATCCTCCTCGAATCCGGGGCCAACCCCTCTTCCAGAGACATTTTCGGTCGCTCTGCCCTCTTCTTCGCCTCCAAGTCCGGCGACGCCGACCTCGTCTCTCTCCTTCTAAAATCTCGCCCCTTACCCAACGACGGGTCCCTCCACGAAGCCTCCCGTCTCTACCACGCCGCTGTCATCCAACTCCTTCTCTCTGCAGGACACGACCCAAATCACCGCTCGCCGTATCATTCCGGCCGTACCCCGCTAGGTGAACTCGCTCGCAGTGGTGCTATCCCTGCTACTTCTGATACAGCACGCATAACCGCCACGCTTGATCTACTCACCTACTCCGGCGCCAGCCCACTGCTCAAAACCCCCGACACTGCCTCGGGGAAGACCACAATCTTCCTCGCCCTGGATAACAATCCCCATGCCCAAGCCATGACGCAACTCCTGCTGCAACACCCATCGGTGCGACGCACCATTCACAGCGAGGAAAACACATTTTACGACGGGCGGTATTACTACTCGGCGACCATGTACGTCGCCAAGGGTTTAGCGGGGATGCCGAAAAGCCAAGTGTCGGGGGTTCTGCAACTGCTTCGACGGGGAGGCCCGGGAGGGGTAGGGATAATCGATCGGTTTTACGCCCAGGGACAAGCACCTGGTGAAATTGCGTGGGAGTTCCAGCATTCTCAATCCTACTCCCACTCGCACTCAAACGGCGATGCAGCAGTTTTGTCCGAGGACATGTCTGTGTCGCGGACCCGAGGGGCGGGTTCAATTTCTGCTGTTGGAATGGGGCTAGGGCCGAGGTCAGTCGATGGACGGAGCTCCGAGTTTGGAGATGATGCTACCGTCGTTGGCAGCAACAATGGAAGTGTACGACGACGGGATAGCGATCGAACACTGGTATCGAACCGCGCCGGGAACCTCTCGCGGACGCAATCACGGAGTAAGCGGGAGGAACAAAAGCACAAATTGCTGTATGAAGAAGATTGGATGTTGGCGGAGAAGGAGATGTTAGAGAGGTATCATTATCGGGAGAAGGATACATCGAGAGAGAAACAGCCAGGGATGACGGCACTAAAGACACAGAGGGGGAATATCATTGGGCAGGTTGACTTGGAGGAGCTAAGGAGGTGGCAGCAGAGGGATGACTATTTGCGGCACAGGAGGGTGATGACATGAACAGTATGCGTAACTGTGCGTGTGGTGAATAGGAATATTATGACACATATACAGAATCGGTACATAGCGCGGCGCAACAGGATTTGCATTTTGCTTCTCACAGTTTAATACCTTTGGGAGAAATAAGAAATCTTGACCAATCACCCTCCAGTCACACGATCCTTCCAGCGACTGGTCATGGCAGTAGCAGCATCGTCGATAGCAGGCCACCCAACTGAAGAAACACCAACAGTCCTGCAACAACACCCAAAAGCCGCCGCTGAAATAGCAACGACGCCTTCCCGTCCTTCATTGTCTTGGACCGGACCAAAGACGCTTCTTTCCTAAAACTGCGGGCTCTGGACACAAGTTTCTCTGCTTCCAAAGCCTCTGCTAATTTCTCCAGAATTGCAGCCACCTCCGATGTCTCGCTGCTGCCACAGGCTCTTGTTAGGCCCAATCTCGCCTCGTCATATAGCTTGATAGCATCTCCGTAACGTCCCTGGCGAAGTCGCACGTCGCCAAGAGACTGTGTAGCAAGATGCACATATGTGCTGTCGGGCCCGCGCGCCTCGGCAAGGCCAACTCGTGAGTTACAGATCCGATTCCACGCCTCTTCATACTGTCCGGCCCGGAGGTGGACCTCGCCAAGTACCGTCATGCTGCGGAGAGCAGTGGGATGGCGGTCACCGAGAACTTTGCAGCGCCACTTGGTGGCTATGATTAGGTGCCTCTCCGCCTCGGTGAGGTCTCCCTGCCCACCCCGTGCCAGGTAAGCCTTGCCGAGGTTGTGGTGGGCACGCATCATCACTAGATCCCGCGCCCTATCTCCCGTCGGCAACATGGTCGCCCGTGGGCCCAGAATCTGTACAAAGAGGGCAATAGCCCTATCCAGATCACCCTGGCAGCTGTATATCTCCGCCAGCATGACGGTATAATACACTGTAGTTGGGTGCATGCTGCCAAAGACGACAATGCTGCCTTGATGTGCACGATTCATAACCTTTGCGGCCATGGGGTTCTGGGGTTCAATATCACTCAAACAGCACGCTAGCTCGAGCAGAAGCCCCAAATACTCGGGATCTATCAGATAGTCATAGCCGTCGTTCTCGTAGTTCTGACGAGTCTCGGGGTTATCGTACCGAGAGGCTGCGTGCTTGAGATAGCCTATTGCTTCAGCGATCTGACCGTTCGAGTAGAGAAAACTGCCGAGGGCGTGAATTGATCTAGCAATCCGCACGTCGTCGGCGGCATGATTGGCCATGCAGTACTTGACTGCGTTGCGATAGAGCAAGAGTACGCCATCCTCGACACGCTTGATTCTGTCGACGTTGGCTGCCGATAGAAGTCGGCTGGGAAAAGTCTTGAGCCAGGTGCGCAGGCTACTTTGAACAGTCATCTGGTCTCGAACACGATAATCCATTCCAAGAAGTGCCGTGAGCTCCATCCAGCAGGTATTCTTGCCGGCCGCCTCAAAAAATTCGCTGAGAAGATCCAACCCGGTCTTAGTGGCCCGGCCAGAGCTGGAGAGATGTCTCCACACATTTCGAACAGCATACTCGAGAAAAGAATGTTTGGAGTTGAAAGTCTTTGCCAAATCATTCGTCCCATTATTACGCTTTACAGCATTGGTAAGGAATTCGATGCAGAGTTTGAACATAACGGCATGGTTTGCCTGCGTGGAACTGAAGTCTGGAGACCGCAGGTCCTCCTCCGGCGCGAGTATCTTACAGGTCCGCAGGTGGTCCATGACAGAAGCGTGGACGGTGTGTATGATCTGGCTGTTTGGCTCGACTTGTATAAGCGGGGAAAAAAGATGTAAGAGGGAACGCGTTTGCGAAACAGCCCATAGTCGATCATGACGGCAATGGAATCGGAGTGCTGCATTCACCGTATCGAGGGTAATAGTGTCGAGCGAGAAGGCGATAAGCCGCAGGACCAGAGCCGCCGGCCTCCGCTGATCAGATGAGTATTGTGAGAGGGCTTTGTCGATGAAGCGGTCATAGTAAGCACCGATGCCTCCTGGGAGGATCACCTTAAGCGTGTCTTCAAAATCGCTCTCGGTCTCGCAGTCTGTAAGATGTTCCAACATGAGACGAACCCACAGAAACATGCCCTGGGCACCCTCAATGATGGGTTTCTGGACCATGGCTACAGAGGGACACGCCGCTTCGCGACTTTTGACCCATCTCGTGACAATGCTGGTGATGTCTGTTTGCGTGTCTTGAACTTGGACGGCAATGGATTTGTTCCAAATTGCGGGCATCCCCTCTACCACCAGTGCTTCCGCTGCCGCTGCAAACTCTTTGGCAATCTTTGAGTTGTTGCGGAACAAGACTAGAACTCTGGTTCGACGGGCGAATCTGCACAGATGTTTGATGGCCACCTCATGATCCTCATCGTTCAACTCGTCAAGGCCATCCAGTACCACAGTAGCTTTGTTGTAGCTCAAAGCGCACAGCAGCAGGTCGAAAGTGATCTCTAACCGGTCCCCTTTCCTTGCGTCCTCGACGACGCCGCCGAGCTGCTTGAGCAATTCCGGTGTATTGGGTTGCCATGTCAACGTTACAATCCATGCTTGGAGAACTGATTGCCAGGATCGGCTACTGGAACTCCCTCCCTCATTGCAAAAGAAGTAGAAAGGTTGTGCTCCGGGTCTGGGTTCCTTGCGAAATCTTTCAAGGCAAGTGGCGGCAAGGACCGATTTTCCACAGCCAGCAGGCCCATGTACCAAGAGTAGCCCGTCATCCTGGCAAGCCCACGATTGGAACTGCGGCTTGTCAAAAAACCAACTGCAAGTGTCGGGGTGCTCGCTGTGACACCTGCTCAGGGTCTGGAGTCGCTTGTTGTTGGCCTGATCCGTTTCTTGCACGTATTGGCGAATATCTTCCAGCTCCTTGAACCTGCGAGACACATTGCTCTCATTGAAGGCCGCCATAGCGAGAGTCAGAGCCTTGTACTGAATTTCTCTCGCCTGCTTGAGATCGGACTTCACCACCTCGACAGAAGCCCCGGTGGCAGACTGTGCCTCGTGTTCTATCTGGCTCCGCAGCCTCGTCAGTCGATCGAGGGTTGGTTTGAAGACAGAAGCAAAAGGTTGTCGAGCGGGGAGAGTTTGCTGCTTGAACCGTTTCCACAAATTCGATTCTTGACTGTGTATGATATGACGGCGGGCGAGAATGCAGAAGTCAAATATACACTACATTAAGGAGAGTGCAATGTCAGTCCCAGCCCGATCTTCTCCCAGAAACTGGGGAATGGGTACGTACCAGGAGGGCATCGGCCACAGCATCCACCAGCCGCTTATTACTGGGATAGCGGCCGGCGTACTCGGAATACCTAGGCATGTTCCGGTGCAAGGTCTCCAAGTGGGCCAGGACCTCGTCCACGTAGGCGGCATAACTCCGCAGCACAAGAACTAGCAAGCGAATGGAGCCCCATATCGGGGCAAGAAGGGTCTGGTTGAACTGGACGAAAATGCCTGCCGCGTCGGAATAGTAGTCGAGGCCTGATAGGAGGGGTTCCATGCGATTGAGTATGCTGTTTGGCTCGCGCCTGATGCATCGCTCAAGGTTAGAGATCTCGTTCCGTACATCCCCGTAGCCCCATTGGACACGTCGGGCTAATGGTTCTTCTGCCTCGAGGCGCCGTTGTGCCTGCTCGGCGATGGTGGGTTGGGAGATAGGTGGTTGGCCAACCGTGGCTGGCGATCCGGTCAAAACAAGCGATGCCTCCATTTGCGGTACTTGATTCGGAACGAGAACACAGCCTGCTCGGTTTGCGTGGCCATATCACGAGCCAAACAAAAGCCGGGGACATTTCGATACATATCCAAGAGCTGAATGAGGTAACCCGCTCCGATGATGCCGTGTCTTGCAGCGTTTCGTTTGGGCATCACCGCTGGTTGACTGGTTGTTGAGGCATGTTGGCTCCTGCCCGACCATGCTGGTTGGGCGACTCGTTCCGAAATGCCAAAAACATGTCCATACTGAACTACATGGTCAAGTGGCAAAAATCTGCAGTCACCAGGGCGGACATTATTGCCCAAGGCGCAGCGTGTCGAGTCCAACGATAGTGTCGATCATGAAGCGGACAAGCGAGGCGGTGATGGGTCTAGACGAATGTCAAACTGAACCCAACTTTTCGGGCCTGCGCCCGTGTTCAAAAGAGAAATGTCAAATCAGTGGTGCCACGCAACTTCCATCTTGATTACCCAAGGCACCTTCCACACTTAAGACTGCACGGTGAGTTCCATCGGTACTACCCACCTTGGCCACACCTGAGCCGCTTTGACATCAAGGCATAATGCACAGCAAAAAATCGAGGCGCGGCAGATCTTTGTAAGGAATGGGATGGCGGTATCAACAAGGCGAATATATGAAGAGAGAATAGATGAATCCGGAGGTAGTTGGTACGCACCTATCTCAGATAATTTGTCGTTGTCGTTCTCGCGTGCGCGGTCAGGAGATGAGATACCCGGGTCAACACCTGCGGGAAAATAAAATTGTTCCATGCTCGGAAGCTAATAGGGCAAATTTCACCGTAGAAGGCATAATACGGAATATGCATCCCACAGAGACTGATTATTCGACTCCCTTCACCATTCACGCGAATTTTCTTTCACACGACTTCTCTTTTTCTTTATTCCCGTATTATATGGCAGCTGCAGCAGTATTCCCTTGCCAGTTTTTCTTAGGACAGCTCAGCCACAGGCGCTTTTCTTGGTCTCTTCTCCAGAAGCATATAACCCCGAGTGCTTACACATGCACAAGGTGCCTTCCTTGTGTCCATTCAGAAGTGGTTTACACAGACAGCCACCTGAATCATTCGGCATGCAGGCCGAGTTTTCACACTTTAAACCGGCTGCGGCGGAGGCGCACGCACAGAGCTTGTATCCGCCACCATAGCAGACACGGTCAGTATTCCATTCGCCATCGATACAAGACCAGCCAAATTCCTCATAGCCCAAGGCGTTGATCGGTGCATCGGAGGACAGCGTCGTCATGTGGCAGCCATCGTCGGTGACCTCATAGTCATGAATGGTGGGGTCCCGGGCGCGTTGCTGCTCCTCAGCCGAGACAAAACGCAGGCCGATAATGTGTGCAATGCCTTTCTCTTGGACGAAACGAGCAAAGGTCTCGAGGAATGCCGTGTGCTGCGCAATACGGCCTTTGCCACCGCTGGACTGGTTTTCGGCATCAACCTCTGCCTTGGTGAGGTATCGGAACTCATGGGGATAGTAGAGGCCATTGTGGACGACGACACTCCCAGGTAAAAGCTGTCCGATGCCAGGTTGCTCACTGACACTCTTGAAGAGCGACTCGGACCATGGCGTCACAACGCGAGAGACCCGGACGAGACGCTTGTCTTTGGGTACTTCGAAATGACGATGCAGCAGCTCAATGGAAATGTCGGTCCCAACGTTGTGGTCGATGAAGAGCTTGGTCATCTCCGAGTCAGGTTGCATAAACTTCTCCTTAATTTCTTCAGAGGTGAAGTCGGTGGTAGCCTGGCCTGGGTCCCGCAAGCCGTGAAAGACGTCATGGTTGTACTCCTGAATGAGCGACTTCAACCCGAGTCTAGTTAGCTCAAAGCTTTCAAGCTCGGACCGATCAGAGTTCCTACCATGGTGCGAAGCTTCGAGTTGGGACTTGATATTCGAGGAAAGAAACAGGTATCTGGTTTGGGCTTGTGGCTCGCGTGGCTGCCTTCTTATGGTCACCGAGGCGAGCGATTTAAGTAAATCGGTCCTTCTCAATCATAACGCCGCTTTATCGCCAGCCTGCCCCCGGCATCGGCGACTACTAACGACTTCGCCCGACAGCTGCAGTGGGCGAGACATTGGAGCCTTTCCTTTCCTTGAGAATGTCTGTCCAGCGTCAACGTGAAACGCAGGTATCCCTGCCCAATCTGTTGAAAATTTGAATCCAGGATATGGAAAACGCTTATTCGAGTCTGAATCTTGGCTTCCGCTCTTTTTTTCTGCACACAGCCACAGCCATGACGAAAGAGTGCGCATTGCAAAGTCTGGTGCTCCAACGGTCTTGCAGCAGCACACATCAGGGCGAGCACAGTTGTGCTGATGGTGGTTGCCGGCTACGCAGATGTGTAAATGCATCAGACCACCTTCCACCTCGACTGTAACCATGTCAATATTTCTGACTCACGCCGCCATAAGACTCTAGAATATGGGTCCTCATGATTTTGTCTGACCGCTAATTCGTTGTTGAGGGACGCGGGGCTTTTCTCCGGTGGGGGCGCGTGGCACGTTACACAACAAGGCTCTTTCTCACACCGGCCCTCATCAGACGATCGGCCGAAGGAGTGCCGCTCTCACCGGGGAATATTGTTAGTTGTTGGTAGGTACTTTGGTGGTGTGAAGGAATAGAGCTGCGGTGCAAAAGTCCCGCGCTAATACTCTTTCAGACCACCAAGTTTCAATGTCTCGGCAGTTCGAGCCCTACATCTCCCGTCCACCTACCACTTCTACCGCGAGTTAGTGCCGGAAACATCCGTCCCATCAGGCACCTTCAAGGCATTAATTTGACAACGACCTTCACCGAGGTGCCAGCCGGTAACCCCGGTGGCGCCCCCGCGCCCCGTTTTTTTTCTCGCTGCCTCACCGCGCTTTCCCACTCTCAGGTTTCGGTGATAATGAGACTCCGTAAAATGCCTCAACGACTCGCTACCGTGGTTCTGCGGACCCTTTGTTAGACTGATACCTCAATAAGCTTTGGTCTAGAACTTGCTTCCGTAATGATGGTCACACTGCTTGTCCCAAGTTACAAACTACCCAGTGTTTTTTCAGTGTTGGAAGGCTTGGGTGACGCGTTAACATTTTCCTGAGAAAACTCAAACTCTCAATATGGCTTGGCATCACCAAACATGCACGAGAATCGATGTGATAACCTAATTCACTAGTCCGACGTCGGGTTTTGAGAGTGCCCTGATTTTCCAAGATGGTCGAGGGCTTGGTTTCGAAAGTCATGGCCATGTTTGTATTAGCTTCAATACCCATCTTGATGTTCGAATCTTGTATATAAGCTGGGAAGGTTTCAGAGTTGAGAGATGGATTAGAATGTTGCTGTCCGTACGCACCATCACAAACATTGAAATTCTATTCTAAAACACCCAAGACCCAGACATTTGTACCTATTTTTTTTTTTTTCTTTTCACAATCATGGAACAGAAAGTCGCCCCTCCCAGCCAGGAGAAAGCAGCGGTGATATCTCACGACCACCTTGCAAGCGGGAGAGCGATATCCAGCCGCAATGGCGCTGGCGATGCCGATGGCAATGGCAATGGCAATGGCGTCAACGATCAAATCTCAGCGGAACCGCGCAAAGTTCCCGGCGTCATCCCCTTGACGGCCTTTCTCCTCTGTCTCGCGGAATGTGCCGAGCGGGCTTCGTACTATGGAGTTCGCACGGTGTTTTCCAACTTTATGCAGTTTCCTCTGCCTGTTGGTTTGTGACCTTTTTCTTTTTCTTTTCTTCTCTGCTTTTTTTTTTTTTTGATATCATGTTTGGTTCAAGGATGATCAGGTTTTATGTAACTAATAAAGGTACTAGGTGGCAATGGTGCGGGTGCTCCCCCTCCCGGACAAAAGTCAGCCGGAGCCCTGGGCCGGGGCCTCCAGTTCTCCAACGCCTTCATCTTGCTCTTCCAGTTCCTCGTCTGCGTCGTCCCCATCTTTGGTGGCTGGCTTGCCGACGTGAAGCTCGGTCGCTACAAGGTCATCACCATTGGCGTATGGATCGGTCTTGTCTCGCACATCCTCATGGCAGCGTCCGCTCACCCGTCGCTACTCCAAAGCGGACGAGCCACGGCCCCTTTTATGATTAGTTTTTTCCTTCTCGCGCTGGGAACGGGTCTTTTCAAACCCAACATCATCCCCATGATTGTCGACCAATACCCCTCTCACAAACCATATACCCACACCCTCCCTTCGTCAGGAGAAGCCGTCCTCGTCGACCCCGAGACTACCGTCCAGCGCATTATCCTGATTTGCTACGGGCTCATTAACGTGGGCGCGCTCTTTGGGATTCCCATGGCCTTTTCAGCCAAGAAAATCGGGTTTTGGCTTGCGTTTCTGGCGCCGGGAGTGGTGTATTTGCCGATTCCGGTTTTGCTCTTGGTATTTCGTCGACGTCTCCTCGCTGCTACACCAGGCCCTGGCAAGAATAAGAAAGGTGGCGATGACCTGGCTCGCGCTTTTCAGATTATTGGGTTTGCGCTGAGGAAGAACCGCTTTCGTTTCTGGGCGGCTAACTTTTGGGATATCGCCATTCCATCTACTTCCACTTCAACTTCAACTTCTGGTAATCTCGATACGAATACCGATTCCAATACAAGCCGTGATGTTATCAGAGACAATGGGAATCGGAACTGGAAATGGACGGCGCACGACGTACAGACAACCCGCCGCGCCCTTTCCGCATGCCAAATCTTCCTATTTCTTTTCCCGCTATATCATCTAAACAACGGCGGAATAGGATCCATATCCACCAGCCAAGCCGCTTCGCTGACCACGAATGGCGCTCCCAACGATCTTCTCAACAACCTTAACCCCCTCGTCATAATCTTCTTCACGCCGCTTCTAACACACGTGGTTTACCCCCTTTTGGCTTCTTACAAGGTCAATTTCTCTCGAGGAAAACGCATGACTTTTGGATTCACACTCGCCATACTCTCTTCTCTTTCCGGGGCGTTTCTCCAGTGGCGCGTATACAAAACTTCTCCGTGTGGCGAGTTCGCTACAGCATGTGATATCGGCACCGGGGTGTCTCCCATTTCCGTATGGTGGCAGGTCCCCGTTATCGCGTTCGGTGCGATTTCCGAGTGTTTCTGCCAGGTTACGGCCTATGAGCTGGCGTATGCGCGGGCGCCCGTAAATGGCAAGGCGTTGGTAACGGCGCTGTTGCTCTTTTCGAATGCGCTGGCTAGTGTGTTGGGATTGGTGATTACTCCGGTGGTGAAGGATCCGTATCTGGTTTGGGTTTGGCTGGGCCCGGCGGTGGCCTTGTTTCTGCAGACCTGTTGGTTTCAGTGGAAGTATCGGGAGATTGACATTGATGAGTTTATGGTTTTTGAGGAGGAGGAGGAAGTGGATGCTGGGCGTGTCTAAACATTGGATCTCGAGAGGGAACGGGATATCGGGAGGGAATTGGGTATCCGGGGGGAAACTGGAATCGAGAGGGAAAATGGCTGGGCAACGAAGAGGCGGGCGAGACGCGTGATCAAGACAGTAGACTGGCAACAGTATTTCAAGGGATCTCTATTTCAAAGTGCTTTTACTCTTCGAGCTTGCAAACAGAGGATCCGAATATTAGATTTCTAGACATCACCAAAGAGGTTACCAAATCAACCCAAGTTCACAATCAGTTTCCCATAACACAGATGGTTGAACATCTCGCCAATTCAAACCACCAGACTGAATCACCCCTTCCGCAATCCAAACAAGACTAAATCTCCTCCAAAATAACCTCCACGTCCGCCGCAGGCATCCACCCAGACGGCTCCTCACTATCCAAAAAACGCGCGTTGATACTCCCTATTCCCATGCCTTCAGTGTCCCAAGAAAATGGCTGGCTCTCGTTGCAGTGCCACTGCACCGGCTCCATGTCCTCTGCAGCTGGAGAACAGAGTTGTGACTTGTTCTCCACGATCTGTTGCTGTGGTTCCGGGTTCTCCCCCCAGGGTCTACACAGAGCGAACAGCAAAGAGCACGACAACTGCCTCATCTTTGGACTCACTCCCGCCGGGATGCGCAGGAGATAGTCGGGCGTTTGAGGCTCAGCCAAGCCCCCGTAGATACTGCCAGGAGGGGCCAGCGGGGGAAAGTCGGGCGGGATGGACACCCATTCTTCAGTCCGACGCATACTATCTGGGCCCCGCGGTGAACCTTCGGAGAGACTGTGGTGGATGCTGGAAAGTCGGAGGTGGAAGCGAAGAGCAACGGGGTCGACTTTGCCGCAGTACTCGAGAGCATCGAGGCATAGCTGGGCCTGCTTCAACTCTTCCTCCCAAACTTGGGGCGCAAAGTTGTGGATTTGCTTCTGTGCCACTGAATGAAGCAGGACGACGCATGATGTATGTGCTTGAAATCTTGTGAAGGTGAGTCAGGCCTGCATTGAGTAACAAGCATGGGCGGGGATCAACCAAGGATACTTACATGACAAGCCAACATCGCTTGAAGATGCCATCCTCGGCGAGCAAAAGCCCTAGGATACGGGCTGAATGCTTCGCTGCCGTGATTCCCTTTTCAGCATGCTCCAACAGAGCTCTTTGCCGCTTATCCCAGTTGGGCTCCGACGTCTCTGCTGTCTCAAAGTCCGACGGCTGAACTAACTGAGACGCGATACGGCGGTAAATCAGGATATGTGCACCCAAGTACAAGAGATGGACGTGGAATAGCGACCTGCGAACAATGTCCGGCAAATCAAGCTGAGAAAGGTTAGAAAGTCGCATTTCCGGTGCGAGGTCTTTGTGCCATTCTTGAAGTTTCTGCAATGCCGACTCTAACGACTCCACAGTCAACTCGTTGAGGGAAATGTGCGTGCGTAAGATGTTGGCCTTGAGCAGCGATATGCGTGTCATTTCGGACTGAACGACTGAGTTCGAACCAAAAAAGCCTGTCAGTAGTAAATCCAGTGTAAGGGGGACTTTGAAACATCACATACTTTGCCCAATTTGACAGGCGTGGTCGTTCTCGACTTGTGCCAACTAGTTGGTGTTAGCTACCAGGATATCCATCGGTGGCGTACTAGAAGGCAATCCTACAGGTACAAGCTTTTGGAATGCACTATCAGCATTTCCAGAGAGGTACCCAAGGGTCGACGATAACCAGCTTCGCCTGTCAGCTTTGATCGCTTGGAGCAGACACTTGGAGCGGAGTAAAAACAAACCTCGCCAAGAATAGCAATGTCCTCCATGTTTTCCGATAGTCTTCCCAACCATCCTCAATCTTTGGAACGCCTTGATACGAGAAGCTGCCACTAAGGCCGTACGTCAAGGAGAGACCCAGTCCCACTTCTGTTAGTAGTGTCAGAAAACAATGACAATAAAAATCTGACTGTAGGAACCTACCGACGTATCCTAGAGCGGAGGTCGCCTTGTTTAGGATGTTGTACATGGCCAACAGGGTACAGACTCTGATGGCATCTGGAGATCGTTGCTCAAGCACGTCAACAAAACAGCTCCTCGCCATATCGTAGAACATTGCGTCCGCCCCTTTCTCGAATTCCGTGGGATTATACTGAACACCAACGGCAGCGACAGATGCCAAGCAGCAGATGGCAAGCTTTCTTGAAGTATTCGGCTGGCCATCCAATCCAAAGACACTCCTGTGGTATTGAGCCAGCTGCTCCCGGGAAAAGACATGAAACAGCTCGCCGCTGGAGCTGTAAAAGCTTTGGATGGCGGCACTTGTGAGGTGCGCGACAGGGCGAAGAGGGGGGGCAAGATGCATTTCCTTCCATGATGCTGGTTGAACCGAAGACAGCGATGGCGCATATGCGGTCTGGGAGCTTGGGACGGGAGTGGGCGGCGATGTATCCCACGCAGCGTTCACCGAGGCCACATGAGACGATGCGCTCGATCCCTTTTGGCTGATTGAGGCAGTCGGCGACGTGACAGAGCTTCCCTCGTCGCTTGCAGAGCTCGGGAACAAAGGGTTATTGTTGTCCCGCTCCCGCTCCGATCGTATACGACCCAGCAACTCCTCGGCTTCGTGCTGAGGTTTAGATTGAAGATCATTGATCAATTTCACCAAAGTCTCGTATCGAGCTTTCATTGCGCCCTGTCGAGACTGTCCTTCTTCGCCCGGGAAGTAGCACCGTTTGTCCTTGGAATTGCAGCTGCCACATTGCGGTCGCACGCCATCGCACTAATACGCGGACAGAGAAAAGGTCAGCGAGTGCCAGCTGGGAATCATATATCAGACATGACAACCTTGATTCTAGACCTACGGCAAGCATCGCAGGCCAGAGTAACACATTTCACCCTCTTGGGACGCTTGGCATTGGAACTAGACTTGGAAATTGCCGAACCCTTTTCGTGCTTGAGTGACGAAGCCGAGGACGAGGTCGAAGTCGCCGAAGGAGCGGGTTGTAGTGGCCTGAAGCCAGCCATTTTTTGTGGGCGGGTGTATATCAGGTCTTGCTGCTACTAGGATCCGTAATCAAGGGATGCAGGCGATTGTGCAAAAGTTGCAATGGAGAGCGAGGAAGAAGCCCAATTTTTCTCGTTTCTAGCACGGTGCTGCAGGATTTGGACAGGATCGAGGATGCGAGCAAGAAAGACGAAATCTGCAGCTCTCTTACTGGGCCGTTTGCTTATCAGGGACGGGTAGCTGCTTGGCTGGAGACGAAGAGTGTGGCACGAGGACGGATGGGGGCTCCCGATTTTGAAAGGACATGCCGCCCACCTCGCCAAGGCCGCGCTGGAGGCTCGCTTCCCCAGCCCTTTATTGGTCCAACGCGCCGCTGATGCAGCCACCGTCACGGTCCCGCCCACGCTTTTTGTCTAGCTTCGCCGACATGATCCCGCGGCGTTGCAGAACTAGGAATAGGAGGCATTGTGGGTAGGAGTTGAAGAAGGGTTATAAGAAGGCGGCTTTTCTTAAGAGAGGAAGATGAAATAAGCATCATTGAGATCCGGTCGGTAGGTAACCATCACTAAACTTTAGCGTGGGTCGCCCCTTTTTCGCTACCACGTCCCACTGAGGGTTGAACCGCTGTCAGACAGACGCTGCGGGGTAGTTCCTGAGCACCCCACCGCAGCGCAGCACTCGGGCCACCCTGCCCCTTTTCCATTTTTTACCCCTCAAAATGTGTTGAACATGGGCAATCCTGCAAGGATTCCAAGGAAAATTCCGCGTCAAACCGATCAGGCTTTGATCACCAACCACAGCAATGGCCACTGCTTTACTTCATCACATCGCTTTTGTCGTTGCCCATTTCGAGTCGCGCGAATGTAGAATTCCACTGTCTTGGAGACACATCTGGTGTCGCCGCCCGGACCACTCACAGAACCCCTGTCTACGAATATATCGCGCCGCATCGAAATCGCCGGGTTTCCACGCGGCGTCGTATGTGGCCACCCTTGGGTTGTGGGCGAGACACACCGCTGCTTTGCTTTGCTTTGCTTTGGCATTCTAGTGCTCAGCGAAAAAGAAATTTGCGCCTGAAAAGTTGATTGATCAGTCAGACAATCATCAACTTTTTTTTCTTTTCTTTTCCAGATCAAAGTTTCATCGGGCGGCAGGGAGGGCGTTTCTCTCTTACCAATAGGAACCAAGCCATTCTCCTTTGCCCAATCACGAACACCACGCGTCGTCTCACCGCCATCAGTTTCGTACCCCCAATGTTGTCTCCCAGATGGCTTTGAAGGATGCAACTTTTTGGACGTTCCGTTCTCAGGGGCGAGTACAACAATTACGTAACGGTGCTTGCCCGTATCTTTTGGCGGTCCCGGGGGTTTGTATGGCATAATGTCGTCCAGTCCCATCATCAGAGTGGCGCTTCCCGGCCTAATGAGATGGGTGTCTTCGCCGCCGCCGGAATCATCAGCCCGCTTAGCGGCCCCTGTGGCGATCCAATGGCAGAACTCGGACCATTTCGGGTTATCCCGTGACGGAGCGTCAGGGTCGGTCATGATGACAACGTACTCCTCATGGCGACTATCCCTCGGCGACAGAGTGATGACCGGAGCGTCCTGCGCCTCTTTAGGCCTCAACGTGTTCCCCAAAGAAGCCTTTGCAGAGTCCCATTTAGCATCAACCGCCAACAAGGGGGTGAAATCGTCTAGCACTGTTTCTGTTAACCCTGCCTGCCTGCGCGCACGACGTGACGTTCAGAATCTAACCTACCCGTTGGAATGATTTCAGCTTTCTTCAACCTGTGGTTTCGTTAGCGGAGGCTTAGCATTGGGATGCCAGTGAGCTATGTAATCTGGACATGGACTAACTGACGCTTCTCTAACATTACGGCCTTCCCCAGATGTCATGCCCGCGTCCATAGTATTCGTACCAAGGACTTGTTGGTGAGCTGTTGCTGGAGCCAAACTGGCCATGATGATGGATGCTGCGAATACCTGGAAGATGGAACGAAAAGATTGAAGCGGCATTGGTTTTTTTTTTTTTAAAAAAAAAAAAAAAAAAATAAAAATTGTTCGTATTCGTAGGAGATTGGACGTGAAAAATGTTCTTTGTCATGGGTCATGGCCATGGAAAGATGAGTTAGTTGAACCCCGCGCGCCCGTTGATGCGTTCACGACGATCAATGATGTCATTGTGAAGCAACTCACAGAAGCAACACCCTACCGAATAACCCCTTATATCCATCCTATCCTGAATTATATGGATTACTTAATACTCTTCGTGTTACAAGAGTGTCCGCTAGAACTGAAATGGATCTTCCCATTCATTCCTTGACTTCCTGGGTAACAGATTGGTATTACTCAACTAATGCCCTTGACAATGAAGTAGTAGCCTAACCCTAACCCACCGGTCGCTTCTCCTTCTCAAACATTAAACCACCCTTGAATTGAATCGTCCCCAAAAAGTCAACTTAGGTACCCAACTCCAGTTCATCCTCATCGACCCACTCCCCGTCCCAAAACTCGCCCTCAGCCGCCATCATCATCATCTCCCCTTCTCCGGTTTCAGCGGCCCTCGTCACCACATCCCTCGCCTTTTCCCAACTCCCTGGGGAAACAAGCCCCATCCCCTCCCAATCTTTGACCACCACAGTACACCAATATCCCGCCCCCTTGCCCTCTTTTGTGAATTTATACCTTTGTCTCCCCCGTTTCGCCAACAGGTCCAGTACATCCTGAACTGTTGTCTTTCCGTAAATCGAAATCGTTTCCAGCTTAATGAAATTACAACTGACGTTGTAATTCTTTGAATACACATTCAGCCTTCCTCGACGGCCACGACGATGTTGATGCAGACTCCCCGAGTCCGTGTTATGATCGAAGGGACCCATATCCACACGGACAGATTCCATAGCGGACAGCTCGAGAAAAAAAGACCAGTGGTTGTCAAAGGCGTCGAAGCTAATGAGGTAGATCCTGTGTATGCGACGGGGCAAGTCCGCTGGGTTGAGGTAGGTAGTGAAGAAGTCGGGTGGGGGGAACTTGGCTACAAAAATCAAGAATTATCAAATGTTAGCATACACAGTTTGTTTGATGTGCCTGTGTTTACCTGAGGGGGTGGCAGCGTGAGAATGGAAACCTACCTTGAATGTCAGCCGGGAGGGTATATGTCTGGGAGAGATGCCGCTTGCGGGAAGCGGCAGAGGTGAATCGAGTCCAGCAAGACATGCCGAATTTGGTGGAGGAGCCTCCCGTATCAAAGGCCATTATTCTTGCAAAACAAAAAGAGATAGTATCTTGTTGGCTGTTGCTGATTGACAGGATTTGGCTCTTAAGATCCCCAAAGCATGGTTGTATGGCTGTAGCCCCTCGAGAGGAATCTCATCGGTGTTTGTGAAAGGGAAGGTGCTGAGCAGGTGTCGAGCAGGTTCTAAGGGGACAGAAATCCTCGAGGCCAAGACAGGAGGTGAACTTGGGGTTATATGTACCATCGACGTCTGCATTTTGGCAAAGTCCAGGTCCAGAGTATCGATGAATGTTGGCCGCGGCTCGGATTCACTTCTAACCCTGCCAGTGCCATTCAAAGGCCAACATCAATACATGTACAGAAAGATTTTCGTCGGACCAAAGTATGGTGAATGATTCACTCACTGCAATTGATGCCTGAGTGAACAGAGGATCTTTGAGGGATGTAATTCCCATTCTCGCAACGAACATCACCGCATGGAGTCCCATGCCGTCAATATCGTCTGAGATGGCCGTCCGCCACAAAATGTACCTGCTCATACTTACCGTTCATTCACTATAGCCTGAGCCGGGCGTGGGGGTCTTCTCCTTCATCGATGTGATCTTCTAGGCCGAAACTTTCCGAGACCAGGGAAGGCCGATTCAACAGTTAACATGAAGCCCGAAGCCGGCGGCTGACATTTGTCACGGGTCCAGGTGTATTCTGTGATCCGTTCTGATATGTACGGCACCAAGTCAATTTCAGGCAATGTGAGTGCTGAGTGGGAGAATGAATGGTTTCGGGTCATCAACCTGGTTCGGATCGCTCTGTTTCATTGATACCTTCCTAAATTCTTTGAGGCCTTAACCTATCCAAGGACCCCTCGTTCATAGGACGAAACTAGGTCGGACTGTGACGGCCATAAAGCTGGTAAATCTCTCGGAGATTGATGCCAAGGATATAGCTACAATCCAACCCCTGAAAGATTGTTAGCGTGCGACTTAGTGAGTATCCAGTAGGAGGGGTTTTTGCAACACATAAACAGCTGGGAAGCTGTTCTGCAGTGGGCTAAGGTAGAATATTTAGGGCTTGAATTCCAGTATTCAAGGCCCTGAAATTTACTCGCCAAGGCCCTGAGCTTCCTCATTGAGGCCTCAAGTTTCCATCATCAAACCCCTCAAAAATAGAAAACGAACACCAGGGCATTTTTGGTCCATAGGCTATAGCCGAGCCTTAAAGTACCGCGCGAACAATCTTTCAGGGGTTGGATTGTACTAGCCCACACACACCATACCACATGCACATCGTCTTCAGTGACTACAATCAGGCCAGGCCGCCCCGACCATCGAGCAAAATCTTGACGCAGCCCTCAGAGTAATTCATCGCTTGCTAGTGGCACCCTGGTCGCGTAAAGAGGCGAATCAAACATATGTTGGTCGACTTGTAGCGCGTCAATGGCGTTGCCAGGCCGCTTCGGTTAACCTGTTGTGTTACGGGTCGATATGTAATCAGCTCGTCTCTCAGCCGCTGCTGAAGTTGCCCAAGCATCGCTTGTACAAGTCCAGGCCATGTAGGGCGTATTTACCCATAGTGCAAGGAAGGCATCAGCTGTACGGCCTTTGGGCACCTACCTAGTTATTCTCTGTCCGCTGCTGTGATGAACGAGAGAGGGAATGAGTTCAGAAATATAAATCAAGACCATACCAACCATGGCAGACGCCGCGTCTCCCTGGCTCATCACAGTTTGCCCATCATCTTCACCATCCAGTATGAAGCTTATCCGTTTCTCCATCACCCTCGCCCTTGCAGCCATCATTCTCGCAAACAGTTTCGGCGGCGTAAACCACTACTTCCTCGCCGCCCTCACCCGCAGCGAACGCCAATCCATCATCCGGACTCTGCACGATGCCAACACGCGCGTTATACGCACCTTTGTGCGTCCCGAAAATGGTTACGACTCGGAAAAAGGAAACCCTAAATCCCAATTCCCCGATGTTGAATCCTCCCTAGGGAACTTTGTCAACCCCTTGAGCTCGGTGCTGGACCGGTACGACGACATGCTCTATGACGTCTTCTCTCTGAGTGGGGGGCGGATGAAGGTGCTGCTAAGTCTGCATGATGCAAACATGATTGCGGGACATACCAAGCCCTGTGATGCGTACTGTCAGTACATGGTGGATAGGGGCATGGGGTGGGGGAGTTTCTACACGGATGGGGCCCTCCGTCAAGCGTTCAAAAACCGGCTGCGCAATATTTTGGTCAACTACAAGTCGAAAAACTTTGGCGGTCGCTCGTGGGGACAGCTTAGTGAGGTGATTATGGCGATCAATCTAGAGAACGAACCGGGTGTGGGCATGAGGCAGGACTTGGTAATCGGCACGGGCTGGATCTGTGATATATCCACGTTTCTCCGGAGCATCCTGGTGTCTAGAATCGGGATAGCAACCGGGGCCATTGGTGGTGGTCTATCAGGATCCAACAACTTCCCGGACGAGGTATTCTCATGCTCCGCCGTCGACATAATCTCCCTCCACGGATACTTCTCAAGCTCTTCGGGAACGCCGGCCGGTCAACCATGGTGTCAGCTCCTGAGTGCATCGAGCAGTGTCCTATCCCGAGCTAAGGCGAGCGGCAAACTCATCTTTGCGGAGGAGTGGGCTTACAACAACGATGACCTCTCCAGCAACATCAAGGTCACCGACATCACCTCCCAAGGACACTCGCTCAACGCTCTCGGTATCCCCTGGGCGTACTGGGACGTCATGACAGGTTCCGAGCTGTGCGGAGCCTGCCAAAGCCCCGAGGTATCCATTACCAACAATTCTCCATCAGGAGCGTGGGCAGCGTTGAGCAAGGTGCTGCGGGAGGCTGATGCAGTTCCGTCGGCGCAGGACTGGTCGAGGTTTATGTCTTCTTCGGGGAGTCCTTCGGCCAAGTCCATTACAGATGGGACGTGTGGATCTTCGTCGGGAAGTTGTACTTGGGGGTGTTTGGGTTGGAGTTGCGGCGCTCAGAGTATGTTGCCCATCTACCTACCCTGGACTAGGATTTATCCTCTGAAGCTGACCAATTCACGCCAGACCCCTGCCAGGGAGATCTCGATTGCAACGGGAACTCGGTCTGCAGCGCTTGCACCTGGGGATGTGGTATGTTTCGTCGCCCGAGCCGGACCCCCTTTATCAGCCCTTGAGTCCTATGCTTGTACATACACTAACGCTTGTCGATCAGAGGGATGGAACTGCTCACCGTCTAGCCCGTGCAAGGACCAACTTCAGTGTATTTCTGAGACGTGCAAGAAATGCGTCTGGGGTTGTCTGGGTTGGGTAAGTCCCTCGCCGCCGCCAAACTCGGGGTTTGTTCGTTTCTGACGACGTTGGATCGCGGTTGCAGTCCTGCAGTTCAAGCAGCCCATGCTCAGGCGAGTTTGAGTGCATATCTGGCACCTGTCGGCCCTGTACCTGGGGCTGCCACGGTTGGTCGTGTTCCAAGTCCAGTCCCTGCAAAGCCGTTAACCAGTGTGAGTCCAATGCTTGCAAACCATGTGTAGGTGGCACCCTTTCCCCTGGCCAGTTGCATGGGCAGCCGACTGATAAGACTTGATAGAATTGGGGCTGCCCAGGATGGCAATGCAGCTCTTCGGTTCCTTGCCAAGGCGACCTCGAGTGCAAAGATGGCACATGCCGAGATTGCGTGAGTGCACCTGCCTTACCTGTCAGGTAATATCTCTGCCTGAGGAGCAAACCGCACTGACCGCGAGGGTTAGACTTGGGGTTGTCTCGGCTGGTCCTGTTCAGGTATGCGACCATTTTTCCTGCACTCTTTTTGGTTTCTGTGTTGGGTCAAGCTAATGGCATGCGATTGCGGCGGATAGCCTCCCAACCGTGTAAGAGCGGACGAATCTGCTCGGGTGGAGTGTGCAAGGCCGCGTAGAAGGAGCGCCGGGAAATCAATGTCTTTCGATGCAAGCCTTAATCACGGTCGTCGGCACAGCACATGGAGGCTGGCTGCGGGACACGCGCATCAATTGAAATAACCAATTTTTACAGACAGCCAAATCAATTAACATTGAGGATTACCCAGCCATGGATTCCCCAGCATCTGCCGCTCAGCGGTTATGCTTGTATGGTCGGAGGTGTGTGTGCCTCACTAAACATGAAGGTTTCTAGTGTGTGAGCAGAGTAGGTATAAAGTAAATGTATGCCTCTTCCGAAGACGTACCATATGCATTTTCTCAAGGCCATCGTTTTTTTCTGGGCTCGGGGGGTACATGTATACCGGGGCTTGGTTACGAAGGATTGGGTCAAATCCGTGCACACCGGCCTTTATTACTTGTCCAATAGACCTAGCAGCCGAGATGGACTGGGGAGTATCTCATAAACCCAGACTTGACAGCATCACTCCCATCGACGCTCTAATTCCTGGCCAGGCCTGCAGCCCTTATCAACACCGCCCATACCCATATCCAAGACCTCGGTGTCCAACAACAATTTCATCACCACCCCAAACCTCACATTACCACGCAATCCTCGCCCAGAACCCCTTGGGCCACGTCCTCACAGCAAACTTCCGCCCTTCATCCAGCAGCAAGATGACCATGCCAAACACCATCGGCAAGAACCAATGCTCCACAGGGACTTGGGTAGTGCCCAGCGTCAGCTGCAACGCGGGGATGTACAGCCAAAAGAATGCCATGACGAGGGCAAACAAGATCGCAGGAAACAGATAGTAATTCCTCGTCGCCCGCTTGAACAACGGCGGGTGCTGAATGAGCGACAGCCGGCGCGTCCGCACGGCAAGCAAGTTGAACCACTGCATGACGACGAGTGTGACGAAGTAGACTGAGCTAGCCTCATTGAGCTTTTGCGCATAATATTCCGGGTCGATAGTGTCCGGAAGATTTCCAAAGGAGAACCATATGGACTCAAATGGAATACCGCTACGCTCGAGATACCAGTACGCCATGGCGAAGGAAGAGGCGGTCTCAATGATACCTACGAAGCCGTAGCTCTGGACAATGAGCTTCCAGTCAACAAGACGATCGACACCCGGCCTTCGAGGCGGACGCAAGAGCACATCAGCTTCTGGAGCCTCGTACGCGAGCGCCGTAGCAGCCATGCAGTCGGTAAAGCAGCAGATGATGATCATCAGGAAGCTGCTGAGGATCTGTGGCACACCAAACACGACGTTGGTCATGATGGGCCAGAACTCGCTGAAGCTGCCAGCGGGCAAGAGATATGCCGTCGTCTTCTCGAGGTTGTCAAACAGCATACGACCGAAACGAACTGCCTCAACCACGCTGGAGAACGACTCGAGGAGAACCATGTCGGCAGCTTCAACCGCGATGTCACTGCCACCACCAATGGCAATGCCAATATCGGCTGCCCGCAGCGCCGGCGCATCGTTGACTCCGTCTCCTGTCATACCGACCGTGTGACCTCGCGCTTGCAACTCTCTCACGATACGCAGCTTCTGCTCGGGGGTCGTGCGGGCGAACACGACTTCAGTGTAGTCTCTCACAAGTTGGTCCCACTGATTGTCATTGAGAGTGATGAGGTCGGGTCCCGTCAAGACAATCGATGTTGGCAAGCCGGCCACTCCTTCTTCGGAGGACATATGGCTTCGAGACTTAGTCTCGGTGTGCTCACGTTTCAAGGCTGTTGAATTGACAATGGCACTCTTTGGGTTGGTGATGATGCCGCAGTCCATAGCAACGGCTTCGGCCGTGAGAGCAAAGTCTCCCGTGACCATGAAAATCCTGATACCAGCAGTCCGCAACATGCCAACCACTCCAGGAATCTCATCGCGAGGGGGGTCAACAATGGCCACCAGCCCAACTAGGGTCAGTCCTCTCTTGGCCTGTTCCACCATCTCGCCCTCAAACGCTGACGACGAGGGAGAAGATTTGATAGCCGTCCTCGAAATGGCTTTGTGCGCAAGAAGCAGAACACGACGGCCCTGGGCAGACCACTCGTTCTTGACATTCTCGATCTTCTCCCGCGCCGCCGCATTCAAAGCCATAGCCACGCCCGAAGAGTCAGTGAAGTTGCTGCACCGGTCTAGGAGAATCTCAGGGGCACCCTTGATCGTGAGAAGCATATCGCCTGGCTCAAAAACCGCCGCGACCCCATTCGGAAGGGCCAAGCTCAAGCCACCGGAGTGCGTCATCCCAAATACCCTGATCATGAACTTATTTTTGCTGTTGAAGGCCAGGTTGGACCTAGTCGTCCAGCACCTCTTCAACTCTGCAATGGGTCCGAGACTCTCGGCAAAGCGTAATATGGCCTGATCGGTGGCGTCGCCGTGGACTTTGCGCAAGGCAATAGGAAGATGGTTGGTAGCAGCGCCGAATTCACCGGCGTTGCAGAGACTTGCTACGGTGCGAAGTTGCTCAATTGCGTTGCTGGCCAGCCCTTGGGCCGTGTTGCGGCCTGCCACCAGAGCATCACGGGCGCCGTCTGCCGACATGACCTGGCCGCCCGCAAATGAATCGGTCACCACCATCTTGTTTTGCGTTAAGGTGCCTGTCTTGTCGGAGCAGATAACCGAGACAGACCCAAGTGTCTCAACTGTCTTCAAAGATTTGCAGAGAACCTTGTTCTTGCGCATCATGTTGGCGCTGATGGTGAGGCTAGCCGTCAGTGCGATGGGGAGGCCCTCTGGGACAAATGCCACTGCGACCGAAACGCAGGTGACGATGAGTGTAGGAATGTTAATCCAATCTGGGTGGCTCCTCCGTAGCCATGCTGCCCAGACGGCGATGACAATGACGATCATGATCAACATAATGGAGCAGATGACATAGACGAAGTTGGGCACCTCCCGTTCCAGTGGCGAGAGTCCCTTTTTCGGCTCGTTTGTCAGTTTCGCAATTCGCCCAAAGACGGTGCGGTTACCCGTCGCAACGACAATGCCAGTGCAGGTTCCAGAGGAGCAATGCGTGCCCTGAAGCCCAATGTTTTTGGTCTCGAGGTAGTTGCTGTCTGTGCAATTGACCAAGGCGGCGAGGGCAACAGATTCCCCCGTCAAGATGGACCGGTCAAACTTCGCATCAGATGAGACCTTGGTAAAACGCACATCAGCGGGTAGCTTGTTTCCCGCCTTGATAAGCAGAATATCGCCCGGGACAATGTCGGCAGCCATGACAGTGACCTGGACGCCATCGCGGATCACCAAACACTCATTAGGAATCATGTTCTTGATCGAAGCCATAACACGCGAAGATGACCAGTCTTGCCACATATTGAAGGCGGCTTGGATGAAGAATACGGCTAGGCGTACGATGGCCAGCGCCAAGTTTGCAGGAGCGGGAGGATTTCCTAACGGCTTCCAGGCGATGAAGACCAGTATGGAGCCGATGAGTAGGACAGAGCCGAAGCCTTTGAAAAAGTAACCCGTGAGCTGCATGGCGCGGTGTGTTTCGGGAGGAGAGGGCGTATTGAGGCCATAATCCGCGGCCCGGCGCTTGAATTGGTCGTTGGAAAGCCCTTCTTCAACCGACGTGTTGAGGCGACGCACAGCATCCTCAGCTGAAATGGTGTGCCACTCTAGATCGGCTAGGTCTGCGTCACGTCAGCATGAAGAGGCAGAGGGAATTTGGGGCTAGGAACACACCAGTTGCTGCGGCCTTCTGGACTTTTCTAGACACCTGACCCTTTCGGTTGAAGTCGTCGACATCAATCGAACTAGATACAATGAGTAATGACGCATATCCAGCTGGCGTGGTTTAAATTTGTACATACATGGTACGATACTGGATTGGAAGAGCAGCCGAAGGGTCGATGGCCGAGTTGGAACGTACGGTGTGTATTGAGAGAGAGCCATTCGACCGAGTGCACCCGAGAGAAGGGATGTTGGAAGTCGAAGGCTGCCCACGAGCGGCCTCAATGTCTTGCCAACGGACCGCAGAGGGCTGTTGCGACGTCTTCACCTCCAAACCACACATCGCGATCTAGCTGATGACCGAGCAGTCCTGATTCAATAAGACAAGAAGGGAGAAGGGGGGAGGGGGGGGTAGAATGAGCCCAAAGCTGCTCTTAGGCCCGGATGCCATGGGTTTTATATGCCCGACAGCCACAGACTGCAGCACATGGCGGGAGGCCTGAAAGACAGAAAGCCAGGTCAGAATGATAGAGCCAGGCACTGCCTCATGGGCCATGATTGACGAGCACCGACGGAACTACCAAATTGGAAAGCTGGGGACAAGGAGGAGGAGAGCAAAGAAGGCCCGAGCAGGACGAATGAGAGACCAAATCTAGATATGGATCTATGGAAACCATCGGCTTCAGAGATACCAGAAGAGGTTGAAGCCTGTCTGCCAGTCTGATGCAGGTCTGCGCGTTGGATTGCGCTCTGGCGGGAGTGGGAGCTCCAAGGGAATGGAGCTAGTGAACACTCCCAAACAAACGCGCCACCAAGAAAACATTGCGGCT
>Ga0247765_1000386_pt1 | contig 35376 bp, 29 predicted proteins | sample UWRJL106311C6_FD_179949 | JGI IMG/M metagenome (GOLD analysis project Ga0247765, IMG submission 179949) | Plant litter microbial communities from Arlington Agricultural Research Station in Wisconsin, United States - UWRJ-L106-311C-6 | ecosystem: Environmental > Terrestrial > Plant litter >...
GGGGGGGGGGAAGAAAAACAACATAACTCCGCGTTCCTACATTCCCGTAGGAAATAAACACGCTTTTTCATTGAAAGGGAGTTAGATTAGATTTTCATGGTGGTCTGGTAAGTGAGGAGTGAGGTGAGGTGAAGTAAAGCGGGGTTTCGTCTCCGGACCGATCCATGTCAGATCCAGTCCATGCTAGTCGTCTTACAGCCTGGTCTCTTGCAACATGACCACCCCGATTGGACCGAGACACAAGAGGACCCGTGCACCACCACCAGACGGCACACTGATTGAACACACACACACCATCGTTTCCCCTCCCGCTTCCCCCTCCCGCTCCCAAGTTTACAAGCTAAGGTACCAAGACAAGACGAGCCACAAAGCCAACATAGCTACGAAACACCACATCAATCGCAGGCTGGGGTTGCCCAGAAAGGCCATGACCAAAAAAAATGATTGGAACTCGCCAATCTGCATTCCAATTTATTTTCCCATCTACCTAAATTCATGTGCGCGTCGGAGGGTAGCTAGCCTGCACTTTGCCTTCCATTGACCTGCATGTGGTGGCTCAGGACACACGCTGCAGCGCAACATGACAGTATCTGCCAAGTCTGAGCGAGAGGGGGACGTCCAGTGGATGGGGCTGGGCCATACCTACCTACCTAGGTAGGTACCTTACCCTTCGCCTCACATTGCCTGATCCTTTTTTTTTTTTCCCCACCCCATCTGACTGACTGCAGTGCTGTCCCAGTCGATGCTCTCCCGTATATGTCTGCGAACTGCCAGTACAACCAGCACAACGTTTTCATCAACGTTGTGGACTTTATCTAGTTACCACATTTAAAAATCTCCCAGCTCATTTAATTGAGTAGATATGCATGCAAGTCGCCGTCAGTTCGTTCAATGTCAATACAACTTCAGATAAGATAGGCTGATGCATGTGGACAGACTGAGCTTAACCGAGCTGGCACTTCCATTCTTAGTCCGGCACTGTATCCGCGCCGATACGATACACGTAAGCGAATTTAATCCGATCTGAGCTTTCGCAGCGTCATTGCACTGATTGTTGTTAGGTGTAGAAGTGGAACAGACAACGGAGGGGCTTTTTTTTTTCCGCAGATGTGATTGGCCAGACCCTAACAATTTCCCAACCCCAGCGATTTTGATTAGTCGCACAACGAGCGTCCATTAGTTAACGCGATTTAATCAGTATACAATAATGCGCTCGTTGTGAGAAATAGTTTACAAAGTCGTTTACTCACTCGCTTTTACTTATACTTGCAAATGAATAAATGAATAAATAAAAATAAAAAAAAACGAGGGGAATGTATAAATAGGTTTGTATTGTACTAATCTACCCACTTAATATAGGTACACAACTAACTCCCAACCCAGTTTCTAAAGTGGGAGTCTCGACTCTAGTCCTCCTCTATGTAGTGGATAGGTAGGGTGGATAGGTAGGTAAGTAGGTAGGTAGGTAAAATGTATTACCCATTTTTAGCAACCCCCCTTCTCCTTCCACTTCTCTCCCGCCCACAACATAACACGATACAGAACATAACCGATCAGCCACTGACACACCAACACACCTATCATTCATTCATTCGTTACGGGAAAGGGGAGGGGCCGGGGAGGGACTGGACGAGGAAAGGGTGGTAGGTGTGTGGGCAGGTGGTCGGTGCGGCATGCAGTCCTGCAGCTTTCCACCTCGTTCAATCCAGAACATCAGATAGGTCCCCTGTATACCATAGGTCCCTACCTACATAGGTACCGTAGGCCCCCCTTCTATGATAGGTAGGTACTTAGCCAAGGGACCTAGAGAGGTACTCTGCCCTACCCTACCCCCTTTTCCTCTTCCCCTTCCTTGCAGTCCCATCCCGGTGCCATCTATCCCAGTACTGACCGAATCATTCGAGCAAGTCTCGCTTTTCCACCCTTCCTGTGAAACACACCAGACGGCAAAGCCACCGCCACCATCACCAGCCAGCCAGCCAGTCAGCCAGCTGGTCGACCGACCGATCTCAATTGTATGCCCAAGTCAGTCAGTCAGTCAGTCATCAAAGCGGACCTTGCCCACCTACCCACCTACCCACAGGCTGAGACATTGCATGCCGACCTAACCACATAGGTGCCTACCATAGGTACCTACCAGACCTATCGTAGGTACCCTGCCAACCCTGCCAACCCTGTCCTGTAACGGGCCGCTGGCCAAACACCAACGACCGATGACCGGACCGGAAAGGACCTGCGCTGCGCTGGCTGCCCCCCCACAAAGAACGTCGCGGTGCGGTGCAGGCATGCGTGCGGGGATGCCGGCATTACGCCCTGTTGGACGTCACGTGTTTCGTCATTCGGAAAAGGCACCCGCCATGTCTCGTGGGATTTTTCCACTTTTCTCTTTTTAAAAAAAGATTTCCCGAGACGCGGACAACATCGGGAGTGGCTGAGACTGATCGAAACTGAGACTGATAGAGTTAACTGACTGCACATCTGCACATCCCCATTTCCCTCATGACACCATAGTGACTTGGAAATTTTCAATTTTCCGCTCTTTCTCCTCGACACCCCAGACAAGAATCCGGGGCCGGAGACTGCGTCTTGTTCACCCCGGGTACCCGAGAGAAACTGCACAGTAAAACTAAATATTTCCACCACCTCGACATAACATGACATGGTATACAAACACTAGCGCACTAATCCTAGCGCGCCCAGCAACATGCCTCTACCGTTTTTCTCACCCCGCTTGGACTGACACTTCCCACATGTTGGCGAATAAAAAAAAACATCCCCACCAAAAGCTGCCGTGAGCCGTGAACCCCGCCTCCAGTCTATTTCGAGTCGTCGTCAGTGGTGTGGCATTACTGCCTACCCCTCCCGATAAGGATCGGCCACCTGCTTGATACAAAGGGAACCCGTCCCGAGCGGGATAACTATGTACAGCACCACAGCCTATCCAGGCCATGGAGCACAGAATAATACTAGACAACATGAGCTAAGTGTAAAATAATAATGTGGGCCACTCCAAGGCCAAAGTGGAAAGGACCGTTGCAATTCGTGAGCCGGGGTATCGTAATAATGCAGAAACATAACAATGCAGTCAAAGGGTGGCGGCCCCTTGCCACCCTTGCCTGCCCCTCCGTCGTCGAATCATATCGTAGGTACATGGGGTGTGTTTCGTTCGTCGTGCAATGTCAGCGGCGTATCTTGACCTTCTCGGCAAGGTTCTTGAGCCATCCGGATGATGCGTGCTTGCGGTCCTCGTGGCCTTCACGGATCATGACAGCGTCCCGAACCATGGGTCCGACAATGTCGACGTCACCACGTTCGGGGAACTTCGCATCGTCACGAAGCATCCGAGGAATGGCTGCGGGAAGCACATCTCCTGCCGCCCGCCGGAGGTTCAGTGTTGCGAGCGCACTGCCGCCCTGCGGGTCTAGGCGCTGAATGAGGTCGCTCTCGATGCGGTGCCACTCTCCCTCTATCTCGGCCCACTTGGCCTCTGTCAGGGCGTACGTCTTGGACGTTGTGCCGTAGTGCTCCCCTGTGCGGACAAGATGTCGTGTATAATTAATTCGCGCGAGGTCCCAATCGGCCCGGAAAGCCTGGAGGGTGGCGAGATCGGCCCTGTCCGGTGTGTGGGGACGTGGCTCAATGGTAAAATTGGCGTGGCCGAGGCGGTCCGACCAGGCATCTTGGTGGTCCAAAAGATACGGGATCGGAGAAGCCACCTCGCTGTAGGTGCTCGACACGGTTCCCCGGCGGAAAGACGATATTGAAGCCTTGGCACTCAGTGGAGGCGTGGGATATGTCTGGCCCATGCCTGGCGTCTCGACAGCTGAGGATGGGGCCACCGCCGGCGATTGGAGCGGTGATGGCTGCAGCGAGCGACCGAATGGAGACTCGGTCATCAGCGGAGGCAATAGCGGGGTAGTAGCCAAAGCCCGATCACGCTCGATCGTCTTGCCCGCGGCCGCTTGGTGCTGCGAAACTTCGAGCGGCGAGGACAGGCTCTCTTGGCTCTCGTAAAAGGACAGGGCCGGGGTTGCCGGGAGCGGCGGCTCAGATCCGCGCTCGGGCGTAATGCGTAGCGGAACAGAGACAGAAGAGGATCGACTTGACGTAGCACGAGAGAAGCTCGGTCGCTGGTCCAGGGAAGGGTCCGAAGCGGGGGACAATGCAAAGTTATTCAGTCGCGACGAGGATCTCCATCGGGGCAAGCTGGGTAAACGGGACCCTAACCTCGCGCTCCAGCTTGAGAAGCTCGCATCGGAGCCGTGTCGCCTCTTCTTCTTCTGTCGGGGACTGCCGGAAAAGTCATTGTCGCTGAGGAAGCCCAGGTCGTAGTCGAATTCAGTTGTGGTGTAAGGGTAAATGGTAGCGCTGTGGATGAGCTCGTTCCTGTGTGTGCAGGGATCATCACCTGTTTGCGCGAGTCAGCATGCAAACCGACAACCACCTCACCGCCTAGACAAACGTACAGAGACAGTCGTAGAGCCCGGTGCCAACTTCACAAAAGCCCGGTACAACAGTATTGTCTTCCTCCTCTCGCTCCAACGGGTCTTCTTGAACGTCAGGCAGTTGCGACTTGCTGGTCTTGGTCACGGCGAGGGTGGGTTGCGACGGCGAGGCGGGGCTATCTGAGCATGACGATGCAAACGACGAGGCGGAACCGGAGAATCTCGAGTGGGATCGTGGAAAACTTGGTGTTGCGGGCGAAGGCGACGCGACGTCGGACGACGAGGAGCTGTGTGTGTAGTAAATGAATGTGTGCTCGCCGTCCGCAGCTTGCTGGAGCTCAAGCTTGCGCTTCTCTTCCACCAGCTGCGGGAGCAGCAAGGGCTTTAGCTTGGGCGACATGTTGACGCGCCGGTGCCTTGAGCACCACGAAGGCGAGATCGAGGTCGTAGGTGCTGGTTGTTGGCGGTCATGAACGGTGGTTGCGGCTTTTGGGGTGGCCGGAAAACCGGGAAGGTGGCGGGGCGTGGGTATTTGTTTTTTGGGGTTCGGATGGCACGAGTTGCGAGCAAAGCAGGCGGGTGGAGCGTCAGCGGTGGGGTCGAATTGGGTTCCCGGCCGTTTTTCTCTGCGGGGCATCGCCCGGGCCATCCAACAACCAGAGAGGGCAGAAAAAAAACTTGGACCAGGGCAAGCTCAGTTAGCCGATGTGGCGCAGGCAAGCGCAACGCCCAGTGACCGGTGAGGGCTGGCGCGACGGTTGGATCGCGAGTGGATCGAGCAACGAGCAGGGCAGGTGCCGGCACGAGGCTTTGTCGCCCGCTGCCAACGCTAGAGAGCCGCGGTAAAAAAAAAATTGGTGCGAGTTGCTTGGACCCGCTGTTGACTCCTGTTTTCTTTTGCTTTGTGATCAGGGACAGGCCGGCGATTATATGGAGCAACTCCACCTGTCCGTCGTCGCCAAAGGTCGCGTTGCACACGGCGACGGTGCTAACAGACAGACAGAACTGCTGCGGTCGGGCAGTGAGTGGCCGGCCGGGATGCGACGGCCTTTGTCAATTCGCTCAGCAGCTTCAGAAACACGGGTGCGTACGTGGGTCGTCGAAAACCGGAGTCTCAGGTATCGGTCACACTGGACTGGCACCACGTGTAATCGGGCACTGGAGCTTTGATGTCGTCGGGCGTGGGGTTGGCAGACGCGGATGGCTGGCTGCGAGCAGCTGCAGCTTGCGGCCTTCGGGTTGGCCAGTCGCTCTGCCGATGGGTGGCCCGACACCAATCAGTTCTCACCCATGAGATGTCTTCCAGACACTTGCTCCGTTTTCCGGCCGGGTCCAGTGAGTCAATGTTCAATGGCTGAGGCCATCCAGACCACGTGAGGACTTGTGAAGAATAACTGTTGGGCAGACGATGATGTGGGGGAACGTCTGGGGTTGCGACAACGGCTCCGATGTTTGGTCGGTGTCAACACACAGCACCCGCCTCCTGGTGCAGTAGCTGCGTCGAAGCGAAAATGGTTTTTCTTTTTCTTCTTCGTTTTGCTCGCTTCTTCGACCGCTGCTTTGGGAGAAGGAGCTTTGACTTGTTGTGGTTGGAAGCTGTCGAGATGTGGCGGGGAGGCCCAGTTAAGCTCACGGGCTCAGCGCCTGGGCCCCACATCCAAGCAAAGACATGATCACACCCCTCCCCAAGCTTCCTCTCCTCAATGAACATGCATCGACATTGTCTGCCGTGGTCGCAACGCAATCTTGAGTTTATTCGACTACCAAGCCAAGAGTTGCAGGTCGAACGGGGGCAATGAGCTGCCATGCAATACGGCGGCAGTCGGGCAAACGCCAGTCAACAGTCAAGAATCGGAGGTAAACAAAGGCCGAGCGACCAGACCAATCTAGGAAGCTGCTTGTTCAACATGGGACAGTCAGCTAGCGCCAAGCACAGCGCTTTCGCAGCGCTTTCAGAGCGCCGTCCCTGGTTCTCGCGGGAGTCAGCCAGGTCACGGCGGCCGGCCCCGGAGTCAGCGTCTCGCCCATGTTTACAAAAAACGGCGCGAGAGGCTGACATGGTCCCTTGTGGTTTCATCGTGCCCAATTTGTCCGTGAGAAAATTCTGAGGTTGGAGACTGCGTGGCCGTTGGATGCGGAGTGGATTGTGGTTGTGGCTGTTGGTGGAAACGGGGGGATCTTGGCGGCGACGAGCCACCATTTTGGACGGCCGCTCGGCCCTGACTCCCAAGGGGGACGCTCCCAATCTCCTGTCCTGTCCCTTTTCGCGGCCGTCTCACCTCGCGCACTCACAAATCGCGTCTGTCATCTTGCGACTCTTGACGAGCATCACCACCGTTTTCAACACCTGTTTACGCACACCGACCTCACAATTGTCCATATCTCCCCCTTCATTCGAACTGGCTTCTCCCGGCCGGACCAGAGCATTCAGCTATCGAGCGAATTCCACTCAGCGTGTCCACACTCTCCACAGCAACAGCAGCGTCCCAACCTCCAAAAGCGTCGTGTCCCATCTGGGCCATCTCCAGATGTCCATCCCGGTGGACGTTAATACAATACACGTGTTTTTGGCATCGGAGACAGCGGTTAAAACTCTTGTCGGTAAGCGGAAACGGGAGGGTCTCGTTCCTTGGGGTTAAGGTTTGATCCGTGGTTGGGGAGCGTCGGGTCGTGGTAACGGTGGGATCGAGTCTGCTTTTTTTCCCTCCGCTGTCCTCCGGGGAGCAGCCTCCGTTCTGGTGCAGTCACCCGCCGCTCGTTACTCACTATCTTGTGGGCCGCATGTCCTCGGGGGACGCAGCGGACAAAGTTTGACAGCTCACACCTAGGAATTGGAGTCTAGGTCATTTATCTTCTCGATCTGATTTGCTGTGGTTCGCGTACCTTACATAAGCGCGTTTCGACCCCTTCCGACCGTCGCGTCTCTCCCAATGCCTGCCAAGCGACGCGACCACCATCTCTCGACAGAGCTTGTGCCAGGGAGCAACTGGCCCGGACCGGCTGCCGTCCCACGAGTCCACGACATTCCTGAGCAACGTATGCCAAGACCACCCGGTCAGCCAATGACCGCCTTGCCGCCCCTCCAACGTCCCAACTTTTTACACAGTCTGAATTCTCACGATTATACTTCCCGTGATTGTGCCGCCAATCAGCAGCGCCGGAATGCACAGCAAGGAAAATCCCAGCCGGTGCTCGGATGATATTGGGCGTTTTTTCCCCTCCAACCCAACATTCGGTCAGCATCGAAAAACAACTGCCGGCGCTGCGCAATTGGCTTTAACAGGCGTGCATTTCCGGTCTGGTGCATGTTGACATCGCAGGTCGATATTGAGGGTACAGCACACTCGGTTTCGAGTCTCGCAGGCCACAAGGGCTTCAGATTCCACACCTCAGACTTGAAGGACCGTCCAGCTTGCGTGCAGGCCGTAGTGCTGCTACACTAGCTTTGCGGAAGAGTTTGCCCCAGTCAACCCTGTGCTATTCCCAGACCAAAGTCATCGCTGGGAATACCTGGAGCTAGCTACCTATCTACTCAGCTCTTGGTCCGTGGCTGTGACGTGACCTAAGATTTGGTATCGCTACCCCACTCCTCTCCATCAAACCAGGTTTGCTTCAGGGCCGCAAGACTCAGTGTATGGCAACTTACGCCGGAGCTGGTTCGAGGGTCGATGATCTTCCAACTAAGATCGCACAGCATGGCAATATGATATCGAGCTGCGTCTATTGGAGTGGGGCCTTGCTGGGCATCATCCTCCAGTTTGCTGGCCAACTTTCGGCGCGTCTGACCGGAGAGTGCCGCAACAAGCTTCGGCGCTGCACGGCTATCGGCTGTCGCATGGGGGTTGCAACGTGTCAAATCGAAATGACATGCATTCATGACCTGATGGCGACAAGGACGCTGCTTGGCCCTCAAGCAGCGTTCAGACCAATGCCGGTCTGCCAATGTCGTCGTGCGGCAATGCGTTACAATGACACCAGCTAACGTGATTGCAGGTTCTGTCAGCGTCGTTCGCAGACGCAGGGAGTGCTGATGTTGGACAAGTCTACAAACCGCCTGTCCCTCGCGTAGCCCAAGCCGGCGACCGACAGATGGCCTCCAGGCGAGCCCGACCCAATGCACCGCTGGGTGTGGCAGATACATGAAGAGCACACCCTACTCGTTCAACAGACAGCACATTGCAGCGAGACGATTGACGGGCCGCCGTGTTGTATATTATCACAAGTGTGTGTTCGCTTCCACTGACGTTGGGAACCGGCGGTGGTCCCTTGCATTAGCCACTGCAATGGAGGGGCACGCCGGCTGGCGATTCGTTGCAAGTCCGGTTCTCTTATCCTGGAACAATCTGCAGCCAAGCAAATGGGACACAACGTATCGGCACTGCCAGACGTCTCGCAGCCCTAACTCCACTACACCAGTTCATCCTCAACTGGGGACGGCCAAATGGCAGAGCGTCTTGTGGTCAAATCGCCGAGACTGGGTCAAGAAAACCATGGTTCTGCCGAAATGGGAGAAGTAAAATATGGTTCCAACCGACTCACCCGGATTTCGTCCGCGAGGACAACATTTCCCGCACGTGCTCAAGGCACGAACAGCAATCTATGTAAATGACCAAACTGCTCGCTTCCTCCCGCCCTATCTGTCGCGCCCCGCCACCGTGAGGATTAATTGACGGAGTTTTTACACGGCGTGCCGCTTACGACGCTCCCATATCCTGAATGCGACAGTCCCTGCGCCCCGGCAGCCCGGCAAGGCAAAGGGCTAGAGACGAAAAAGATGAGATCGGATACTACAGTGCCAACCTCTTGAGTTTCACATTTGCACTTGCTCTCGGCGCTCAAATGACAACCAGACCAAGCCGCACTGTTGGACTCGAGGTTGCACGTTACGGCTCCTTCGATCGGATGATTCGTGTGATTCGGCCTCTGCAACCCGAAACCCCGCTCGGGCCAATCCACGGCGTCTTTAGTTAAGTCTGCAGAAAAAACTCAGCTTCTCCACTGCCTCTCAGCGGATGTTGCGCTTGATTGGCCAATCGTGTCCTTGTCGATGAGTTTACTGCTCTGGGCCATTTACCTACCTGCCGCAAGCATCTTGCCGCGTCCGCGGCTCATTAACGGAACCTCCCTGGTCCCAGCAAGTTGGTATATTGTCAGCTTGACAGGCGGGTCTGCGCTGACCGAGACATGTCGACAAGCACGCACGCGTTGAGAGACATGTTTTTGCGGAGGGGCATGTCGGCATTTTCTGCTCTATGCATGCCGCAAAGGTTGGACATGAACTTTTCTCCGTCGAGCTCGCTTCTACCTACCCTAGCCCCAGGTCAATGCCGGGTAACAAGGTCAATACTATTCCAAGACCTGCGAACCAAACCATTATGACGTCTCAAATGGAGACCAACCTCGTGGGAGAGGGTCGGAGATATTTCTACCCCCTGCACGCGATATTTGCTTCAAGATGGGTCTGTATTTATCCTCTCTCGGGGACCCAAGCCCCCGCCGCGTTGGTGCCGATCTTCCGATCCTCTTGACGCAGGGTCCCGACAGAAACGGTGGATGGCCCACGATGTTGTGCTACACCGGCCTCCTCTCGGACCCTGTCGATCTCTGGCGGCATCTATCCCCCGCACCCTGATCGGTTGGCACAGCCAAGGGTGCGGATTTCTTGGGTCTCTTCCTCCGGCGAGATGTATGGCCGTCATTCAGCTAGCATGGTTCCACGGCAAAGACAAGCTCGTCAATAAGGGTCCACGATCGAGAAAATGGCCGCTGTCGTTAGCTGCGCCTGGTCTTGGTTGCTCCACAGCAACAGACAACAATATTGTCTTACGTTCGGCAGTTCAGCAGTGCGGGCTTTTGAGTGAACACCAGACATTCAAAGATCCGAATGACAGCCGAGGCCTCCAGCGGAATTGCAAATACACAACGGCGTTGCCTCGGAGGGATAACACGGCACTTGGGTCTGCGGATAGCAGCGCAGTGTTTGTGGCTGAAGACCAAGGAGCTGAACAAGCCACCTGCGTGAGAGTGCTTTCATAGGAGCTTGCAGACAGGTGCTCGTTTTTGCAACATGGGTACAACGCGGCGGAGGTAGTCTTTTAAGTGCACTTGTATGCACTTATATATGTGGACAGGTAAGTTACGCAAAGATCAAGAAGATGAGTATTAGGCCGTCTCAGAGGACAAAATTCCTAGGTAAGTATGTCGTCGCTGCAAAGTTTGATAAGTTCTACATTATGGTTTGACTAAATCCAAATGATGACGAAGGAACGAGCACATGATAAGTGGATCAGTTCCTGCTTGGGGATTCTAGAAGACTAGCGACTCGTAATACAGGGACACAGGTCTTGCTTGAGGTAAACATGGTTCACATCAATAATGACGAAACAACACCAAGCCCAAGGCCCCGCTTAGGGAAAACGAGCATAACAGTCGCGGAAGCGGCTGCTCAACCCGCCGTGGCAATATTACATGATGATGGCTAGCAGCTGACTGGACGGGGTATATGGAGCGGGCAATGTTTCACACAAAACACCAATGTCCAACGAAAAGCAACAAAAAAAATCTAGGATCAACCCAGATGTTTTTTTTTTTTATGCTAAGGGACGGGGTTCGTGATATTACAAGCAAGCAAACAAGTTCAGGCTCAGCCCTTCCCTTCCCCCTTGCCTTCCCCTCACCACTCAGTCTGAAACAACACTACTACTACCAACCTTTGAACCAGACTTGTTTTTTCTTGGTTCCAGTTCCAGTTCCAACCCCAGTCCTGGTCCCGGCCCAGCCGCAGTGAGAAATGTAAAATCCGCTCCATGTTCCGCTTGGTTCACCTCGCGCATATAAAGTCCACGATATCCCCTTGTGGTTCTCCTTCTAGTTTCCCATGACGTGGTTCCTGTTGTTGTTGCCATCATCTGGGATGCCTGCTCCACTCGCTCTGTTTGTCTTGCTGTGATCTCGGCTTCACTCAACTCGACACGCAACTCGCGCTTTTCAACATTACAAACAATGACATCCCCATCACGCAACACTCCAAATACAGAATTCGGATCCGCCCCTTCGGGAGAAACATGAAGCACCACGGTCCCTGCCGCCGTTCCGCTCATGCGTCCGTCGGAAATCCTCAACATGTCATGCACGCCTTGCGCGGCCAATTTTTTGGGGATAGGAATCAAACCCGCCTCAGGCATCCCTGGATATTCACTTCCGACAGGACCGATTCCTCGGAGAACTAACACGCTTGAAGCATCGACGGGGAGATCCGGATCGTCAATTCGACATGCTAGATCGGCGGGGTTGGAAAACACCACGGCGCGACCGCGGTGGTTGAGAAGATGGCGGTATTGCGGCCTGCAAGCACTGGCTTTCATCACGGCTCCGCCGGGACAGAGATTTCCTTGGTGGAATATGATTAGGGATGAGCGCGGATAGAGCGGCGACGTCAACGGGCGGATGATACTGTTGATACTGCTGGGGTTGGAGTCGACACCAAGAGGGTTGGGACTAAGTGAATGAGAGTGGAAGGGTGAGGCTGCAAGTTCCGCACCGAGGGTACGGCCCGTGACGGTAAGCGCATCGAGATAAAGAAGGGGTTTAAGCTCATGCAACAGCGCAAGCATTCCTCCTGCGTGATGGAAATCCGTCATGTAATTATCCCCGCTGGGTTTGAGGTCCACAAGCAGAGGGGTGCGACGGCCGATCTCGTCAATGGTGGAGAGGGTGATAGTTCCGGCCACGGTGGGATGGCGTCCCGCAATGGCCATGAGGTGGACGATGGCGTTGCTGGATCCCCCGATGGCTTGGAGGATGGTTACGGCGTTGAGGAAGGATTCGCGGGTCAAAAGAGTTTGCGGACGGAGTTGGTTCTGCTGGTTGGCAAGGACCTGGACGGCATATGCGCCCGTCGACTCGGCGATACGGAGTCGTGCGGAGGATACGGCAGGAGCGGTGGCCCCGTTGATGGGCATGACGCCGAGCGCAACAAGGAGACATGCCATGGTGCTGGCCGTGCCCATCACGCCGCAGGTGCCGCCCTAGAAAGTCAGCTACACAATACCTAGGAAATTCGATGAGGAAACGACAAGGAGAATTCCATGGGACTTTGGCGGCGACAAGCAGGACACAGGAAAAGAAAAGAAAAGAAATACCGTCGGAGCCAACTCTTCATTCAGCGCAGCAATATCCTCCACGTCCAGCGTTCCCGCCCGGAACCTTGCCCAGTTACTCCGACAATCCGTACACGCGCCGATACGCACACCTCGATAGTTTCCCGGCATCATGGGACCAGTAACGAGATGAATGAGCGGTTTATTCGCCGAGATGCCCCCCATCAATTGTGCCGGCACAGTCTTGTCACAGCCCCCGATAAGCACGACCGCATCGATGGGCTGAGCGAGGATCATCTCTTCGGTATCCATACTCATTAGGTTACGGAGATACATGCTCGTCGGGGACGAAAACGACTCATGCAAGCTGATCGTGGGGAAATCCAAAGCCAATCCCCCGTTTAAATGCACCCCGCGCTTCACGGCGTCGAGTAATTGCGGAACGTTAGCATGACATGGGTTGAAGCTGGAATACGTGTTGACGACGCCGATTATCGGTCGAGAGAGCGCGTCTTCGCTGTACCCGAGGGCTTTGATGAAAAGCTTGCGCATAAATAGGGAGAAGTGTGCGTCGCCGTAGCTGGGCAGTTTCTGTCGCAGGCCCCTGGCGTTGGCGTCGATCGGTGTGGACAGGTCATAGTCTGTGTTTGTGTTATCTGATTCTCCTGAGGCCATTTTGGGCATAAGTGATAATGTGACGTAAGTGATGTCGACGCGGTAAGTGATGTTGGGAAAATGATTTGTTGTAGGTTCGTTCTCAACATAAAGTTGGAGTCAAGTATGTTATTCAGCGGGGTGTCTCTTATCTCCGTCGCGGCGTGGTGCGGAGTGTTGCAGTGCGGGGAATGCGACGGTGTGAAGTTCAGTCATCGGCACTAACATCACGTCACCGGCGGCCCAGCCCGTTAGCTGCAAAATAAGGGGAACCTTGGTACCACCATGGGGGATGAATACTATCCTTGAAAATTGATCTCCAGCATGGTTTACAGGGAGTACTCTAGGACAGAGACCAGTGCCAACACCTTGTTGCCCTTGTTTGTGGTTCAACATTTGAAATCAAAATCAAACCCACCAACCTCTTGAAGCGAGCCACTGACGTCGCCATTTGTCATGGTGCTGGCCCTGCTTTAAGGAAAAACACTTGTTGCACGTCCTATCCATGGCCTGGGCCGGTCGGGTCTGGTTATAGAATATATCCAGACGCCCAACACCAGTCCAGAGCCAATGCAGCCGGGTCGTAGCTGACGGGGCGTCGTCCAGTGGCGTCTGGTAATCGCCCAAAGGTATTGAGGTGTTTGACTAGCTGTCTTGTGATGTGATACTATTTGACCAGGCAAGGGGCTTCGGTATCTTAGGCCTGCCAAACGCTTGCCCGCGATTAATGGTGTTTATGTCGACACGGTAAATGATGTGGGATAATGAGCTGATTTGTTTCGGGTTCGCAATTTATGAGTGTGGTTGAGGTTCTCGCTGCGACTACGTACCTATTGACTAAGCTGAAATATCGCAACCGTAAACGATGACGCCTTCGTTGGTGGTTGAGGTGGATATCGTGTTCGGGCCGTCAAGCAGCCGACCGAGCACAATCGAGGAAGGTACACACCTCTGAACTTTAAACACCAGAAACTTTTTTTCTCCCACCATCAAATTTCTCGAATCTCTCTCCAAACTTTACAATCACCATAGCCTTCAGAATGAGCTCTTCCGTTCCCAGCATGTGCGCAGCCGAGCGTCGTCACCTGGACGAGACAGAAGACTCCGTCATCTCGGAGGGGATGCAACAGGTCATAATTGACAATAACCGCCTCCTCGATGAACTCGAGTCCCCAGACAAAGTCATCAGCTTGTCGCGGCTCTTCTCTCTACGCTCGGTTATCAGCACTGCATCATCTTTCGCTATATTCAACCAATCCCAGCAAGGTCTCGAGATGTCGTATCAGAGAATTGGATTTGGACAATGTGGGCTGGTTTTTACGAAGCCTGGAAGTGCGCATGTGGTCAAGATCGCTCGTCCCTATTTCTCGGATGCACTTTGGGAGGATTTCCTCTCGCATTTACGGCTTTTCAAAGCTCTTTCTCTCCACAGCGACACTCAGTGCCGTATCCCACGCGTCTACTCATACATCAACAAAGAAAACACAGTATGGTGGGACGCGAATACCGCATTGCTTCCTCCCAACTCGGACTTCCCTCTCCCGTCTCAGGCCCTGATCACAGAACGCATTCTTCCTCTGCCGAAAATCATCCGCCATGCCCTGATCGACCAATTCTGTCCAGAGGCACTACGAGAGTCTGCGAAGGCTTCACCTCTAAATAACGACTGTCTGGCTCGCATGTACCTTGGTCGTCGTCGAACCCCTAACGCTCCACCTACGCCCAACTTCTCTCTACGAAACTTCAACTTCTGTCTTGATCAAATGCTCGAACTCGGACTTCCGGTGCAGGATTATGCAAGAGAAATGGCTGCGTGTCTTGCTATCCTTCATTGGCATGCTCGTATGGACGGCTTCGACATTGAGTTTGTCCTGGGAAGCGATGCTGAGCTTTCTTACACCACCCACGTCGCTCAGTCACTCGGAATGGATGTTGAGCAGCTTGAGAAGCTACCGAAGCACTCCGATATTGAGGTTTTACAGCGTCTGAACTTCCAGAGACGGGTGGTTCGTCTCTGGGTTCTGGACTTCAACCTCTGCAACAGATTCCCTATGGATGATGCCTTCATCGTCGAGCATGAGAAAGAGATTCTCAGTCAGCTCGTCCTTGCATTCTTTGAGAATGACCCCTACTATCCTTTACCGCTGATGGAAATGAATGTGGACAGGCAACTCTGGTCTATTTTCCGACAGGAGTATGAGAAAAAAGCGGTAGAAATTCTGAGTGCATCGGAGGCTCTGAAACATCTCCCACTGAAATTCCTAGATGCCTGCGTGGAGAGGGAGCAGAGGAATTTGGAGAAGGGGCTGGGTCATGGGCATCGAGACTTCAAAGGATAAAAAGTATTGAGGCTTTGGGCTGGTGACTTGCACGGACAGTACATTTTATCAGGCTGTGGTTGAGATATTCTGTCAAGGTACAGTTGAGAATACGAGATGGAATTGAACATATACTCTAGCTCAAGCTGTATTTATGCCGTGCTTTATATCCATTACAACAACCAAAAGAATTATCAACAAACCCAACTATCCCAGCCAGGTACCGTACCCAAGCCTATCCATGCATGTTCATTTTCATTTTCATTTCATTTCTTTTTCCAGAGGATCAAGAAGGCTGGATCCACGGACGGCACTTGTTGGCCGCACAGAAGCCATTACAGCAAGGTCCCACGTACTGGCCGTCCCGATAGCAATCGCTATAAGTCGGAACGCACATGCCCACACAGCTCACCCCCGTCACGGGCTGCGGGGGACCAATAATGACTTGGCCGGCTCCGGTCTTGGTGTCGATGCCCCCGACCAGCGCTTTTTCGCCGGGAGTGTAAAATGTGCACTGGGAGATGGCGTTGTAGTCGGGTGCGTCGATGATGTTGACGGCAATGTTGTTGTCTGATTATATTAGTTAACACAAGGGACAGGGACAGGGAGAGGGAGAGGGAGAGGGAGAAGAGATAAGGGAATAAGGGAACAGATAGAAAAAGAAAGAGAAGAATGAAAAAAGAACATACTCGTCTGGTACACCTTGCCGTCGGCAGGAAAGGCCATGGAATACGACGCCGGCCCCCCGTGGAAGGTGAGATGCACCGTCTGCACGTCGCGCTCTTGGAGAGGCGCGGGCGTGGCGACGACGAGGCCGAGGACGGAGAGTGCGGCAAATGCCTTCATTGTGACTGACTGAAGTTTAAAAAATTGATTTGATTTGCTTGGACTTGAAGACGATAATTGATTCAAGAGGTTCAGTTGAACGATGTTGCGATTTTAAAAGAAAATGAAAACAGGGCGATTCCCTTGCCTATTTATATACAAGAGAAATAAAATTCAATGCCGTGATGATCTGCCCACCAAGTTGCCCAAGATGCCCAAGTTGCCCAAGTTGCCCGAGTTTCCCGAGCTATGTGACTGACTGTGCAGCAAGCTGAAAATCATGCCCCATTAAATTCTCAACCGTGTCGTTGTCGTGGTCCACTTGAAAACATGCGACCGTGACAACGGGGGGGCTAGCAAGGTTGCCAATACGAACTCGTCGATTATTTTAGTCGCACCGGGGGCGAGGGACCAATAGTGTTAGGGGATGAATGGCTCCACATGTGGGTGTTGTGCAAATACGAAAAAAATATTCAGCTTGGCACCCGCATACCGTGGCGCCGCAGCCGGCCCACTTCAATGACCGCCTGACCATTTTGACCTCGTTTTTGTCTCGTTTGTCTCTGCAGTGGTCATGGTCGACCAATCACGTCAAGGTAAGACGGAGGTTCAACTCCGCCGTCCGTTGTCAATCCGTTGTCGACTTGACTTGACCGTTGTCACGCCCACACGCCTATCACTCCGTACCACCTGTCATACCTGTCACTTAATGGTTTTGTGCTACGATAAAACCTTGGGCGATGCGATGCAGTGCCGATTGATGCAACTGACCCGACTGACCCGACTGACCCAGCGACTGGCTGGGCCGACCCTACTGACTGCGGACTGGACTAAGATGAGATGAGGTGAGGTGAGGGTATGCATCCGATTTCGCTTCCGTCTTCAGGATTGATCGTATTGATGTCTGGTCGGTCGGCGGGTTCTTGTGTCTGTGTGTCTGTGTGTGTCTGTTGAGAGTGATTAAATCTTACAACCGTGAGAGTATGCAATCGCCGAAAAGGGTAGACCTGGCTTCAGCTGAATAAACGAGTGTCCACACGGTCAATCAAGAGGCTGGCTGACTGGCGGGCTGGCTGGCTTACTGCATGCATGCAAGTAGACGAAGCGTGATTTGCTGAGATTTGCACTTGAGGCTGACACTGACATTGGCGGTCGGGATTGATTCGCGTAGCTGCCAATCACGGCAACACTTACTCTTCTTCTAGCGGTGGTGAACTGGATGATCTTTCTCCTCGGCATAACCTCCTTACCTACCTAGGTAGTCTACCTGACTTTTTGAACAAGACTTTTTTTTTTCTCCTTGGGGTTTGCCTCCGGCGGCGCCTCCAGTGGGGCCTCTGCGGGGAGCTCCTCGCTTCGCTCGATCGTGCTCGACATCACCATTCATGTTCATGTCTGTATCCCTCCCGCACTCTTAATCCCCTATTCTCTCTCGCGATTTCCCACGTCGACGCCCCTTCTTTCCCTTTTCCTTTTCTTTCCAAAACCCAACTGAGCAAATCCACATCTACTTCTCCCGTCGTGTCTGTGATTCTTACTCTCGCGGCGGCTCGGATGGCGTCTACCTCGGCTATGCCCACTTCCATTTCTCCTTCTCCTTCCCCTGTATCTTTTTCTTCTTCCCATTCCCCTTTTCTTTGGTGGCTCCCTTCACCTTCTTCTTCTGCTCCTGCTGCCTTAAGGTGGCCGCCATGCTTATGGCTATGCTCATGTGAATGGTTGTATCTCGAGTGTGAGTTGGAGAGAGGATGAAAAAGTAAAAACCACCCAACCCACGCCCAAACACCCAGCAAGACCGCTCCCTCCACCGCCATAAACAGCCCCGCCGCCCAAGTGTGGATTTCCAACATGGTGCTGGCTTTTCCGGCGGCCGCGACCGTTTCCATCTCTTGTGGGAGTGGAAATCTCATACTATTTTTATTACTCTCCGAGGAAGTAGAAGAAAAAGAATAATTGGCATAAACATTCGCCGTCACCGCAAACTGCACCGGCGCAGCCAACAGGTTCTGCAACACGGCCACGGGGCTCTGGCGATCTTTGGAAAACGTCTTTGCCCACGTTCGGTGTACCCAGGTGCTGAAATAGATTAACTGATGAATGTTCGCCAGGTCAGAGGGAGACGAAAACTCGGAGGGGATCAATGCCGTGCGGAAAATGCGGGCGTAGTCGGCTGCTTGTATCGGGACTGGAACAGGAATTATCTCTTGGTTTGTTGGGTCTGAAACAGGAGAAATGTTCAAAATCGCCTGTGTAGCCAGGGAATATGATGTCGTCGCGTTGATCTGAAACAACGACATGACTGACCCAGAGGTAATGGGCTCGTGAGTCCGCCACGTCGTGTTGGTATTGCATTGGTTCGTGTCCCACAGGGTCTTGGGACAGCCGGACCAGCCTGCTATGATGGACGTGGGACTCGCTTGGCGGAAGCAGAGCTGTAGACCGTTCTTGAATGGTTCTCCGGCGTAAATACATTCCGACGAGATATTAAAGGTCAGGTCGGATGGTGTGGCGGCGTCATAGCGGATTATCATGGCTGGAGCCCGAGCGATGCGGATCGTGTCGCTTCCAGAGAAAAAGTCGGTCGAGTAGATAGAGAGGTTAAGATGAGGTCCAACCTGACGGGCCATACCGATGGATCCAGGGAGGATTACAGAGCGACAGCCCGAGAAATCGGCTTCGGAACAGCCAGGGAGGTCGTAGGGGAGGGCGTACATGGTGTTGGCGAGAAGGCTGGTGCTAAAAGTGGTAAGAAACATGGCGAGGTCGGCGGGACTAATGGCGCGGAGAAGACGCATGTCCGAAGGGGGGACGAGACCAGCGTAGACAGGCATGCTTTTGGGGGAAGGAACGAAGTAGTAGCCAAAATCGGCTTGGACTGTCTTTCAGTTAGTAATGTAGTGAGGCGGGCCAGAGTGGGAAAAGAGTTTTTTTTTTTTTATGAAAAAGGGAAGAAAACAGAGAAGAAAGGGAGACAATAAAAGAAAGAAAAGAGAAAAACAAGAAAAGAGAGGCGAAAAACAAGAGAAGCGGAAAAAGCAGAAAAGAGAGAAATAAAACAGAGAAGAGGAAAAGGAAAGAAAAAAAAAAAGAAGAGACAAAAACACTCACATTTAATAACAGACCCCCACCCCAGACTTAGAAACGGCATGGCCAACCTCCCCAGACACCAGCCATTTAAAAACCCATTTGCCGCCGCAACCTGCAGAATCACCACCCATCCTGATGCGCCCTGAGCTGTCCACGATGCCCATGATAGCCCTTTGCTCGTTGCCGCGGTCGCTGTCGTTAGGGTTGGTCTTGCAGCTGCGAGAAAGGTTTTCAGCGTAGCGTCGGTGAGGATGGCGGAGAATTGGGATAGGATTCCCACGACATAGTTGGTTTTGGAAGCATCCCAGATAACAGGCCCAGGAGTCTCGACGTTTTTGGAGATAAGGACGTAGAATACGAAAAGGCAGTATAAGATGGTGAAGAGGGAGTTGGGAATCAAGAGCCAGAGAAGGCCGCGGATGGTTCGGATTTTGGAGAAAAAGGGTTTGGGAAGGTTGCCAACGGTGGTTGTGTCCACGGCGGAGGTGTCCACAAGGGTGGGGGAGGGGGAGGGGAGTTTAACTTTGGGTTCACGGGTGTGATCCATGACGTTCTGATGTCTGATAGGGACCAATGTATTGAACTGATGGAATTAGTTGGAAGAAGGGTATCTGCTGAACGTTGCATTCTCTCTCAATCTGAGAAAATATTAAAGTGATTTATATTAAATAATGCGTGAGATATCTCCAGCTGTGTCAAATTCGACATTTTCGTCGGGCCCGGGCAAGGAATGTCTTGGAATGCTATGCCAAGGCGCGAGTATACCACCGCTGAACTTCAACTACCTTACCTACTTACCTAGGTGCCAGGTGCCAGGTACCAGGTACTCGTGTTGTCGGCCCTTTTGGTATTTCCAAGAAAATGTGCAGTGAACTTTTGATCGCAACATGAATCCTCATTCAACCAAGCCTCGACCTTATTCGACAAAGTCATGACAAAGCCATGCAAACTCGCTGCAGGGGGCCGTTCTGTACCTGCAAGTCGGTGCAACTGCGGCCGTCTTTTGTCTGGTCGACTTGGATAGTGGTGTGATGATGAGGGGTTGCCCGCATGGGCAAAGTGAAAGTGAGGATGGATCCTCACTTGCAGCGCAGGGCTGGGCACGGCGTTTGACTTGGATTGCCCCGCGCGGGGGTGGTTTCACAGGGCTGTTCTTCCTTGCGCCGTGACATGATTGGTTTGCACAGCCCCAATCTGTCGCGAGACGATAATGGAATTTGCCGTGGTGGAGATGGTAGGGCTTACACTGGGATGCCTCGAAGCTCGCTGATAGGTCAATTGCGGTTTGCCCAATGCTGATTTAGCAAGTTTCGGATTAGGTCGGTGTAAAATACGTCACCGCTACCCCTCTTGCCATTTTAACATGCCATGGGTTTAGTCTCTGGCGGTGAGCTAGTTCGGTGACCATTTTAGACACCGTAGAGGGAATCGCATTGCTGTCCCAAGCAAGGAATTGGCAAAGCGTGCCTAGAGTTTTATCGGACCGGAGGATGCAGATCATGTCCGAGGTGGATTATTTACAGAATTGCACTGTCGTGAGGACATGGGGAGGAGAAGACAATTAGGAACAATTGGGTTGGCCCATTTGACACTGGATGCTAGCTGTGGAGGGATAAACTGACGCATTGAAATCGGCCCCCCTACGTGAGGTCGCGCTGCTGCTAGCCCCCATCAATCAAAGACATAGGATAGACACTCACGTCTCGTAGGCACAGGCAAAACAGGCTCCCGCATGAACAACAGTAGATTTTTCTTTTTCTGCAGCTTGACTTGACAAGCCGAGTCCTAATCGCAACTTCAACTCAAACTTGCCCAAGTAATCACTTATGCGTCACCACTTTATTCACCGCCTCCACCTTCTCGCCCATGATCCGGAAATTCACACCCATCTTGCCACTCCCCTGTGTCGGGTCTTTTCGCTGCCAAGCCACGACACAACCACAGCGACTGCATCTCTGAAAAGCAAGAGCGCCCGTCATGTCTCCGTCGGTGCGGTAATAGCTTTGCACGGTACATCCGTCAGATTCCGAAATAGTGACGGTCTCGCCGCGTGCTGGGTGGTAGTATCCCCAGAGAGCGCCATACGCAAAACAGATGGTGCAGTGGCATTCGTTGAGGACCGAGGGGGCGTGCGGCACCGTGAGGGTGATCCCGCCGCAGTGGCAGGAAAGGGTAAGAGGGGATTCGGGGGTGGAAGTGGAAGTGTCGGGGGTTGTCATTTTGATAGTTATGTTACCGAGTTCGGTGGTGAGTTGGGGAGGGGCTTTGAGAAGTGAGAAGTACAAGGTTGATAATACAACTAAAAGAACAAAGCGGGGCTGGCAAATCTCTGTCTAGGGAAACCCAAAGTCCTCTGCAGGAATCACATGATTACCCCTCACTCACGGAAAGTACTGCGTAGATCTACAATACCAAAGCCACTTTGGTATGTACGGGAGTGCTTGGATTAATTCAAAATCCCACAAAACATCCCCCGTTGCTTCTTTTCCCCAAGATACGTCGACAGTGCTGTAAACGTCCCCGGAACCCTTAGGTACATGCACACACTCGCATGTCCGCCTCTTCGTCTCTGTACTCGTCTGACTTGAAATACCCGTGAAAATCGGCGGGGTTGCCAAAGACAAAAAGGTTGAATTCTTTCTTTCCTCTTGTTGACGTCATTGTCGGTGGTGGGGGATGGGATGGTGATGGTTCTGGTGCCGTTGACCTTGTCAAACATAACCCGCGTAACGACGCGGCAGTTTTGTGCCGTCATCCGGGTTGATGCGGGCGTCCGCAGACCGAGAAGGATGGACTCGCGACTCAACTCAATGCCGGTGCGGCGACCTGATGACTCACTCACATGCAGTTTAGGTGTCAATGAAATCTAGCAATACCATCCCCGGGGTTGATTTCGTCATGTGGTGGTTGCGGAGGAGTTCAGATCGCTGAGGAGAAGCGTGACGATGTTGGTGGCCGAGTTGGTGACGTTCCAGAGGGGCAGAAGCCGTTGGTTAGGCCTTACAGCAGAAGAGCCACCAGGGTAATCTCACTCAGTCGGTGGTTTTTTTTTCTTCCCTTTTTTGGGGGGGGGGGGGGGGGGTGGATGTGCCCCCCAAAGTGTCTGTTGGACATATTGGCGTGGAGCCACGAATCATGACTGGTAAGATTGGCGATGGCTTCAAAATCGCTTCGGTGTGCATAGGCAAAATATACGACGTTGTGTGCAGTGCAGCCTCCGAGTGCACCCACTCGGGGTAGCGTATGCCTTTCGCGGTAGAGCTGGTGGTGGGTTGAGGCCAGTGTGTGTATCACCCAAAGGGCATCATAGCTGGTCTTCGAGCCCCAAGCCGACGACATGTCTGCATAACCTATTAGATGGTCGTTATTTGCGTGAAAACGGAGATACACAGCGACGAAGGCTAACCGAAGCCGGCCACGGTGCTGTCAAGCTTTTATGCTGCAGGGTGTGAATTGGTAATCATAGTATCGGTAGCTAGCCGCCCTCGCTCTTCTCATGATTGAACTGGAGGCTATCCTGCCTCTTTGACTTTGTCTCGGTTAAATCGTGATCAACTCACGCTGCATCTCAAAATTCAATGATGCCATCTTTTAGTTATTTTCGCGTTGGGGAATTTCCTACACAGATCAGCATGGCGGGTTACCCAAAGCATGCCGAACCAGGGGCCCAGCCTTCCCCAGGTTGACGTCAAGTTAAACAATGTGGACAAGCTTTTTGGAAAATCTCTTGGCGCCCTTACTCATCCCCCTGCCCTGCCCGTGCACACCTGGCACGTCAACCCCCAACCAGACTCCCTAGCCGGGACTAGGGTGGGAACCTTATTCTGACATTACCCATCCCACTACACCTGTATCGGGTTCGAGTTGGAAGGTTGGATCCCTTGGGTACAGACGTCACGAGAAAAAAAGAACCCAGAGTCGTCTGCAATCAGATGTTGATTTTGTGGGTTTGGGATTTAACTATCAGATCTCCAGTGATTGATCCAAACCGTCGGTAACCTAGATTTAGCAACCTGACAGCTCTGCAAGGTTGTGTGCCTGTGATTATACAGGCAAGACCTCTACGAGATCTTGCTGCTGTGGGCTTGAAGTGGGGAGCTGGTTTTGTGAAGAGTCAATGCGTAGCACTGCTAATGTGAGTGGGTGCAACAGTTTGTCTAGATAATAGAGACATGTTCTGAGTCATAATCATGGCTCATTATAATTAAATAGACAGCACAGTGTTATCAGCCAGTTTAAGTTTACACATGCCCTTGCCCTTGACTTTCGTGCATATAGCTTTTCCCTGCCTAGGATTCTGTGCAGTTATACGATTCCATAAGGGATGGTTGTTTCTTCTTTCTCATAGGGAAACTCTTTAAACCGGCATTCAAGTGGAGATGCACACTTGGGTACTTTCTACTCTGCGGCTCCCTAAATTTAGCGTACATACCTATTCAGTAAATAATCCACTCAACCAGGGGGGTAAGCAGGGCTGAGGCGCTGGTATGTGGATAACGCAGGAGGGAGAAACGGGGAGGGGATAATACGCGGGATTTGTCTTGGAGACGTTCAAGTTGATTGTTGGGGGTATTTGAGCCTTTGGAACTGAAATACTCAGTTGATTTCGTTTCTCTCTGCCGTAGGGGGGTCCACTTGGAGATGCCTTCATATACCGTTAAATCACAAAGGTGGCTTAAAATAATATCTTTATATCATTACGGACTGGGCTAATCGAGGCTAACTGCCCAGGTAGGGAGGCACCTAACTTCCAAGGTAGCCCATTATATTAAACTCATCCCCAACCCAACCCACTTGACGACCATCTCATCATCCCCTTAAACCACAACCTTGCTAGTAACAACAAGTTAGCACTTACTTAGCATATTAAAAGGCGAGGCAAACTCACAAACTGCGGACCGCACAGTTCTGAAACGGAACAAAGCAATGCCCCCCGCTCTGTCGCACCGACCCGCTCCCCTGACAGTTGGAGTTGCAGAATGTAATCACGGCATTCGGCGGGTTGTCAATCTCCACGCGCTGCCAGGCGGGGCCGCTGGGTGCGTTGTAGCAGCTTCCGGCGTTGCCTGTTAGACTGTCATGACCAGTGTTAGTTTGGATTCCTCGGTTGGTAGGTAGGTACCTGGGGAAGGTAGGTAGAGGGGTGGGTGTTGGGAATGAAGTTAAACTTACGGTCCCTGGTTGTTAGGCGGGTAAGTCCGGTCGTTGCGGGCGCCATGGTCGCAGCTTCTATCGGCATCTGATATGGGTGTTAGTGTTAGTCTTGATATTTATCAAGGGATTGGGAGAGACGAGAAATGTCTTACAGAAACGGTAACGGTAGGCATCAGCGCCACAGGCCATGACGGCGGCGAGAGCAACGGCGGAGAACTTCATTTTGGTGGGAGATGAGATTGACTTTGCTTGTCTGATTGTCCGTACCGGTCAGAACAGTTTTGTTGGAGATTTATGGGAGATTTCACAGCCATTTATACCCAGATTCCAATAGAGATCCGGATCTCCTCCTACATGCAGACGTAGATTAGGTCATAGACACACACAAAGTCTTGTATTCATAAAAATTGAATGCAAGGTTCGACATCGCCACCGCCTTTACTCTTTTTTCGCTAAATCCCCCCTCTAAAATCCTTCGCACCATGGCTGATTTGCAAAAGAACGAGAATGAGTTGCACAAATTGTCAGGATTCAAACATCGGGTTACAATTGCCCAATTAGAGTAAAGTCCTCTTCCGTAATTGCGGGCCAAGCTGCACAGCCCTTTTTCTTGTTAGAGTTGTCGTTGTTGTCATATAATGCCGGCTAAATTCCCCGAGTCCGACTACAATCCTGCACGTGCGCGCTCCATCCCTCGTTCATATACAGTGACACTTTGTCATTGAGGGGTTACATGTATGCATTCAAGCAAGCGAGACGACAGAATGGATGAATGGATAGATGTCTTACCTTGGTATTGATTTCTGTTCAGCAGAAGCATAAAACCCATCATGTGACTATCGTGTTCTCAATGGAGAGAGAGAGAAGGAATGTGCAAAAAATCGCGAGTCCCAGAAAATCGCCCTAAAGGGCACAAAATAAATGAAAGACAGAGTGCAGCATGCGACAATTAAGCAGGTTGCATGAAGGATGAAAATCGGGTTATACGAGCAGCGTCGCTACCTGCCTACCTTAGGTGGGTACTTTAAACCTGTCAAGCGACGGGTAGTGTAACGGGTATTTGGTCAGCAAATCTATGATAACATAGTGGTAGTGTTCCTCTAGACTAAGGTGCTTGGGCTCGGACTTGAGTTTTGCGAGGGTTGATTTGTTCGTTATACGACAATGATGGGACGACATTCCTGCTATGTCGTGTTAATTGAGAGGGAATGAATGCGGATTGATTTAGTTTGTTGTCTGCAATGTGTGTTTTCCTTCGCATGATGAGCTGAGCGCATCGCAAAAATGAACGTTGCAATATACTCTCTGTCTAGGTGGGTATTTACTGTCCCCTGACGGTCTCTCGGCCAACTACAGGTGGCGCAGTCAGCCCAGATAGGGTAAGAGAGCCTTGGCCAAAATGGGATGGCATCACTCAGTAGCAAATCCCCTTGTTTTGCTATCTTTTGGTAATGTCAGGGTATCTTTTCTTTGCAGTAGGTCTAGCGCTCATTTCATGCACCAGTATCTCGTTCATCTTTCACTGTTAGAATGTAGGGATCCAACATTCTTCTCCTTTCACTACTTTACTAAGCTGGACACAAGAAATTCACCTGGGATTTATTCTAAACCCACGCATCTCATGTTTCATTCCCAGTAAGGGAGCGTTGGGGTTCTTCAACTTGTTTTTCGCTTTTTCATCTTTACAGTCCGTCATGTATCAAGCCCTAACCGACCGTCTGACAAGGGCTAACTAGATAGATCATAAAGACGTAGCACATCTTGAAGCTCTGCGTTGGCATATCCAGCTCAAAGTCAACCACGGAATGAAGTCCTCTTAGAGACAAAGCAGCGAGATTTCTTATCTTGCTAGGCATTCAGCGGACCACTTAGGTACTTGCCTACCGGTGGTCCCGTTGCCTTTATTCCAACCCGCATCTGCGCTACCTAACTCTTCTCTCCGCATCTGCAGTTTAGAGGCCACGCCGTCAACCCACACAAATCATGGTACTGCGTATGGTTTTGATCATTTACAGACTTGGGCAATTGAGTCGGGATTAGGTTAGGGTTAGGATTAGAGTGAGTGTGTGACCTCCGCTGACTGTTGGAATGATTGTTTGCATTGCCTTGCCGTTAGATATCAAGTGGATGCAAGCTCATCAGCGACATATACCTATATAATTACCCCTTCAGAATGCTTGAGTAGCGGGGAGATGCATGTACCAATTTACGATTTGACATTCTGTTCTAATGCGCTGTGTTTCCTACGGAACTGTTCCGGGCACATTTATTGCACCGATGTTTTTTTCTCTTTTGGTCATGCATTTGATCTGCCTCCAACCAGTACAGCTGGTAGAGACTCCAATTCCAAAAAAAAAAAAAAAAAAAAATGGGGCGCTGTATGCATTTTGCATTTGCATTGTGCACAGGTTGTAAAAATTATACATATTATGCGCACACACTAATTTTCGTCCGCATTTCGGACGTAATCTTTGTCATGACATGTGACATGGCAGGCTCCTTGCTTTGGTAATACATCCATGGTATGTAATGTAACCTCAAAATTCCGAGCGTTAGTCATAATGAGCTTGGCGAGCTCCGCTAGCTTAGCTTCGGCCGAAAACAATAGCCCCTAGGTTCTGACCAATCAGATGATATTCGGACGAAAAAACGCTGACGAAAACCACAATGCACTACTGCACTACATGTCCGGCGACACGAAAAAAAAAAAGCATGCTGGGATTTGATATGGCAGGGGGGTTGCTTTGGAATCCGGTTTTCGGGAAGAGGAGGAGGAGGAGGAGGAGGAGGGGTATAAATGCAGGTTTCTCTCTTTTTTTCTCTCGTTTTATTTCTTGCAACAGTGTTCAACGCATCCTACCTATCCTATCAACACCTCTCAACAACGCCAACACAACCCAATTGTGATCACACATCACCACCACAAAATGACCATCAAGAATGTCGCTGTCGTCGGTGTAAGTCCTCTCTCCCCGCTCTCCCCACCTCTCCAATACTAACAAAGGAAAAAAAAACAGGCCTCAGGCAACGTCGGCACCCCCACCGTTCGCGCCCTGCTCGCTGCAAACTTCACCGTAACGGCCGTTACCCGCCCCTCTTCATTGGCCTCTTCTTTCCCCTCCGAGATCGCCATCCGCCGCGCGGATTTTTCCAACCTCGCCTCCCTGGTCGAGGCATTTTCCGGCCAGGACGCTGTCGTGGTGACCATTGCGTCCGACCAGATTGCCAACCAACAGATTCTCGCTACCGCAGCTTGCCAAGCCGGAGTGCGACGGTTTCTCCCTTCGGAATTCGGCCATAACTCTGCGAGACTGAAAGAAGGGACGGTTTTGGCGGGACTTTTGGCGGGAAAAGCCGCCATGACGAAATTTCTTTCTAAACTCGCTGACGAGGATGAATCCAAAAATTTCAGCTGGACTGGAGTGGCGACATCCCCTTTTTTCGACTGGGGTTTAGATCACGGGGTTTTTGGAATCGATTTGGCGAAACGCACCGTGAGGATGGTGGATTCCGGAACTGAAAAGGTGAGCGCTTCGTCGCTGCGTTTCGTCGGGGAGGCCGTCGTGGCAGTGTTGCGTAAGGAGGAGGAGACGAAAAATCGCATGGTGGAGGTGGTGGAGTTTACGGTTTGTCAGAATCAGGTTGTGGCATTGGTGGAAGAAGCGGCGGGATGTAAGTTGGTGAGGGAGGAGGGAGTTCCAACTGGACAGGAGTTGGAAAAGGCAGCCGAGGACAAGTTGGCCAAGGGAGATTATGGCGGAGCGTTCTTTGATGCGCTACTAGCCTGGAATTTCAAGGATGGCGGGGTTCATGCGGTTCCCGAGGGAGAGTTGGATAATGAACTGCTGGGGTTGAAGGCAAGGGATGTGAGGGATGTGGTGAGGGAGTATGTGAAGGAGAGGGAGGGGAAGTGAGAGAGGGGAAGTGAGAGAGGGGAAGTGAGAGAGGGGAAGTGAGAGAGGGGGAAGAGATAGAGAGGGAAAGACGGGAAAAGAGAGAGAGAGAGAGAGAGAGACCATCAGCAGTTATTCTTCCACAAAATAACGTTCCACTTCTCCCTAAAAAAAAATTACTGGCCTAAATTCAAACACATTGGCCATAACTTGAACGGCTCGACTGGCAAAGCAGCAAGTTGGCACTGCGCATCTATTTAGATCTGCAATGTAAAGAAGTATATAGGGGGCGCACTCGGACAGGTAGAGGCTAAATCATCGAGAAGACATTCGTGTTATTACGATTCTGCGCATCGAGTGGTCTCTCCGGGCTTGAGATGGGAAAAGTTGATCGGCCTCTCCCAGCTGCCAAGTGAAGTAACTTTAAACTTTGGAATCATGCCTTGTCATGACTTACAAAAGTTGACTCGATAGAGCCTAGGACTCGCATCCGGACTGTGCATGGGCAGTGACTCTGCTATCTCTGAAACAGAAAAGCGTCATCTAAACAAATACACCCACCCCTATGTCATCAAACACCTCTTCATTCATCATCCTATGTACATAACATGGCCCCAGTACCAGATAAACATTCTCTTCAAGCACCCCTTCTTCGTACAAACGGCGTGAATCCCCAAATAATCCCCACCTGACAGCCAGGATGACCTCGGGATTCGTCAAAGTCTGGTCCCTGTGGTTGGAGATTGCGATTTGAAGGATATACATAAGGCAGGCAGAACCAGGCTATGGGTTTTCTCAGACCTCAGACCTCTTGGGTGGGATTAGAGCTTGGCAAAGCGGTTGAACTTGGCCACCTGCCGCGTTGCTAGTGAGCTGCAAAACTAGGCTAGTTCCACAAGCCCGGGGGGGGGGGGGTGTACTGTGTCTGGTAGCTGTAAGCAAGCCCCGAGAAAACAGGAGAAGGCAGGAGAAGGTTAGAGAGAAGGGAGAGGGATAACGTTTATGTCGTGGTACTAAGATGACTATCCCATTCCTTACCTGGTCGTCCATCACTAGCAAGTATCCACCCACCCACCCACACACACAGGTGGGGTTATCTCTAGTCCCTTGCCTTGTTCTTGTTCTCTTTGCTCGATTCGCAATGCTCAAGGCGGTAACGTATATATGACCCCCTACCAGACCCTAGACTGGAGTACACCAGACCCTAGACTGGAGTACACCAGCCAGCCTGATTGCAATCAAGCGCGCACGCGCAACGTAAAAGCGACTCGACGCGCAGCGCAAATCCTCCCCTCCCCCCCGTCCCCCCCCCCAAAATGGAATAAAACACCACTTTTGTAACACGCAAAAACCTTTTATTCACCTAAATCAATTCATTCCAACCGTAATCTGATGTAATGATGTGATGCAATATCTCTACCTGTGTTGATAGTGCTGTCAAATGCCGCTGCACAGCCTCAACTGGATGCTGGAATAGGCTGGAATAGGCGATATCTAGGTATCTATCACTTACACGGGACGGGACTTTCCTAATCGGGAACATACCGAGCTGACGTCAATACGTTCGGTTCGTTCCCATTGGTTTTCGTATTTACCTACCCAAGCTTGTCCGCAAACCAAATCACTCTGCAAAACTAAAGTTGCTCTCATCCCTGAGTTTATTTTGTACGCACGTACCAACCCCGTGCCCTACATGTATGCATGTATTCACGTTCCAACTTCCAGCTCGCCAGACGAGATGGACGAGTTGCAACCCCCGTGCCGGTTCCTATCAAATAATCGAGACCCTCAACTTCAAATGGAAACCTCGTGCACAGAGAGAGAGGAATGATTTCCGGCGCTATCCATCTCACGTTAAATTCCAGAATGGCCAGGTGCAATCTGTGTGCTGAAGCCGAATATGGCCGGTCGGTCGGTCGGTCGGTCGGATTTGATCTGTTGCACCGATTTGTTTGGGTAAAAGGCCCGAGTCTAACATATCCAGGGTCAAAAGACCCCGTGTGGTTTACCTAATCAGATGTTAGAATGATCGTCTCCTGAATTGCCACTCGCCTACAATGCAAAATCTTAGGAAGCCAATGCCCGCCAAGAACAAGGAGTATTTTGTCCAATCATGTGCAATCATGGTCGTGATGTTGGCCGCACGGGAATTGCATCACATGACTGCCCGATATGGTCACAAAATGCATGGAGTGCACAGATAGAGACAGTTGAATTCGTGCATGTCATCCTTTCCAGCCGTTAATCGCAGCGCTATCGCTGCTTCCAATATGGCTCCTCCGAATCACGTGTCCTCATTCCCCTGCGGCCTCTTCCTTGGCGTTGTCCTTCGTGTCCGAGTCCGAAATGTAAATAAGATCAAAGATACCGTCATCATTGTGTCCGGTTTCACGAGGTGGCTGAGTTGGCCCATGGCCCTGATCCTGACCATGATTGACCCCCTCAGCCGTGTTGCTGATGGGCTCAGCAAAAAGCGCCGGATCAATGTCAGAGAGGTCGAAGCCGTGTGGGAAAGCAGCCAGAGGAGTGGCTCCAGTAGTGTGTCCCTCATTTGCGGATGTTGGCGTAGTCAGTTGAGCCGGGTCGATGCACCCATCGGCTGCCAAGGAATGATGAGGGGGGGATATGGCCGGCGATTGCGGTGTGTCGATATGAAGGTTCGGACCCCGAGGGTGATTTGGAGGATTAACCCCGGCCGATGTATCAGAATCACCCACAAGCGGACGGATCGATGTCGGTGTCACTGGTGAGGCTCGGTTTGAAGATGGCCTTCTGGGAGGATAAGGGCTAGACCGGGCCGATTGTCCGCTTCTCTGCGATTGCGACCGCGACCTGGTGCGAGGCCCTCGAGGTGGCTGTGTTCTGATCCGACCGGATGGAAAGTGCCATGGTGGGTTTTCGCCTTCTAGCTTCTCTTTCTTGGTGATAAAGACTTGGATAGGCCGAGACTGGGAGAACGAGTTGATCCAGTCGACCAAATACCGGGATATGGCCGTGGGATGAGAAATGTATCCAATATCCCTTTCGAGGATGGGCTTGTCCTTCCCGTCTGGCCAACCAGTGTCTTTGGGAGATGGAGGCTTCTCGAGACGGTTGTCCTTTTCGTCAGGTTCCAGTCGAAGAACGTATTCGAGAGCAATGAGACTGGACCCGTTGGGAATCCATTCGCCAGCGTACTCGACAGACAGTGGCTGTGTCGGTTGACTTGGCAAATAAAATTGTTAGCAGTGCCCCTCTGCAACATGCATCGGCCTCCACTTACTCTCCTAGGGTATGGATATGCACGTGTAGAGTGGCAGAAGGCGGGGAGCCCCTTTCATTGTACCCTTCGGCAACAGACCCGTCAAGACTTTCATTGCTGCTGTGGCTCGAGGTCGTCATGGTGGACAGATGTATCAGCACACCCGATCGATCTTTAAAGCTGGACTTGAAGGAGACAATGCAAGGCGAAGAGAGACATATCTTCTTATATTTTGACCTTTGCGAACACACACCAAGTCTCGGTGTCCCCCAAGCGGCTGCCCCAGACTCCGGGGGGTTCACCCAGCAGTGTCAGTGCCGTCACCGGCCCTCTCCTTTCGATTTCCGTTTTCGGCTAAGACTGAAATCTCCGCTGGGGTCAACGACAAAAACCTGTATGATTGGCTGTATCCATAACAATCGACTCGTGTATGGCAGATCTCCTCCCTTTCCGAGTCCTCCTGGCCAATCGCTGTGATAAAGCCATGCCATGCAGCTTAACGAACGTTGTTATCCCCATGTGGTGCATCTGTGAGATATGCCACACCATCTGGCGTGCACCACCAGGTGGGCAAGTCGAGATAGCCGCGGCAAAAAAAAATGGCTTCATCCTTCCACCCTGTTGGTCCCAAGCCATTGGTGCTAGATTCTTCATAGACAACTCGGTGAGACATGGTGTCCTAGAACGGCCTGGTGCAGGGTGCGCTGTACGGTGAAGTCAACGCATACTCCGTTTCGTCGGGCAAAGGGGCTGCATCAATGCTGTCATTGAGCTGCAGAGAGACTTGTGCTTTGACCAATGTTTGTGGGTGTTTCCGCTGCGGGATTACCTCCAGCAGAAGGGCGGTGTAGTCACCGAATTTTGTCTGGTTGGCTATTGCTTGGAACAAACATGGCAAGTTTGCTGCCCAAGGGCGAGCGAGGGCACCGGCATTTTTCACGAATTTGCAGCAGTTTTTCGTTTTTTTTTGTTTGTGGGTCTGGGGGCATGTGCCAGGGTTTATCTAGACCCCTGCACTAATAGAATGTCTGGACTCTGTGCCGGTTCGACACTGGGTTCGCGAAAGTGACGGTGATAATATGATTTCTGAGCGGCCTGGGGATATCGTAATCCAATACCGCACTGCTGACGAAGGGCACACATGTTTTGCAAATACCAATCGACCTCGTTCTGTGAGGTTGTTGCAATGACGCATGGACTTTAGTACCCCGAGGAAGGCACTAAAGCCCGTGCGTTCTCATCACGAGGCTCTGGATTGTTAACACGCGGATGAGTGTGATCAAATATTCTCCCGTCAAGTTCAAGGCAAAGCATCATAATTTTGCGTAATTCTGCTCTCTACCGAGACTGCGTTCCCGGTTTCCAACATCAGCCATGAGTAGATGGGCATGCTCTGCGATATGCAACACTTTGCCTATGCTGAAGCCTCGCTGGTAGTATCGCTAACAATCTTGCAGAGCCAAGCCATCTTGCGACAGAGACGAGAGTCTGTCTGCACAACGGCGACTGAGATCAAGAATGGAACCTTGAACAAGCTCCCGGAGTGCGAAAATGCGTCCCAGTGATTCATCTAGATTCATTCGTTCAAACCAGAGCACAGAAAACCTTGTCCTAGGCCGGAATTTCGCCGCCTCGAGCTGTCTGTGACTGGGACCCACCTTGTGCATGGTTCTTTCCTTGGGTACATTGCCGAGGCCACATCGCGCGAGGTGGAAGGAGCGTCGTGTCGAGACACGTCAGCTTTCTTCTGCGACTGCAACTTGGGACCTTACTCAGGGAGCTTCCGTTCCCCCAAGCCGCTCGCGTTTTCCTCGCACCGCACATGGCACAGCACCGCGTTCTTGGCATTAACCCTAATCCTAACCCTTACTCTAACCCTATCCCTAACCCTAACCCATCGCGTTCAGGGGGCAATTTCATTTTGTCGCGCCAACGTAGGAAAACAACAGTATTCATCACAGCTCTCCCACTTCCTCCACGCCTCCGGCCAGCCTTTTGGCCGAACCATATCAGTTTCCGCGCGAAAACACGGTCAAAACCATCCAGATGCCCAATCTAGTCTGATAGGCACCGGCGGGGAGCCCGCGGGGAGTCGGAGGACGGGGGTACCAACGCTGCAAAAAGCGGCGACTAGCCGTCAATAAAGTGAACAGCACATGTACCTCTCTCTATTCTTCCACCATTGTCGTTGGCCCACCTAACCGCGTAGCACAGGCCTACCGCTATGCTAGCCATACAGAACCCCCGCGCGCGCAGTTTGCTTCAACGTCGAGACCGAACGAGGCGACCACGAGAACAAGGACTGGATGAATGAGAAAGACCGGGGACAAGATCAACGACTATATACTTCATCGATCAGTGTCACACCCATCTTTTCTGTCAGCTGCTGCTGGCTAACAAGAGCCTCTCGGACGCCGTCTGGAACAGGAACGCTGGGCTCGGGCTCGCCAGGGATACAACGAACAAATGGGCATCAACCGATGAAGTTGTGGACTCCATATACGAGTTGCAATCCATTAGTGCTGCGATTATGATGTGCCCAGTCCGTATTAGTACCCGGCGAGACGTAGAGAGGATTTGAGATCGGTCAGCTACACGTATGCATTGCCCCCGCAAGCACTTGCCGGCGTTCGTCTAGCCCTTGGCTTTGCTCTTGAGGAAATCCGCGACTATACGGAAGAGAAAAGGGTGGTAAGCGAGAAGAAGGTCCCCCGGGCCCAGTGATTTCAGTATCGAATGGGTGGTCACCCTACGGATAGCATTAGGTCAGACAGACGTGTCGCTTCCATCTGACTGACTACAGTCTCTTGCCACCACCTGTCCCAGTGCTCGCCGTTAGCAGCCGGGCTGTGATCTCTCTCTCTCCTTTTTGACTTGTCGGTAATCTGTGCAGTTTGATAACTCCCTGGTGTACACGCAACGTTTATCGGGCAACTCTTGGGTATTACATTGGATTTCACGGTGAAGATTAAGCTGCTGGACTGATATAAGTCTGGGTGTTTTTTTGGAGAGCGATGGATTCCTTTATGTTCTTTACTTCCTTCCATGGCCATCAAATCTACATCTTTATTATTGTTGGGCTTGCCTTGCCAAAAAGAAGAATTGGGTCACGGCCATCACGAGCTTCAATTCTCGCCGAGTCGGGCGCCGGACCATCCTGCCGCCCTGCACGTCAAACCAGGGCAGGCAGATACCTGCCTCCCTGCTTAGGTGGGTAGGCAGACTTGCTTTCTTTGTTCTCGAAATTTCTCATTATTAAAGAATCTATAACGAATTACCTAGCTCTGGCTTATGGTTCGCGGGTAGAATCCTGTACCTGCCTAGACCTGTCTACCTAACCAGTACATATGTAACAGCACATTTTGCATCTACCAGACCAGACATTGAAGCAAGACATATTCACAACATAACATACCTGCCTTACCTTAGGTACCTACCTAGGTAGGTAACTTGTTGAGAAAGAAGAAAAAAAACAAGGTGATGGATGGATGGAATTGAATGAATTGCAAAACAGCGAGATCCTTAGCTGGTAACCAACATGGCTGTAATACATGTTATGGAAACATTGTGTGGGAGGACATACGGAAGGGGGACTGGACCTATCCTCCTCTTCCTCTTCCTCCTTGTTTTTTTTTTCTGCCATCCGAGTTTTCGGCACCC
>Ga0247765_1000387_pt1 | contig 35328 bp, 39 predicted proteins | sample UWRJL106311C6_FD_179949 | JGI IMG/M metagenome (GOLD analysis project Ga0247765, IMG submission 179949) | Plant litter microbial communities from Arlington Agricultural Research Station in Wisconsin, United States - UWRJ-L106-311C-6 | ecosystem: Environmental > Terrestrial > Plant litter >...
TTCTTTCCCCCCTCTCCTTCTTTTTTTTTTTTTTTTTTGTTTCCCCCATAGGCACCTTTTTGTAGCAGACTGAATTTGAGCTGACTGCTGGGTAATAGCCAAAACGCTGATGTATTTTTGGGATATATCGGCTGGTCAGCTGGGTCGTTTAGTCCGCAGACCTATGAGCTTAGTGAGGTGCCGACCCGGAATGGTAACGGCTGGACGGATAGCGCGCTGGTGAAGGCGTGTTTGGTGAGGAAGAAGTGAAGCAACTTATGTTCTGTGCCCTAGGTACAATATGTTGTTCCCTGACGTGGAAAGGATCTGGAGTGTTGAGCAGTTGCTTGACGCTGTCGGGGACTGTTTGGTCCGTCTGCTGTATACAGTTGTACATATCGTCAAAATTATCTAAGTGTCAATAACTGGTGGTTTGCTTTTGCTACTGTTAATCACTTTTGATACTTTCTTACCTAGGTACCTGTGATCAATCATATGGGGATCTCTTCCCTGTAGGAGGTTCACACGAATCACAATTACTCAATTGAACTGAACTGAACGGAACGGAGACTGACACAGGCTGAGAGAAGAATTGACATTGAATATAATTTACACTTGACCTCAAGAGATAGTCTGTCATCTAGTAGTCAAACTCCTGCCCCACCAATCGCTCACTCATCTTCCACAACATCTCCGCCTCAACCGGACTAGTCGCCCAGGCTTTGACCGTATGCACCCAAGGGTTGGAAACCTGACAATCCTGTAGATATGCGCCATTGTGGTCTGGAAGTAAAACATGTCAGCATTCTTTCTTTCTTTCTGTCTGTCTGCCCGCAAAAGAAACCGAAGTAATTTCATCGGGGACTCAACTGACCTTTTAGCTCGGGGTGAAATGCCGCATAGACAGACGTAGCGGCGCCTTGGTCTAGATTCTTAAACTCAAACTCCTGGAAGCCTTCTTTGTTGCCTTGAGCTTGCTCAATTTCGCCTGTATTGTCTACGCATTAGTCTGTGCGCCAAGTCATTCATTCGCGCGTGGCATCAAATAGAATAAGACATGTAGATAGACGGCCAGAAGAGGAAAGAAAAAGAAAAAAACTTACGGAGCTCAGCAAAATCAGCCGCAAAATCCAGGTGGTTTGCCAAGTTCGTCATGATCGCGCCCGGATGGAGGCTGAAAGAGAGTAAATTCTTGGATCCCAGCTTCTCTGCGAGAGATAGCGCCATGAGCATATTCGCCGTCTTGGACTGGCCGTAGGCGAGCCAGCGGTTATAGGTCTTTCCGTCCTGTGATTTGCTTCTGTTAACTAAAAAGAGTTTTTACTATCTTGTAGAAAGGCTAGGTGGAACGCACGGCAAAGTTTTGATCAAAGAATCGAACCGCGCTCAGTCGATGTCCGCTACTCGAGACGTTGACAACACGCGGGTTTGTTGCAGCGAGAATCTTGTCCATGATGAGGTTGGTGAAGAGAAAGACGCCAATGTGGTTGGTTGCGAACTGCGTCTCGATTCCATCTGGCGACAGAGAATAGGGAATCGCCATGGTTCCGGCATTATTGAGCAATACGTCGATGGTGGGGACGTCGTCCCATGAGTTGACTTGGGCAGCGGCTTTGCGGACGTCGCTCAGCGCTCCGAGGTTGAGCTCGAGAATGCGAACCCCCACATTGGGTTTGGCCTTCTTGATGGCGTCGACCACAGGTTGGATCTTTGCGGGATTGCGTCCAGCGAGGATGATCAGCGCGGGGTCGGCTTGGGCAACTTTTTCGGCGAATTCTGCTCCAATGCTGCCCGGGGAAGGGCCCGTGACCAGAATTGTCTTGCCCTTGATCTCAGCTGCAAGCTCGCCGACCAATTCGGTAGCTGATGTTTTGGAGTTGTAAGGCATGGTGGATTCCAAATATGATGGGCAATAGGCTCGAGTGAAACTCTGTCGAGGGATGTCTGGTGTGTTGTGTTGGTTTAGTTCTCTTCGTCGTTGATGTTGTTCAAATCTTTTAAGTTACAATGTGCGAATTCATCCTCTTTATACGTGCGAGGTAACACGATGCTGCTTCGGTGCTGCTTCAATGCTGTGTCTCAATTGCATTTGTCATGCTACCCGGTGATGTCACCCCAAATCCGAAGTTACGCGGCAATGCACGAACTGCAAATCCGGCATGCAAAATCCGCTATTATCCCCGGGGATAGGGGATAACCGGGCCTTTTGTACAGCCCCACGTTGCGTGCATTGCCGTTGAAGTGTTCATCGGCTGTTTGGCCACATGCACAGTCGGAACTGTTCTTACCAATCCGAGTTGAGATTCCGAGACTATCCGAGGGATGGACGATAATAGGGGTGTTTGAACAGAATGGAAGGTTATGGGAGTTATTATTTTCTGCATTGATTGTCTGACCCTTTCCTCGCTCCAAGTAGATGATTCGACTCTGCAACCACGAGAACCCAACTCATCTTGACATCCGTCCCACATAACACAATCCTAGCTTCAGTCTCACGACTCTTCTGGCTTGCGACAATATACCATATGCCTATTAAAGAGATCAGCAAACGCAACAACTGAGGCACAACCTTGGCCGCAGTGGACTCACAGCGTGTAATACGGCAGCGACTTCTTATCTGCCAATGCCTCGCGCATCTCGTTGACCAGATTCGAAACCTCTTCAAAGCTCCAACCCAACACCTCGCCGACGGGAAACACGGCAAACCCATCGATCGACTGGTCGATAAACAGCGCGTTGTAATAGCCCACCCGCTTCAGCATCGGCTCCTGGGGCCAACCCCCCACGGGGACTTTCCACTGCCGATGAACCACATCTACAAACCCCGCCTCCTTGACGTAGCGCTCCATACGCCCTTCGCGCGCAATCTGGAATGTCCTACCTAGCTTTTCACCCGCATCCCAGAATAGGCGGCACCACCGCTTGAAAATGTGGTCTGGGTCGGCCGCAACACGGGGATTCTCAGAAAACGTTTCGATATCGATTTCCAGAGACTCCAACCAACCCCCCGGTTTGAGATGGGTGAAAGCCTGGCGGTAAAGCTTTTGCCAGTCGTCAATAGCGCCGTACAAGCTGCGCATGTGGATGAAGTCGAAACTGGCGGGCTCAAAGGACCAATCGAGCTGCGCGTCGTCGATAAGGAAGGAGCAGTTGGAAGGCGCCCAGTCGGGTTGCACGGGGGATATGTCGGTGCCGATCACGGAGGCAGAGGGGAATTCGTCGGCCATGTCGCTGGAAAGGAGATGAGTCTAGTGTTTGTGACGCTACATGTATGTGATTGGGAGACGGCAGAGCTTACATGGCCCAGGTTCCTGTCCCCGTGCCTACGTCGAGGATACGTTGCGGGTTCGGACCGATGGGCGCGGCGTATAACCTGTCTCCGAGGAGGTCGAAACAGAATTGGTGCCTGGGAACCATCAGCTCATCATATCCAGTGCCTGATCCTCAGCCAGTTCCTGATAATTACACGACATCATAAACCTGTATGTCATCGGTGGGCGCCCTGGAGTTGGAAGTCAGTATCTCTCAGAAATATCGCCGGAGGAATCCCTGACCAGTATTCTGTTGTCTTGGATGCTTGATAGGAACGACCATGGATGGTGCGAGACTCGAGAATGCTGGAATTGATCGAAGCCGTCGAGATGCGTAGACTGCATTGTGTATCGTCGTCGTCTGTGTGAGCAGCGCACATCTTCAAAGCTAGTATCTAGGTGGTCGATGCTGGTCTGGTGTAGAAATGTACAGATCCAATCCCGACGGCGGAATATTTGATCGAAGGGGATCAGACACCGGGAAAAAGGACGCACGCACCTGGCGACATCGACGGCCGAGTCATTATCGTCTTCTAGGTTTTCCCCCACCACCAGCGGATCCTGAGTCAAAAAGAGTCAGAATCACGACCATCGCTGCGGACTCGAGTCGAGTGAAAAGCACAGTCAAATGCGGGGTAGGTAGCAAGGAAAGAGGTCACAGCATACAAACTCAATCGCCTGATCCATCAAAATGGAAAAAAGGAGTGGGGAATTGCGATTATGGGATCGACTCGAGGTACCGGGCGTCTGGGTCTTTCTCCGAAGTGTTGTCTTGGGTCCGTGGCATTACCCTCTGTGCCCCGACTTGGTGGGTGGGATGCCAACGCCTCTCGGACTTGTTCTGCACTGTGGGGGCTGAAGCGGGGTCATGCGGCATGTTTGGTCCGTCCCGCGATTCGTCAAGCTAAACCTCTTGAAAATTGTTAGCGTGAGACTTGCTAGTACTGAGAAGGATCTGCATTCCAATGGCCGGGGGAGCTCTTTGTCAGTAGCGAAAGTAAATAATTTAGGCCCTAGGGTTGGAAATCCGGTGCCTTTAATCTGGCGATGGCTCCATAGCTTGCAGGGAGAGTTTTGAGACAACATTGGGGTTCGCAAGCGTAAAGTATCACCGGAACAACCTACGGGGGGGGTTGGACGTCTCCTATCAGACCAAGTTCCTGTGTGACAGAGACAACCAAACAGTGCGAAAATGGCAAAATGCACATGTCATGTCGTACAGCCCAAAATGCTTATACCGAATTAATCAGATGCCCAATACAAGTAGCTCGCTGCAGCCTGTCTCTGACATATCGTCGTCAATACGCACTCAAACCCGAGGTTGTATCGCAGCCCCGCCAAGTGCTGGGCGTGGGTTTCCAGTGGGTGGGGTCAGGGGGGCCAGTCCTGTTACAAGACGCGCACCTTTTTGTCGGACGCGATTCTGCAAATTTTCCCATTTTTTGTTTCTCTTCTTTCTCCATTACCATTCTCCGGGCCGCGCCTGTTGTTTGTTTGTTCATTTCTCTGCTGTTGGTGTGTTTGCGGGCTGTGCCTTTTTTTTCTCGTTCTCTTTTCCTTTCAAGATGGCGAGCTCTTCTTGGCAGACCCGGCTGGTCACGGTTTATTCTTCATTTCTAATTCTTGCTGGCATTTTCGTGTTTATTTCAAGACTTGGGGGAGACTTTGCACCCTTCGCAGCCAGCAGTCCTCAGCCGCTCGAGCCTGCATCTCCACGTTTGACGCTGAATGTAGTTTTGTCGTCCAACTCCCTCCCATCATCAAGTCTGACGTGCGGAGATGGTACCCATGTCGAGGAACGAAAAGCGTGGCAAGCGGCTCATGCCAAGTATGCGGGTCTGAGAGACGACAAGTTCACGTCAGTCAAAGATCGACACCCTTCAGGCTAGTAGCTGTCTTGTTGACTCGGACTGCAGAATCGTCATGCCGACATACCAGCGTTCGAGTGTGCTCAACACCACCCTAACCAAGCTCCTGAGCGCCGACATCCCCTCCCTCGAGGAGATTGTTGTTGTGTGGAACGAAGTAGATATGCCGCCCCCGGAGGATTCCATCTCAGAGCACGGCGTTCGGATCCGGTATCGCGTTTCCGAGTACAACAGCCTCAACAACCGCTTCATGCCCGACCCGGAATACCGAACCCAGGCCATCCTGCAACACGACGATGATGTCTGGTACGAAGCCGATGACCTCGAGTTTGCCTTCCAGACATGGCGTCAACTTGGCCGTTACAAGATCACCGGAGCTCTGCCGCGGTGTTACAGCCGCAACAGCCAGGGACGCCTACAGTATCACCAATGCGCCGAGGGTCAGGACTGGTACTCACTGGTGCTCACCAACCTGGCTTTTGTGCATATTTCCTTCATGGACTACTACTCATCCGATGCACCGATTCCGACTGCCCTCCGCGACCATGTCGACAAAGTCTTCAACTGCGAAGACATTGCCATGAACTATCTCGCATCCATGCTCACCTGCACGGGACCTCTCCACGTCATGGGTCGCCAGCGCTATCATAACCAAGACCCTCCCGGCGGCATCAGCACTTTGCAGACACACATGGCTCGTCGACATGACTGCCTCAATGTCTTTGCGCAGAAAATGGGCTATTTCCCGCTCGTGCAGCAGATGGGTTCGATCCAGAGGGGAGTTCCGCACTTTTCATAGACAGGAGCTTGGATTAGATGATTGGGTTTTTGTTTTGTCTTGATGTAAATACAGCACCTAGTATATGTATGTGAAGGTTTGGTCCGGAAAATGGCATGTCTCTACCAGTTTTTATGCTCAACCGTCCACTTGTCCGCCACCAAGCTACCCGCTCCGGTTCCCAAAATCACCTCCTTGGCCTTGGCATCTCCACGCCACTGCCATTGCAGGTAGTTGACGACGGCCTTGCCAAACTTGCCTCCATTGGTCGCAGAGTAAGTGCCGCCGTGGCCGGTGTCGAGATTCGCCTTGACAGAGGGCAGACCGGCGTTAAGAAGCTTGTAGTCCTTCTCGGCCTATTTTTGTTTTTATTTTGTTAGCACAACAACTCCCATCCCATGCCATAACTCGCATATCGAACACAACACAGTCCAGTCAGTCCGCATCGATGGCGGGAAAAAACTCACATTAGGATACCCCATATCCTTGGGCCCACCGATAAAGTACGCCACCGGCACTTTAATCTCCTGCAATAGATACCGTCTCTCATCCTGGAAAATCGCAATATTCAACATGATGATCCGCTTTACCCGTTCGTCCCGATAGGCCGTGGACATGGCTTCGAGCCCACCGCAGCTCTGTCCCATGGTGGTGACCGCCGTGGTGTTTACATTTCCATATTTGGACGCTTTGCCCGACACGCCCCAGTCTAGTGCCGCTCGCATGTTGGTGACCAGGGTTTGCGACTGGCCGATATTCCCACCGGGAACGCCATCGGCAGCGATGACGTAGCCGTAGCTGGCGACTTCGATGAGGAAGTTACGGAAGGGGGTCGGGTCAGTGCCGCATCCGCCGTTGCCAAACGTGAGGAAGGGGAGGCTGACGTTTCCAGCCGGAGGGGTTTTGGGCGCGAAAATGGTGTGCTTGGGCAGGGCGGGGTCGGCAAAGGATTGCGCTGGGTACGGGCCCGAACCCGAAGTGGCGGTGCCGCCTCCCCGAGGAGCTTCGCTTCCGGTTCCTCCAGGGTTGTTTCCAGTTCGGGAGAGGTAGGTGGCGAGGTCGGAGAGACTGATGCAGAAAATCCCCCCTGCGATAGTGTCGTCGCCAGTAGCAGGGAAGTTGCCCGGTCGGGGCACAAACGTTCCGGTTTGCCGGTATATCAGCGAGCCCGTGAGCACGCTGGCGGCGGTGAAAGCTTTGAAGATGGTCGAGAGTGGCGCCATGTTGTGTGTGGATGGATGGTCTCGGCGTAAAGACTTGGACGTTTTCTACTACGGAGTCGTCTGGTGTCACAGCTTGAAGGGGCATGGCAGGACGAACCCAGATTAATAACTAAGCAGACGCTCCCAGGACAGAGAGGCTTTTATCTCATTCGCGGAACATGTTTTACGAGTTTTTCGCTGTCAAAGTCGGAGACTAATTTGCCATCTCCGGTTTCCCAAAGGAGTAGCGGAACTAGAATACCACATGGATAATGGATTACACCTATTCACCTCGATGATCCAGGGCCATGGCAGGCCAAGAGATGGAGCAAGGTAGCAGAATGCGTCCCAGGCGGCACTTGAGGTCGGCAAGCGCACCTGGATTCAAGGTTGCGGCTGGCCGGGTCATTGCCCTCGCTTATCTGGGTATAATGGGTGGCGCCTAAGAAATAACACGGTTACACGCAGATTGGAGAGCCTGCTCAATCTAAACCGTCCGAGCCATTGGGGCGCAAATGCCATGGGTCGCTGGCTTGTCCAAGCGAAGGTCATTACAGTTTTGCCCTTCAAAAGTTGACTCGGTCTAGATTCTCTCTCCCCCGATTCGCGTACACGCGTCCAGGAACATAACACGTCTATTATACCGGTCTTTTTTACATGTAGATCATAATAGCATTTTAATGTTATAAATAGCGTTCCATTGGTCCCAAAAGTCCTTTTTCACGGGAACGATTTGCGGCAACCCGTTCTCTGCCCAACTCACCGAATTCCCAACCCACTCCTCGATTCGAGATACGAGCCCTAGGTGGTTCTTGTTGTCCACGACAGCCCCGATTATCGGTGCCTTTCCCCAGGAAGAAAGAAAAACGGTGAGATGCACATCGGTGACTTTGACCCCTAAAAATCTCTAGTCTGGTGTGACGGGGTCGTACGCTGCGGGACCGACATTGTTGACCTCTAGATGGACTTGGATGTAATACAACCTTACCTTATGTAACTCGCAGGGCTACTCCAGTCTATGGACTGGACCCCGCACTTCCCATCCACACCATACCATCTACACCCCCAAATCCATCCCCGCCAATGTCAAACTCCCGGTAATGGTCTGGGGAGCGCTAAACATGAAAGATGAGCCGCGAGTCGGCCACATTGGCGTCTTCAACTCCAGTCCAGTCAGGATACCTTACCGAGCCGATACCGCAAGAACGGCAATTGCGAAGAAACCTACCTACCTAGGTAGATATGTTTTTCTTCCTCGGTGGTACAAGCGATATCACCTAACTATGAGAATGTGAGTGTGTAGGTAGGTAGGTAGGTAGGTAGGTACCTAGGTATGCACGTGACCCCCCCGCAAAGACATGGATTGAAACGGTGTGCGGAAGAACTGATATCAAATGCGTGATCAAAAAAGGGGAGAGAGACTACAAGTCCCTTCCTGTGGGAAATCCTGGAAGGGCAAACTGCCAGTTAGACACGGGGAATGTACAGCGAACCCAACGGTGGGAAATTTGGCATCGCCGCCGTGCATTGGGTTAACTGAGTTCTAAAAGGGAACCAGACGGCTATGAAATGGTTTGTGGATGGCTCGCCCCAGAAAGATGGGTGGACGGTCGAGCACAGGAATTCGGAGTTGACTACGATTCAAGGCGTCACGTAATTTCCACCGCTTGAGTTCAATGGGTGGCAGAACAGTGAAGAGTCTACTCCTATTGCTTCACTCATGTAGATATCCAATACGTTCAAAATGGCAGTTTTCGGTTTCAGTGGGTGGAGAGATTGTCGAGGTTGTCGAGATACCGAAACTCAAATTAGGGGTATCATAGAGTAACTCTTGGGCGCTTTCAGACTCAAGATGTATCATTAGTTCCATAGAGAACGATACTGTATGCATTAAAAAGGCATGGTGCTTTACCTTTTCAGTAACAATTAGTGCTTTAAGTTCTCGACTGTTTTACCTTTGATTACCTATGAAAAGTTCTGTTTACGTTGGGTACCTGCCCGCCCGGGTAACGTCGTCGCTGCTCTCAATTGATCAAGGCCTTCTTCATATTGACAGTTGTGCCATCCTTCTCCCATCTAGATAGTAACCCGGGTCATTCGCCTGGGCGACCTCAGTATTGCTAGTCCACTCATTGCAATGAGTTATGCATCAAAGATGTAATGCACACATGCAAAGCGTTTTCGCCGTTGTTTATCCTACAGGGCGAAACGGAATGTCTCTCAGTCCCCAAAAGACACAATTAGACAAGACACAATTATTAGTTGCTCCTTCAACCTCGATACAGCACAAACTTGCCCGGTTGCAGCCAAGGACGAGCTCTGATTCGCCCAGGGTGTAACGGTCTGGTGTTTCCGTCTTACATAAGAAAAAAAAAGTTGAATTTCCCATATTAACCCCAAGGGGACCAAGAGGTTTGAACCAGCAAGTTCTCATGTTGGTGGAAATAGCCAACAAATAGCCAGTTGCATGGATCTGGTTGCTAAATGGCCAGAAAGCCTCGGCAATATTTGATAACCGCCACGTTGCTCATCGGTTCAATCCTGTGGACCGGGACGCTGGAATTTTACAAGTAGAGCTGCTATATAAGTATGATAAACTTAAAATGGGATTGTTCCAGCTTTGGATTGTGCTGTGGCTTTTCCAACATTTTGTGCCCCCCAAAATTTTACAACAAGATGAAGGGCAGACTTTTTGCCACGGCGCTCCTGAACGCAGGAATTGCAAGCGCTGCGCGGCCATGTCTCAATAGCCCTCCAATGGTGCAATGGACCATTAGCGAATGGACATATGACGCGCCGGATCCGACAGGTTTTGGACGTGCAAAGACGGATGCAGTGGTGGGCCTCTATCTGACGACAGGTCAGACCGACCACAGCTGTTTTGGACAGTGGCCCGATGGATGGGATGGCTGGGCGGACGGGGGCGAGACGCTTGTTTATTTCTCGTGCATCAACAACAGAGGCAGGATGGATGACACGACGCTTTCATTCGCCATGGATTGGAAGACGAGGACTATGCATGTGGTTCACACCTATGTGTGTTCCGACGGAAGTCGGCAGGGGTATGCCGTTGCTTTTCCTGAATAGGTATTGTTTGGATGGCTGCTAACAAAGTCGTCAGGTCCTCGGTACTCGGCACCGGTTCTGTGGTTCTGGACTTGACGTGCGACCCGGCGACGGGGAAACCCACGCGATGTATCACCAAGGAACGTCAATTCCGCATCACAACCCAACCAGACAGCAACGCTACTGCTGCGGCTTGCTCCTCCAGCACGCCCCGCGTGTCATGGGATGTCACCAACTACGCCAAACTCGATGACGTATCGCAGATCCCCAGCACTTCTTCCGACGCTGTCTTGTTTACTCTTCGGGCATTCGGAACCAACGATACCTTCAACTGCGCTGGAACCAATCTAGGGGGAAGACCCAAGGATGGCGAGATCAAAGGTCGATGCACCCCAACCGCAGCTGCATCAGGCACTGCGGCGCTGTCGTTTCACTTTGATCCGACCGTGAAGGTGTTGGTTATTTCTCAGGATTTGAAGTGTCCGGCGGGCTCAAGGTATGTTTTCTTTCCGAGGCCCGGATGTCGTCGTTTTCGCGCTAACTTGAAGATCAGCACTTCTAGCGTTTCAGCACTTGGAGCTGCTGCTGTTCCGGCCTTTTGCTCGACGGGAGTTCCACCGGATTGTGCAACTGACAGCATTTTCTGGATTGGTGCGAGGACAAAGGTTGGCAGTTGAACATAACTCCGCTTCTGGGTTGTGCACCTACCTACCTAGTATTGAGAACAGATCCGAGCGAATATTATAGACGCTTCTCGGCATTATTGAGATATGATATTGACACCTAAAAGACTGATGATAGTTTGCGATATCTAATACGACTTTCCGTAATAGTTAAACAATTTGGAAGCTGTTTGCAAGGGGCTAATCCAGAACATGTAAACTTAATTCTTATATTAACAGCCAGTTTGCCTTGTTGAATCCTTTAAACCTAGATTTCTTTCAAAGCCTTGAACTTCCTCACCAGCCCTTCGAGTTTTGATCATCAAGTCCTCAACGATAGAAACCTACCTGAATAGGTTAGCTCATAGACTGCAATAGAAGCCGTAACGCACCGCACGAATAATCTTTCAGGGGCTGGATTATCTGGAGGATCTTGTTTTCCGGAACACCAACAACTGAGAACAGAGTGGAACATGTTTGGACTAACCGGAGTACTGCTGCGAGCCACTCCCAAAGTGGCAAGGCGCCGGATCATTGCTTAAGAGGGTTCCGAAAAGGAGGGGTAATTGTCAGGCAGCAACTTGACAAGGCTTTCGAAAACAGTTTTTTTTTCTGCAGTAAAGTCATGCAATCATAGTTATGCTCTTTTATCGCTTTCCTCGGCCTCCTGTTTTGTCAGCTTTCAACAGCGTCCTTAACCGAAAAAAAAACCTCAGATCTCTCCGTCCCTCTCTCTACGCCCCGCGAAGGAAGCTTTGTCTCGGGCTTTGGTAGAAGAATGCTCCAAAAGAATGAGATCCGACTACTCATCTTGAAGCCGAGCCTATCCAAGAAAGCGCAAATCCGCATGCGTCCGAAAGAAGGTCTCCTTGGACGATGACCCAACCTACGAGGCTTTATCCTACGCATGGGGTGACCCAACACCGGTGAATGACATTCTTCTCGATGGCCGGTCTTTCAAGGTTACACTCAGCGCATGGGATGCACTGAAAGCTCTGCGTCACAAGATCAGTCCGCGGGTTCTCTGGATCGACGCCATTTGCATCAACCAAACAGACTTGGCGGAGCGGTCTGAACAAGTGAAGTTGATGGGCGCGATATACAGAAAGGCTAGCAGCGTTCGGGTCTGGTTGGGTCCCGATGATGACGGCGACAAGGATGCGATTCCAATCCTGAAAACGATGTTGTCCGTGACAGGCGCGAAGGATATTACACTTGGTTTGGACACTGGAAGCCGCGATAGGATTAGTTAGCTTTAGCGATTCTTTGCGAGATCCTGGTGGGAGCGACTGTGGGTTGTTCAAGAGGTGGCACTCGGACAGAAGGTGGTTCTCCAGCAAGGGACCAATGAGTTGGAATACGATGACCTTCTCACTGCCTATCATACCTCAGTCAAGGTCTTTGGAGAGAATCTCCGGGGCTTACAACAAGGCCTGTACAGCTCCTCTGGGCAGAGGTTCATGGAGATCTTTGAGTCGGTCAAGACGCTAGGGCAGGCTCGTCAGTTGTGTAACACGAACCAGGCCGAGGATAATCAGGGCGGAATACGGCAATCGGCCATGAAGTGGATGACGATTGCGAACCTCGTACGAAACAGAAAAGCGTCCGTTGATAGCGACAGGCTCTATTCTCTATATGGACTGTTACCGACAAGCGTGGTGCAGAGTCCCGGAATGGAACCCTCTTACTCGGTCACAGCGGAAGAAGCCTTCGTCGACGTTACCTATAATATCATGGAGGTGTCGAAATCCCTCATGGCATTCAATTTTCTCGAGCGAGACCCTAATAAACCGGCAATCCTACCATCGTGGACGCCCGATTTCCGGCTTTCTCCGGAGAACACACACGAGTCCAACCTCCGAGTCGCACGGGAGACTTTATTCAACGCATCCAACAACGCCCCGTTTTATCTCCGTCGGCTTAGCTCCAACGCCATCCTCTTAAAGGGGTTCTTTATCGACGTTATCCAGCAATGGCAAATCACTCCTGTCGAGCCCAATACTAGTCTAATCCTGGATGCATGTCATGATGCGTGGCGTGAGACATGGGCGAATGCGAGTCCGGATAACGCAATGCTTCAGAACTACATTGACGGAACAACTGCGGAGACGGCATTCGGAGAACCATAGTGTGGGACTGTGCACCGGGTGACCGAGAAGGGACGCTCAAGAGGTTGACACAGCGTGAGGATCTGGCCATGTTCAAGGCACATGACGCCGCCGTCGAGCCGGGCGATGTGACCGATTTAGACAATTACGGACAAGAGCTTCCAGCGGCAGATGCGAGGAGAACAAACTACATGATGGACTGTGTCAAGGGAAGAGCATTCTTTGTTACTTCCACCCAGCTGATTGGGCTGACGCAGAGCAATGTCGAAGCGGGAGATCACATCTTCATAGCCGCAGGGAACAGCCACCCCATTGTCCTCCGTCCTTCCAAGAAATACGCGGATACCTGGCAGGCGGTTTCGGAATGCTACCTGCATGCGTTTATGGACGGTGCTGGGATGCTTAATGTTGACAAGTATAGGTTCCTCGACGGAATACTGAGCAAGGATCCGGCCCTGCAGGTCCTAAAGGGCACAGATCGAAACCCCAGATGAGACGAGATTACAGAGCAGCCCGGTGAGCCTTGGAGGTGGCTTCTTATTGAATGACAGTGTATGATCGGATTACTTAACCGGGTTGAGTCAACCCTCTTCATTCCATCGGGCACTACACTGGGTGCCGAGGTCCTGTACAACACAACACATAACGAGCTGTTTTTTGGACCACTGTTGACTTGATGCCTCTTGCGTGGCCATTGACACCGTGGCGGCAACCATGCATTGGTCCTACGTCGATCTCCCCAGTGTAACTAACCCCTATCGTCCGGTAGTGTCCTCTTCTACCCCGCATTTCTTATTCCTCAACCCACTGGTTTTCCGATCCTCTCACTCACTCACAACTCACCAGCGAGAGAAAACAACATGGCCACCAAGGAGACACTGAGTCTCCGCAACCGGGCTGTTTTCTACCTGTCTTGTCCCCTGTTCGGTCTGTTTCCCCAGACTCGTTTTTTTCGCCCTCTAACAACTCAACAGCACTGCGATGCATCGCCTGTTTCACCCTGGGTTACCACCCCGGCCTACACTGGCGACAGAAACTCGCTCTTGTCGTCCTCCGCGCCCAGCGCGCAACATTCCCAGTCCCCATCCTGCGCTGGCTCATCCGACGGACCTCCACCGGTGAAGCCATCACGCAATACTGCGCCCAACACAAAATCCCGCACAAAGTCATCACCCTTTCCCCGGAAACCACCGCCACGACGGCTCTCACTCACACCATCCCCCTACCAACGCTCCACCTCCTCACCCCATCGTCGTCGACCCCAACCGGGGCTACTATCCTGTACCTCCACGGCGGCGGGTTCGTCAACCCCCTCCGTGGACGAGCGCACCTCCCCTTCATCCTGAACTGCGCTGTATCAGCTAGGGCAAAAGAAGTGATAATTCTCGAATATGCTCTTGCTCCGGAAAACCCGTACCCAGCACAGCTGGTCCAATCCATCGCTTCTCTCCGTTATCTTTTGGAAACCCTTTCCCTGGCGCCAGAGAAGGTCATTCTCGCGGGCGATAGTGCAGGAGGGCAGCTTGTGGGTGCGCTCCTTGCGCATGTCATCTGTCCGTGTCCGTACGCTGCTCCGTTGTCCCTTGATGATGTCGGCGTCGAGGCACACGGAGAACATGGAAGGAAAGAGAGGGGGAGAGGAAGGAGACTAAAAGCCGCGCTGCTAATCAGCCCATTCACCACCCTCTCTGTCGCTTCAGAAAGTTTCGACTTGAACAGCAAAAGTGACTACCTCGGCCGAGAACAGGTTTTGGGATTCAAAACTGCGTGGGCGCCAAGAGCCGATGAGGTCTGGGCGGATTTGTGTTTCGGAGATTCAATTTGGAAGAAGGTCTTTCTTGGAGATAATAGAGTTGTGGAGAAGGCGTTGATCACGGTTGGCAACGCGGAGGTGTTTGTACATGATTGTCGCTTCTTTGCGAGAGAATTAATTGGGGCGGATACCGTGGTACTAGGTCGTGATGATGATGCTGCAGAGGTCGACTTTGCAGGAAAAGAGGCAGTTTTGGTCGAGTGTGAGGATGAAGTGCATGTGCAAGTCGCGCTGGACTCGGCGGTTGGTTACAAGGACGGAATCATGATGAAAGCTGTCACGGCGTGGATGGCCTATCAGGCTTGAGATATGCATGATGATATTGATCATTCCGTGTATACATTATGACTATTATATATTTCGAGCAACATACCAATCCCCCAAACTCCGTCAATGTGTTCCCTCTATCCGTCTTCCCGCCTCATGCAAATGCCCTGACCGGTAGGGTAAAGACCTTAATAGGCCTGGGGAGCGTAGCTCTTGTCCGGAGTGACCTTGCGGCCGTCGACGAGCTCGCTGTCGGCATAGGCGGGCCAAATGCGTAGACGCTTGGCCTCATCGACAATAGCCCAGGTGGTGAAGCCGTTCTTGGGACCAAACTGGCCGCTCCAGCCCGAGCTGACCTTGTAGATGCCGCAGTCGACATTTGTCCGGTCAGCGCGGCTGGCTGGGTTGCCCTTGATCGAGTACCTGCACGTGCTTGGGCGGCTACCTTGTGAGTTGATGGTGAACTTCACCTCGCAGGATGTGTCGGCGGCATTGCAGGTGCGCGTGAAGTCCTGGACGACCCAGTCGGGAGTAGGGGTGGCAGGAGTGAACCTGGCAGCGACCGACTCAGCGCGGGGCATGGCCAGAGCAGTCGATGTGCCGGCGAGGAGGGAGAGGACCGTGGTGAAGTGCATTTTGAAGTTGAGATGTCTTTGGATCGGGTTGTATTTGACGTGACTGGAGTGTTGAGGTTGGTGAGAATTAGTTGAAGTGCACGGTTTGATGGTGTGAGATAGTGGTGAGATGGCGATGATGGTGATGATGGTGATGATGATAATAGAAAAGATCCCAGTTCTCGAGGGGACTAGCGTCCATATATACATGTATTCCCTGGACTCTCTACTCTGGTCGGCGCGACTGCCTGTTCTCACCCGTCCGCCCTTGCAACGTTGCCCATGGTTCGCGACTAGCACAACGCAGGGCTTCTCGTGTGCAAAAATGCCGTCGGCGAATGATGTGGATCCCAAGTGAGCTGGACTGGTCGTGTGGTCCAGGATCGGAAAATACGAACCGGTTGATTGGCCTGTGACTTTATCAATTGGCGCCAAGCACTCGCCGACACGACAGGTCAAAAGCTGACTGACCATCCTAGCAAGAAGGACTGCGGCAAATCTGCGCCTCATTTCCATCGGGACAATCAGCACCAGCACATCAAGGGAAGGTGCTTAGAATATTACCTCCTTGGGCGTACATTTGTAGGCCTGAACCGGTTTTGACAATCGGACGCCTCGAACCTTAAAAACTCTAAAGTTTTATGAGCACTCAATTTTATACCCCTTGACCAACAACAGCCCGACAGCAGCCCAACTGAACGCAGCAACTCAACAGCAAACCGACTAAAAATCAACACAGGTTGGTAAAATCGTCGTATATACGAAACCACTATATAATTAGTTCCCTTTTTATTTTTTTACAGTAGCAAAACATATAAAAACAATGGTGTGTTTCCTGTGTCAAAGTCGTGTGAGATTGGTACTGCCGCTGCGCACCTCGCATCGCCCACCACGTTGATGGCTTGTTTTCGTTCATGTTGAATCATCGAGGGGTCAAAATAATGAACCCAATCTTTCGTATTTCTTTTCAAAACTTTGAACTCAAATCTTCGCATTCTCTTCAAAAACTTTACACTCAATATCGATCGACCTTGTTACACACACTTCCAGTTGTCTACCGATTTCTCATCCCCATCTCGATTGATGATTGTTGCTTTTTCCGGGAAAGCGCAGATTGGTCGCTGCCGCAGGACACCTGACGTGGCATTTGTGGGCACCTTCCACGTTGTCGCAACGATGGAATCAACCACAGCACCCTTCTCCACCCAGTCGAGCAGAGCAAGCAAAGCATCGTGTTTTGCATCGGCCAGTCCGGGAACCGAATTTGTCCCGCTTCCCAGCGATCCGGCCTGGTTTCCCGCACCAAAGTACCAAGGTGCATTCACACGCGTGCCGGAACAGTGCCCGAGCCCGGGAACGTGAAAATAACGGAACCAAGACCGCAATCCCGAAAGTCCTCCCATGGCTTCGATTGTCTTGTTGTAGTAATAGTCGGAACTTCGCGTCGGGATCAGGCCGTCTGCATCGCCGTGGTACATGATGATTTTGCCTTTTCGGTCCCGAAATTGGGACAGGTCGAAGTTGTCAGCAGTAAGGTCTCCCGGGTCCATATCCGCCGCCAACGCCATGATAGAGTCGTTAAACGCACTCCAATGCCAGTTTGGATCGTTCAAGACAAACATCTTGATGTATTCTTGGCCACGCGCGTCAGGGGTGGGTTGGCCCATCAACACGCCCCAGAGATCCTCCGACCCGAGCGACAATCCAGAAAAGGCAAACTTCCCATTAATCGAGTAATCGGCATATGCGCGTTGCGCAGTCTTGATCTGCTCGTTGGTAAGGCATGTTGTTGCGCTCACACCAGAAGTGCCGCAGCGAATTCCGTCGAAATTGAAGCTGCATGCCTCCGGACTGCTGATGATACCATCCTCCAGCCCATCCACCTTATCACACTGTCGCATAACTTCGCGACCCAAAGCGGCGACAAGGTTGGGCGGAATATGGTTCGGTGCACCGGCGGGAAGGTTGTTCACCCCAATCATGGTCGTCTAGACCGCCAAACCCGTTGACCACCAAGCCGGAGCCCCAATCAACAGCCCATCAAACGAGTCGGCGTGCAGCTGCACCTCCTTTAGGCCTTGCCGTCCCCCCGTCGAACATCCCGAATAATACGACCGGCTCGGGCCATCACTGTAATACGCGTGGATCAACAGCTTGGACAAGACCACCGACCCGTGCATAGCGCGGTAGCCAAAATCCTTTCTTCTCTCCTCTTCGTTCAACGCCCAGCGGAGATCACCACTCGTCGAGTTATGGCCCGTATCCGTGCTCATAGTGGCAAATCCCATGCGCGCTCCCGCGCCAGTATCCAACCAGTTGATGCCGCCGCTGAAGCCACCATTACCGACAGCGAGAAAGCGGTAATTCCATTGCGTGGGCATAAGCAGGCCGAAGCGGTAGGCGGAGGTTGGGGAAGTGGTGACTTTGACGGTTACGGCGCAGAGTTCCGGGAGGTTAGTGGGGTTGGTAGGGTATGCGATGTTGGATGGTCCTTCGCCATAGCTGGATCCGTTGCTGACTCTGTCGATGGACTCGATGAGGGCGTCCTTTGGGAGGATGCCATCGAATGTGTCGGATCGGCAAACTAAGCCGCGCTGTCGGGGCGATAACGGTGACGACCGTGCAGGAACTGCTGGCTCCCTGAAGATGTCATCATGGGTGAGCGACTGGCTGCAAGTGCCGTGGTTTGTGGGTGATGATGAAATCGGCACTCCAGCAGTGAGGAGTGAGAAAAGAAGCTTGAACTTGAGTGGCATCATGGCGTCAATGGCACATTGAAGTGGATTCAGGGCGAACATGCCTCAATACAAGACATCTTGTCCGTCCGAAACTCTAGTGGTGAGTGCCCGGCCATTCTTTTGGATATTCTGCACATTTCCGGGACCGGAAAATTATCCCGGAAGAAACCCGCCCCCTCACGGTACGGCAGCGGTATGTGGGGGGAATATTCCACTAAGGATCTCTCTGACCTTACTTAGGTACCAGCTCAGGTACCTGTACGGTCACCTCCGTTACCCCGCTGGTGCGGGGAGTGGTATATCGAGACATCTATGACGCCCAGCCCGAACCCCGCCTAACACACGCCCCCTCACTTGCCAAAACATTAGATCAAAACATAAAGTTAGAATAACATGGCTTCTATGTATGTATGTATCCTTGACTGAAGCATTCCCCTACTAACAGTCCACAGGAACTATGTCTTGGTGACGGGAGCCACAGGCTTCATTGGCGCCCATGTCGTCGATTGTCTCCTCAAAAGGGGCATCCGTGTCAGGGGAGCCACCCGGCAGATGTCCAAAGGGGAGGAGATGATCCAAGCCAGGCCCCGATTTGCCGGATCGCTTGACTTTGTGCAGATTCGTGATTTCAAGGAGCTTGGGGTCTTTGAAGACGCTGTCAAGGGTGTTGATGGCATAATCCATGTAGCCAGTGTAAGTGCACATGATGCAAGAACCACCCTAGTGTTCAAGGACTAATGAATCTCAGCCACTCACCTATGACACCACAAATAACGAAAAGGAACTCATCATCCCCGCCATAAACGGCGTCAAGTCTACCGTCGAAGCTGCAGCCAAAACCCCATCAGTCAAACGCATTGTCTTAACATCGTCTTTTGCCTCGGTTCTCGACGTCAACCGGAAGGATTCAGAATCCAGTTACTTCACTTACACTGGCGCGGATTGGAACCCGCTGACCTACGAAGAAGGCGTCGACCCCTTGACCAGCGCCGTTGTTGCCTACCGAGCATCAAAGAAGTTTGCTGAGATCTATGCCTGGGACTTTGTCAGAGACAAAACCCCACATTTTGATCTCGTCACTCTCTGTCCGCCCATGACTTTTGGACCGGTCGCCCATCCTATCAGTAGTCTGGAAAGTCTCAATGAGTCCAACTCGGCGTTGTGGAAGATTGCCACGGGACATCAGCCTCTCCCCGTAGCGCGAGTTCCTTTCTGGATTGATGTGAGAGATCTCGCTGAGGCCCACGTGTCGGCTCTGTTGAAACCGGAAGTGGGTGGTCGACGGTACGTGCCAGGTTCCCCAGAGAGATTCTCATATGGACTTGCGGCGGAGATTATGGTCGAAGAGTTCCCCTGGGCACGGGGCAAGGTTGCTGTGAAAGAACAACCTGTTGATGAATCGCATGGTATTGACGGGGAGACGGCGGCGAAGGAGTTGGGGTTCACGTATCGGACTTTTAGGGAGACGGTCGTGGATCTGATCTCACAACTCCAAAACTTTGAAGAAAAGACATGATGAGTTTGGTGGGCTGGATGCAAATCTGTTATTGATTGATATGAAATCTTCTATCTCTTTACCCCCAATATTTGAACACTTTGAATCAAGGGAACTGCATTCGCTTGCATGATTCTCAATCTTACCCTCGACGTGTCAACTACCGTGGCCAACCGATCAATCCTTTTGCAACCCAACGAAATCCCCGTTACCAAGGCTCTCCATCCACTTCCCATAAATGCCTCCACGACATACCCTCCAAATCCGCTGACCCAACGCAATATGCTCCTGCAGAATCACCGCCTCAACCCGAAAAAAACCCCCCGAAGTCAACCTCAACTCACCCCGTCCAATCATCATCGTCCATCATCCAATACGAATCCCCCTTCCCATCCAACACCATTACCGGCCCATAAAACGATAGATTCCCCCCTCTCACCTTACTAACCGTAATATTCATCCCGGCCTTTATCAACACCTTTCCCAGAAATGCATCCCTCAACCCCTTGAATCCCATCAACGCATCCACCCCTTCTTTCCCCACCAACCCGGCCTAATTAAGGGAAACATCCAGCAGCAAATTCACGCTCCTCCCTACCAATTTCAGATACATATCCATTAAGTCTCCCGCAATTTTCATTTTCTCCCCTTTATACCAAAACCACCCGTCCCTAATCCGTACATCCGCCTCCGCCGGTGTCCAATACCATCCATCCCTCACCCCACTCTGCAGATCCCGCTCCAAAATATCGCGATTCATCTTACGTTCTCGAAATAACATACTAATTTATCGTTCCTATAACGCCATCTTCGTTCCCTACCCATCGCGCATCAACACCTTAATATCCCCACATTATTGCCCCAGATTGGTGCATGCGGATGATATCGCGAAATAAAGTCCAGTTTAAAGTTTGAATCGTTGAAGAACCAAATGCCCCGTCGAGCCAGAGTTCAAATATTCCCATCTCTGAACCATCGCCGAGATGACGGAGAGTAACAAGCTCGGTGAGCTGCGCGGCATATAGAGCGTTATAATCCCCCGGGGAAGAATCCCCAAAGATCTGCGGCTCATCATAAATCGTCCCGGAGAGTTTCGGTTTCGGAATAGCCGGGTCGCGATGTATATCCCATGGAGAGAGGTAGATTCCGAATTTCAGGTTAAATTTCTTGGCAGACGCGGCGGCGAGACGGACAATGTCGGTTTCGAGACCTTGGGAGATGCGTTTTTTAGCCCACGCGGAGTTGGCGATGGAATGTGTGGTGGTGTTGGTCGTCCAGAGGGCCATGCCGTCGTGGTGTTTGGCCGTGAGGATCATGCCCGTCATGCCGGCGGAAGCAAAAGTTGAAGCCCATTGGTCCGTGTCGAGAGCGGAAGGGGAAAACACGTCAGGGAGGCTTTGGCTGCGGCCCCATTCTTCGTCGGTGAAGGTGTTGGGGCCAAGATGCACAAAGGCGTAGTATTCGAGTTGGTGCCATGCCAGCTGTCGTGGAGCAGGTGTGCAGAGGTAGGGGGACGGGGGTGGTGTTTGGGCGAAGATGCCGGGGATGAGAAGTCCCAGACATGCCCTGGATAACAAATGGAGTGTGAAAGGCATTGTCGTTGAGCCTACCTGCCTACCTGGAAGTATATCAGGTACCTAGGTGCCAAGCTCCAAATGTTTTGTCTCTCAGAATTCTCACTGAGACCTCTCTCTCTTGATAGTTGCAATTTTAAGGAACTTTATAGGTTATTTTCCGGTGCCAAAACAGGCTGAGAGCTTCGACGGCCACACTGCAACTCAGTACCTTATTATTCGGAGACCACGGAAATTGCGTTTAGCCTGAAGGCGTTTAGTGATACCTCAGGCAGGTAATCTTTTCATGGGGGATTACACCTAGGTGTCCAATATTTTTCCAACTGCACAAAAGCGACATGCTGCAGTTGCAGATGACTTCTGGAGCCTGCTCACGAGGCGCTTGTTGCAAACGTCACTGCAATCTCCACCCACAACACCCCCGAATCCATGTAGAGTCTGATCTGTCCTTATGTTCTAGTTGCAACCCACAAACCCAGCCCGCAGACCGCTCACAGAGCATATCGAAAGTACGGATTCTCCATATCCGTCATGTCTAGAAACGCAAACTTTGCACGCTCAGCGTCGTTCACCGGCAGCGCGACTTTCCTTTTGTTGCCAGCCACCAAGGCGATGTAAAGAGTCACTGTCGACACGATGCATATAATGTAGCTGATTCCCCATCACAAGTTAGCACTCAGTCTAACTTAAATGCAGAAAGGATAACCCACCAGATGATCAACCCCAACCACAGCTCCGGATAATGCTCAGCACGCGTCTGCGACTTGACGAGCTGCGGCCCAACAATATTGCCTAAGCAATACGCTACAAAAATCGTCGCAGACATGAAGCTTTTTTTCGTATGGCCCGCCACATTGGACATGCCGACCGTGATGGTCAGACTTACCGTTGCGCCGAAAAACCCCGTGATGGAATAGCCCACGACGGGCGCGGCCGCGTGGAAATACCATTCGCTCTTCCACATCATGACGCACCCTGCGATGACAGGGAAACATGACAGAATCAGCATCGCCAGTCGGATGTTTTGATATCGACTACCGAGATAGCCCGTCACCACGATGCTGAGGAAAGAGAGGGCGCCGAGGGGGAATTGTAGAAGAATAGACTCGAGCGATGACCAGCCAAAGGTGTTGACAATCAGCGGGCCAAAGCCGGAAACTGCGCCGTTAATGGTATAGGCCGACGACATCATGATGAAGATGAGGTAGGTTTTCGGATCCATTAGCGATTCTTTGATCTGCGACAATTTAATCTTGGTGCATCGCACACCTGTCTGGCTACGACGGAGGCGTTCCACTGCGGCAAATTTCTCATCGGCGGAAAGAAACCACGCCGTGACGGGGGAGTTGGGTGTCGCGAAGCAGAAAAGCCCAAAGATGAACGTTAGCGCCCCGGCTAGGAGGTAAATATACTGCCATCCGCGCAGACTGCCTCCGTGGATTTGGGCAAAGCCGTAGTTAAGTCCGCCTCCGATAATGGTGAATAACCCCGTGGCGCTGAACCACCAGCTCTGTCGCAGCGATTGCTCTTGCTGTGTGTAAAATCCCGAGATGATGCACATGAACCCCGTGGGGATGATGCTTTCCACGAAGCCGAGGAAGAACCGCTGTGCGTATAGCCCTTGGAAAGTCGTGACAGCGGCGGTCAACATGCAGATTCCCGACCAGAGGATGACAATGGCGCCGAGAATGCGTCCCACGTCGAAACGCTGGAGAGCAAATGTCATGGGGTAGAGCCCGGCCAGCATGCCAAAGTAGAAGAGCGAAGTCGCCCAGGAGAGCCGGGACGTGTCGATGACGGGTGGTGTAACAGAGCGGTCGACGACAACGGTTAGCTCGAGGTCGTTTGTCATTCCGAATAAAACGGCCGATCCGAGAATAGCCTTGTCGTAGTAGACAAGTCCATCTGTAATAAAAATGTCAGCCCTCACGTGTGTCCTCCTGCTCTACAAACGAGGGAACGTACATCCAAACACCATTACCGGAAGCAGAAACCAGTCAATCTTGCGGACAGTCCGCGCGACTACCGCAGCGTCAAGCTCATGTTCCTGTTCGCCAACCATGGCGATAGCTTCATCTTTTTCTGAGAGATCCGTAACATCGCTTCCCCGGCTCGCCTCCACGTCGGGGTTAACTATCGCCTCAGGCTTGGTCTCCATGTCGATTGGATGCTGCTGCTGTTATCTGAACTGCAGTTTGGACTCAACTGTGGCTGTTTAGACTCAAGCTCTGACATGGAGTACATGTATCTTTGTTGTGTTGAAGTTTTTTCTTCCTTCCCCCCCATTCATGACCGGAAGCGGAGAGAGACAAAAATTGAATCCCCACATGCACCTTGGCCAAGACAAGAAAAAAAAGAATTTTGATACTACAAGAGTCCTCAAGGCGCGCACACATACATAGTTACGACGTTACGGTCTGGTGCGTGGGTTAGCTTGGTATCCCGAGGAGATAGCTCCTTTCCAATTGGTCATAATTGAGGGTGGCATCCACCTTGGCCAATGGGGATTGCATTCGCTACAACACACCCTGTTTGCATAGCGTGGGGGTTGAGGGGATTGGGTGGGCCAGAATTGCCTGTTCGTTTATGCATAAAAGTCTGCGGCTGATTGGTCAAGTTGGTAAGGAGGTGAAAATTTGATGATTGATGTCTCCAGTGATGGGGTGAGAAACTAAGGGACTGTTTACAACCCACAACCCAAGGCGTTGGATGAATAGATTTTGTTCCAATTCTCCCTCATGAGACGTGCGACTAATAATGTGGGCGCCACATGTGCAGATCTGTATTCCACAAGTTCTAGAACCCGTGGCGTCGTGATGGTGAACGCACTTGATGTTGCTGAAGGGCTCATGGGAAAAGCGCAAATTGTCAGATGTAACTGGCTGAAACAGCAGGATGGATATGAAGGATTGCATGTATATTGACCAAGAGACGGTTTTTCCGCTCCTTGGATATGATGAGAAGCAACTTGATACGCCTGACTACACAGCTTATCCCTGCGAGGTGTTCTCAGTACTTTGTATCATACATTTTTGACGAGGTTGAGTTATGTCGAGCACCTCGGCCAATGTGTTGAAAACGAAAAGGTTATGGGAGGTCTCAACTCACCTTGGTAAAAGGGGAGAAAACCTAGGCGCCGGGAGCATGTTCTTCTTCAACTCCATGTCTCGACACACCGTCCTTAGGACTGTATCGCTTGCTCTTACCTGTCCTGTTATCTTGTATTCAGATACCAGAATGTGCCAAGCTAAGTGACAACATTAACAAAACGGCGCATGCCTTGATATGGGACACACTGAACCTCTGCGAGTGGAGCACCGTGGATATATATGAGTTTCGCTCTCGTGAAAACTGGATCATAAGACTGGCTTACAACCTTCCGGAGACTTCTAAGGGGGGAAAAAAGGGGAGGGGGGTACCTGAAGCGGAACTCGATTAACACCCAGGGATCACCATCTTCAAGGAGAGAAAGGCAAAGAGAAAGAAGCTTCGCTGTGAAGTTGAGCGCGTATAAAATTCATTACCTGCCGACTGGCACTCATGTACCTACCCGACAGGGAAGAGGGGAAGCCTTTTATTTTCCTCCCTTTTTTTTCTTTGTTTCTCTTCTCATTTTTCGCCTCCAAAAAGTGAAGCGTGGAATTTGATGATGAAATGGGGGTCTTACCCACACAAAACAAGCAAAGTATAGAGTTTCAAACAATCCAAAGCTTATGCTGGAACACCTAGCCACAAATTGGACGCCGACAGATGAGGCTTGCTGTGACAATGCTTCCGTGCAGCTGCACCACGAAGCGGGAAGAACTTGCGATGTTCATGACGAAAACGCACGATCTTGGGGTGAAGTCTGTGCGGTTTTGACCATTTGCTTGACCATTTGCTAGGCGCCGACAAGTTCACACCGACTTTCGTCGCGCAGCACTAGCGCACTGCACTCCGTGTCTTGGTCCGTCGGTGAAGAGGTTGTGCCAAGCAGACTGGCGTGCTGCAAAAACAGTGGCCAGATTGGCATTCCCGCCAAACCCACAGGACTTAGTTTAGCAGACCAGATTTCGCTGCCATTTGCTGAATTGCGCAGCTTTAGCTCATGGTTCCTGTCTCATAAAAGTGTAACTAGTGGAGGTAGGCCTTGGAAGTCGGGAGATCAATTGTCGGTGCGGAGATGAACAGCTGAACGCTGAAAACACCCCGCCACCAATTCCGCTGCCGCTGTGGGTCCAATCCCAGCCCCACGGTTTCAGTGGAGGAGTGCACTGGGGCGACCCCACCAGGGGGTTCACCATCTCCGGTCCGTCCCCGCGATTGAGGTAGCGTCGTCCGTCCCAAACTTCTTTCCCTCGTCAATTCCGCTTGTCAACAGTCCGCGGTTCGGCGCATCGTCGAATGGGTGCTGGGGAATGGGCGGCTCCCCCGGATCCCCGGCCGACGTGCCCGGGCTGCCTGTCACGGCATTGCAGATCGAGAACAGCTGGATTTACGTGGGCGTCACCACTCCCTTCTTCGCCATATCACTCGCACTCGTTGTGGCACGGCTGGTCTCCCGCTGGAGATCGGCCGCCGGCATCGCTCTCGATGATTACTTGATCGCTGTTGCCGCAGTAAGTGATCCCCCTCCCCCCCCCTCCCTCCGTCTTTCGCAATTGAAACTGAACTGGGCATCAATTGCAGTCCATGTCCCTCATCGACATCATCATGATCATCGTCACCGTCTCTTCTAATATGGCGAAACCTGCCCCCGCCTATATCCCGCTCGATACCATTGCCGACAAGCACGCGCCGCTAACCATGGTCGCCGAGGTCCTCACGTCGTGGTCCGTCGCCCTAATCAAAACCAGCATTGCCGTGATGCTGGTGCGACTGCAAAACACCCGGGCCTGGACACGGTTCCTCTACTCCATCATCGCCCTGCAGATTCTAACGGCCGTATTCGTAACGATCCTCCAGTGCACACGCTGTATTCCCACCGCGGCCATCTGGAACCCCTACATCCTCGACAAGTGGTGCTGGAGCCCCGAGGCCTTCAAGATCACCATGACGGTGGCTTCCAGCATCGTCATCATCACCGACGTAATCTTCTCCCTCATCCCGCTGACTTTTCTGCATCACATCCGCCGCTCCGTCCAGCACCGCATCGTCATCGGTTTTCTCATGAGCCTGGGTTTGCTCGCTTCGGCCGCCTCGGTCGTCAAGACCATCATCATCCATCGATTTGACCCGAACGGTGGGGATGTAGCGGGCACTGGCATCTCCATTGCCCTGTGGGCCAGTCTTGAAGCTATTGTCGGCATTATCGCCGCTTGTCTCCCTTGTCTCCGTGGCGCCTTTCTCCGTCTCCTCAGTCGGCTGGGCATCTATACCGAGTTTGCGGGCGGGTACGAGCGCAAGGTGGAAAAGACTCCCAGTCCAGCTCCGTTTCTATACAGGGCAGCAGCTGTTCGGAGTGATGTGGGCGTCTCCCGTGCCGACTCGCACAGCTCGATTGAGATGATTGTCATCCAGAACAAGTAGAGTGTTGCTCTGCAGGACCAGATAAATGGCGGGAAGGGGTGTTTTCTAGGCGTACTCACCGGTCATTTTGTGGTTGGCGTTGGAACTGGCATGGCATTTGAAAAGGGACCAGACTGGGGGGGTTACCAGAGAGTTACCCGCTGGCAGCATTGTGGTTGTGGCTTAAGCCGGGCGTTTTGGTTGCATGAACGACCCTTGTCTTGGGTGTCATTGCATTGGAAAGGGGCATCTAGCATGCGATTTTTTTTGGACAGCTTAAAATTAGGATATGCATTGGGTACAATTTGGTCACGTCGAGGGTTTTCAAGTTTTCCTCACATCCTGTCCGGCTGTCTGGTGCTGGCTTATGTGCTGTCTTGCGCAACTCCAGAGAAAAGGCAGTCTGTGTTTCAGTTTCTTTATAACCCCAGTTAGTTGTGGTCTTTTTTCGACAAGACCCCCTTGACCTTCTTCAACCAGCGATTCCCCGACGTCGACTCTATTACCGTCTCATTGATTCCCAATCCCGTCGATTCATCCCCTACAAACGGTTCCCATCCCTCGGGTAGCTCTGTCGCGTCCAGAACCTGGTCCTTATCGGACGAAGTGACGCCCTGCATCTCGATATCGGCGTTGTTGTTATTGTTGTTGTTGTTGTTATTGTTGTTTTGCCTGCCGGGGAACTGGCCGTATTCACTCGTGATGGAAACAGTTTGCGTGACTAAAATCTTATTCCATCTTCGCTCGACGCTCGGCCAGAAGACGGCTATCGCCGCACAGGTAGCGGCCAGGTGGTTCTCGATGACGGCCAACCCAACCACGGTAGGGCTGTACCAGGTGGGATCGAACGCTCCTTCGCCGGCCATGTACATGTTGATGACGAAGCCCATTCGCCAAATCGAGCACATGCTAACACTGAATTTGAGGTCAGTCAGTCAGTCAGTCAGCATGTTGCCATCTCCAACAAGCCACTTGAACCCGTCTCTAGAAAGAAAAAAAAAAACCATACCAGAGACCCAATGCGAAAAAGCACAACAACGAAAGGTGAACATGTCCCTTGGTGTTGGGCCGGAAATACAGCCGTATCGGGAGGAGAAAGACGATAAAATCCAGCACGGAACTAGAGACGACCTGGCTGACAAAATAGTCCATAAACTCGCGTAGCTGCCGCCCGCTGAATCCATAGCACTTGGCGTCCGTAATGGAGAGATCCCAGTACGCGGCGACGGGGATACAAGGAACCCAGATCATGACTGAGTATACGCAGCCCCAGAGCGCGACGATGATGATTAGGGTTTTGCAAACAAGTCGGTAGGTAGAGCTGGTCTGAAAGATGCGCAGGTACTGGAACAGGATTGCGAGTTTGGTGAAGGCGACGGATAATGGATAGGGCACGGTGCTCATGTATAGGAACTGTTGACATTGGTTAGTCTCAAGCACGTTGAGCCCAGTGAAGATCTGGATGGAAGCGTAAGAAATACCTTGATAGCTTCTTGAACCTCCACAAAGGTTAACGAGTACATGGATTGTCCGTATCCAAACTTGGGTGCTTTTGATCTTGACGTCAACCCATTGTCCATGGTCGTTGCAGAGAAGACGCATACCTATACCGAGAAAGACAGAGGCGGTGGTCGTGCTTAGCTGGAGATATTGAAGTCAGCTTTTTTACCTTCTAGTGGTAGGAGTCGATATTCATACCAAAGCGCAAACCAGGAAACCGTCGTCCCATCCTAGCGCGCGGGCAATGAAGCGGGTGCGAAATCGCAAAGCGCAACATATCCACGAGAACAACTGGCCACCCCGTCAAAGTCAGCTGCAAGTTGAGGGCTAGCCGGTGCAGTGTGGAAACAATCAATAAAAGAAAAGTCCAGAAATGAGATTTACCGTGAAGGAAATAACCAGCGCCAGGGAATCAGCTCGTCTGTTGAATATTGGCATCGAGGCATATATCTCGGGATCGAAACCCGGTGGGCGGGGAGGACCAACGGGCGCGTCCCTTGACATCAACATGTCTATGAATTGGACAGGCTGGAGCGACGCGTCCTTGGTGCCATGGCCCGGGATTTGGAGCATGATAGCTGGGTGTCGATTACCATTTCTCCATCCATTCCAGTCCCTAAGATGCGGACTGGCAAAGTAGGTGGCTCAACAAAAACACTACGCAGTAATGAGTGAGAGCTAGCGGGGTCAAAGACAGAAGAAACGCGATCCGGGAGTCTCCTCTCTGTAATAGCAAATTCCTCTTACCAAAGAACAAAGGATGCTGGCGCTAGCGACGGAGGTATCCGAAACTCTTGCTGGAAAAGGGAGATATGTGCAAGGGTGGGCACAAGGGTTGAGAGTCATTGCTCTGCAGGATGCCATGCCAAGGTAAGGTGCTCAGTGGGTTGGCGGACAAGGGGGATTCAACCCGGGGCCGCTTGTAATTGGCCAGGAACATCTCGACCCTGCCTGCCGGTAGTGTTGCGCTACTCCCAAAAGGTTCTGATTAATCGGCGATAGCATGACACCACGTCTCATTGGATGGCTCCATGTGCAATCCCAAAAGTGGCTCTCAGACGCCTAACTAGCCCCACCAGAGTTAAATCAAATGCCGAGTTCCTGCTCAGTCCCTTGCTTGTCAGCCAACCTTAAAGTCCGTCGGGAGGATAACAAGGATCAGGTCTCTCTTCCAGGCCTTAATAATTTCGGTGTTAAAGATGCGAGGGTTTATCTATTACTACCAGCAGTTGAGACAACCAAATCCGAGATATGCGAGACGGCAGCGGAAAGGAACAGTTCTCGTACCAAGTCGAGGTTAACACAGGGTAGGTACCTACCCTTGTTGATTGGAGAGTGGCGATCACAGCCAACACTTCGGCGGGAACTGAGAGTCGAGGCTGCTGTACCTTTCCTGTATGGTTTGTCAATTAGATCTTGCCTTGTTAGGTTTGAGAGCAAAAGCGAACTTATCGATAGTCTAGAGTTCCTTGACAACTGCACAAACCCCACAAGTTCCCTCTGTTGTCTGTTATCTCCAAGCTCACGCAATATCCGTATTGTCTGGAAACCCCGCTGAATTTTCCACTGTTGGTGACCGTCTTCCATGCAAGCCATGAGGTCTTTCATGTTGTCGGTGCTGGGAACCGGTGTGGGCCAGAATCGGCTGTGTCCTGCGGATGAGGATACGAAGGGACAAAAGGTTTGGTTCGCCCGAAGTTTACCGATAAAATGTAGGCAGGCTCCCAATGGCCGTGCGGCGTCAATTGGGCTGTGATGGTCGCCGATATTCACGGGGTCGGAAATACCAGAATGCCAACCAATGTTCGAAAAGGGCGTTTCTCGGGATGGTAGCATTGCGGCTGCATTACCAGTCGTGGATGGAAATACTGCACTTGGCAAGAGATCAGGGAATATTCAATGCAGTCTGGCTTGGAATAAGGTGGCGACTGCTTAGTTCCGAGGGAAATTCATGTTCGTGGGGTGGATCTTGTAGTTGGCACCTTCTGATTGAAGTCGACCTGAGTAGGACCCACCGTTCTTTCTGCCTTTGGACTTATGCAGACCGCACCTGCACACGCAAGAGGACTGCGTGCACAATTTTCACCCGACAGCAACACAAAAGCTCTTTCCCGGTCTCGACTCCGACCCTTGGGCGATTAAGGCTCACCGCGTTCTATCCATGCCGTGACACCCTTTCACGTCATTGTACCACTGACTCATTGGGCTGCAATTCGACAACATGTTTCCATTCTTGTGATTTGCATTTCCTATTCCAGCGGGCTGCATGAGGGGGCTGTCTCTTTCGACGCCGAAGGACCCACCGCAAAACCTCCGACTCGTCCACCTTTCGCCTCCCAACAAGCCGCCCTGCATTCGGATAAGGCGCCATAGACACGAACCCACATGTGTTGGCCCAGTCCTACGGGACCCCGTCTTCACAGTCGGCGGGTCTGGCGCGATTCGACAGTCGGTGAGTGCGGAAGAGGGTCCCGGATATGCACTTCTCCCGAGTGGCGGCATCGGACAGACCAATAGCTGACAATTTGTATCCGATGTGTTCGCCGGTAGTTTTGACCGCCCGATTCGTCACTATGGGTCGCGATATGATCTGTCTCCGCCGCGCAATGCCCAACCCAAAGCCCTCGCACTCCCCCCTAGATGAAATCCGATTTCTCTTCAGGGTTGGTTGGGTCTCTTCGCCTTGGCCACAAGCGACACAATTTATCATGGCTCCTCCTCGTTTGGTCGAGCAGGCCACGGCCACGACCCTCTTTTCACGACGAGCAAGCCCGGCCGTCGACTCTGGCACCGGAGCTCCGATGCCACCCGTCGAGACTAGTAACTCGGGACCCAACAGCGCCCAAGTGGCAGGCATCGCCATTGGAATTCTCTTCTCGGCTGTCATAACCGGCTGGATGTTCTGGTGCGTTTGCTTCAAGGCTAGAACGGGAGATAGGGAAAGCGTCTTGGTCGTCTCACGACCCGTCTCGTCGGTTGGGCGCACGGCTCACGCCCGAATAGTGGCCGTTCCGGGACCCCGGGGACCGCCAGGACCACCAGGACCACCAGGACCTCAAGGAGTACGAGGACCGCCGGGACTTCCCGGAATTCCGGGTGCCCCGGGTCGACTGGGTGAGATGGGCCCGAGAGGACCGACGGGACCTCGAGGTTTGATCGGCCCAGCTGGCCCAGAAGGCAAGAGGGGCCCCCCTGGGAAGCAAGCCCTCCCCCAGCGAGCCAAGTCAACGGATCTGCCAAACTCCGCCTCGCATGGGCACGGAGAAGCCCCAAGATTTACTTCGCCGTCCGGTTCCGATCCATGGCACCAGCCCAGATCAGAGAACAGAGGTATCAGTCCACAATCTTTGGGAGAGTCTGGCCGAACACCCCATGTGCGCCGACACGGCGACCAAGAGAACGCCAGGCCCCAGCTCGAAGCCGACGCTGCGTCACTGGTAACCCTCGTCGAAGATGGGGAGACTGGTTTTGCATCGCGCACTGAGCCTCCTCACTCTCACCAAGGTGTGGAATCGGGAATTAGCATTGAGGTGGCAGCGCCTTCCATCCGGCCCGGCCACGCTTCCTCTTTGACGACTCCCACGACGCCGGCAATGGCCTACCTTGTTCAAGATCGTCCGGAAACAGCTGAGCGGGGGTCCAGTATGGTGAACGCCGCTGTCGATTCTGGCATCCAACCACCAACGCCGGCACTGGCCTATCTTGTGCAACCGCAAGCACAAGCCGAACCGATGTTAGCCACACCGCCGCCCAGTGATGGTTCGATCCCGAGGCTTCGGCAAGTCAAAACTCCCGGTTCGGCAGCGGCGTCCCCTACCCGGTCGGAACGAGATTCTCTTCGACTTCGCCGACTCCCGGCCGATAGTGCCATACGCGAATTTCAGGGTCACGATTTCGAAACCGACAATATCTCGTCGGTTCGTTCCCCGAGTCCTACGATCCCTATGCGGTCAGCGCGCACGAGACATCTTCATCTCCCGTTGACTCCTCCTTCAATATCGCCATGCGATAGCCACCGCATGAAGCGAGAATCTTGCCGCAACAAGACTCCGCATGACCGCCATCGTCACCCTTCGCCACCCCAAAACCAGCAGCAACAGCAACCGCTACCCTTGCCTCTAGCAAGTCAGCGTGAGGCGGCTACGAGACGAAAGCGACCGGCCGTCGACCCGATACTTCCTCCTCACTCGTTGTTGACACGACAAATCACAGCGAAAGAAGCCGAGAAGCGAAAAACTGACTGGCAGCGACCGTTTTTCACACCTCGCAATATTGCCATGCTCCGAGTGCTAAAAGGTCTGGAGTCGACGGCTATTGTTGAGAGATGGATGAAAAAGTTACCTGAGACAAAAGAAGAGATTATGGAAATCGAAGAAACCAATTTGGATGATATCGACGGGAGTGATGGAATCGAGACTGGAGCTGAATCAGAGGAGGGGGTGAGGGAATGCGCCCGATTCAAGTCGGACGATGACAATGGTGGGAATGCTGGATGTCAACAGCCAGATGCGGACACGGTTGACGTGGCGGACACGGCAGTCGATGTGGCAGACTCAGCAGCTGAAACGGCAGCTGATATGACATCAAGTGTCCATACATCGTCCGCCCTTTCTGAGAATGAGGACCTGCCTGAAGGCGGCGGTGTATGGCTGCATGCTGATTGAGTGGACGGGAGAAACTGTTAGGTGGCAACCACGGTATAGATCTGTCAATATAGGGTTGTGGCTGGTACCTTGCATATGGCGTGAAGACTCTAACATAGCAACCTGGCACATGTAAAGGGCCTGACCGTCAGGCGCGACAGTTGAGCTGCCACATTCATGACGAAATGAAACCCAATGTGCGAACCACACAATTCTATTTGTGGTCATTACGGGCTGTTGAGGCGACCAGTGCAACCTTGTTCCAGCTGCTATTGGACGGTTGGCGCAGTTGGGACAAGGACACGGCGCTACGGATTGACATTGTGCCGCTCTTACGGACTGGTTAACGCAGGGTCCTGCAACGCCACAGTGACATAAATTGCGATGACGGTCAGGTCTGTGAGGCTGAAAGACACGGCATAAAGTTATAAAATAAAATTACCCCCTCTCGCTAACCCCTCATTGCAGAATGAGGTCGCCTCCATTTTGACTGCCCACCTACCTAGGTATCAGTCTGTCACCTCGTCAACCCACCCGCCCCGACATCAAAGCTCTCCTCGCGACATTATCGACATGTTGAGTACCACAAGATATCAAATCGCCGGCGTGGTGCTCTATGGCATATGGGCCACCCCGCTGTTCGTTATTTGGTGCATCAGCTTGTGCACTGCTCGTCGGAAGGGCGACCCGACTCGAGCTGGCATTGGCTGGTTGAAGGCCGTTTTTCCATTCTGGATCCTGTAAGAGCCCTAGTCTCTCACACCTCGGATCAAACTGTTGGAAGCTGACTAGAATTGATTTCATTCTCTAGAGCCCTCGTTCTTTTCACTGCCTCCTTTAGCCTGGTCACGTGGTTGCAAATTATCTATGACAGCGATGATATCGACTATGACAGAAACACGCTTAATGCCATTGCTCGCACTAGCGACAAGATCTGGGGCGTAAGCTGGCTGTTCAAATACCTCTCCGACATCCTCATTCTCGTCACCCTCGTCGAGCTCGCCAGTGGTTTCGTCCTCTGCATCACGGGAGCGAACCGCCTGCGCATGCCGATTCGATTCGCGGCGCTGGGTCTTGCATTTGTGCTGTTCATTATCGACATCGCCTGGTTTGGCCTGCTCATGAAGTATTTCGACGCATACTATGCCTATCTCGACGATTCGAACCCCCGCGCGGTTGTCCCTGATGTCCGCATGCTGCAGAGGCTATCTGGGTCTCTCGACATTTTGTTATGGCTGGCGTCTCTCCCTATCGTTGGCTATGCTGGCTATGTGGTTCACAAAGCCAGAGCAGCTCCGCACTTGCGTAATGTAATATATTCCCCCAGTGCCCTTCGTTATGAAACTTCGATATCAGTGCTAACATTTATTTAACGCTACAGTCGGCTGTCCTTCTCCTCGTTGCGTCTATTCTCGACTTTGTTCGTATGACGGCTGAGATGGCCATCACCGCCACTTATTATTTACCTCTGAATCCTCCGGAAATGGAGCGCTACGTGACAACTGTTGTCCGGCCTGTTCTCGACGTCATACCCATGTTTGTTATTCTCGTCCTGCTATTCGTCATCGGTATTCGAAAGCAAAAGGGGTTGTGGTCAACACCGGTGCCGCAGCAGCAGCAATATCCAGTAGGAGAAGGGGGGCTGCCACCCCAGCAGCAGCCACCCATGGTCTGGCAGGGTCAACAACACGTGCAACCTCAAGCTCAATTTCAGACTCAGCCTTATTATGCTTATCCGCAATACCCTGTACAGAATGGCTCACAGCCGGGAATGGCCCCTCCGGCACAGCAGCCGATGATGGCACAACAACAAAAGACGGTGGCTTGATTATCATCTCCCGTTATGAGTTAACACGACCATGAAATGCGGTAACATGGGACGAATTTGGATTTTCGTGCTAATGGTCGCCGGATCTAACATGAACGCATTGACCGAAGCCGATGCTTGGTAGAATGATTGATCGTCATGGGAGGCGACTAACCGCACTTGCTCTAATATCAGGTTCTCTGGGTGGGGGGAGAATGCAAAACTTGTCACCACAAGGGTTGTTAATTGTGGATATCTTTTTTCTCATGCGTTCTCTATTAGGCAACAAGGATACCCATTTCGGTGGCTTAACTTTGCATCGCGCTTGTTTCTTCTTTCTTTTTTCTTTTTTTTTCTCGCCCGGGGGGGGGGGGGGGGGGGGGGGGGGGTGTTTTTTTTTTTTACAAACAAAAAAA
>Ga0247765_1000388_pt1 | contig 35069 bp, 17 predicted proteins | sample UWRJL106311C6_FD_179949 | JGI IMG/M metagenome (GOLD analysis project Ga0247765, IMG submission 179949) | Plant litter microbial communities from Arlington Agricultural Research Station in Wisconsin, United States - UWRJ-L106-311C-6 | ecosystem: Environmental > Terrestrial > Plant litter >...
TTCCGGGGCCCTCCTTTTTCCCCCCCCCCCCCTTCCCCCCCCTTGCCCTCCGCGGATCTGAAGACACGCATTACCTTGACATGACATGACATGGAACATGGAACCAGAGTTGGCATTGCCAAGGTTGAGGCGAGCATCCCTAAGGAAAGGAAAGGAAAGGAAAAGGTACATACATGATGCAGGCCAGGCAGCGGATAACGACATTGGATGCTGTGTTGCCGCCATATGCAAAGGAAAGGAACCCCGGAGCGTGTATTCTAGAAGGAAGGTGCCCTTGGACAATGATGGGGGCCCGTGTCACCATTTGATGTGCAACCCTGGAACGCAAGGGAAAAGAGGGGCCATTAGCTATTTTGGAAAAAAAAATTAATTTCTAGCCGCGTCGAGTTCTGTTGATCTTTTCCTCGTTGCCGGGTTCGGTCCGGAGTCGGAGGCGAGAAATTCTGAAAGAGAGAGTACCTAGGTAGGTAAACAGGATGCGGCTGGGAGGCGCCTATACTAGGTAAGTATGATGTTGTTGGGCGTCAAAAAACTAAGGTACATGTGGCAGCCGCCCGAGGTCGTAGCCAGTCAATATTGTCCTTGGTCCGAAAAGTTGCGCCTCTTGCGCAAGAGTGCGGCTCTGGTGCAACGTTGCCAACAAGAACACCCGAAAGCGGAATTGCGGGTTGCCTTTTTTTTTTCGGGGTATTTTTTCCTGACATGGTCGACTCGCCACGGCACCCGGCCCGGCAGAGAGAGAGAGAGAGACCTGCAGGGAGGTCTACAAATGATGTCGCAGGTGGCTGGTCTTAGGCCGCAGGTGGGAGGCGGCGAAACAGGCACGGAAGAGGGGGAACGGCACAAAATAAAAAATCTTGCTTTGGGTTGCTGTGGCTTGTCCGGCTCTTTACATGACAAGCTCTGATTGGCCTCGTGCCTGGAATGCCGGGAATGCCTGGAATGCGTTGGACAGCTGAGACGCACCGCGGAGCGAAGCGAGCTGCACCAACTCTTCACTTCCCAAAGCTCAGCGTAGCATAGGAGGTAACATGATCGCGTCGGTGGCGTTCAGGTCATAAAAGGCCATAGCAGGTCATAGCAGGTCATAGCTTGTCATGATTTTTGAATCAGGGCACGTCAGACCGACTTTTTTTTTTGTTAGTTGCTGACGGTGTGCTGACCATGCTCATCGAGCTCGCCCCAAATCCTGACCGCTGTCCTGTTTGGGCCTCGTGCTCCGCATTGAGCCGTCAAACGTGGTAATGTGGCTTGCTGAAAAAACATAGATGCAGATTTATTACTACCTTGACCATGCAGTTACCTAGCACGTAAAGGTAGGTACCAGACTTGGACTGGTCTTGTTCGGGCTTCTCATTCGCTGGAATATTCCGCTGCCAACCCCGATCGACAAGACCGTTGACTTTTTTGTGCGACATCTCATCAGTCGCTACCATGGGGGGCCCGTTGTCGGAAGCCATGAGTTGGCAAAAGTCAACCGGCAATTGGTTGCCGCAAGGCGAAAGACGGCACAAAACACAGTGAAGGAGGAGGAGGAGGGAGAGGTCCTACCGTAGGTACCGCCCGTACCTCCCGTACCTAGCCGCCCAGTTTATTTCCGCCGACCGACCGATATGTCCACCCCCAAAAAAACGCCAAAGATGCAATTCTGCATCTCTCCACGAAAACAAAAAACCCAGATTCCCATGTTCCATATTCCCGCCCCCTTGCCCCTTCCCCTCTGCCAAGAAGCGGCACCCCATTACGTACCTTCCCAACATCGTCAACTCCACTGACGATCCCCAGCTTGTCCCTTCCCCCTTCTCTAGTCCAGCCCCACGAGGATCATAGAAATGATCTGATCGTGTTACATCCGATGCTGATCGACATAACCCCGACAAAACTTGGCGGCGCAGGGAAGGCGGACACAACATCTGCGCACCGGCTGGCCGGCGAGAAAGAGCACAAAGACGAAAATGTTGGGTTTTCTTGTCCACGTTCGGCAAATGCAACCCGCTTGCTTGCTTTGCTCTGCTTTGGGGGCTGATTGCTTGACTGACTGCCTAAAGGCGATATTCGTCCGGGGGGCGTTATTTTTCGTTTCGGCGATTTTCTGCCATGTCGTCAACCTACCTAAGCTAGCCTAGCCTCAGGTACTGGGTATCAGTTCGGGTGTAGATCCACGTGTAGCCCTGCGCGCGCGCACACACTCGCCTTTTTGCCAACTTCTCAAACCAAGCTAGTATGATTCTGGTCTGGTTGGGGGGCAAAGCGGAGGCCTTGCTCCCTTGCCTTCCCAGCCAGCCAGCACCGGGGAAAGGAAGGAAAGGCGTCATGGAGCAAGGGAATGAAGCCACTTGAACAGATTCAGCTGTTGAGACGATGATCGACATTTCCCCATATAATCGGGTTAATGGGTACGTGGTCAAAGGGCCGATGGAGACCTTTTGTAAGGGAAAAGAGAGAAGAGAATTCAAACTACCTCAATATCGACAACATCAACCTTGACTGGAATTCAATCTATCGGCTTGTGCTTCCAAAAAAAGAACCGCAAAGAAAGAAACCGTTTTAAATTATCTTGCCCTGTGCCTGCACATCATCTTTGCGAGAAGAGAGAGATTATCATCTGATTTGTTTCCACTCACCTGGATACCTACCCGTCCAACGAAGCCGCTCCGCCCCGCTTGAAAATCAAAACCCATGGATTCTACCGGAAAACGCGACGTGATCGGCGCCGGCAACAACAGTATGGTTCCGTGCTCCTGCCAATTCCCGCCGTTTAGCCGCATGGGCGCCAACGACGGCGTTGGTCCGTGTCGGCAAATGGCGGCCGCTCCGGTTGTCATTTCGTCGGCGCACGCCGAAAAGCTTCATGCCGCCATGACCACGGGCGACGAAAGCCGCCTCGGAGCTGCTCTTCTCCAAGCCACGTGGGCGACGGTGCTGTGTTGCTACACGGGACAGGACGACGTCTGTTTTGGCTTCCACCCCGGCGGGGATGACCCCTGTAATGTCTTGGTTGCACGTTTCACCCTGGATAAGAGTGATAGTGATACCACTACTACTACATCCGAGATACTGGACCGTGCCAAGACGGGACCAAGCTTGATCCCGATCCCAACAACCAGCCCCGGAAACCAGGAATCGGCATCCTTTGACACTGCCGTTATCGTGTGGGGCGCCCGGGACCCCGAGGTTGCCAGCTTTAACTCGTTGGTATGTTTTTTCCCCCCTTTGCAGTGGCATTACCATTCCACAGTTCGTTCGCAGTGTTACCATTTGCAGTGCAACTGGTCGCTAACAAAAAGAAAGAACCGCCTCAATTTCCTCCTGCTCGTCACCTGCACCGACGAGACCATCTCCCTTTCCGTCGAATGGAAGACGGATTATCTCGGCATGCCCATGGCCCAGGGCAAATTGGTGGCCGATACCACCGCATGCATTCTGTCGGCTCTCCTTGACGGGCCGGGTGACATGTGCATTCGAGACCTTGGCCTCATGGGCAACGCCAACCTGGATCAAGTCCTGGCTTGGAATGAGTCCATCTCTACCGAGCCAGTTGAGCGATGCATCCACCAAGTCGTCGCTGATAGGGTTCATGAGCAGCCCGATGCAGAGGCGGTTTGTGCATGGGATGGCTCCATGACTTATCGCGACTTGGACATGGCCACCGATGCGCTGGCTGCACATTTGGTGCAGCTGGGTGTCGGCCCGGAAGTCTTGGTTCCACTTTGCTTTGAGAAATCGGTAAGGACCAGGATGACAAACAACTAGAAAAACGATCGGGCTGACAGTTCTGCAGAAGTTCACCATCGTGGCCATGCTCGCCGTGCTCAAGGCCGGAGGAGCATTTGTCCCTCTCGACCCATCCCATCCCGTCGAGCGTCTCCGGGGGCTTTGCGCATCCGTCAACGCCAGCTTGATCCTGTGCTCGCCAAAGTATAGGGATGTTGCAAAGCAAGTGGTCGACAATGTCCTCTTGGTCGACGATGCGACACTCAAGCACTCGGCCACCTTAGCGGTGCAAAAACCCACGGTCGCACCGACCAACGCGGCATATGTCATCTTCACCTCTGGCTCTACTGGCAAGCCCAAGGTAAGCAGTTCCTTCCGACATCATCTCGTGCCTGAGAAATTGGTAAATGGGATCTGACAACGAGAAAAGGGTACCGTCATTGAACACCGTGCCTTCTGCTCCAGCGCTCGTGCCCATGCGCCCGCTCTGCTCATCTCGGGCGATTGCCGTGTTCTGCAATTTGCAGCCCATACATTTGACGCGAGCCTTGTCGAGATCCTCACTCCGCTCATGGTCGGTGCCTGCGTTTGCATCCCCAGCGACCAAGAGCGACTGGATGACCTCGCTGGGGCCGTCAACCGCATGAGAGTGAACCATGCTGTCTTGACGCCCTCCTTTGTTGGGTTCCTCTCCCCTTCCTCCGTGCCTGGTCTCCGCCGTCTTGTCTTGGCGGGCGAGGCCATGACCAAATCCCACATTGCCACCTGGTCACACATTGAGCTTGTCAATGGTTATGGCCCCGCTGAGAGTTCTGTCGCTGCCGTGTGCAACTCGAGGATGCATTCGGACACAGAACCAACCGATATTGGCGTTCCGTGCGGTGTGCGCGTGTGGCTTGTTGACCCAGTTGACCACAACCGACTTGTCCCGGTCGGATGTGTGGGTGAGATGCTCCTTGAAGGCCCAAGTCTGGCTCGGGGTTATCTCAATGATAGCGCCAAGACCGAGGAGGCTTTCATCTTTGACCCGGCATGGGCCGACGAGAAAGGCCAAGAGCAGAGACGCCGGTTCTACAAGACTGGCGATCTTGCGCGGTACAATTCTGTCTCGGGGTCGCTGACGTATGTCGGGCGCAAAGACACGCAGGTTAAGTTCCATGGACAACGCATCGAACTCGGTGAGATCGAGCACAATCTCACCGTGGACGAGAGTGTCCGGCATGGCGTTATTCTGCTGCCCAAGTCAGGCCACCTCAAAGGGCGAATTGTCGCTGTTGTTTCTCTACCGGGCTCTTTCGAATCGGAGGAAGCCAGCGCCGAGATGCTCAAGCTTGTCAACCGAGCAGAATCAGTCAAGCACACTCTCAATGCCATCCGTTCCCGGCTGGAGAACCAACTCCCCGGATACATGGTGCCAACCGTGTGGCTCTGCATCGAGACCATGCCTGTTCTCGCCTCTCGCAAGATCAACCGCAAGGCTGTCACTACCTGGGTTGAGTCCGTCATCACCGCGGCGCAGTGTCAAGATCTGCTCACCGATGTCCAAGCCACCCCGTCCGAGGCAAAACCTCTGACACCGACCGAGGCAACGCTTCGAGACATCTGGAGCACCGTGTTGAACCTGCCCGCAGACAAGATCAGCCCCGATAGCCACACCTTCTTGGGGCTTGGCGGCGATTCCATCACAGCCATGACGTGTGCGAGCCGTGCCAAGAAGGCCCATCTCGACCTCAAGGTGCAGGACATTTTACGCGCCAAATCGCTGCGGCAGCTCGCCAGGAGCGCCAAGTCGATGCCAGTGTCTGGACTTGGTGAAGTCAATGCCAATGACGAAGAACAATACTTGAACAAACCGTTCGAGCTGTCTCCCATCCAGAAGCTGCATTTCCAGACGCGCGGAGTCGCAGAGGGCGATGAGCACTTTAACCAGAGCTTCTGCCTGCGCATGGCCTGCCATGTTGACGAGACAGCCATCCGCCAGGCGGTTGAGTTTCTGGTGAAGCGCCATGAAATGCTCCGCGCTCGCTTCGTACAGACGGAGTCTGGCAGCTGGCAGCAGCTCATTACGGCAGATGTTGACTCTTCGTATCGCTTCCGTGCGCATTCCTTGACCGGAACATCCTCCGACGCCGATGATGCTGCAATTGATGCCGGTATTGCTAGCGCCCAGGGCTGCCTCAGCGTGACGCGTGGCCCGGTCTTTGCAGCGGAGCTGTTCCACGGCCTGGGAAATGGACGGCCAACTCTGTTCATGACGGCACATCATCTTGTCGTGGACCTTGTGTCCTGGCGCATAATTCTTGACGAGATGGAAGAGATTCTGCAGAATTCTTCGTCTGTCAACCTTACTGCCCCGCTGTCCTTCCGCAAGTGGGTCGCGCTGCAGAAGGAGGATTGTTTGCGCGGCAGCTGCGCTGGTGGGGATGACCAGACTCCAGTCGTGGATTTTGCATTCTGGGATATGGAGCAGCAGCCCAATCTGTACGGCGATGTGGTGTGCGAGGGATTTGAGATTGACGAGGCCACGACGGCCGCGCTTCTCTCGGATTGCCACAAGCCTCTCAGCACTGAAACCGTGGACTTGCTGCTGGCGGCTCTCGGGTGCTCCTTCCTCAACACTTTCCCAGAGCGTACCCCACCTGCCATGTTCAATGAAGGACACGGCAGAGAGCCCCCGTCTAGCGAGATTGACATTTCGCACACAGTGGGATGGTTCACCACCCTCTTCCCCGTCACCGTCGCCTCCTCTGAGACCCTGGTCGATGCACTGGCTCAGATCAAGGACACGCGCAAGCGAGTCCCTGGCAATGGCCGACCCTACTTCGCCGCCCAGTTTTACAGCCCCAGCGGCAAGGTGAACAGCGCCATGGAAATTGCCTTCAACTTTCTCGGCCGCTATCAGCAACTCGAACGCGCCGGCGCCCTCTTCCAGCCCGCGTCCATGCTCGCCGGAGAGGCCCACCAGGGCAGTTCCACGGCAGATTTTGGCCGATCCGCGCACCGCTTCGCCCTCTTTGAGATCTCGGCCGTCATCGTCAGTGGCATGCTGCGCTTCAGCTTTGCGTGGAACAAATCCATGCGACACCAGGAGCGCATCCGCGACTGGGTCACGGCCTGTCGTCAAACGCTGACACACGCCGCAACATCCCTGCCCCATCTCGATCGCATGGTTACCATGACCGATCTGCCGCTGCTGCTCCCCACGCTGACCCCTGACGATCTGCGCGATTTTGGGCAAAGGGTGGTTCCGAATTTGGTATCTGACCCCCGAAGAGGGTGGGCAGCCATTGAGGATGTGTACCCCGCTTCGCCCATCCAACAGGGGTTGCTGGTCAGTCGATCCAAGGATGGGGAATTCTATGCTGTGCGAAGGGCATTCCGTGTTGCCTCTCGGGGAGGTGTTGTCGACGCGGCAAGGCTGGCCCAAGCATGGCGACAGGTGGTTCAGCACCATGCCCTGCTACGCACGGTATTTGTGGACGCTGTTTCCAGTGCGGCGGGTGGCGGCTTCGACCAGGTGGTACTGGCCAATGCCGATCCTGCCATTGAGCTGCATCACGGAAAGGGCGACATCGGGGAGCTGATCCGAAGAATGGAGCCGATGCAATACACTAAATATCGCCCTCAGCATCGACTTTCTATATTCAGCACCGATGATGTCGTCGCCGGCGTGTTGGAGATTAGTCATGCCATTATGGATGGCACATCCATGGACATCCTTCTCCGTGATCTCGGACGCGGCTACGACAACATGCTCGAGCATGTGCCAAGACCTCTCTTCAGCCCCTTCGTCGCAAGCCTTCAGCAACGAGATATTCAGGAGGATATTTCGTTTTGGACGAGCTACCTTGCTGGCATGGAGCCTTGTCACTTTCCCGTTCTGAACGACGGTATCAATGTGTCCGAATCAGACAGAGAGTTGCGGTCCCTGCGAGTCGCTGTTCCCGACCTCAAAGACCTCAAAAACTTCTGCGATGCAAAGGGACTTACTCTGCCCAATGTATTCACAGCAGCTTGGGCTGTGGTTCTGTCGTGCTATACAGGTACTGATGATGTATGCTTTGGCTATCTTGCTTCTGGGCGAGATGGTGCCCTACTTGAAGGGTCCGAGGATGCTGTTGGCCCTTTCATCAACATGGCAACCCAGCGAGTCCGAGTCACCGAGACCTCAACGTCACTTCTGCAACTCGTCGAGGCTGTGCAAAACGACCAATTGCGCTGCATGCCCTACGCGCAGACCTCACTCGCCGAGATTCAACACGCCCTGGCGACAACTCCTGGCGGCATGGCGCTATTCAACACCTGCATCTCCTACCGTCGCAGACTCTCTTCCGATCCCATCACCACCGCCACCCTCGTCTTTGAAGACCTCGAAGCCATCCATGACCCAACTGAATATCCTATCTCGCTCAACATCGAGACTAGCGATGCTGGTGAACTCGAAGCTTTCATTGACCTCGACTTCTGGACCGACTCCCTGTCCTCCGCCCAGGCATCCCACATTGCTTCCGCCTTCGTTCACGCTCTCTCAAACATCTACACTCACCCAGACACCCCCGTCTCCCAACTTGACCATGTCCCTTCCACCGCCAAGAGTGTCATATGGTCTTGGAATGCCATCCTTCCTGCTCCCACAGTAGAATGCCTCCACCACGTGGTCGAGAGGCAAGTCAACATCCGCGCTGGGGAACAGGCGATCTGCGCATGGGATGGAAGCTTTTCGTACCAGGAGATGAACTCCCTCGCGGATCGTCTCGCGTCTCACCTCTCCCAGCTGGGTGTCGGCCCTGAGGTCCTCGTCCCCGTGTGCTTTGACAAGTCAGCATGGACTGTCATCGCTATGCTGGCGGTGCTGAAGGCGGGTGGCGGGGTGGCCCCGCTGGATGCGTCGCATCCGGTGGGTGCTCTGGAGGGGAAGGTACGTGACTGTGAGGCAGGCATCGTCGTCGCCTCTGAAGCCCGGGCGGCGTTATTTGTGGGGATGGTGTCGACTGTTGTGTCAGTTGGAGACGTGTTGTTGTCACGTCTTGATGACGACACGGGGATAGAGTCCGGTGTTGCGCCGGAAAACCCCGCGTTCGTCATGTTCACCTCGGGTAGCACCGGGAGGCCCAAGGGCGTTGTGTTGTGTCATCAGGCGCTTGTGTCGAGCTGTCTGGCGCATGGCAAAGCTTTGGGTGTCAATCCGCAAACACGGTTCTTGCAGTTTGCGGCGCATACCTTTGACAACAGCATTGAGGAGATGTTCACAACTCTGATCCACGGGGGATGTGTTTGCGTCCCGTCAGAGGATGACCGGTTGGGCGATTTGCCTGGAGCAATCAACCGGTTGGGTGCAAACTTCATGGATTTGACGCCCACCGTGGCAGCACTCCTACATCCCAGCCAGGTTCCGAGCATCAAAGGAATGGCGGTTGGCGGTGAGGCTTTGACTCAGGCGGTGCTGGATGCCTGGGGAGGGGTCATTCCCGTTCACAACCAGTACGGACCCAGCGAATGTTCCATCAACGCCGCGCATCGACTGCACACCACTGCCGATGGTGATATCTCCAACATAGGAAATAGTGTCGGCAGCGTGTCATGGGTGGTCGATCCCCATAACCACGACCGGCTTTCTCCTATAGGCTGTGTCGGCGAGCTTCTCATTGAGGGGCCTATTCTGGGCCGTGGCTACCTCAACCGTCCGGATGTGACGGCCAAGTCATTCATCGAGATGCCTAAATGGGCGATCCAAGATCCCCAGCACGGAGAAAGGGGTTCCCGCAGAATGTACAAGACGGGCGATCTTGTGCGCTATAACTCAGATGGTTCTCTGATCTATCTCGGCCGCAAAGACATCCAAGTCAAACTTCACGGTCAACGGATCGAGCTCGGCGAAATTGAGCACCATGTCAAGTCATCTCTACCAACGGATTCACAATCTGCTGTGGAACTCGTGTCGCTAGAGGGTTTGCACAAAGCCTTAGCGACTTTCGTGGCGCTGTCACCGCTTGAAGGCTATGGAGACATTCACATCATGTCAACATCTCCGGAGTTCACCTCCGTCGCTCAGGCCGCTGTCGCGACATTATCTGCACACGTCGCAGCATACATGGTCCCCAGTCTCTTCTTCCCTGTGTCTAGAATGCCGCTCACTTCTTCTGGTAAGCTGGATCGCCGCGGACTGCGGACACTGGCCCAGAGCCTGTCCGGCGAGGCCATCAAGGAATACCGGCTCGGGGCCAGAATTGCAACAGGCCGCACCCCTAAGACAGCCGTGGAAAAAGAACTCCAGCAGTTGTGGTCGACCGTTCTCAAGGTCGACTGCGAGTCGATTAGTGCTGATGATAGCTTCTTCCGTCATGGAGGCGACTCCATCGGGGCTATGCGTCTGGCTGCGGCGGCGAGACAGTGTGGTCTGGTCCTTACTGTTGCGAACATCTTTCAATCGCCAAAGCTGTCTGACATGGCGATGACGGTCGAGGTTACTGAGGGGTGTTCTGTTGCGGAGGATGAGCCTGTGCCTGGCCCGACTGAACCATTCTCCCTCCTGAAAGAGCCGGCTTCGTTGGATTTGCAACAGCTCAAGCACCACGCTGCATCCATCTGCAATGTTGACGAAAAGAGTATCGAGGACATTTACCCTTGTACACCACTTCAAGAGGGCCTTGTTGCTGCTTCCCAGAGACAGCCAGGTGCTTATGTAGCTGTCAACTCGTACGAACTCCCGTCAGGCACTGATCTTGGTCGATTTAAGGCGGCCTGGGAGGATACGATCTCGTCAGAAGCCATTCTGCGTACACGAGTTGCATTCTTTGAGGGGATTGGCTTCCTCCAAGTTGTACTCCGGGAAGGCCCTGAGTGGATATCGATGCCCGACTTCACAACGGTGTCCGATTCACAAACTCGTCTCCCCCAGCACGACGGCGGTCCTCTATCGCGGTACATTCTCTCCGGAGAGAGCACATCCCGCCCTATCTTCACATGGGTTGCCCACCACGCCCTTTACGACGGCTGGAGTCTCCCCACCCTCCTCAGTCGTGTCTCTTCCCGCTACCGCAACTCTTCCACTCCACCTCCTCCCGTTCCCCACTACTCCCGCTTCGTCGAATATCTTTCCAATCTCTCCCCTTCCGATGCCTTCTGGGCCAGCCATCTCTCCACTGCCCACTCTTCACCTGCTCACTTCCCCTCCCTCCCCCAACCAAACTACCACCCCAAAACCACTTCCCAATCCCACCGCTCCTTTTCTTTTACGAGACCCAAACAATCCGATCTCACCACCGCTTCTTTCCTGAGAATTGCCTTCGCCCTGACCCTCTCTGCCCACGCCTCCTCAGATGACATCATCTTCTGCGAGGTCCTCTCGGGCCGAGACGTCCCTGTTCCACAAATCGAGTCTCTCGTCGGTCCGACTTTGTGCTCTATTCCTCGCAGGGTCCGGTTTGACCGGTCCCATTCCGTCAGGCGCGTGCTAGGGGAACTGCACAGCCAATTTGGCGAGGTTATTTCCCACCAGTTTGTGGGACTGCAGCGGATTAGGGCACTCAGTGGCGTCGGGGAGTTGGGGAGTTTGTTTGCGATTCAAGCGGGAGATGATGACACTGATGAGGAAGCGGAGGGGATGTGGGGACGACTCGTCGCGGGGGGTGGGAAGCAGAGTAGAGAGTTTTTCAACTACCCGCTTAATGTTACCTGCTCTCTTACCTCTGCCTCGAGGGGTGTAGCCGCGGGAGAAGAAGTAAAGGTCTCGGTGTGGTTTGATGAAGGGGTGGTGGCGGGTTGGTTGGTGGAGCGGATTCTCGGCCAGTTTGAAACTGTGTTGCAGCAGATTGGCAGTGCCCGAGCTCAAGAGCAACGAGTGGGGGATGTTGGGCTGTGCAGCATAGAGGACGAGATGGCGATAAGATACTGGAATGAATCGCCTGGACCGGTTGTCAACGGGCTGATTCACGACTTGATCAGCTCAAAAATGGCCAGTGGCGGGGCGGACTCTACGGCGGTGGTTGGATGGGATGTTACCCTCACCAACGGCGAGCTGGAAACTCTGTCGTCAAGGTTGTCACAGCATCTCATGGCGAAAGGTGTCAACCGGGGATCTTTTGTGCCTTTCTGTTTTGACAAGTCTACATTTGCTATTGTGGCTATGTTGGCCATCCTCAAGGCAGGGGCAGCATTTGTGCCGCTTGACCCGTCGCATCCAGCCTCAAGGCTGGCGGAGATTGTCGGCGACTGCAGTGCCGGCGTCATTATTTGTTCACCGAGGCATGAGGAGCGTTGCGGCGCCTTGGTGCCCACAGTGATCAAGGTCGACATGGGTCTTCTTAAGGGGCTTAAAGTGGAGACCACCCCTGGGTTGCCTGGTGAGTTCTTTTGTCTGTCGACACCCCTGACTTCGCTGACACCAGCACAGCCTGCACCCCCAGTGATCCGGCATATGTTATTTTCACGTCCGGCACAACAGGAAAGCCCAAGGGGACCATCAGTGAGTTTCCCTGAACTTGACGGCAACATCGCACCCTAACACGTGGTTACAGTTTCCCATTCGGCGTTCTGTTCCGGTGCAGCTGCCCACGGCCCCGCCATGCTAATGCAACCCCCCTTCCGCTTCCTCCAATTCGCCTCCTACACCTTTGACGCCTCTCTCGTTGAAATTCTCACCACCCTTCTCATGGGCGGCACCATCTGCGTGCCCCGCGAGGAAGACCGGACCAACGGCAACCTTCCCTCCTTTATGGAACGCACCCAAGTAACCATGACTCTACTCACCCCCTCTTTCGTCAAAACCCTCCACCCCTCCGACGTGCCCTCTCTCAAAACCTTGATCCTCGGCGGCGAAGCCATGTCCCGCTCTCACCTCGACACGTGGTCCGACCGGGTCACCCTCGTCAACGCCTACGGACCCAGCGAGTGCGCCGTCGTCGCTACTGCGAGGGCAAATATGCATTCTACCTGTGATCCAGCCAACCTCGGACGAGCTATTGGGCGTTGCTGGATCGTCGATCCGTACAATCATGACCGGCTTGCGCCAGTGGGTGCTGTCGGCGAGCTGCTCATTGAGGGGCCGAGTCTGTCGGTAGGGTATCTTAATAACGAGGCCAAGACACGGGAGGTGTTCATTGAGAATCCGAGCTGGATTTCTCAGCGCTCCTTTTGTTTTGCGGATCTTTCCGGCCCTCGTCGCATGTACAAGACGGGGGATCTTGTGCGCATCGCGGATGACGTGACAGGAGAGATGATCTACATGGGACGCAAGGACAGTTCCCAAGCCAAGGTCAATGGGCAACGCCTCGAGATGGACGAGATTGCCCATCACTTGGGGAGTGACGAGGCGGTGCGTCATGTTGTCGTGGTATTTCCCACAGCCGGGCCTTGTGCGAAGCGGCTTGTTGCGGTGCTGGTGTTGGCGAGGAGTTTTGACAGATCGGTTTCGGTTCCGGGGTCAGGGCTGAAGCTGGCTGTCTCATCGGGGCTGCCTGCCATGTTGGACGCGGTGCAAGAGAGACTGGGAGAAAAGGTGCCGGGCTACATGATCCCGTCGCATTGGGTTGTTTTGGCGGATATCCCACTGCTTCCCTCTGGAAAACTCAATCGACGTGTGGTGGTGGACTTTTTGGAGTCCATGCCCGATGAGACGCTGGAGGTGATCACTTCTCAGGTGTCGCACCAGGAGAATGGTTCTGAAAAGGCCTCTAGCATCACCGTCGACGAGAAGCTCCGCCTCATCTGGAGCGAGGTGTTGAACGTCCCTATATCCCGAGTGGGCAATAAAGTATCATTCCTCCACCTCGGCGGCGACAGCATCAATGCCATGCAGGTCATGGCACGGTGTCGAAGCCAAGGCATGCAGGTCGCTGTCCGAGACATTATCGACAGCAAGTCCGTCCACCACCTCGCCCTGAAGGTTGCTTCCCACACCGACCGCCCCGCCTCCGTTCCCGACGAAGACCACCACGAATTCGACCTCTCCCCCATCCAACAGCTCTTCTTCGACACCATGCAGGCAGTTCCATCCAACCACTTTAACCAAAGTGTCCTCCTCCGCCTCCACAAGGACATCACCCCCGACAAATTCGCCCGCGGCCTGCACGCACTCGTCGAAACTCACTCCATGCTCCGCGCTCGCTTTCGTCGCGGCGGTGCTGGAACCTGGCGACAGCGTATCACCGCCGACACAGCCTCCTCGTACCGCTACAAGACCTACACCGTGTCATCCAAAGACCGCATGGAAAAGCGCATCCAGGCTTCCCAGAAGTCACTGGACGTGACAAGGGGTCCGGTAATTGCGGCAGATGCTTTCACCGTCAAGGGTAGCGACGAGACATTTGTCTTCCTGGCCATCCACCACTTGGTCGTAGATGTTGTCTCGTGGGGCATTCTCCTGCAAGACCTCGAGGATTTCTTTGCTGTCGGGAAGCTACAGGCTCCGCCATCCATGTCGTTTCAAGCGTGGACGCGCACCCAATTGCAGCGCGCGCAGGATGAACAGAACGGTGTGAAGCTGCTCCCGCATCGCGAGGCATCCGAGATTGACCTTGACTACTGGGGGATGAGCGGAGTGGCGAATGTCCACGGCGATGTGATCACGACGGAGGCAGTGTTGGATGGGGACACGACAGCGCTGCTGTTGGATTCAGGGGTTCTGACCGCTTTGAAGGCAGAGGTTTTGGATGTGCTTTTGGCCACATTTTTGTTGTCAATCCGTCAGGCCTGGCCTGGACGGGGGACACCGACGGTTCATAATGAGGGACATGGGAGGGAGCCGTGGGATGAGAAGGTGGATCTGTCGAGGACTGTGGGGTGGTTTACTACCCTGTATCCGGTTCATTTGCCTTTGGAGTCTTGTGCAGGTGAGTATTCAAATGCTCTGATGAAAGGTTGCGCTGACAAATTCAGATGACAACATTCTCAACGCCATCCGGTGGGTTCGCGACTATCGGAGCCGTCTTCCCGGAAAAGGGCGCCCCTACTTTGCGTACCGTCTTCTTACTGCGCATGGGCGTGACGAATACGGCCAACCGGGCCCGGTTGAGGTCTCATTCAACTATCTCGGACAGATGCAGGGCCTGAGTCGCACCGACACTTTCCTCCAGTCGGTCGATGGCACTCATGCTAGCTTCGATGTTGACCCTGGTGTCCCCCGCTTTTCTCTGATCGAGGTTTCGGCGCGGGTGGCGGATGGCAGGATGGGAATCTCACTGGCCTACAACAAGCACATGGATCACCAGGAATCACTCCAGTCCTGGGTTGGCGAATACGCACAGCTTCTACAACAGGCGTCACAGGAGCTTCGAGGATCCGCCCGCGATACATACACCCTTGGGCAGTTCCCTCTGCTTCCTCTGACCTATTATGGCATCGACAGCCTTAGTCGTCGCTTGCAAGAAATGCAGGTCAACCACGACAATATTGAGGACGTGTATCCCTGCTCGCCCATGCAACGCGGTCTTCTTCTAAGTCAGTTGCGAGACGCGGAGAAATATGCTTATCGTGCTGTTTTCCAACTCGATTCCGCGCGCGGCGATTTAGACCTCGAGCGACTGTGCAATGCCTGGCAGGACGTGGTCAAGCGCCACGCCACGCTGAGGACAGTGTTTATCGACACGGTTGGCGATGAGGGACTCATGAACCAGCTGGTTTTGCGGAATTCCCCCGGGCGCATCCAGCTTCTGCAGTCGAAAACATACGATGGCGCACTGGAGACACTAAGCAAGCTTAGTCCCATCGATTACCGCGAGAAGAAGCCTCCGCACTGTCTCAGTATCTGCAAGTCCAATACGGGCCATGTTTTCTGCCAGCTCGAGATCAGCCACGCCATCAGCGACGGATCGTCCATGCCGATTTTGTTGGATGACCTCTCTCAAGCATACGGTGGCACCATCACTGAGCTCCCGCCCGCACTGTACCGAGACTATGCGGCCTATATGCAATCTCAACCCCGCAGCGAGAGCGTCCGCTACTGGAGACAATACCTCGCCGGTGCCGAGCCGTGCCTCTTCCCCTCCCTCACCGACGGCGAAACCGACATTGAACCTTCCCTCGCCACTCACATTATCCACATCTCTGATTTCGCCCGCGTCAACTCTTACTGCGCGGCGTCCGGTATCACCCTCTCCACCTTCTTCCAGCTCATCTGGGGTCTTGTCCTCCGCGCCTATACCGGTTCCGACCACATCCTCTTCGGCTATCTTGCCTCGGGCCGCGATGTTCCCATATCTGGGATCGACTCGGCCGTCGGAGCCTTTATCAACATGCTCGTCTGCCGCCTTGATTTGCCAAGAGAAGCCGAGCTCTGCGACCTCCTCGACACGATCAAGAATGACCTCGCCGGCGCCATGGCCCACCAGGCCTGTTCCCTCGCTGAGATGCAGCATGAACTGCAGCTGCAACTCCAGCCCGCCTCTCCAAGCATCCCCGCTGGGACAGGAGCCGGCAGCCTGTTCAACACGGCATTTACCTACCAACGGCGCTCCTCCCGTTCCAATACGAAATCTTCCTCAAGTAAAGGCGCGCTGCATTACCGTGTCATCACCGCTTCGGACCCCAGCGAATACGCCATCGCCGTCAACGTTGAAGCGTCTAATACAGCCGCTGAAATACACTTTGGTTACTGGCGGAATCTCGTGTCGGATGCGCAGATGGAGAATATCTCCACGGCGTTTGCGCAGGCGGTCAGGGACGTGGTGGGTGATGTGCGGGATGATCGAACAGTGGGCGAGGTGGATTTGCTGGGGGGTGTGGGTGTGGGGACGTTGGTGGGCTGGAATGGGCTTGACGAAGAGGCAGTGGAGAGGTGTGTGCATGATTTGGTGGGAGAGAAGGTCAGGGAGCACCCTGACAAGGTGGCCGTACATGGATGGGATGCTTCATTTACCTATCAAGAGTTAGAAGCGGTGGCGGAGGTATTGGCGAGGCACCTAGTTGCCGTGGGCGGGGTTGGGCCCGACATGTTGGTGCCTTTATGTTTTGAGAAGTCGGCTTGGGCGTCCGTCGCTCAGTTGGCGGTGCTCAAGTCTGGGGGGGCCTTTGTCAGTCTGGATCCGGACCACCCCGAGAGTCGACTCCGAGAACTAGTGGAGGACGTGGGTGCCAAGTTGGTCATTTCATCGCCCAGGCATAGCGCCATGATGGAAAAGATCGCGGACAAGGTGGTTATTGTCGATCAAAATTCCATCCGAACCATGGGAGATTCGTCATATCCTCCGCTGGAAACAAAGTCGTCTCCCGACAACGCAGCCTATGTCATCTTCACCTCTGGCACGACAGGGAAGCCAAAAGGAACGGTTATTGAACACGCTGCCATCTGCACCGGCAGTTTGGCTCACGCCAAGGCTATGTTCATGAATGCCGATTCGCGAGTCTTGCAGTTTGCGTCGTACACGTTTGATGCCAGCGTCATGGAGACTCTATCGTGTTGGTTGGTGGGCGGATGTGTCTGTGTCCCGTCAGACCAAGAGAAGATGAACGACTTGGCCAAGGTCATCAACGACATGGATGTGACCTGGACGCTGCTCACTCCCTCGGTCGCCAGCACGCTCAAGCCTGAGAGCGTACCCAGTCTCAAGACTCTTGTCACGGGAGGAGAGGCCATGTCTGCGGGCCACATTGCCAGATGGGGTACCCAGTGTGCGTTGGTCAACGCTTATGGCCCGACGGAATGCTCTGTCGTGGCCACAACTAGCACCAAGGTCGACAAGTCCCACCGTCTCTGCAACTCCGATTGCTCCAATATTGGCACCGCAGTTGGGGGACGCATCTGGGTGGTTGATGCTCAACATCCAGACTCGTTGGTCCCTATCGGCGCAGTTGGCGAGCTGGTTGTTGAGGGACGCCATGTTGCTCGAGGCTATCTTAACCGGCCCAAGCAAACAGCAAAGGTCTTCATCCACGCCCCCGCATGGACAAGGCACGAAGCGTTCCCACCCAGCATTTTTGCCAGAAGCCACAAAATGTACCGCACGGGCGATCTCGTCAGGTACAACTCGGACGGGTCGATTGCCTACATTTCACGCAAAGATACGCAGGTCAAGGTCAACGGTCGCCGAATCGAGTTGGGCGAAGTCGAGTTCCACTGTCGCGCCAGCCTGCCAGAGGACTTCCAGGTTGCCGTCGACGTTGTGGCACCCAATGGCGGTGCCAAGACTTTGGCCGTGTTCTTCGTCCCAGCCAAGACAGGGCAGGAGTTTTCGCTGTTACCAATGGACGACGGTCTCATTGAGACAGCGAGAGCTATCGAGGCCTACGTCGTTGACCACCTACCGGCGTACATGATCCCGCAAATGTTCATTCCCGTGTCGGCTATGCCCTGGACGACAGCAGGCAAGCTGGATCGTCGAATGCTCCGTCAAGCCGTTGAGGGTGCCACGCGAGATATGCATCTCTCATACAAACTCTCGGCGGCACCGGCTGCAAAATCGCAAGTACTTACCAGCGGGGCGGAAAAGGCACTCCGGGATCTTTGGGCTGCCATCCTGAACATTGCCCCAGAGACCGTCACCGCAAGTGACAACTTTTTCCGACTCGGCGGCGATTCACTCACAGCAATGAAACTTGTCGGCGCGGCCAGGGCGCAGAGGATGACGCTATCGGTACTCGACATGTTTGAGAACCCGACCCTGACCGAGATGGCCAAGTGTGTGACTCTGGAAGCCAGCGGGGCTGTCGAGGAAGCCAACCCAGACCTCTTCCAACTGGTTCGGGGAGTCAACGTTGAATCCCTCCAGCAAGAAGTGGCGAACCAGTGCCAGATTGCACCCGAGAATATCTGCGACATTTATCCCTGCAGTCCACTACAGGAGGCGCTCTTTGCACTGGCGAACAAGCAGGCTGGTGCCTATGTGGCCGTCAGCACCATGAAATTTCCCAGCAACATTGACCTAGATCGGTTCAAGGCGGCTTGGCAGATGGTGGCTGACCACACCGACACGCTCCGGACTCGTGTGCTGCACACGCCCGAATCTGGGTTCCTGCAGGTGGTTACAGCTCCCGAACCCATGTGCTGGCACGAAGACACGCTGGAGAGTGCGAAAGAAAAGTCGCGGATTCTTGGGTCCCAGAACGGCGGTGAGTTGTCAAGATACACCATCGTGAGGGATGAGGCTGGTCAGCCGTCTTGCTTTGTCTGGGGTATCCACCATGCTGTCTATGACGGATGGAGCCTGCCCAGACTTGTGCAGCGGGTGCAAGAGATTTATGACAACGGGTCGGAGGGCGAATTTCCGGCACACTCGTACGCCAGCTTCATCCGGTACCTTCAAGCCCGGAACCAATTCGAGTCGGAACAGTTCTGGAAGACCAGTCTCCAGGGAACCTCGGCCACACACTTCCCACAGCTCCCGACCAGCGCCAAGACTCCCCACTTCCAACACAAGACGTGCGAAGTGGACGTGGACCGGTCCACTCTGGTGGCAGATGTGACGATTCCAACCCTCATCAGGGCGGCATGGTCTATTCTCGTTGCAGCTTACACAGGGACAGACGACGTCATTTTTGGGGAGACCCTTTCTGGGCGCAACATTGATGTGGCCGGCATTGAGGATATTGCTGGGCCTACCTTCACTACGGTGCCCACGCGGATCCAAGTCCGGCGTGATATGGCCGTTGCCGATTTCCTCATCGCCATCCACAGAATGTCGAGCCGCGTTGCCCCTCACCAACACCTGGGGTTACAGCGCATCAAACAACTCAGCGATGACTGCGCGGGGGCCTGTGGTTTCCAGAATATTGTGACGATCCAAATGTCGCACTATGACAAGGAGGAGGATTGGCAATTTGAAGGGGGCGCCTCAACCGAGAGCTTTTTCACTCATCCCCTGGTCCTGGACTGTACCGTCGTTGACAACACCATCCACGCTACGATGCACCACAACGACCAGATCCTGTCGTCGTGGCAAGCCGAGCGTTTGTCGGACCAGCTCCAAGCCATCCTGACGCAGCTGGTTCGCTCCACCAAGAGCACCTTTGTCCGCGACATCCATGCCGTCAGTCCGTCGGATTACTCCCTCATCCGGTCCTGGAACTCGCACTTTGACGCAGCCAACAACACCATCCACACCACCATTCACTCTCTTTTCCTCCAACAAGCCAAGGCGGATCCTGAGCGTCTAGCCATCACCGGTTGGGATGGAGCCCTGACTTATTCCCAAGTTCTCGACTATGCGACCCGGCTCGCCTCCCATCTTTCCGCCCTTGGCGTCCGCCGTGGAACTCTTGTCCCTGTCTGCCTGACACGCGACATTTTTACTCCGGTCACCCTCCTCGCCGTTCTCATGTCGGGCGGCGCCTTCGTCCCTCTGGATGGGTCTCATCCGCTCTCCCGACAAATGGAGATGCTTTCTACCATCGGTGCCTCTATTCTTGTGTGCAGTCCCGAGCATACCTCCCGCTTCGAGTCAACCATTCCCACCTGCGTCGCCGTCTCCCGGGAAATTTACACGAACCTCCCAGCCACCCACCCTCCGCACGTCACAACTGAGCCAGGTGACCTCGCCTACATCCTCTTCACCTCGGGCAGCACCGGCACCCCCAAAGGCGTCGCCTGCACCCACCTGGGATTCTTGTCCTCTTCCTTGGGCTTCACCACCTCCACCAATATGACCTCCTCCTCCCGCGTTCTCCACTTTGCGTCGCTAGCCTTTGACGTTTCCCTAATGGAAGTGCTCTCCCCCCTTACCCTTGGCGGCGCCGTCTGCGTCCCCCGCGATACCGACAGGTTATTTGACATCCAGAACGCTACCTGGGCGTTTTTGACCCCGTCGGTGGCGAATATCTTGGATATCAACTGCGCAGGTTCACTCGAGACGCTGGTCTGTGGAGGGGAGGCGATGGTGAGCGATACAGTGGCGAAATGGGCGGAAAGAGTCAAATTGATGAACGGCTATGGGCCAACCGAGGCATGTGTGCTTGCCGTGATCAACGACAAAGTTGTCGGCGAGGAGGACCGGGCGGTCATTGGAAGGGCACATGGTGGTGGATGTGCGTGGGTGGTGACGGATAGTGAGAACGATAAAATGTGGCTAGCCCCAGTCGGAGCGGTAGGAGAGTTGGCGCTTAGTGGACCAATGTTGGCAGAGGGTTATTTTGGCGATGAAGAAAAGACACGGAAGGTGTTTGTGGAGAGGCCTGCGTGGGCGGACGTCGATGCCATGGGCGGCGATGGTCCGAGACGTATCTATCGGACGGGTGATCTGGTCAGGTATCGCCATGATGGAGCGATTGAGTTCCTCGGTCGACGCGATGGCCAAGTCAAAGTTAATGGGCAGCGCATTGAGCTCGGCGAGATTGAGAGTCGACTCTCAGCCGATGACAGGGTGCAGTTGGGCCTGATCACACAGCCCAAGACCGGACCGTGTGCGAAGCAGCTGGTGGCTGTTTTGTCTCTGACCATGGGCGCAGCCGGGTCCGTCTCTGCCGACGCTTCGGGGTGCAAGGTTGTCGATGGAGCCCCCGAGTGGATGGACAAGTGTCGGGCGGAAATCGCTGCCATCAGAAGCCACTTGGCCGACTCGATGCCGCATTACATGGTTCCTACCGTGTGGATTGCCCTGGAGCGCATGCCGGTTGTTGTGTCGGGCAAGCTGGACCGTGTAAAGGTGGCAAAGTGGGTTGCCGGGCTGAGCGATGAGGAGTACGAGACAATCTCGCAGCAGTTCTCGCCCGACGAGGCTGAAGAAATGGACATGACCGAGGGGGCGGCGACGTTGAGAGAGATTTGGGCGGAGGAGCTGCGGATTCCAGTGGAGAAAGTCAAGGTTAACCTGGGTTTCCTCAGCATTGGTAAGTCTTCAATGTTGTCGTGGTTTGGGCGTATGCTAACTCGTCGCAGGAGGAGACAGTATCCGAGCCATGGGCATTGTCTCACGCGCTCGTAGGGCCGGTTTGGGTATCTCTGTCCGAGATGTCCTCGCAGCCAAGTCGGTGGTGCATCTGGCACAACTCGCCAAGCCGCTGGAAGCCCCCATCTCCCAAACCATCGAGGCTGACAATGAGGACGCCTTTTCCCTCTCCCCCATCCAGAACATGTACTTCCACCTGGCGGACAGTTTTGTTGGTACTGCTCGCTTCAACCAGAGCTCTACCTTCAGCCTTCCGAGTGACATTGCTGTCGCCGACCTCAAGAAGTTTATCGACACGCTCGTTGTCCGACATGGAATGCTTCGGGCCAGATATGTCCCAGAAAATGGCCAGTGGGCGCAGCGCATCATCAAGGTAAGATGAACATGTTTTACCCTGGCTCCGCCTGCTAACGATTGACAGGATCCCGCATACGGCTTCTTCACGCACCGTGCAGAGTCGAAGATCGAGATTGCCAAGACCGTTGCTCACGCCCAGCAAAGCCTCTCGATTCAGGATGGTCCTGTTTTCAGGGTCGACGTGTTCGAGGGCGACAGAACCACCGTTTCCATGGTCGCCCACCACCTCGTTGTTGATATGGTGTCCTGGCGCATCATCTTGTCTGACTTGACGCGTCTCCTCGAAAAGGTCCCACTGGATGAGAAGCCCATGTCCTTCAAGGCTTGGTGTTCTCTCCAGTCAAAGTGGGCCAAATCACTTCAGATGAGGTCTCTTCCCTTCAGGGAGACACAGCCTGACTTGGCCTACTGGGGCATCGAACAACTCCCAGTCTACGGCAGAACCGACATCAAGACATTTGTTCTCGACGAGCCCACAACCAAACTAGCCCTCACAGACTGCCACCGCGCCTTCAACTCGGAGCCCCTCGATCTGTTCCTTGCAGCAATTGCCCATGCCTTCAACCAGACATTCAAGGACCGAGCTCCCCCCACTCTCTACAACGAAAGCCACGGTAGAGAAACTCCAGATGGGCTGTCTGTCGACTTGTCGCAGACGGTTGGCTGGTTTACCAGCATCTGCCCGTTGGTTGTTCCCGGAACTGATGACCCTCTCGACACTATTCGTCGAACCAAGGACGCCCGACGCAGTGTGCCTAATAACGGCTGGACATACTTTGCCAAGAAGTTCCTCTCCAACAACAAGCAGTCGCCATTGATGGAAATTCTCTTCAACTACCTCGGGGAAGGCGTACAGCAGGAGCAGACGGGAATCATTCAACCCGTTGAGCTCGATGATACTGTGTCTGACGTTGGCCCCGACACGAGACGCTTGGCGCTGTTTGAGGTTTCGGCTATCGTCACCAACAATCAACTCCAGTTCACTTTCATCTACGACAATACTCTCGGTCGGGTTGAAGAGGTCAGCAACTGGGTTGATACCTGCAAGCGTACATTGGAAGATATGATTCGGGGTCTTCATCGCCGACTACCTGAACCGACTCTTAGCGACTACCCACTCATGTCTATGACATACGAAGATCTCGGCAAGTTGGTCGACAACACGCTGTCCAATCTCGGTGTTAGAGTCTCGGACGTGGAGGACATCTATCCCTGCACACCTGTCCAGGAGGGCATGTTGATCAGCCAGTTCCGTGAACCCGAAGCCTACGTCTACCACGGCATCTATGACGTCCACAACAGTGGTTCGTCGACTCCACCCGACGCAAACAAACTTGCCCGTGCCTGGCAGAAGGTTGTAGAACGGCACGCTGCTCTGCGCACCATTTTCACTGAGATCATTTACCGAGACGGCATTTTCGGGCAGATCGTCCTGAAAAAGGGAGATTGTGCCATCACCATGATTCAGTGCAGCGACGATGAAGCTTTAGTCAAGATCGAGGAGACTAGCATGCAAGCAGTCAACACTCGTCTGCCTCATCATTTGACTATCTGCACTACAGACAGCGGGCGAATTATGATGAAGCTCGAAGCGAACCATGCTGCCATGGATGGTGGATCGCTGGGCATCATTATCGGAGAGCTGGCAGACGCCTACAATGGCACTCTTGAGGGTGGCGGACCTCTTTACAGCGACTACATTCGCTACATCCGCAACCTTCCGACCGACGAAGATACCAAGTACTGGATGCACTACCTTAACGGCATTCGGCCGTGCTACTTCCCCAGGCTTGCACCCGAGACAGAGACGCAACATGAACTTCGGGCATTGCAATTCCGGTTCCCGCGCTTCCCAGAGCTGCGTCGAGCTGCGGAAAAGGCCAACATCACCCTGGCCAACACGATGCATGCCGCGTGGGCTTTGGTGCTGCGCAAGTATACGGCATCCGACGACGTGTGCTTTGGCTATCTCGTGGCGGATCGTGATGCGCCTGTACCGAACATTCACAGGACAGTCGGCACCTTGATCAATATGCTGTGCTGCCGCGTTCAGACCAACACGAGCCAGTCTCTGGAGAGTCTTTTGCATGACACCCATGACCAGCATCTCCAGAGTATGCAGTATCAGCGATGCTCACTAGCGCTCGTACAGCATCATCTTGGACTCGCAGGCAAGCCGCTGTACAACACAACAATTTCGACTCAGAACACGCGTGGCGAGCCACCAAGTGAGGAAGAAGAAGGAGTGTCGTTTGAGTTGCAACAGGGCTATGATCCTAGCGAGGTAAGTCCCGTCTTTGTCGCCCGTTCTCGGGGCCTGTGCCTCCTGCTAACATGATTCAGTACGCCATCACGCTCAACATCGACACCGTCCCCGGTGATGAAGGGATCGTGTTCCGGTATTGGTCTGACCACATCACCGACGATCAGATCAAAGAAATCTCGGACCTGATGACAGAGATCCTTGAACGACTCATCACCCACGCAGATGAGCCCATTGATGGATGGGAAGCTGCAGAGAAGAACTCGCTCCCCAAACGCGCTGAAACGGACCTCACCCTGGTAGACAGAGTGAACTCGGGACAAGACAAGTTCGCACCCATGTCTTTGACTATTCCCGAAGATGGCTACGAATACGACAGCGCCAGGATTCTTGCCGATCTGTGGCGCAAACTGTTGAGCCTACCCTCGGACTTTCCCCTCACAGCTGAAGACAGCTTCTTTGATCTCGGCGGGGACAGCATCATTGCCATGAAGCTTGTCGGTGATGCCAGAGATCAAGGCCTTTCCCTCACGGTGGCCGATGTGTTCCAGCATCCCCGACTCGAGGACATGGTTGACAATGCAAGAATCTCGGAAACGCCCACCACGGACAAGTCGTCCCACAGCGGCAATGAGTCAACGCTTCAGGGAGCCATGACGCGATTCACGTCAAGCGAGAGCGTCTATGAGAGATTCTCTCTCCTCGCCGCTTCCAATGTCGACGCATACCTACAGACCAACATCGTGCCGCAGGTTGGTGTCTTCCGTGGGGGTATCGCCGATGTGCTACCTGCTACGGACTTCCAGTCCCTAGCCGTGACGGGTGCTCTTCTGCGATCTCGGTGGATGCTCAACTGTTTCTGTCTCGATGGCCAAGGCTCCTTGGATGTCGGTCGACTGCGGCGTGCCTGCTTCCGACTTGTGCAGTCCCTCGATATCCTTCGGACTGTTTTTGTGCCATCGGGTGGCCGCTTCCTCCAAGTCGTGCTCCGCGCGCTGAAGCCAGCCTTCCATGTCATTGACATTGACGACGCCGTTTCACTCCAAGACTACTCCTCCAACCTACTTCAATCGAAGCCACCACCCCAGCTCGGCGAGCCGCTCGTCGAGTTCACAGTGATCCGCCACAAATCCCAACGCCACCGCATCCTTATCCGTCTCTCGCACGCCCAGTACGACGGCGTCTGCTTCCCTCTCATCCTCCGTGCCCTTCACGCCGCTTATATGGGAGAAGCTATGCCGCCCACACCCACCTTTGCCAACTATCTACGCGCATCGGCAGGCTCTCTCGAAACCGCCCACTACACGCACTGGAAGCGTCTACTAGCCGGTTCCTCCATGACATCTATCACCCGGCGCGACCGACCCGACTACCATCTCTCTGCCTCAGGCGGCACCACCATCCTCCGTAAGACGGTAATCCTCCCGCCTGTGGAGTCCGGCCATATCACCACCGCAACCGTCGTGAAAGCCGCGTGGGCTTATGTCCTCGCCCAGACGGCGGCTTCAACTGATATTGTGTTTGGCCATACCATCTCCGGGCGCAACGGGGCGATTGCGGGGGTGGAGTCAATGATGGGGCCGTGTTTGAACCTGGTGCCAGTGAGGGTCAGGTTTGACATTGACTCTGATTCTGACTCCGACTCTGGCCATTCCGACAGCGGCAAGCAGCGCCAGGGCATGACAGCGCGCTCCCTCCTCCACCAAATCCAATCCCAACTCCTGTCCAACATGCCCCACGAAGTCCTGGGCTTCCGCGACATTATCCGCCACTGCACCTCCTGGCCGACCTGGACGTACTTTTCGTCAACCGTCCAACACCAAAACGTCGAAACCAAAATGGCCCTCCGCTTCGGCGGCGTCGACTACGCCGTCGGTTGTGAAGGCGCCGGGCTCGGCGATTTCTCTGACTTGTCGGTATTCTCTCAGGGGACCGGGGAAAGGGAACATGAATACGAGATGGTGCTGAGCTTCGCCGAAGCCGGCCCGGTTCCAAAAGAGTTTGCAGAGAGAGCGTTGGAGATGCTGTGTGAGGCGGCTGAGGGATTTGCAAGGGATCCGGATGCGACCCTCAAAAGCGGAGAGGAACTGGAAGGGATGGAAGCGATATTGCCATTTGGGGGCACTAAGAGGGAAGTTGCAGTGCCAGCAAGGGAGAGGGCATTAACTGCCGCGGAGAAGCAGGGGATTTTGGATAGAGTGAAGAAGGTGTGGTTGCAGGCTTTGGGCCCCAATTTGGAGATTCCGGAGGAGGGAATCACAGGAGAGACGAGCTTCTTTGCTCTGGGAGGAGATATGACTACCCTGGGACAGGTTGCATGGTTACTCAGCGAGGGGCAGACTGAGCATCCAGCGCTGGAAGATCTAGCGGATCATCCGACTTTGGAGGGTCATGTTGCCGTCATGGCAGCGTTGATGCCAGAGAGGATCGCCAATGTCGAGACGAAGAGTGATGTGATAAGCGCGGTCAAGACTGCCAAGGTCTCAACTTTGGTGAGGGCGGCAAAGATTGTCCGGGGTTGGGGGAGGAAGAGGGTTGAGGTTGTGGTCTAGTTTTTCCGGGAGTGTGGACGCACATGTTCTGTTATTTGTTTTCTTTTGTTTCCCGATTTTCGTAAGCGCCACTTTGCCGCCATCTCAGGTTTTTTTTTTGTAGCTTGAAATTTAGAATTTTTCCAAGGCCCTGGCGGCGTTCTCACATGAAAGGATTCCAGTCGTTGCTGATTGAGTGAGTGACTCGTAGGGTAGGCCGGCCCTGGTGCTGCATCCCCAGCCTAGTCACCATTGACACCGGGTATAGGATTCTACAGGGTTTTTTTTTTCCTTCCTCTTTCTCTATTTCAGATATAGCTCAAATTATCGAAATGGGTTAGGTGCCTAGGTACATAACACAGTTAAGCCTTCTTTGCCGTCACCACCACAAACGACCGCGCCTCCAAATGATCCTTCCAAAACTCCGGATCCGCCTTGATGATCTCGGTATCCTCATCTGGGACCACGGCAAAGTCGATCATGCCCAGGGATTTCGGAATCTCATTCGCCAGGGTATAGCTATCACGCATGGGGGTTAAGCCAAACGAAAACGGCGGATCCGTCAACAAAGTCGTGACACAATAAAACCCTCCCGGAATTTCCCTAGTGTCGGTGAATTTCGATCCATACTTGCTTGTGTCCGGGTTATATTCCGACTGAACCTCTGGTTCCGGAGCATGGACACGCACTCCGACAAAACGCCCGCCTGGTTTGAGACTGGTCACAATGTTCAGCCACATCCCCCGTAAATCATCGGGAGAGAGCGCATGGTCAAAAACCCAGTTCGCCATGGCGACATCGTAGCCTCCTCCAGGGATATCAGCAGTTCCCTGTTGTTCGGAAAGGGGTTGGCTAACATCGGCGAGATGCCAGCGAATTCGGCTTCTTTCTTCTTCGGGGGATGTATCACGGCCGATTTGGAGCATAGCCTCGGAAATATCCACGACATCAACACGTTGCGCGCCTGCCCTGACTGCTTGACGAGCATGCGTTCCAGACCCCCCGCCGAGGTCGAGAACGGTGAGACCAGTAAGATCGCCGAGTGCAGTGCGGATCAGCTCGGCTTCGAGACGCGCCATGGGGAGGTTGGCGTAGCCGGTGTATTCGGTGGCCATTTCATTGTATTGGTCTTTGTTTCCGGAGGCGACGGTCATTTTTCTTTTTCGATATTTAAGTACCTAGGTAACTCTAGTTGGGGTTTTGTGGAGATGAACTGGTCAAGGCTCTTTCGATGAGCGGAAACTAAAAAGTTTGAAAAGATGTTGGATTTGGTCATAACGTGTGTTTGTCAAGGTGCCCATTACCACCACCTATTTGTAGGAATTGGCTACAACAACTCACTGCCAACAACACCACTCCAACTCTTTCCGCGTCCAGTCTGTCACCACCGCGTCTGTCATCACCGTGCATGAAAGCTGAATAGACAAGGTCACACGACATGTTCAAAGACAGTAGATCGACACGGGATATTCCGTTTTGGTCAAGTCACACACTCACATAGCCTTTCAAATTATTGATATCACACGTCTAAAAAGTAAGGTAGGCAGTTAGATAGGGATTTATGTAACGGGCGGTAGCGCGCGGGATAAGAGTGGTGGGGAACAAGTATCCAATGACGGAGTTTACCAGACCCGACAGCCTTGAGGAGCTGTCATTCTGACCCCGGTCACTACCTGTGGGTTTCTCCCCACCCTTCCGAATAAGGGGTTTTTCCCAGAAGCCTATCTCCGGAGGGGAAATTGACAAGCGAGGGTGTATTGTTGTAATTTGTGGCGTATTGTTGAGGTGTGATATGATGTTTACTACCGAGTATACCGACGCTTCCGCGTTCCCAGAAGCCTTCCAAAACTGGTTCTTCCATGTGTATCAACCAGAATTATTTTTCTACCTCGGTACCTTTCAGCCGTTCTTCCTCACCCAAAAGAACACAGGTAAGGTAGAAGGACTACTGATAGCCATCCAACCCCCACAACCATTCTTCCAACTTCTCTGCGTCTCGCAAATCCCTCGGAGCCTCCCAGTAATCTCCCCAGAACCTATGCTTTTCAGCAAATTTATACAAGGATAATCCACCGGTTTCCACGCCAGGTCTTTCCACCTTGTCGAATCACAATGATCATTTCCCGCAAGCAATTTGATTTCATTTCTAGGTATGCTCTCTCTGTGAAAATTCGTTCGTGCGCGCGCTTTGTCGCCGAGACTCAACGTGGTGCGAAACCCCACTGTACTGCCTCGGTTAAAAGTGTAAACATGGGACGCTTAATGAGGATTCGTGCTCCCCGGGGAATATTACAGCGGGCAATGATGCTGAGACCTTTTCCCGGGATTTTTGAGACAGTGAACAAAATTCATGGCGGCAATTTGATCTGCGTTTGTTGACAACGGTGGTGTCTCAAACATATCGTCTAGCAATCTTGTTGGGTTCGGCGGCTGGTCTCGAGATGTGCCAGCGTTGACTTCATCCCAAGTATAGCACCCGGTTCTCTCCAGCGGCGAGTGGTGTGGCTCAACGTTCAAGTCATTCCAGTATTGCAATCTATCCTCAAAAATACTCGGCTGCTAGTTTATAAAGCTCATTGAGGATCAACTCGGCCTTTACATCTCCATTCTCGGTCATGCCAATGTCTGCGCTAAAACGGAGGAAATGGTAACAATCATTACATGCAGGCAAGCGTGGATACGGGGAATTTCCTAAGGGTACCACGTACCACTGCTGCTCGTCGTCATCTTTGACCACCTTAAAAAAGCCTGGCCGGCTATTGCCGAGTTCAATGACAGCATCTAAAAAGTCTTCGTATTCCAGCTGGTCTTCGTCGATAGCTTCAAAGGGGGGTTAAATGTCAAATCCAGCGTACTTTGCCACCTGGACGTGTTGCTATCTTATTTCACTATCCAGCAACAGCTATCTCAGACAGTAAAGGTTCAAATCTATCAATAGTGAAGGAAGAGGAGTTGATATAGACGGGCAGTGGAACTGAAGATGTATGTCTGTAGTAGGCATTCTCGCAAACTTCCAACGAGTCATGATGCTTTATGTATCATGCAACTTGCAAACCAAGGGGGTCCAACGGTTTGTAAATGAGGTGTGATTCACAACCACTGGCCGAGAACGGCATTGGTGATGAGTAACACACACTCTGCTATCGGTTCGCAGTGAATATCTAAGGGCTAAATATGTATGTACCATCTCACCTGCAATGTGAAAGTCCTAGTCTCTCAACCAGCTTCTAGTCCTCATCGTGTTTTCCCATTTGACATACGCAATATGTCACCGAATAAGCTGCACGATGAGCCCAGCACTTGCCACAGGCGAGACATATCGTAGCCTGGCTGGCGAAATGCAGTTTTGACTTCCAGATATGAGGTAATGAGAGGCAAAAAGAAAGTGTCTGGGTGACCCAGGAATCGAACCTGGGTCCTCTCGGTCGATGACTTGTTACCACAACGAGAAATACTGACCACTATACTAGTCGCCCCTGGTGCGATGGGTTCTGTGGCTCAAACTGGCTCTATGAAATCTAAGCCAGGTCGGCACTGTACCTGCTGGCGGTCTTGATCCATCATCTGTGGGCCCTGTCGGCCGGGACCCCAGTAGCTGGGAGCTTGGAGAGAAAGGAGATTGATGAGACTTGTTGATACAATACTTGTCTTTGAATGAGAAGCTCAACACAGCCCAAATTTTTACATGACATGAAGGCTTTCTGCATCAAAAATGGCACTGAGAACATGAATCGAACAAGCCAGTGTCCTATCTCGGTGACGTATCCACGTTATGCTTGCTTCCTCTCACTATTACGTCGCCGAGAAGGGAAGTCAGTCACGGCAAGATATTCACATCTATCAGCAGCAACAGTACAGTACTACACCGCGCGAGGTAAAACCTGGGGTGCGTTGCCATGCAAAGAGACATCCTAGTTTAATATTGATTGGCTGATTTTCGTTTTTTCTTGCTAAGCCTCCTGATTGGATGTTGCACCTCTCTTTTCCCGATCAAGTTAGTGATCCCACAAATCAACCCCTCATTTCCCCGAAAACGCATCACAGGTCCGAAAAGCGGGAATAACCGGGAGTTCCTCCGATCAATCGGAACGGAACCTGGGGGAAGTCTCAGATCTGATAACCACCGGCGGCGCCACCCCGAATCTCCCGAGACATTTGGCATTCCATCCCATTCCGTTCCTGGCCGTTGCAACTTTGCAACTTGCGATTTTGCATATTCCAGAATGGCACGGGAATCCCCCCCTTCCGTCACCACCCCGCTCCTGAATGACCTACTCGACACAGAGTCCTCCCCCTCCACCTCGGTCTTTTCTTCACCTACGGTCCCCCAAAAGAAAATACTTTCCTTCTGGGACGGCGTCGCCTTAACCCTCGGAATCCAAATCGGCTCGGGGATATTCATCTCTCCCGCTCTCGTCGCTCGCAACACCCCTTCTTCACTCTTTTCGTTGTTCATCTGGCTCATTGCGGGATTTCTCGCCTGGGCCTGCGCGGCCTGCTATATCGAATTGGGAACCCGTCTTCCGGTAAATGGCGGCCCGCAAGAATATCTAGCCTATTGCTTCGGGGACTTCTTTGGGTTCCTGGCTTCGTGGGGATGTATTTTTGGGGTGAAGCCTTGTTCGGGAGCGATTTTGGCACTTTTTATCGCCGATTATATCTGTGATGCTGCGGACCTACCAGGACAAAAAGGGTTGGTGGCGCTGGGTGTGGTAGGAGTGGTCACGGCCGTGAATTGTACGGGAAATCGCCTGAGTAATGTCTCGACCAAGATACTGTTGGTGTGCAAGACGTTGGGGGTGGGGTTTGTTATTGTTATGGGTTTTGCGGTTTTGTTGATCCCTGGGTTGTTGCCTCCAGAAAAGAATCATGGCGAACCTCCCCCGCCGCCTACTCCGACATCAAAAAGCTATACCGATGCCCTGGTCGCGGCGATGTGGGCGTACTCGGGGTGGGAAGTTCTCGGTTTTGTCGGCGGAGACTTGAAGAACCCGACGAGGAATTTTCCCCGGGTCATCAACACTTCCATGTTGATTGTTTTGTTGTTGACTCTTTTCGCCAACGTGGCCTACTTTTCTGCGCTTTCTTTTGATGACGTCGCACGGGCTACGACAGTTGGTTTGGTACTTACTCCTTCTCTCCTCCCCCTCTGCGATGGCAACTTACGAGGTCCAGACATTTAGCGAGCGATTTCTTGGACGGACTGGCAGTATTCTGTATGCTGTCGCAATATGTCTTTCTAGTCTCGGCACACTCAACGTCAAGACATTTACGGCTGGTCGCTTGACCCAAGCAGCTGCAGAACGTGGTTATCTTCCACTGATGATGAAGACAGTTGCCAGAGTGGATGATAAAGACGATACGGAAGACGCGGTGCTAGAAGATGATGACACGCCGTCTACCATTGGGTCCCTGGGTCGTCCAGTTAAGATTGGAGACGGCAGTATTCCAACGTAAGTACCTTGACACGATGCATCTTGGTCCAAACCCTCAGATCGCTAACTGTGTAGGACCGGCATCATCTTTAACTCGCTGGTAACTATTGCCTTTGTCCTGGCTGGCGACATTAGCTCCTTGATTTCATTCATGGGTAAGTGGCGAAGATCGCCCCAGAGTAGCGCTGTGCTGACGCAGCGCAGGCATCATCGAGTATTCAGTCGTCCTGTTCTCTCTAGTTGGCCTATTGTACCTCCGGCTCGGTCCCGGACAAGGACCCGAAGAACCGGTACCAACCCCAGACCGTCCCATCATCAAGGTTCCTTTTATCCTCATCCCGGTTGCGCTACTTACCGTTGCGTCGGTTGTCGTTGTCTCGACCGTCAACCATCCCCGCGCGGGACTTGGGTTCATTATTTGTACTATCGCAAGTGGCCTGTTGCATGCCTTTGTAATCCGACCTCGACCGAGCTAAATACCTACCTAGGCGATTGAGATGCGGAAGCTGCATTCGTCGGAAGTTGCAATGACCAATCGTTTTCCGAAAAAGGGCTTTGGCGTGCAGGCAATAGATACGACGGCTCGCTGCCCGGGGAAGTGAACAGTTTGCATGAAAGGTCTTGGATAACGGGGATTGGATTGGCTACGGCCCCCCCCCACGAAGTCGGGGTGTCATCCGGGTATAGGCTGGGGGACACGGATTTCGGGGGAGTTCCGCGGGGTTTTAGTGTGCTTTCCTTTCCCCCCCTTTCAGTAGGCAGTGGGCACTTTTCACCAACAAGTGAACAAAGCCATCCATGGTCCCTTATCACACCACCGCCTCGGACCAGCCGGGCGGCTGGTAAGCGCCAAGGGAGAAAGAGGGACCGAAAAGTGCAGCAAGTGCTGGCTGCGGTGAAACAACGGAGCCCCACCCCGCCCCCAGCCAGCCAGCCGCCAAGGACTTGTGCTTGTGCTGCCAGATATCTTTCTGCGCGAGCCGTGATTGATGGTTTGGGGGGAGCGGGATTTCTTTCTTTATCCGAAACTCGCTCGACCCATCGTACCGGTGTCCATCCATCGCATCACATTTTCAAACTTCGTGGAACCTCAAAACCACACACCACCCACGTACTACAGTTTGACGTGCAGCGCGCGCGCGCGCGTGTAAGAGTCATTTAATTATTATAATTATTATAATTATTATTATTATTAGCATGGCTGAACAAGCGGCGGCGGGACAATCGGCGACAAGCCCCAACGTCGTCGGGTCGCCCAAATCCGCTTCCAAATCGCCGAGCCATTCCCCGCATGCGGGACTCTCTCCAGTTCAAGTCCGAGACGACGACGATGATGGTGACTCGGCGCTTGGGGATGATAGGGACGATGCGTTAGTTTTTTTTCTCTCTCTCTCTCTCTCTCTCTTCATTCCTATCGCACCTACACAGTACATTTCCCGCTAAATTTTTTTCTTGGGGGTCACAGATTCAGCTCCACTGCCTCGGTCTCGTCAAGCATTTTCGAGTATCGCAACATCCACGGCCGAACGTACCACAGCGAGCGACATAATTCGGATTACTACGCGCCGAATGACGAGAGGCAAAATACCTCGGTGGATATCACGTATGCATAACCTACCTTACACACCCCGCAAAATTGACTCGGTTATCTTCGGCGATGATTCAACCAGGAGGGATTGACTGGACTGGATTGGATTGGATTAGACTAACGCATTTTGTGATGATGCTAGACACCACTACCTGACCTTGTTGCTTGAAGGGAAGCTATTCCTCGCCCCCGTCAAGGATCCGAAAAAAGTTCTCGACGTCGGAACCGGGACAGGAATCTGGGCCATGTAAGGCACCTTTCCCCCTCTCCTCCTCCAATACCTACCTACCTACCTACCTACCCAGGCAGGGTTAAAATGACTGGCTGACAAATATAGCGACTTTGGCGACGAATTCCCCGGCGCCCAAGTCATTGGCACTGACCTCTCGCCCATCCAACCCGACTGGGTTCCTCCAAACGTGAATTTCGAGATCGACGACGCGACGCACCCGTGGACGTGGACGGACAATGAATTCGACTTTATCCACATCCGCTACCTGTTTGGGGCGATTGCCGACTGGACTTCTCTGTACCGGGAGGCGTTTCGAACATTGCAGTCTGACGGATGGATTGAGAGTGTGGAAGTAGAAGTGGATTTTGTCAGTGATGATAATACCGTGGATCCGGATTCCGCGCTGGCGCTCTGGGGGCGCATGTGTAAGGAAACGGGGATAAAAATCGGGAGGCCGTTTACCGTCTTGACGGACGACGTGCAGAAGAAGGGGCTTGAAGAGGCGGGGTTTGTGGATATCCAGGCGGTGGACTACAAGGTATTTTGTCCTTTCACATCTCCAACTGGCATTTCCTGACACATATTTAGCTTCCGGTCGGTGGATGGCCAAAAGATTCCAAACTCTCCGAGACAGGACGGTTCGTCCAGTTGACATTGGAGAATGATCTTGAAGGTAAGTTTCCTTCCTCTTCCTCTACCCGTCCGCCGCTTACTCAGGAGTTTTCATATAGGGTACTCCACCTTCATGTGGAATAATGTCCTCGGCTGGCCCGCTGACGAATACCAAATCTTCCTCATGCGAACCCGCCAGGAACTCAAGAACAAAAAGATTCATTCCTACCTCAAGGTGCGCTACGTCTACGGACGCAAGCCTTAAGCATCTAAGAGACTGGTCTGTCTAGCGCAGATTGCATGTCAAGTTGGGGTCTTTGTGGGGTTCAAGTTCCATTCCGTGTGTTCCCCGGACGGATGGTCTGGCGAAAGTGCGGGCGGGCGGGGGCAGCGGTCCGTTTTTTTTTCTCTGTCAAGTCAGTTGGACGGTCGGACAGTTGGATAGTTGGATGTTAGCACGTGGTTAGTTTAGCGCTTTCTGCATAGCGGGTTTTTTTTTTTTTTTTTTTTGGGGGGGGGGGGGG
>Ga0247765_1000389_pt1 | contig 35057 bp, 39 predicted proteins | sample UWRJL106311C6_FD_179949 | JGI IMG/M metagenome (GOLD analysis project Ga0247765, IMG submission 179949) | Plant litter microbial communities from Arlington Agricultural Research Station in Wisconsin, United States - UWRJ-L106-311C-6 | ecosystem: Environmental > Terrestrial > Plant litter >...
TGTGTGGGGGTTTTTTTTTTTTTTTGGAGGCTGGCTGTCTCGGTGGCTTAGGGCTGCTCTTTGGTGGCACTGAGGCACCGGGGTATATAATCTGATATACTGCAGGTGGCCGATGATGATATCTGGTCTTTTCGGTAATGTCTTTGGGTTCAGAGGCTGGCTATGGCATGGGCACTTGGGTCTTGTGCTGTCTCGGATAGACAGGGATCCTTATTCAGAGTTTACCTATAGCCATAGCTACACAATAAAGACAAACATGACCAGAGCAGTGAGATCTAACCGACTTGATTGTTTTGACGTGACCCGGTAGTTGGACGCGCTAATAAAAGCCAATGACGTGTTCTCAGCGGGATGTTGCCTTCGGCAGAGCAGGAACCCACTTCCGGGGTCAAGCTTAGCGTGCACTTGGCTACTCACCCCACGGTCCAGGGTTCAGCATCTTTATTCTTGAACCCCACGTTTTGTCCCAGATTCAAGCATCATCAGCTTTCGACCGGGGATAATTATCAACCAAAATGGCCAGCTTTTTGCGGGGCAAGCAGTCGGGCATGCAGAATGATCTCTCTGCTGCCGTGGCACCGGGTCTCTTTGCGCCAGACGAGCAGGCGCGCTACGGTGTCAATTCGCAGATCAGGTACAGTCAACCGCCTTACCCACCTACCTAATCTTATCCGCACAGGCTTTCGCTCTTTCTCTAGCGGGGCAGTCTTGTCCCCCCAAGGCAGCCCCTACGACTGTCCTCAAAACTGCCAGATACTTACGCATATCCGCACAGCTGTCTCGCCTACGATCCCGTACAATCGCTGCTTGCCATTGGCACCAGCGAGTCGCAGTTTGGTCCGGGCAAGATTTACCTGTTTGGTCAGCTTCGCGTGCAGAAATGGTTCTCGCCGCCACGCCCCGCGTCAATCGTGCAGCTCAGTTTTGTCGCCAACCGCCTCATCAGCCGCGACAGCCGCCACGAGGTGGCCATCTGGGACCTCAACACGGGTGAGCAGCTTGCAAAGTACACGTACACCCAGGCCGTGTGCACCCTGACGGATCCCATGTTAGATTGGGTCTTCGTGGGGTTGCAGAACGGCGACATTTGCGCGTACGACCTCGACAGGGAGAGGCCCTCGCTGTTTCGCATTCCCAATTTCTGGAGGGAGAGGGATCTCAATGCCCGCGCCGTGACGCTGGTTGGGATGCAGCTGCATCCCAGGGATATAGGGAAGCTTCTTATTGCCTACAGTCATGGCGCTGTTATCTATTCGTTCAAGCAGAACATGCCCACTGCCTTCTTTGAGTATCAAGTCCCCGCCAGTGCGCCCGGTGGAAGTTCGGAGGGTATGGGAGCGGTTCGGAAACCGAGACTTACCCACGCTGTGTGGCATCCTACTGGGACTTTTGTCCTGACCGCACATGTCGATGGGAGTCTTGCATTCTGGGATCCCAAAGAGAACAGGCTGGTTGCGGCCAGAACTGTCTACGAGACCAAGGTCAACGAGCCGACATCGAAACCGGGCCCACCAAGGCCCATGTTTCCCTTTATCAAGGTCTCATGGTGCTGCAAAGACAACCCTGATGACACGGCGCTTCTGATCGCTGGCGGACACGCGCGCGATGACCCGGAAAACGGCTTGACCTTTCTCGAACTGGGACCGACGCCCGTCTACGCGACGTCGTCGTGGGATATTCTCACAAACCACTTTGAGGGGAAGCGACGACTTTCACTGCAGACTCCCCCGGGAGCCGAAGTACTTGATTTCTGCCCGATTCCTCGATCCTCGCCCCATTTTGCGGGGGCACAAGACCCCATCGCCATCATTGCCCGCTTATCGTCAGGAGAATTGATCACGCTCAGCTTTCCATCAGGATACCCTATTAGCCCTACAAACATGCTACATCCAAGTCTTTCATTCGTCCACCCCTTCGTGCAGAAGATTTCCGTTTCTACCCTCAACCGTGACCGATGGCTGGGCATGGTGGAGAAGCGAAACCAAGGGGAGCCTATTCTCCGAGGGGGCGCCGAGGCTTCGCGACGGAGAAGGTGGTATGACTGGCGGAATATTATTCAAGTGGCCCACGCCGACAGCACGGTACGTATATGGGATGTCGGTTATGACGACGAGATTGAGAACCCGTCGCAACTGCAAGTGGACGTGGCTAGAGCACTTAATCGCTATGAGAATGTGGACATCACGGCACTGGACATGGCTGAGCTCACCGGGGAGTTCGCCGCGGGAACGAGCGCCGGGGAGGTTGTGGTGTATCGCTGGGGCGGGAACAAGAACTTTGGGAGGGACGAGCTAGCAGCGGATACCTCGAACCCTGGGGGAATAACGGAAATCAGCTCGAGAACTGAGCCGTCTCTGAAGGAGGGCCTGCAGCCATTTATTCTTTACGAGATGGTGCAGGGTCCTATCACAGTGGTTTCGGTGTCTGACGTTGGCTTCGTCGCTGTTGGGTCTGAAGGAGGATTCTTCAGTATTGTTGACCTACGTGGGCCATCAGTCATCTACCACGCATCGGTGGCTGAGTTTGCTGGAAAGGAGAAAAAGGGGTTGCTCAAGAGTCACTCGAGCTCCTCAACTGGTGACTTTCCGGTGGTCATCGAGTTCGGCGTCCTGACGCTGGAAGGGGACAGTTATTCGAGTATAACCTGCTTTGTCGGGACCAGTAAGGGCAAGGTTGCTACCTTTAAGCTTCTTCCGACGGCGGGCGGCGGGTACTCTGTCAAACTTGCGGGAGTGACGAATCTCGGCGACAAGGTCGTTGCCATCTGTCCGATCAATGCCGATAATGGACACCCTGCGTCTGCGACGGGACCGGTGGTTGCGAGTCTAAGAGATGGACGGCAGGTCAATGGTGTTCTGGTTGCTGGTAAATACTATGAACGCTTGTCGGCAGGGACGTGTGCTAACATGAACAGTTACGCAAACTGAGATCCGCCTCTTCAAGCCCGCTACAGCCAAAGGTGCCTCCAAGTCCTTCGACGATCAGCTTTGCGACGCCGCCCGTGTCACCGAGATTCCCCAGTATGGCTTTGCCATCGTTGCTCTCTTCGGCGACCGTACCACTCGCGCCTACACTCTCCCAGGCCTCAAAGAGCTCGGCCGAAAAACCCTCCCCGCCCTCGACGCAAGCCGCACCATGGCTGCCTCTATTACCAAAACCGGTGATGTCTTTGGGTGGACGGGCCCTTCCGAAATTGCTATCCTTCCTGTCTGGGGCACTGGGAAACCCCTCGAGAACAGTCACGACACACTTGTCAACCCTGAGCTGGGCACACCGCCGCGCCCTACAATCAGCAACTTTCAGTGGATTTCTGGGACGCAATATGTCAGTCCCACGGATCTTGACCTGCTCATTGGCGGCCAGGATCGACCTCCTAGCAAGCGTATGGTTGCGGCGGCCGCGGCAGAGCAGAGACAGGCGAGACCCGGAGGGAACGCGAGGGCGGGAAGCAGTCAAGAAGGCTGGGGCGGTTATCTGTCGAGGCAGATAACCGAGCGGACTGAGAAGCTGAATATCATGGGGGATAGTGTGAATAACTTACAACAGTCGAGTAGCGGGTGGGCAGACGATGTGGGTAAATATGTCAAGAAACAGCAGAGATCGTTGCTGCTGGGGGGTCTGAAGGGTGGGTTGAAGAGGGGGTTTATGTAAGCCTGAACTACCACCCCAGTGAAACTTGCGTTTCGGTTTATTTCATGCAGAGTTTGCCTCATTTTCTAGATGTAAGGTGAAATTAGACATAAGAAATGAGGTCTTATGTTGGCTTTGAGAATATCTTTGTATCATTGTGCACACCTCCTTTCTCGTCTAGATCGGGGGAAACTTAGGTAGAGTAAGTCAGCGCAGGTCCAAATAAACCAGGAAAAAGGAAAAAACCACGAGCCTAACCCAAGCTAAGCCCAAGTGCCAACCAACCCAACAAAGATCCCCATCCATCCTCCATTCTCCCAATCCCTACGTTTCCATAAAATGTAAGCTCTACAGGATGGGATGAATGGCACTAGAAACAGCTACCAAAAAGAACAAGAGAACAAGAGCGACCCGAAAGGACTCCATACAGAGTATCTGCAGAGTATCTGCTACGGGATTCATACATACATACAAAGATAAATATATATATATATATGGTGTATGAAGTATAAGCTAATGTAATGTAAAATAAGATATGAAAAACAACCTTAAATATTCAAAGAGTATAAGCAAAATAAATAAGGGTATGTTATGTGACATTGCGCAGCGATATTTTAAAATCTCAGATGACATTGATCATCATTACGAAAACAAATAAATATCAGAAATGGCCTGCCTAACTGACTGACGCTATGAATAGAACTAGGACCAGAGAGGACATGAGCGTGATAAGATAGACTGACAGACAGACAAGACCTGACAAGAAGGACGTGTGACATGACAGACGTGGCGAGATGCGACGCAGAGGAAAGAACAGGACATGCCATTACAAAACCAATGCAGCCGGCCAAGAGAGAGGCAACAAGTTCCCATAAAACCCGCCGTTTTGAGAACCTGAACCTGGGGGGAAACCAAGACAAGTGAGAAATTCAACACACAAGACGCACAAGCACAAAACCCACACGTCATGACATTCACATCTTTTAATACACTATGAAAACATGAGGCAATGCGGGCGTTACCCACCCAGAATTCATCTCATCCAGGCTGTGCCTCCGCAAGCAAACCCAACCCAACCCAAGTCTCGTGAGCAAAGCCAGCAGCAACCAAGTGCGCAGGCGCAGACCAAATAAATAAGTAACCAGGTAAAGGTACGGATAAGATAGTAAAAATATGATACTTGGGGAGTACAGGCAAGAGATATGTACCAAGTCAGTCGGAAGGAACGATGAAATCGTGGGAATCGAAAAGTGACAGAGAGAAAAGAACGACGAGAGAGAAAAGAGGTACGTAGTCGCAAGCCACCCGCTGCCGCCGACTCGCTCCTTGTGTCTATGTGTTTTGTGCTTGCCTGCCCGCCTGTATTTCCCCTCCTTGCGTGACCCCGACCACTCCTACCCCGAGAACGCCGTATGATTTGCAGAAATCCAAGTTGGGCTCGTTTGTCGGCTCAATCACTCGATCATTCCCTCCACTCCAGTCCGTTACTCAGTCCTCGTGGTAGGACCTGAGACATGACGGGGGGACGACGCATTTTCGTTGGAATGCATTCCTCCCTTACCCCCACCCCTGCTTGTCCAACCTGCAGGAACCCGACATCGCCGTGAACCCGATCCCGGAGCCGAGAGTCGCCTCAAACGTGCATATTATAGTTGTAGGTGCTGTCTGTCCCTGTATGACGGTCGGTTTCACCGTCTGACTTGTTCGTCCTTGTTCGGAGACCTTGCCAGATCCCGCTAGTATGCAAGACATGACCACATCTTCATTAAGAGAACCTTCCCTTCCCACCTCTCTTATCTCTGTTCCAAGCTTTTCGGGCTCATCATGCCCACATTGTCGTCCTTATCCGTTACGCTCGCATTAGTTTGGCTCTGCATGCTCCCCACCCTCTCCATCGGCGGCGCGAGAATCAAGCTGCTCGGACCAGCCCCGTTAATCGCGGCAGCTCCTCCGCCTTTGAGTTTCTTGGATGGTGTGCTACCCTTTTCTGGGGAACCATTGACACCCTTGTCGGTGATCTGAGCCAAACCAGACTCGAGCTTCTTTTTCTTCTTGGCTAGGGCGATTTGCTCCTTTGGTGGTCGCTTCTGTGGCGAGACAATCTTGCCAGTTGGCCCAAGCCTGGGACGAGGTCGGCGCTGCTTGACAGGCAAGTCTTCATCCTCTACCAGAGGCTGGTCGTTATTAGCGTGAAGCTTGGCGAGGAAGAAGTTCTTGACGAGGCCGACTTGGTCCTGGATATTTTCCTTGGTGACGGGTTCGGGAACCGGCAGCGCTTCAAACAAGTCCGAAGTCGTCGTCCCGACTGTCTGTGTCTGCATCTGGTACTGATTGCGAACTCTGGATTGGAGGAGGTGGAGCGGCACCGACAGCATCTCCAGGCCCATCTCTTTGTCAAGACCGAGAGCCTTGAAGCCGAAAAAGTCCTCTCCGAGTTCCTCAGCAAAGTCACCTCCAACAAACTGCTCGCTGCCGTCGTTGAAGGCACCCGAGCCGTCGGCTCCACCATCGGTGAGCGCAGGTCGGAGCAGATCAGCCAAATGAGCCTTCATCCGTTCGTGGATCACACCCAATTTTGACCCAAGTCGTTCTACTTCATCCCTCGCGTAACTCTCGAGAGACTCAACATCATGACCGTTCTCGCTAAGCGTATGCAGGAGCACCTCTTCGGGTGTGAAGCGGGGCATGAATTTTGCCCCTCGCTGGGCCCAAACCCCCGTTGCAGGCTTCTTCTCGGCTTCGCGATAGATATTGAAGGAACGAACCAGCTTCTGGAAGTAGTCGCCCGCGAGATCCGTTATCGTGTCCAGAGCAGACGGCTGCAGTTCTTCGAAGCCCGCATGATAAAATATCTTGGCCACTGAGCGTTGCAAGGCGGATCTGCAAACCTCGGGCGCAACGACTGGCCCTTCTCCCGAAATGAAGTGAGGCTCGACGTCTGCCTCGATGAATGGCTCGGGGTTGTATTTGGGAAACTGATTAGTGTACACCTGTGACATTGTTAGTAACTTTGCCACGAGGAGCGCGTCAACTCCTACCTGGGTCTGGATCTGCATCTGCTTGATGACGCTGATCTTGGAGCAAAGCTTGCGTGTTTCTTGCATCTGACGTAGATTGGCATCAAATTTACTCGAAAGCTTGCTCGAGGGTGAGACAAAGTGGCCTGGGGGGACAAGCCGCAACATGTCTTCGTGTTGGTTGATGACATGACCTTCACCGTCTTCAATCCACCGAAGTTTGGGAGTAATATCCGGGATTACCGCCAATGGCTCGTAGTAATCTGGAACGGTACGTTCCACGTCATCTTCCATCCCTTCGGCGAGGGTCTCGGCACCCTCCTTATGGGCAGCCGATGGTTCACCGGCACTAAGAGCTTCCGCTGCCCTTTGGGCCCTGAGAAAGCGGCGCATTCCAGCCTTGGTCCTCAGTAGAGCCGGCTCGTCAATGTTGAGTTTGTTTCCCGCAAAAAGTTGGTAGCGCTCCTTTGCGATAAGGGCGCGATCTTTCTTGGTGACCTGCTTCCAGATTTTGTACTCCTCATCCTCGTGAGCCTGTTCTGCTGCTTCACCCAGTGCCTGACCCAAATCCATGCCATTCAGTGATGGCCCGTCAATATCCATAGCGTCAACATTGCTGACACCAGAATGGCCATTCATACCGCTGGGAGTGATGGAGCCAACAGGGGGGGTCGCGAAGCCATTACTGCCATCGATCTCGGAGCCTTCCCGATGGGATTTCGCTAACAACCCGTTGAATTGTAATAGCGGCTTCTGCTCCACGTTCGGGGTGCCCTCCTTTTGTTCTGGTGGGGCCTTTCGTGATTTATTGCCGCCTTTGGTAGCAGTCCGACCGCGTGATAGTAATATTGGCTCGTCGTCACTGTCGTCGCCGCCATCGTCATCGCCGCCGTTTTGTTTCCTTCTTTCCTCTGCCTCTACCTCGGCGCGCGCCCGAATGACGAGATCCGGGATCAACGGGATGAGCTTCTCCGCCTCTTTCCTCATGCCGTTTGCCATGCGACGGAGCGGATGGCTCATTTCCTGGTTGTATTTGAGACAATTGTCCCAGATGAGGTTCAGGTCTGTGACAAATTCGGCCTTGGACTTATATGTCAGACTCTTGAGCTTCTTGGTCATAGTTCCCAAGTCCATGGGCTGTTTAATGACTGCAAAAAGAGTTAGCGGACGGTTGTGGTGGCAGCAGTCCCGGCCAATCGAGTGAGCTCACAGTTATAATAGTCGGGCGCATCCCTCTTGTTCACCCTGTTTAAGAACGGCGTTGAGTACTCGGTGTGCGCCTTCAGTTCACTAAGAACTTTTTCTAGCGCCTCATAAAGTTCTTCCTGCCCGACGTTGTCTTCACTCGCCCACTTGCTCCGGTTTTTGCGGACTTCGTTCATCAGGGAGCGGAGCTCAGCATCGGATGCGCGAACCTGGTCGCGCTTCATATCTATCCTCGCAATGAGGTGCTTGAGGGTGAGACTCGACGCGCCGAGGTTGGCGTTACTGAGCGAGCCGTGATTCTGACCCGGTCCCTGGTTCGCATGATTTCCCGTCTTGTCCATTTCCGCTTGTAGCTGCTTTTCTGACTCTTCCAGCTGTTGTTGCTCAAGCATGGCGGTCCTGTCATGTTCCAGTGTATAAAAGATTGTGTGGAAGCTACGCTTGACCGACTCCTCGGTCGCGTTCCGCGCTTCCTCAAGCTCCTTGCGCGCATCCTCTGAGGACTTTGCTTGGGCCCTGGCCGCACCATCCTCCCTCGGTTTGTCCGGATGCTTGCCGGGGGAGGAGACCGACTGCACAGGTGAGCTCCCAGATTTCGAAGGGGAGAGGAGCGTCTTGGCGGCGGCGGCATTTGCATGTTTTGTTCGGAAAGGATCAGAGGGCTGTGTGTCTTCATCGTCGTCGCCATCTTCATCGTCATCGTCGCCGTAGTCGTCCTCGTCGATGACGCGCTTGGCTCGTTTTCGGGGGGGTTCTTGGATAGGCGCGTGGTCGGTCGTGGGGGGCAGCAGGGGCGTCGGTGGGGTGGGAGGGCGTTTGAGAGCCTGAATGGCTTGGAGGTTATAGGAGCCATCATCGGCAAACAGTAGAGCAATCCTCCCCTCGCTCCGACGGTAGAGTTCGTGGAAGTGAGCGCGGCGGGCATCCTCGTCGAGATCTGATGCCTCAGGCACCAATGTCATAGGAGGGTCGATTGGGGTCTGAGTTCGCGGCGGGCCATCGTCAACGACGTGATGCATCCTGATCCCATTGATGTGGGCGACGGGGGGTGGAGGCCAGGCATGCTGGCCGTTGATGATGGACATTTTCGGGCCCGACTGGTGAATGACGACGTCGTCGGCCCGTCGCCATACGCAGAAAATGCGCTCGTGTCTTGCCGGCACCAGGGCGCTTCAGGGCGTCAAGGTCACATGGGTAGAAAGAGCGCCGTCGGGGGAGATGGCAAATCGATTTTGAGCCCGTTACCGATTGTTGTGAGCGCGTCGCGATGGATACGGTGATGGCAGATTTGGGGGGATGGTGGACGTGAAGTCAAGTTTGGAGCGAGCTTGTGCCGCCGCAAATGGCAAGGGGCGATTTTGCTGTCGGTTTGAGTCGCCCAGGTACCTCCGGCCTGAAATGATAGACTGGTCGCCTTTGCTGCCCGAGGGTCGCCCAAGTTAGAAAGTTGCGCGGTGTGTTTTAATAGGTGAAAAGAAGAGTCAGGCTCAATTTCACAGCTTTCACTGTCTAATCGCATCACCAGCCACGAACTCTGCAAGCCGGTTCTATGTAGCGGCGTGGACTGATGGCGGTACGAGTCACGTGATTTCCAGTGAGCCGGCTTTGGAGGTTGCGAGAAAACGGCAGGCTACGGAGTACGCAATTCGGGAAGAATTTTTCAATCCGCCTGGGGTCGCGATGCGCGATTGCAATTTAATCGACCTGTGGCTTCGTGGGCTTGGGCTCATTGGTTTGGTGGTTTGGCGTGTCGCGTCCTATGAGCTTTGGACGCTGCAGAGGTTAACGCTAGTAACTGATGCCCCCACATTCCCCGTGGGCGGTGAAATAAAGCCACTAGCCCCACTCTTCTCGCCGTGAAACCTGGGCTCGTCACCCGCCTTTGAATCCTGGGGGAGCAAGGGTCTGTCAACCTGAACCTGAGTTCCAAAAGTCGTACCCGCCTACCTCACCATCAAGCCACGACTCGCATCCCCCAGCAAGGGAGCAAGAGCTGACAGCCAAAAACCACTACATCGGTTGCTGCCATGACGAAACGGCTTCTGGCACAGCTTTGACGGACCAGCCCGCACCAGAAGCTCCCTCCCTCGGAGTCTCAAACAGGCCAAGAGCTTCGATTCGATCAGACAATGAGGATACGCCTTCCCTTCGCCGGTAGGTACAGAGTTAGGTTTTACTTCTGTCCTTGAACCGACCAACTGAATCGGTCGTCGACTCCGAGCTAACTCGTCGTCACCACCGTGATCACCGTTTACGCCCATGACGTAGTGCTAGACTGACATTTATTCGTCCTAGGCGTCTTCGCCCTCCTCCTCCTGCTCGCCGGATACGCCGGGCTCTCCTCGCTACAAGTCGACGTCCTCATTAATGATAAAGCGCTCCACTTTGTAACGTTCTTCATCCTCACCGTTGTCTTCTATTGGATTGTCGACACGAACCGCCGACGTACCCTCAACCTGACCCTCATTGTGTGCACCCTCGGACTCGGCGTCGGTTCCGAGTTCCTCCAGGGCTTGCTGCCCAACGGCCGCGAATTTGACCTGTTCGACCTGGTCGCCAACATCGTCGGGTCCTTAGCTGGCTTGGGCCTGTGCTCGTGGTACCACAAACGTATGTTGGAGCGCAAGCGGCAGCGGAAGAACTACACTGCAGTTCCCGGCGAGGAGGGTATTGATGAGGATTTGGAGCTTGGTGAAGGTGTTGGGTCCGGCATTATTGGCGACGACCAAGAGGAGGGGCTGGTGAGTGGGACAGCACCCGCTCCAGTAGCGACAACGGCCGCGGTGAGCACAGAACGGCCAATCACGCTAGAAGAGGAGGTGGATAACTGGGATGAGAACGCAGAAGATCCCTGGGATGACGACGACTTGGGTGATATAGGTGTCGCAGGCAACGGGGATTCCGCCAAGAAACGCTCAGACTGACAGGGAGGAAAATGAAAGGGTTTGGATTTAGCTCAGCTTAAAACAGCTCGCGGTTGTTGTACTCTTCGGCGTTCTCACGCCTTTTGTATTTCTCCTATAGTATCCTTTTTTTTCGCCTCTAGACAATGGCTGGGGTCGGACGGGATGGGTTTGGTTGGGTTTGTTTCCTCATACTAAGACTGCCTGCCTCACTGTGTATCAGTATGTAAGGCGAGGAAAAGGGAGCAAAAGGACAGGGATCGGATATGAACGGGAATATGATACGGGATATAAAGGCTTTGCTTTGGTCATCCAAGTCAGGTGTTGCCATACTGCGGGATGATAACTCGGTCAGTTGCTACAACCATTCCAAAACCGGTGTGTACGGCTACATCTGTAAAGTATATAGATCTTGAACAATCGCACCACTCTGCCAAAAAACTAAGATATTTTCTTTCTTTCTGTGATATACTATACAAACTTGATTACTCTTTCCCTGTCTCTAAAATCCAAACCCCTCCTCATGCCACCACACCGTCCTCCCCCTATCCACCCAAACGCCCACATGCTCCCGTAACTCTCTCGACATCCCATGCGGTCCACACACCAACACGGCAACCCGCTCTTCCAGGCCATGCCTAAATACCTCATCTACAATCTTCTTCAAATCTGGCCGTCTCCGGTTCGCCCCCGCTGTGAAGCGCCCACGTCTCCTGTCCCGGTAAAGAGCTGTCAGCTTGACATCTCCACCGCCATGGGCGGCGGCCGATGACGGCGAGAACGAGTCCGCCGCGTTTCCCGTGAAGAAGAGGTTCACGCGGTCGTCGAACAGGCCTGATCCATCACCGCTATCGGTGATTGCCCAGGTGGCGTCGCTGGCGGCGCGGACAGACCAGATGACCTCGACAGGGGCGTTGGGGTTTTCGCCTACAATAGAGCGGTATAGCGGAAGGATGAAAGTGGCGCCTACGCCGCCCGCGACAAGGAGGATGCGGCCAAAGTCGCTGCTGGAGAGATGAGGGAAGCGGGTGGCAACTCCGTAGGGGCCCTCAACGGATAAAGGAACGTGAACTGCCTGGGGGGAACCGGAAGAGGAGCCAAAGGACCTGGTGCCCCGGGCGAGATCAGCCAAGGCTTTGGTCATTGAGCCTTCGCGGCGACGGGCAACTAGGGTGATAGTGTTATGATCTGGGTCAGCGGTTGCGACGGTGAATGGGTTGAAAAGAAACTCAAAAAGAAACCGAGGCATAGAGCCCGAGTCCAGCGTCTTCCGTGCTGCAGCCGGGACGCTGAGGTAAACGTGAGATCCGGGATGCAGACGAAAGCGGTTAATCTTGGTGAAAGGAACGGCGGCGGTGATTTTGACGAGACTGGTTCCGGGAATGGGCTCAAGTGTTGCCTCACTCGTGACCGTGTCCAGCTTGCGAGAAATCAGGTCGGCGACGAAAACGGCGATGGCCTCGACCAGAAATATCCTCCCGGACGGAGCATGCTGAGAGAGCGTAAGGGGCGTCACGAAGGCGACGATAAGATGGACCAGAAAGAAAACTCGGTATGAGACTTGCCGGAAGGGGCGCAGTGCTGTGGTATAGAGCAGGTTCAGGAGGATGAAGGATACCAAGCCTGATGCAACCAAGGGAGTCTGGAGTCGTCGGCTGAGTGTCCCAGCTCGATAAAGAAAGTTAAGATACAAGATGACGTGGAGAGTTACCAAGACGGCCAAAATGCGCCCCAGAACTCGGTGATAGCGGTTGATGTACTCGTGAGATGAGCCAAGGGCGAAGGCGAAGAGGTTCAGCGACTTGAGTGACAGTAGATACTGAATTGGGTATTGCGAGACAGCGATGAGGCCAAGTCTCTTGGTGAAGTGAAGATAATCTGCCGGGTTAGTGGCCATTGTCAAACCTGGTTTGAGGAGGTCTTACCCTCGCCAGTTTCCAGCACGCAGAGTACCAACATCCAAGTGAGGTAAGAGATACCGAGAACCCATTCTGTTCAGTAGTCAGTGATCTCCCTTTTTCGACAAGAACGTGGAACCTACGGTCCCGGCGCCCCAAGATGGGGCTAGAATCAACCAGATTTCCTTCAAGCCACCATTGCAATTGGCGTACCCATGAAGACCACCCGCCAGCAGCACTCAGACGTCGTGATTTCAGTGATGGGGAGTTGGGAACCGCCGAGTAGGGCTTGTTGTGTGACTTCAAGGCCCACTTTGCTGCTCTGTAGATGAGAGCGATGGCAACGGGTGCCAGGGCTGAAAACTGGGCGTAGAGTGCATATCGATCCAAGGCCTCTCGTCTTTGCTGTTTCTCGGTCGAGGTCAGGTCGATGAAGCGATACGGCCAGCCCATGATGGCGGTCTAGAAAGGGGGCGGGTTTTCGGATTTGATGATAACTCGGGTTGCTTGGTAGGTTGGAGACGACTGGCCACAGGAATTGGCCAATGGCAGCTTTCGCTGCTGTTGCAACGGCGATGCACCGTCTTCCGCACTCTCCCTTTTTTTTGTTTGGGGGGGGAGGGGGGAGAAATGAAACGCTCAATGGAGCCGTGGATCTGAGACGGAAGGGCTGGGTACTGCGAGCCTTTTCAGTCGTGTCGCGGCGGGACGCGGCGTCGACTTGGGGAAATCGCCGGTGCCCGGGTCCAAAGTCGGGAAACGCCTGTGTTAATGCCACAGTAGAAATGAATAGACAATTTTAACGCCTAGCCTTGACTCCCCAATTCTCGTTCTGGCAAAAGCTGGCAAGTTTGGCGTGGGCGGCGTTGATTGGCCCTCGGTGATTGAACCGATCGTTCCTGGTTTCCACTCTCTTGGCTGTTGTCTAGTGTTCATTTGTTACGCTAACAACAGGTAACTAGGGCAGAACCACTGCAAGTCTGCATGCGCGTGGCATGTGGCGGGCGACTGTGACCTCACGTCCGGCGTCACGCCCTTAAAATGATCGGGGTCGACGTAACAAATATCGTTCTCTTCATAATACAAATACTTGTTAGAGAGAATCCCGAGCAAAGCGTAAGCCGTCAGCGGCTTTCCATTTCTCACCAACTAAACTAAAAAAGCGAAGGCAGAACCCGAACAGCTCAATAATGTCTTTTATCCAGGGCATTTTCACCGAAAAGGCGCCCAAGCCTCTCCCGCAATTCTCCCAAGCTGTCAAGTACAATGGCATGGTGTACTGTTCAGGCAACATTGGTCTGGACCCCTTGACCTGGAAGGTTGTTGATGGCACTGTTCGGGACCGCACTGTGCGAACCGCTCCACTCCAGGCTGTGGTAAGCCACTAACAAATTGACAGCGTCAAGCGTTGAAGAACTTGTCGACTATCCTCGAGGAAGCGGGAAGCAGTCTTCGAAACGTTGTCAAGATGAATGTCTTCTTGACTAGCATGAATGATTTTGCTGCCATGAATGAGGGATACGACGAGTTCTTTACGTGGGATCCGAAGCCGGTAACTACGCTGTCGATGCCCTCGTCATCTCACTCAGGCTGACCAACCGTCCGCACAGTGCCGGACTTGTGTGGCCGTTTACCAGCTGCCTTTTGGGACGGATGTTGAGATCGAATGCACCGCTTTCTCAGCTGATTAATCTATCTAAATTTGTGATATTCATGTGCTACATATCCTTTTATTAATCGTTAGCAATTTATCATGTTTGAACCTGTCTTGCGTGTTTGGCAAAAAACCCTAACCCCGGGTCTTGAAATTGATGATGTAACTTTGCTGATTTTCTCACAGCAATCTAAGCATATGTCTATCTCGATCCTTGTGCCTAACAACGCAACAACAGACACCGAACACCACACTTCACCAGACCATGCGATGGGACGCACCACACCACTCGGCGCCGCCCTGCGCCCGCGTCTCCATGCATCGCCAACCATCCACGCGCCGTTCTTCCAGGCAACTTTTGCGTCAGCGACGACACGCACGCGACTAACCTTCATCTCAGCGGTCCCTTCGCGGTCAACTCGATACTACACCGCCTCTCCCGCACTATCGTCCTCCTCCGACGCAGAGAAGAAAATTAACCCCTCTGCCGCCAATCCTCCCTCCACAACCCGCCCGCCCCTTCTAGCCATTCCCGCCCGTGACCCGACAGCCAGGACCATCTCCCATCTCATCTCCACAGGCAAAGCCTACCTCAACTTCTACAAAACTGGCCTCCGTCAAATCCGCACCAACTACCAGCTCCGTTCCTCTTCTTCTATTCCACTAGCATCCCGCGCCGCCAATCTCTTGGCCGTACGGTCCACCCACGACATCAGCCGTCTGCCCCTCTTTTTGCTTCTGTTGCTGGTATGCGGGGAGTTCACACCGCTGGTGGTGTTAGCGGTGCCCAAGATCGTGCCGTATACATGTCGAATTCCGAAGCAGGTGGACAAGATTCTGGGAGGGGCCGAGGGGAGGAGGGTTAGGGTTAGGGATGAGGTTCGGTGGGGAGAGTTGGACAGGACGAAGGTGGAGGGAAATGAGGGGTATATTGCGAGGGTCCTGGAGATAGCGAGTCCAATTTGGGATCGGGTTGGGGTGACGTTGCCGGCGGGCTTGGTTAGGGGCCGGGTGAGGAAGCGGTTGGGGTGGTTGGCGAGAGATGATGAGTTATTACTTAATGCGGGAGGGGTAGATGCATTGGAGACGGAGGAGGTGAGGTTGGCTTGTGTGGATCGGGGCATCGCAGTGTTGGGGATGGAGGAGAAGAGCCTGAGAGCGTTGCTAGCGTGGTGGCTCGAGTTGGTGGGTGATCCGAAGCTTGGAAAAGGAGAGAGAGAGGGTAGGATGGCCGAGCTGTTGTTGACGGATCCGAGAGACTGGCCAGATGTGTAAGATGGTTCGCATAGATTGTCTAGATGTGTAAGATGTGGCTCTGTACAACACTTGCGGGGAACGGGGTAAACAGACGACGGTTCTTCGGCCGCGGTAGAGCTGCATTATCGCTCTAGATAAAACGATACTGCGGTTGAGACAACATGGCAAGATAGTGCACTGAGGATCAAGGAGAAAACAACATGGCCACTTGTCAGACATACAGTACATGTGCAGTACACAGCTGAGGCCTTATGTTGCTCATTTACCTGCGGAAATACGAATACCAGACATGCACTCACACTCAGTACCCAACGTCATCAGGTCAAATAAAATAGTATTTCATTAAAACTGAACGACATTTCCACCCGCCGGTTTTTCCTTAAAAGGGGTAAGCTTCAATGCGGCTTCACCCCGCTGCAGTCCGATATTGAGAATGCGCATTCGCGCAACTGACTCATGTGGGGACGAATAGCAAGTGTGAGTGTATTGTGCATGTTTCTCTCTATCCCCGCCCCACATTACTAAATGCAGACGACAAACCTACTTTTTTTTGTCCCGAATCGTCTGGGTCGGGTGCATTCTACCAGTTCGATATCGAGAATTGGTGTCGAGGAACCAAAAGTTTCCGACGCTCATTAGCGGGACGAAGATCAGACAGTATATGAATCGCTTGCAACTTCAACCTCAAGGCAGCAGGAAAAGCTCGCGGGTTGCAGGACGTAGCCCAAGACCAAACATCGAGACTCGGAGGTAGCGGGTCGGCTAGACTACTGCGTCGCGCGCTTCAGCTGTTCCATAATCGTTTGGACCTGCTGCGCAGTATCACTGCCAAAGGCCCCCGGGGCAATGCCAGCCGGCGACACAGCTGGAGCCCCGTGGGGCAGATAGGCAGGCGCAGGCGGAAGTGTAGCTCCGTAAGACGGCACGCCGCCGTAACCTGGAGCTGGTGTAGGGGGCTGTGCTGCGGTGACATTTCTGATATTTCCGAGCAGCATGTTGATATCTAGCTGTGATGCTTGACCAGTAGCGGTATTTTGTCCATGCGGGGGAAATCCGTGTTGCTGAGAGGCGGCGTTCTGAGTTCCTAGCCCTCCTTGTGCCGGCTGCAGCGACGCCAATAGAGCTTGCAGAGCCGAATTATCCAGCTGGCCAACGACGCTCGCGAGATCAGGAGCGGCGGGAGCCGGTGCTGTCGCGGGCTGCGGAGGCGCTGCCACGTGTGGATAGCCGGGGTAACCGTAACTGGGAGCTGGCGGCATTGAAGGAGCAGCCTCGGGGGGGTATGATGCGTGCCCGTAACTAGTCGGCGGATATGAGGGCGGAGGAGGTGGGGCAGTTCGGGACTTCTCCCGAATGACAAGTTCGGCGGCAATCGGAGGATCGATGTTTTCGTACAGCTCAAAGCGGACACTCTGATTTGCAGGGCGGCTGAAGACCTGGATCGACACCTTGCCATGGGCCTGTGCTGCGAAATCGAGATCCATGATGCCATGGACCCCCTCGAGAACCTGGCGCTGCACCAGCGCCTCCCGAGGAAAGCGGGGATTCAAATGCATGACGTTGGTTTTCAAACCCCGGTCATGAAAAGCCCGCTCGACCCAGGCAATAAAATCCGAAGCCACTTCTTGTAGCAAAACTATCTGGACGTCGGGCACGTCGTTCCCATACCGACGCGGAAGGTCAAGACCCGCATCCGAAAGCCCGTGGCGATGTGGGCTGGGGCTTCTTGTTCTGTACGATTCCGGGCCCGTCCGGCCGTAGCGAGGCGGTGACCGCGATCGACGACGTTCAAACGGACCAAAGTCTCGATCTCGTGGCCCAAACCCGTCCCTACTCCCACGCATCTCATTCCTCCGCGGAGACGGCGAGCGTCCCGGTCGATAGTCATCGCGACGCCAGCCTCCATCCCGGGTTTCATAACGCTCGTTGGGCCGGCCTCCTCGTTCGCCGCGAGGGCCACGTCTGTCAGGCGAACGATCTCGCTCATCCTTGTCCTTTTTCTTTTGTGCTCGAGAAATCTCCAAATCTGAAAAACGGTCAGAATCAACTGTAAGGGACCACCATCTTTCGCGGTGAACACTCACGTATTTTGCGGCCACCCATTTCGATTCCTTGGGCTCCTTGCATGGCAGCTTGCCCTTCGGCCACTGTGTGATACTGAACGAACCCATAGGCATTTTTCAATGAGATTTGCGCAAGCCGCCCAAAGCGCTGGAAAACATCAAAAACTTCCCGTTTTGTTACTCTTTCGCTGGAAAGATTTCCTGTGGGCATCGTCATCAGCACTCATGCTCCCCAACCTGCAGCGGAGAGAGCATCACTAACCAATGAAAATTCGAGAGCCTTCGGGGAACCGCTCCCACTTCGCCTCTGTAGTATATCGTTTCTCGTCGATCAAGAAAGTCTCCCATGCAGGCTGCACGGGAGATTGTGGGGGGAAATGGTGAGCGCTTGTGGAGCTAGTTAGAGCATGGTTGTGAGCGTGGTTGATTGAGGGCGGCGGAGGAGGCAGAGATGAGAAGCCGTCGTTTGAAGTGCCTGGCGCGCCAGAAGATAGATACAATCCTCGCTGTGCTGCAGGGCCAGGGTTTGACTGCGAGCCGATTGGAGATAGGAGGGGATTATTTCTGGACTGGAAAGACTGGGCCGGCGGAATGGCGGGTAGATGGCTTGGTGTATGATGAGAAACTGAAGGCTTTGGAGGAAGGGTAGAGGAAGTAGATAGGTTTGGAGTTGCCGGGACATTTGACGCTGGAGCCGACACAGCTTGAGTTGGCCGGGCCGAGCCAGGGGCTTGGACCGCAGCTGAGACTGACGTCGAGGAGTTGGCCCGGGCTGTGATGTCGTCTACCAACTTTTGGATGTCAACGTCGTGGTCATCATCTTCTTCATCTGTCGACGGGGACGCGACAGAAGTCATGGGCTCCACAGCTTCCGACACAACGCCGGTAAGCGCCGAGGGGCCGGCATCGAATGTGGACGCGGCCGATGGAGCAGTGGATAAGGCGTCGGAAGACCCATTCTCGGACAGCACGGAGGAGCTTCGGGCTAGCCCGTTGGTGGCGGCAAGCGCCGGAGGTCGTGGGGGTGAAAGAACAGAAGTAGGTGCAGGAGGCGGTGATTGGCTCTTCAGCTTCTCAGGTGTGGACGAATTATTCATGGACACTGCAGCCTCTGATACATCTTGCCGGGCCTCGCTAGCCTCACTTTGATGCTCTCGCTCTGCTGGTGAATCAAAGGTGTTTGCATAGTCATCGTTGACCGAATCCGGCTCGTTCTGCTCCTGCTCCTGCTCCTCCTGCTCATCTTCGCCATAGGCATCAAAGCTGTCGTCGCTGTCCACTTGGGAATCGTCCGAGTATTCACCGGCAACTACTATGGTGTCGGATGGCTCGGCAGCGTCCGATCTGGAATCCATGGTGGTGATAGTTCCAGGTGATACGTTCAAGGTGGTAGCTTGGTTTTGGAGTTTGGGCACCAGTTCCCAATATGTGTTTTGAGGAAAGATGGGAGAGGGCGAGAGAGGGCTGAGACTGGCGGCTGCTACTATCTCGGGTGGCTGGCTCGTCATCAAACGGGATTTCAGTTTGCTGTGCTTGCTGCTACTTGCTTGTGAACGACAGCGCGAGGGGCAATCTTTCAGTGACTGGCGGTGGATAGCAAGAAACGTGATGTGGTGCTGGGGGTGTCACGCCCGTTCCCGTTGGCAGCTGGGGCAGCAAATGGGCTGGATAACTAGGTGGGTGAGGACTGGGGAGTCGTCGCAAATCGGGAAGATTGCGACTGAACTGGCTGGCCCGACCCAAGTCAGAGGGAATGGCGACGCGCAAAAATGGGTCGCGCTGGATCGGTGCCCAAGAATGAAGAGCAGCAACGACAGGCAAGAATGGCGGGACGTGGCTTCCAGGTCAGTCAGAAACAGCCCTCACAATCAATGATCGTTCCTGATCGGCTTTCGCATGCGCGCCCCGGCGCGGTCAGCTTGTCGTCGATTTGGTTGCGCGAAAAAGAAAAGAGTGGCTTGCCGGAAGAAACTGGCGCAGGAGGAATGAGAGCGGCAGGAGCCAATGCGGAGCTCCTGCAAGGCTGACCTGCAGAAAATTCCTGATGGCTTCCGGAATCAAAAACCCCAAACCCTCTGCCCCGCAGCCACGCCGTGTCCCTGTCATGTGGGGCTGAGTGGCGTTGCCCTTGCGCTGTGATTGGATTTTCGGCTCTCCCTCACCCAAAGCTAAAGCTCACCACCAAGTTGCACCCGACGGACAGTTCATCATGTCGTAAATAATGATAGCTGCATGAGCTGTTCCCTTTTTCGCTTATGCAAATCTTTCAAGCGCGTCGCGTTTGGGCCAGTGTGGCGGCCTGGCCCTCTTCAAGAAGCTGCTCGGTGCGGCTCTTTCCGCTCAGGACAGTCAGGCACCAGGCCTTTGACGCAAATTTTGATGAAGAGGAACTTGCGGAAGCCCGGAAATGGCGTCGCTCATTACAACTGTCGAGCATCCCCGAGGGCGAAACATCATTCTCCCGATCAAGCGGACCCGGGGGGCAGCACGTGAATAAGTTTGTTTAATATTCTGGTGGGCAGCATGGTATTCTGACGCCAACAGGACAGAAACCAAGGCCACAACGACTTGGCCTATCAGCAAATTGCTTAGGATTCTACCAAAGCTTCTTCATTCCGAGATTCGCTCATCCAAATACTACTCGAAACGTAACGACTGTATCAGCATTCAAGCGCAGACAGAGCGAAGTCGAACAGCTAATCGAGATGAAAACCACCAAAAGCTATTTGAAGAGCTCCTGAAATTGTGCAGCAGCGTTATTCCAGGCGAGAGTAGCCCGGAGACAGCTAAAAAATACGAAGCGTTGTTGGTTTGCCGACCTTTCCGTGCTCAAGATGTGATGCTAACACCACGACAGAAAGAAAAGCGCTAACGAGGCTCGAATGAAGTCCAAAAAACATCAAAGCTCCAAGAAAAAATTCAGGAAAGGCCCCGCGGATTCCTAGCTACAGTGCCTCTTTCGAAGGAAGACCTCCGGTACAAGCACTCCAGCACAAGCAATGCTTGAGGTCCTGTACGTCCTCTCCGACCTGGGCTTTCCCACCAGCACGGCGCTCTAGGGTCTAGCTGTTCACTATACCCCAGCGCCAATAAGTAGGAAAGGGCTAAGACACGTTAAATCTAGCCAGGATCCCTGGGAACGTCAGCACATATGCCGCGAAAGAGTGGTGAATGGTGCGCTTCTTAGACTCACTGGGATTGAATTGCCGTGTTGAATCATCCCACTTGCCGTCTTTATTCGCCGGATGCTGCATGTGGGCATCCACTGAACTCGGGGCGCCATTCTTGAGGACTGGCGTATTGACCGTACGCATAGCATCTGTCAGTTCGGAACGCTGTGTCCTGTTTTCCGGTCCTATTTACAGAGACTACGGGCCAGCCTCTTCCATGGCACATGAGACAGCATAAGAGATTTACGTTTGTTGAAGGGAGCAGAATAGTCTGTTCATCGACTGCCACCCCAGCGGCTCCAGCCGTCGGTAGATGTTAGCCGCGGACAACTATATTAGGCGAACGCATGGTCAGGACTGATCCCTCGAAATGCTGGCTTTGCTGAAGGGGCAATCATGATCAAAGTTCTCTTATTGGAGAGAATTGATCTATTGGACTGCGAGTGAAGAAAAAGGATAATACTGCAGAGTTCAAAGTCCCAACCTCAGAAGCGGCTCGAAAAATGTAAAATCTGATAGGTATTGATAGCTATAGAGAGTGTTCAGGATAACATGGCCTCTCACCATGACCCCCGAGAATTCGAGAGAGTAACTATAGATTGTTTTCGAGAAAGGAATAGAGGAATGGGCACGGTGGTATGGAGGCACAATCTAGTCTTCGGGGAAGAGACCCACTGTGCAAGCCCCAAACCCCAGCGTTTTGCAAAGAAAAATACAATATTCAAGCAGAAAATTTAATATTATCAACAGGAACTATGTCTTAAGCCCACAGATAACAGAATCTCTGCGGAATTCTTCTCTTTGATGAAAAAACGGTAAACTTCAAGCGCGCCAAGGCTTGGCATTAGAGGTTGAACGGATCTTTCATGGGATGAGCTGTACTTCGTACGTAGGCTACGTACCTACGTCGTCTAAACCTGGAGTACCCATGGCGTTTTGTTGGCAGCTGGTCCGTTATCGCACACCGCCCGGCAGAATCCCCAAGACGACTGTTATCACCAGAATTTTTTGGACCCCTCGGCTCGGCCCTCAAGTCCGCAACCTAAATCACAGAAGGCACTTTCTCCAAAGAATTACGCCGGTTTTGCGGGAGAAAGCACAATGCCGCAGAAAGCCGTGTATGTGATCATCAATTGTTTTTTATGGTGCCATGTACTGACAAAGACACTCGCAGGGACTCGCGCATTCCCGCGCTCATGCGAAATGCGATCCTAGAGAAGAAAAGAAGCTTTTTCGTTGTGGTCGGTGATCATTGCAAAGAGGCAGTCGTCTACTGTCAGTTCTCGGTGGAAGAGCGGCAACGTGTCATGCATTATATTAACGTTTCTTCACAGTATATACGATCCTCTCAAATCAAGAAGTAAAACGCAACAAGTCAGTGCTCTGGGCCTACAAGAACAAGCTCCAGGGCTTCACAAGTCACCAAAAAAAGCGCGAAAACAAAATCAAGAAGGAAATAAAACGTGGCACGCGAGAAGTCAATTCCGCCGACCCTTTCGAGCTCTTCATCTCCCTGAACGACATTCGCTATGTTTACTACAAGGAGACAGAAAAGATCCTGGGCAACACCTATGGCATCTGCGTCCTTCAGGATTTCGACGGCATTAATCCCAATACCCTAGCTCGGACGATCGAAACTGTCGAGGGTGGAGGAATGGTCATTCTGATGCTCAACAAAATGGACAGTTTGAAGAAGCTCCACGAGCTCTCGACACACAAATCGAGATACCGGACCGAAGCCCACCACGATGTCGTTGCGAGGTTTAACGAGCGATTCATTTTGTCTCTTGGCAAATGTGACTCGTGTCTAGTGATCGACGACGAGCTCAATGTACTCCCTATCTCGGGCGGAAAGAATGTGAAGCCGCTGTCGCCACCTGAAGACGACGAACCCCTCTCTTCGGCAACGAAAGAGCTTCAGAAGATTAAGGAATCCTTAGTAGATACCCAACCTATCGGCTCCTTGGTACAGTTGGCGCGGACGGTCGATCAAGCCAAATCGTTGCTCACATTTGTCGATGCCATCGCCGAGAAGACGCTGCGCAACACAGTCACGCTCACAGCAGCGCGTGGGCGAGGAAAATCGGCGGCAATGGGTCTTGCCATAGCAGCAGCGGTCGCATATGGTTATAGCAATATTTTTATTACATCACCGTCACCAGAAAACTTGAAGACTCTCTTCGAATTTGTCTTCAAAGGCTTTGATGCCCTAGACTACAAGGATCACGCCGACTACTCCATCATTCAGTCTACCAATCCCGACTTTAATAAAGCAATTGTCAGGGTCAACATACACAGGAATCACCGACAGACCATCCAATACATCCGTCCGCAGGACAGCCATGTTCTGGGTCAGGCCGAATTGGTTGTCATCGACGAGGCGGCCGCGATCCCTTTGCCGCTGGTCCGCAAGCTGATGGGCCCCTACCTGGTATTCATGGCTTCTACTATTAGCGGCTATGAAGGCACCGGGCGTTCGCTGTCTCTGAAGCTCATCAAACAACTCAGGGAGCAGTCCAGAGCAGGTGTCAGTCCCAACGGGGGGGGTGCTGTCGAGGTTGACCGCTCGAGTGGCAAAGTAGCAAAGGATGGCAATTACCAGAGCGGACGTTCTCTCAAGGAAATTACGCTCTCAGAGCCAATCCGTTATGGCCAAGGTGACTCGGTTGAAAAATGGCTGAACACGCTTCTCTGCCTTGACGCAACACTGCCCACGTCCAAACTTGGCACGCAAGGGTGTCCAGTAAGTTATTCGCGTCTCCTTTGCTGACACCCACTGATACACGGCAGGACCCTTCACAGTGTGAGCTTCTTCACGTAAACCGCGACACGCTCTTCTCGTTCCAGCCGGTGTCGGAAAAGTTCCTGCAGCAGATGGTCGCTCTATACGTCGCTAGTCACTACAAGAACTCCCCCAACGACCTGCAGCTGATGAGCGATGCCCCAGCACACGAGCTTTTCGTGCTTACGGCTCCTATTGTTGAAGAGGGCCGGCTACCTGAGCTCCTCTGTGTGATTCAAGTTGCCCTTGAGGGTAAAATTAGCAGGCAGACGGTTCTCGAGAGCCTGCGCGACGGCCTTCTACCCGCGGGTGACTTGATCCCTTGGGTCGTCAGCCAGCAGTTCCAGGACGACGGTTTCCCATCCCTCTCAGGTGCTCGCGTGGTGCGAATAGCCACAAATCCCGACTACATGTCGATGGGTTATGGGTCCAAGGCGCTACAGCTTCTTATTGACTACTATGAGGGCAAGTTTGCGAACCTGTCAGAACACAAAACAATGGAGGATCAGCCCACCACCCGAAGGGATGCCAGTCTTTTCGACGACATCAAGGCTCGCGACATCGGCGAGCTACCCCCTCTTTTTGCGAAGCTGGCTGAACGACGTCCAGAGCCACTTGATTATATTGGAGTAAGCTATGGTCTCACCCTGCCGCTGCACAAGTTCTGGAAGCGGGCATCATTTGTTCCTGTCTACCTCAGGCAGACGGCAAACGACCTGACAGGCGAACATACGTGCATCATGCTACGCCAGCTTGAAGTAAGCGACCAGCTTGAAGTTGGAGCTTTTGCCAGCGACTTCCACCGCCGTTTCCTATCACTCCTAGCATATAAGTTCCGGGAGTTTACCCCCGTTCTTGCTTTGACAATCGAGGATTCGGCGAACACGGGGGCACAGTTAGGTTCTGACGTAGAGACGAAGGAGCTTACCAAGGCCGACCTCGACAAACTACTCACGCTGTATGACCTCAAGCGACTGGAATCATACTGCAGTGGTTTGCTTGACTACCATGCGGTTTTGGACCTCATTCCGGCTATTGCTCGGCTGTACTTCACCAGTGGACTAAAATCGAGTGTCGGGCTCAACTCCTTACAACAGTGTATCCTCCTGGCTATGGGCATGCAACACAAAGAAGTGGACACTATTGCCGAGGAACTGGGTGCCAAGACATCAGTCATTCTCCCCAAGTTTCGGGAGCTAGTGAGGAAGATTGTGTCGCCCATTAACTCGCTTGTGTCAAAGGCCTATGCAGCCGAGATGCCGGATCCTAGAGCGATCGGAGTGAGCACCGAGAATGCTTCCGGAGTTCATGATGATGAGGTCATCAACAAGAAATACGCGCCTCTAGAGACAAACTTGGAGGATGAGCTGGACGAAGGTGGCGATGAGGCCGTGCGCGAGCTTAGGGCGAAACAGAGAGAGCTTATCGATTCACTGCCACTTGACCAGTAAGCCCCAGCAGATGCGTGCACGAAAAGTACTCGACTAACTCCCGCCTTCATAGGTACGAGATCGAAGGTGCCTCCGCAGAATGGGAAGAGGCGGAACGAGCGGTAAAGCAGGCAGACAAGAGCGGCAAGTCTGCACCACTCGTCAGTGTCAAGAGTCAGAAAGCCAAGCGGAAAGCGAGCCCCGAGCCGGCAGGGAAGCATGATGAAGGGCACAGCGATAAGGGACATAAGAAATCGAAAAAGGCAAAGCGGGATAAGAAGAGGTGAACAGCAGCCTAGGTGGGGGGGATTATGGTTGGCATTCCTGGGCTAGTATCCGTTGGCGGAGAGGGAGTTCTCTGGCAGCGATTCCAGCTCCAGTCCGGCGCGAGGACCGCCGGGCACTGAAGATACCCTCGGAGTACAATGTAGACCCGAAATAATTGGTACACAGGACTCGGAGTATCGTCGAGAACGCTCTGGGAATCCTTTTCGGCAAGCGCTACGTATCGGGAGAAGGTCATCCTTAGCTGATGCTACGACATCACGGTACCTTCTTTCTTATGGAAGCACAACGTGAACAATTTATCAGAATCCAGATGGTAAACTGGCCTCAGACCTGAGGGATAACCTTTTGTTGGACGTTGGACTTGGGAAAATAAAGAGACAGTTCAACCTCTGAAGGATGTTTGTCGGAATCTTTACTACCCCGCATAGAAACCAGGGTGCTCTGTTCGGATTACATATAACAAGATGAGACCTGCAGTTGGTCTTAGATAGTGACTGCAAGCGCCAGTGAGATGATTTACAAGCCGACCCGAAGTCAAAATTGGGAACGGCAATATCAGTGGGTACTTGTTAGCATTCCAACAGCCAAGATGCGGACCCTGTTGATAACCGTTGAGCGGGGATGGTGGGGCACGCCATGATTGGCTGGTTCGTGGTGGCCTTCCCCAGACTTCAGCTGTTGCGGCTGACTTCCCCGAAAAATCAGAAAGTTGTATGTTGTCTGCCGCCAGCCTTCGTATCAGCTCTGTTCTTTTGCATCCTTGCTACTGGAGCTGACTGATTGCTTTGAAATCACCCGTTGATTCCCGCGATACTCGAACACTTGCGCGCCGGATGACAAGGAAAGACGGTCCATTTTGAAGCGACCCATCGACGGCAAGGCTGCCCAATTGTCAAAGATACCCCTCCTTCCAAAGCGCCGTGATCTGGGCACCAACCAGCGATTCCAACGCGCGATTTCGCAATCCACACCAAGTCACGTCTTCATCTCGCTCGAACATTGCGCCTATCTGCGCGGTTTGACGGGCTGAAACCAAGCTTCTCTCTATCGCTCGACCCTGCTGTCTTCCGCGGTAGGCTCCGACGACGAACGCACCAGGAGATAATGGCCGCTCCTCAAACTGGCGACCGGCTGCAACCACAGATTCAGCCATGTCGCTATAAGGTCGGGAAAACGTTGGGAGCAGGCTCATACTCGGTTGTCAAGGAGTGCGTCCACATCGATACGGGCCGCTACTACGCCGCCAAGGTGATCAACAAGAGGCTGATGGCTGGGAGGGAACATATGGTTCGTGGCATGGACCCTTTTCACACCCCTCTGCTCGCTTCTGACTGTGTCTCACCCAGGTACGAAACGAGATCGCTGTGCTCAAGAAGGTATCAATGGGTCATCAGAACATCCTTACCTTGGTCGACTACTTTGAGACCATGAACAATCTATACCTGGTCACCGACCTTGCTCTCGGTGGCGAGCTGTTCGACCGCATATGCCGCAAGGGCTCATACTACGAATCGGACGCTGCTGACCTCATCCGCGCGACTCTGTCAGCCGTCGCCTACCTCCACGACCACGGCATCGTACACCGGGACCTCAAGCCTGAAAACCTCTTGTTTCGCACACCAGAGGACAACGCTGACCTTCTCATTGCCGACTTTGGCCTCAGCCGCATCATGGACGAGGAGCAATTCCATGTTCTCACGACGACCTGTGGTACGCCGGGCTACATGGCGCCCGAGATCTTCAAGAAGACCGGCCACGGCAAGCCTGTCGACCTCTGGGCGCTCGGCGTCATCACCTACTTCCTCCTCTGCGGCTACACACCTTTTGATCGAGATTCGGACTTTGAGGAGATGCAGGCCATTCTCAACGCCGACTACAGCTTCACCCCGCTCGAGTACTGGCGGGGCGTGTCGGACAGCGCAAAAGACTTCATTCGCCGGTGCCTGACCATCGACCCGGCCAAACGTATGACGGCGCACGAGGCACTGCAGCACCCATTCGTCGCCGGATGGGCCCGCTCGGCTGGCGCCGGCGCAGACGACAAGGGCGCCAACTTGTTACCCACGGTCAAGAAGAATTTCAACGCGCGCAGGACGCTGCATGCTGCTATTGACACTGTTCGGGCGATCAACAAGCTCCGGGAGGGGCAGTTTATGAACGGCAGCAAGAGCCGCGAGCCGGGGAGGAACAACAACCAGCAACAACAAGTGCTCCCCCAAGGCGGCGACGGGGCTATCCCGACCAGCACCGGTGGGCTACCTCACAAGGAGGACAGCGGTATCTCAATGACGGCCAGCTCGACTAGCAGCCAGGGCAAGGACAGCGGGTACGCGACTCAGCCCGAGACCGATGCCGGGGGGGACGTCACTATGGATGATGCGCCCCCTCCACCTGTCCCAGCAAGTCTACGACCAGGGAGTGAGGCGAACCGGGTAGTCGAAACGAGTAAGGGGCTTTGGAGCGGTCTAGGGAGGCGATGATATACCCTTATATCCCCATTTTGATGGTTGACAATAGGACGAGTGTCGGATGATAAAATGCAGTGATGAAAAACTGGGCTTTTTTTTTATTTTTTTTATTCTTTTCTTATCCTTCTTCTTCGTCCTCCTATATACATATAGCTTGTTCTTTTCTGCAGGGATCGAATTGGGTTCTATGGGTTCACTGTGGGTTACTTAGTTGGGGCATGCTGGTGTCCTTTGGTGTCACCCTTTGCGTTACATTTCAAGTTGCATCTCTATTTGCTATGGACAACCTCCCAGCGTTGGATTTGTTCGGTCCTTTCTTTTTTTCATAGCAGGTCAACTATGTGCTGTTCGGGTGGGTCTCGAGCGCTGACCGACAGACGTCTGTCAATCTCGACTGTGTGTCGGTGATGTCCATCCTGCTTGGCCTTGAATGAATACCAAATAGCACTGCACTTTAGCTAGGCAATCATGGTATATCCTTCGCTGTTTCCCCATGCCGGTTCTGACACTCGAACTGTTACCCGGATGTCGTGCTCTCTGTTTAGCTAGGCATAAACGCAATGGGTCCCAAAACCGCGCTGGGAATGGTTCGAGATGCTGTTTGTATTCGAATGAAGGTGCTGCAAGCTTGCCGAAGCTCAAGCTTAAGTTCAAGTTCGCGTTCCAGCTTTGGTACCGGCTCAGCGCTGGCTCATGTCCATGCCTTCGTTAAGGTTCAAGCTGGGCTTCGAGCCCAGGTTCCAGTCAGGTCTGGCCCAGGCCGCCGGATACCTGTGGATGAGATGCCTGGCTCAATCCAAGTCTTTGCCTGGTGCCCGCCCCTCGGAGGATCATATAGTTATGTGTGGTGCTCTGGAAAACGGACCACATCGTCCGCCTCGCTTCTCGGACCTCAACTCCACCCCAACAAAACCAGGATAGATCTCACATTCGTCCAGAGTAGGTAGGATCAGAAACAAGGAGGATGTGTGAGGACTTTACGACGGAGGAAGGATTGGCTATCCACATATAACACTTGGGCTGAGCTGATTGAGCTTACGCAAGTTCTTTGACTTCTGTTCTGCCCCTGGGTTTTCTAAACTCGGTACCGCGCATATGCTTGGGCGATTGCTTGGGTGGGTCGGGCTGTTGTATGCTGGGATTCCATACCCAATTCAAAAGAAACCTCGACGTGGGTGGCATCCTTCCAATCACGCGCGCGCGCACCCACAAACGCAGTCGTCATCTTGAACTTTTCTCATCAAGCAAGTTTGCCGCGCGCTACCAAGCCGTGGTGGAATGGGCCCAAGCTCCCTGATATCTCAACTCGCGAGGAAAAATCGTAACCTAGATTGACGGATACTGCACCTAGCGATGTGTCAGACATTGCGTCCCACATGCCTGAGAGATGCAGACTCAAATCGGAGCAATGCTTAATGTCGTGGTCTGACAGTCATACGGACTAACCGCCCAACCGCCTTGAGAGAATCCATCGGCGTGATGCTTTGGTAAGCCGCACTGCCTGCAATGGCTGCCACGCTGTCCATTCCACACATTCCACGCCTTGTGAACGGCGGGGCGTCCAGCGCGAGGCGGACGGGAGGCACATCATGTGCACCTGCATGGCTGCCCCTCTCAGTCATATTGTACACAAACTATGGTGTGAAGGGGCAAAAATGAAGGTGGTACATTGCTGCACGCGATAACTACTCCACAGTCGACCAGTGATTACCTTAAGCGCGACCGACCGCATCAGCTTGCATCTATATCTTGCGGTCGGGGGTTTTGACACTGGCATGGAAGAACCCGAGCCCCGAGCCCCGACGTTCTCTCACCAAACTCCAGAGGGAAAGTCACTGCTTCGCTGGCACCCGGCCCCCCGTCTTCTCACTCGACGCTAGTAAAGCTGTCCCGTGGTCCTCCGATATCGACAGAAAAAAGTCGCCGGGCTAGCCATCTCGGAGATGAGGTGAGCAGAGAAAACCCGAGCTTGATTTGATCGGCATCCGTTGATAGGAATATCCCTTCCTAGCCCCGAGTTTGGTTCCTGTCGTTTCCGCCGCGCAAATGGGCGGTAATTTGCAATGCCTTCCAATGCTCTGCCGGGATGTCGGTTTTAAAATCTTCCCGTTCGGCATTCGGGTGGTGCATGGAATGGCAGGGCTGCGGGTGGCACCTCAAAATTCGCGAAAGAGTTGTTGCGGTGTGATTAGGAACCCCACCATCAACCTGGGCCGTCAACCAACCGCCAAGAATGCTGGCGCATCCGTAGCTTCCGCGCATGTCTCGCAATCGAGAAAATAGATTGGTGAAGGCACTGGGCCATTCAGACTGCAGACCGCCTGCATGGTAAGGTATCATGTGGTCTCTCAGGCGGCGATCTGGTGCTGATGGCCAGTTGTCAATTTCTCCTTGACCACAAATGCGCGGACTCGAAGCTCGAGAAGGCATGCGTGCGTTGCCGCGGTAAGATGCACCTCAGAACAGTAACATCGCAGAGAGGACCACGGTATTTGAACTTCAGCGGGGTAAATCTCCCGCGCCCTGACCTCTCCCGCCAGATGCCGACTCCCGAATCGTGCCAGGGGAGGAATTAGCCATCATTTTATTGTGCAAGTATCTATTGACATGTCGAGATAGGTATTCGTAGTTATAGGGTTCGTTGCCGTGTCTTTACTTTTGGGAGTTGTCAGTGACGCAGGACTGACGGGGCAGTGGCTGGTGATGTGTGCAGGGCTGCCGCAGGATTATAGTGTAGCTGCGGGGTGCTCCACAACCGTCGCTGGTCACATTCGACTTTTTGAGCGCCAAAGAAGAAAAAAAGCTTGCTGGGCTCCGGTGGTTGAGGGGCCGAACGAACCCGTACAGCAACGAGAGCATACGCTACAAGGTCTGCCTGGTCTTGATAAAATTGGCTCCATCATCATCCCTTGTTTTGGGGCGACTTCTGGTCTCCCAGGGAAGGATAGGTCTGGCGAATGATTGACACCCCGAAGTATCCGAGAAGTCGCCACACCGCAAGCGGCTGGCCTCCCTCCGCAACCCTTGATACCAGCACGCCGGATCCAGATCAGTGGAATGTCATCCGACAAAAGGGTTGTCAGCCGTACCTCCTCCGTACGTTTGAATGTTCAAATCTATGCCTCCAAGAAAGTCGGCAGTCTCGTCCTGCCAAGTCTGTAACTACTGCGTAGGCACGAAGTACCAGAGACAAATCGAAGACTGGCTTCTAGTCAAGGGATCTCTCAGGATAAGAAATGCGAGGCAACCGACGGGAGTCTTGGCTAGCCGCAAGCCCGGATAGCACGGATCTTCCTGGTGCGACCCAACCTTCTGCCCTTTGGAAACAGGGGACGACAAGCGAGAGCATCGGTGCGCTGTTGTTGGTTGGCGGTAGTCTTTGTCTCAGTGACACAGGAGGTCATGGCTTGCTATGCCGTGGCCGAGCTGATTCGGAATATGTAGCAGTACTTGGAAGTGCCTTCGCAGACGAGACAGCTAAAACGCTCGCAGGGACAGCATCGCGTGACACTTGCGACTTGGGAAACTGTGTTGAGCACACGACAAATTTGTTTGGGGGGCTAGCATTTCGCTACCGCCGCTAGTGGATGCGCAAACCGAGGGTGCAAAAAGTTCGATCCCGATCGACCCCACCAACCTTTGGTCATCGCCAATGTAGAGTGACATGGATGACATGCTGTGCATCTGTGGCGGGCTTCCTGGCAAGCTTGGGCTACACCTTCCGCTCCAGCGAAGTGAGCTGTCTCCGCAACCAGCACCGCGGGCGGGCTTCTACGCTCACTAATGTGGAGCTACTCCAAGTGATCCGTGGAAAGGTTTCCGTCCCCATTCTGATTATTCAGATTTGGAAGCTTGGCCTGCAGTGAAATCCAGCGCACTGCTGGCCCCTCACCCTTGCCAGCGTCTATGGGCCACCAATTCTGCTCGATTCGTCACCCAAACTCTGCTGCTGCATATGAAAGAGCTAACCCCCCCTCGTCCGCTTTCGCTCGGGCTGCCGCCACAACCAGTAGTACCCCGACGAACCTAATAATCCCGTCGACCGCTTCCACCCGCCCTACCTTAAGCCGCCACACCACTCACGACATCAAGCTATCTCCCACGCCTTTGCGCACTGCTCCGGCTAGAAGGACGAAGAGTTAACAAGAAAAAACGAGGAACGACCGGGATAGTGTTTGACGTATAGAGTTTATTCCACGAGGGCGGTCGACGAACATGTGCATGCACCGACGATAACATCGCCGAAGATTCCGAACCTTCCGTCGCACTCTTTTCTTCCTCTCCCGCCTCCTCACGCGCTCTCCCCGCTACTCGCGATGCAAGAATTCGCAGCTGCCCTTCCGCAGCCAAAGGCGAAGCTGCTGCCGTTTGCTTGGCCGCTCACACTCAACCTCGCAGACCTAAATCCCATTCCGCGAAAGTACCGGCCGAGCCGCAAAACGCGGATGCGCCTCTCCAAAATCAAGTCCAAAGATGACACCCCGGCCGCCGGCGCCGACGACGTCACCAAACTGCAAACATCGTTCAATGCGCTACACAGCATGCGGGCGCTGCGGAGGAGACAGTGGTCTATCTACGACCTCCAGTATCTTGTAGTTTTCGGATACATCCTCTTTTCTTTGTTCATCCTTCCGTCAGCGCCGTTAGTCAAGACGGGCGCGATGGTCGTGCTGGGCATCCTTCTCCTCATGCCCATCACGCGGCAATTCTTCCTGCCTTCCTTGCCGATATGGACATATCTTCTCTACTTCTTCTCCAGTCGGTAGGTTTCGGTGTCTTGCTCTGAACTTTTTCTTTGTTAGTCATGCGCATCTGACCCCATACTTTGCAGCTTCATCTCACCCGAGTACCGACCCCACATCTGGGTGAAGGTTCTGCCCGCACTTGAGAATGTCTTGTATGGCGCCAATCTTTCCAACATCCTCTCGGCGCATACACACCCGCTGCTGGATATCCTAGCCTGGATTCCCTACGGCATCGGTCACTTTGCGCTCCCCGCCATCTGCAGCGCCATCCTCTTCCTCTTCGCCGCTCCAGGGACCACTCCGGTCTTTGCGCGTGCCTTCGGGTACATGTGTATGCTTGGTGTTACCATCCAGCTCATTTTCCCCTGCACCCCGCCCTGGTACGAGAAGTCGCATGGCTTGGAGCCCGCGCATTACGGCATGGAGGGGTCGCCGGCCGGTCTGGCACGCGTGGATGAGCTCTTCGGTGTCGACATGTACACAACGAGCTTCACCACGGCCCCTCTGCCGTTTGGCGCTTTCCCGAGCCTTCACGCCGGAAACGCGGTAATCGAAGCATTGTTCATGCAGTACTGCTTTCCCCGGTTCCGCAGCTTCTTCATCTTCTATGTTGGCTGGATCTGGTGGGCCACTATGTACCTGAACCATCACTACGCCATTGACCTGGTCGGAGGTGCTCTCATTTCCGCCGCCGCCTACTACATCGCAAGAACGAAGTGGCTGCCACGGCCGCAGCTAGACAAAACGACGCGTTGGGAGTACGAGTATGTTGAATTTGGCGACAGAACCCGGGCATTCGATGAGGAGTACGGCTACGCTGGCGGGTATGGGCTTGGGCTACTTGAGAGACGGGGATTCGATGACAGCGACGAGTGGACACTTGGCAGCAGCTCTAGCTTCGAGTCCCTGAGCCGCGGCGAGACTTCTGGTAGCGCAAGCAGCACCCCGGGTATCCTGAGCCCAACGACGCCGGATGACGAGTTTCGACACACCGTGATCGGTATGACCCCGCAAGGAGATATATGGAGTGGAGAGAGGAGATTGGAGAGCGAGCTCAGCGAAGTGGTCGTCGTAAGGTGACAGCTCAGAATTCTTCAAGCTCCTCTCGACAACCCGCCATATTGGACCCTGAGCGGCGTCACGGCGTCACAGCGTATCGGTGACGGGCGCTACCCGAATATCGGCTTTGGCGGCATCTTCTCAACCTAATAATTCTGGCTATTGAAGGCCACCCTCATAAATTTTGGCGTTTTTTTTTCCTCTTGGAAACGGCAGTGGACTTCGGATCGCTGGGCTAGAGCATCAATCGGCCATACCCCTCTCGTTTTTTTTTCATCTTGTTCCTACGCATACGGCATGGCGGACGGCGCTCAACAATCGTTTTTTCTCTTATTCGATATACCAGGATCCCAGCATTCGTTCTTGGGCTGGCGGCTGCAAAGCCTTTGGTTAGCGATTTGGGTGTGCATACCACTTGAGTAGAGTGGTATTGGGTGTTGGTGTTGGGACTGGATGGGAAGACTGTGGAACGGCAGTGAGGTTGAGGGGGGAGTATCTGAACCTAATGATAATAATCGAACAAGAGACGACCTGGGGTCGGTGCCCTAGGTGGCCAGACAAATCGGGAACAGGTCCGGGAGGGAATGTAAATGGAAGGACATGGCGGTGACGATGATGGATGCGTTATGACGAAGTGGTCCTGGCAGGTGGTAGAGTTATGGAGGAGCCATTTGGTTCTCCCAAGGGAAGTACGTACAGCCAACATGTTTGGTTGGATAGGTAGTAGATGACATCCATACTATGACAATAGGGACACGCACCTTGAAAAAAGAAGAAGACACGAAGATGTCATGAGGAATCAAAAAAGAGAGAGAAAGACAAAGGGGTAAGTGGGAGTTGATACTCGTGAAAAATAGCCAAGCGAGACGAGGGGTACGAGGGCTGTGCAAGGGGGTCGCTGAGGCGAGGCGAGAGATCTAGGCAAAGCATTTCCCAATCAAGGAAGGATGAACGGCAACTATGTGCTTTCATATGCATTCGTGCGAACCAACTAAAACCCATCGCAGCGGGACGCCCAGGAAAGGGGGGGGATGTTTTGTCTTGTTCAGCCGCAGATTTCTGTTGGGAAAGACGTGTGGCTTGCCCCGCCGAACGTCCAACCGCAGGTTCAAGCTGGCTGCCTGAGAATCAATCGCCGCCCTTGGATCACAAGACATGGCACATGGTAAGTCAATGGTGAGATCAAATGGGCTTTGTCAAGTGAAGAAGTTGAGAGGAGTATATGCATAGTGTAGTATGCAGAAAGGGGTGAGGAAGGACGCACCGCGATCAGACTGACAGGCTGGGCGCGCTCGAATCGGTGGGCGGCGGATTTCAGCCTCAATCTGCATCCCCCCCTGTTCCTTCCAGAAATGTAAACTTGGTAGTATTAGACAATTTTGCGTGGGTTTCCTGGCTTGAGGGTATGTACACCATTCTACGGTTTTTTTTAATAAAAATCTACCTGACAAGGGCCCCGGTTGATACCTCTTTGGTGTGATGTTCTT
>Ga0247765_1000390_pt1 | contig 35055 bp, 35 predicted proteins | sample UWRJL106311C6_FD_179949 | JGI IMG/M metagenome (GOLD analysis project Ga0247765, IMG submission 179949) | Plant litter microbial communities from Arlington Agricultural Research Station in Wisconsin, United States - UWRJ-L106-311C-6 | ecosystem: Environmental > Terrestrial > Plant litter >...
TTTTTTTTTTTTTTGGTTTCGGCTGCAGTTCCGTCCGTCGCAGTCGTCACCGTCGCACAAGTTCCCGGTGGCCACCACCAGTTTCCCGCATTCTGCATTCCGCGTTCCGCATCCCGCATCTCCTGAAGGCAATTACCTAAGGCACGGCACTTCGTACCCTCGTACCCTCATACCCTGCGTGGCTGCGTTTGGTTTGCCGGTTCGACCAAAGGTTGCGTTTGCCAAGCAAGCTACCACACTACGGATCACACTACGTACCACACTACTGGACTTGCTCGCTGACCGGTTCGGGTCTTTTCGAGTTTCTGTATGGTGTTTTCGATACGAAGATGTGGGTTCTGATGCTTTTTTTCAAAGGCGCCTTTATAACCCCCCAACCTTCCTGATACCGCCACCAACTGCCCTGCCCAACCTACCCGTGCGGCCATCTTGATGCTCGCCAAGTTTTCTAGAATACACTAATATTCTACACTCGGTATGGTGAAAGCCACGAGGATCTGTCTGTCTGTCTGTCAGTCACATGCCAACCCAACCAGACGGGCGGGCTTCCCGTCTCTACTTGAGCCCAAGGGAAGGGGCCTTTGCCGAAGTGCTATGTAAGGTACCTATCCGACGTTCTGAACCAGGCCTTTATTCTGCAGGCCCGATTCCCGTCCAGTCTGAAGGCCACGCTACATGTACTGGGAGGGGTGACAGTGATAGAGAGATGTCTTTGGTTCCCAACTAGGCGTCGAGCCTTTATGGAGGGTGAAGCCATGGTCTATTTATAAGTTGAGTGTTCCCGTCGGTGACCTACCATTGCTGGTGAGGCCAGACATTTCTCAACAGACATCTTCAGAACTCTATTCCTGCCTTAGCGTCAAGACAAGCCCACTTCCGAACCTAACGCGTAGAAAGTCCATTCGTTTCTTCTCATCCCTAGGTTAGGTCAGATTAGATACGTAACAAACCGCAGATGACATGGCCATGACATCCCAAGTACTAGCACTAGCACTAGCACTAGCACTCGACAAAGCCCAAAATAATATTCGCCGCTCCCGCATAGTCTGCTTTTGGAAGATTCACCCTAATCCACTCGAGATCCGGATCGATAGCAAACGTGACATAGCGCCAGTGGAGGGCCCGAATCAACAGCTGCACCCGAACGAAATCGACCTTTTCGTCCTCCTCCCGTATGTTCCCCCTCAGGTCCTCCCTCAGGTCCTCCCTCAGGTATTTCTCGAGTAACGCCTTCCGATCCGCGTCATTGGGCATGTGAACCAACCCGTCAGCTACCATGACCGCTTCCGCATACAGCGCCGGTCTCCAATAAAATGTAAGATCGATGATTCCCGGAGGCTCGCCTTTTTCGATGAGTATGTTGCCCAACAAATCCATGTGCACCAACTGTGGACGGAGTCGTGGATCCGAATCCCCCCCACTTGATGTACATGTAGCCTCCATGCCCGACGCATGCATCGGATCCGGATCCGGATTTGAATTCGGGCTCGGAAGTGGTCGCATTGCACTCTCCAGCCGGCCCAACAACGGTCGGAGCTGAGCGAGCATGTCCCCGTTTACTTCCTCGACATGATCAAGGGATTTTTCACACCAAGTGACGTGGTCGGCTTCGTCGAACCGATTAAAAGCTCGGTTCGCCACTTCGGAGGGTTTTTCCTGGATGAGCTCAGCTAGGTTGGCGTGAAAGGCGCGGATTGCGGCGAAAATGGCTGGGAAGTGGTTCAACTCTAGCGACACACGTCCGGGGAGATAGGTTGAGGCCGTCCAGCCGTCAATGACAAAACGATCCGGACTAGTCACAGCGGGGATGGGAGCCGCGAGACGGTATGCTTCAGGAGTGAAGCGGGCGAGTAGGGTGGCCGTCAAGTGGCACAACCATTCCGCCTCTGCTGCGTCGTCGACAGGTCGTAGGACAATGCTTCCAGTGCGGTAACACAACCCTCGCCCACCAGGAAGAGGTTCAAGAGCGAGTTGGTCTGAGAGACCAAAGGAGCGGAGGGTAGAGGGTGAGGGAGGGGTAGCCATTTTTTCTAGGGTTGCAGAGTTCAACTCAAACACCACCACACAGGTGAGTTCTGTATCCTGTTGAAATCATGTTTCAGCCAGTCATCACCGCTTGTCCTCCGAAGGGCGTGACGAAGTGAGGGTTAGGGTTTCCGTCTGTCCTGTCAACCACTCGACAGTGAAGCATGCATCTCAACTAGTTCTAACCATGGTCATGTGCCTCCTCCAATACACCTAACATCCGTGTGTCCCAGCTGTCGTTCCCATTTTGCCAACGAAGACTCTCGTGATAGCCCCCATCCCGAAATGAAACATGCAGATGAACAACCCCGTAGGTATACATACCGACTGAATCCCCTCTAAGATCATCATGATCTTGACCTCTTTCATGAACTCGCAGATTCACCCTGTCCCTGTCCCTCCTTCTCCTCTTCGCCGTCTTCCACTTCAACGCTCATACCCCCAACCGCCCCACTCAGCCCGTCCTTTTCATTCTTACTCTCCAGCTGCTCCGACTGTTTGAGGAAGTAATCCACAACGTCAAACTTTTCGTTGAAACTTGCCAGATCCAACGGGACATAGTTTTTGTCGTTCGCCAACGCCACCGACGCCCCCGCCTCCACTAGGACTTTGACCACATCGAGATGTCCACTTAGCGCCGCCCAGTGCAGTCCAGTGTTGCCGTACTCGTTGGGGGCGTCCAGAAATGCCTGCTTGGGATTTGACTTTGATACTGACTTTGTCTCCGCTGACTCTGTCTCTGACTCTGACTGTGACTCTGACTTTGACTTTGTCTCTGGCTCTGCTGTAGTAGCCGTCGTCGGAGAAGTAGCAAACTGCGAGAGGAGAAACTTGACAGTGTCTTTTCCCACTCATCCATCTCATCGCATCTCATCAGCACACCTGTTCATTCTCATACTAATCCACATTCATCATATGAAAGAGAGAGAGGAATACCCACCGAGGTGACCATTCGCCGCCGCCATGTGCAAACAAGTGGAACGTCCTTCATCCCTAGCTGCAAGGAGGATGTCCGCCGCAGTAGTAGTAGCAGCAGCAGCAGCACGCTCAGACACTAGTTGGGCGAGAAAAGCGCTGAGCTCAGCGATATCGCCCGTACGGGCGAAGAAGATTAGATCGTCGATTTCGTCCGGGGTGAGGTTAAGGGTCTCTCCGTTTTCCATTTTCTCTCAACTGTACGTTGTAAAAAAGTTTGTTTTGTTTGTTGTTTGCGTTGTGTTTGAGTTGTGTTGCACGTGGTGAGTGGGATCTTGAAGATTCTTTTTTTAAGGAGGGATGGATGTGAAATGCGTCACCAATCACCGCTGGGTCATTCACTTCTCCAGAAAAAGGGCGCGCAGCACGCCAAAATCTTTTTGGGTTGAAAATTTTTGGAGCCGTGATTGACTTTGGGGCCCAAACAGTGCGGATTGGGGTGCGAAGTGGGGCTCAGCACAGTGTTCACCTTGCTGGTCGACGGCAGATGATTCACTGCACCTGCTTTCTTTTGCTCAATGTATGAGTGATGGCGCTTGTACTGAATTTCTAATTTTCCGGAAATGGCTTCTCAGACCTCGATGTAGCACGCCGGTATGCTTTGTGGATTGAGAGTCTGGTCAAGATTCGACAGAATTTGTTTCTGGCTTGGTCTTTTGCGCTGGTAGGTTGAGCGGCTTGACCCCACGTGGAGTAAGTTGAAGAAGTGAGAAGGAACTTGGGATAAAAAAGCACAGGGAGAGATTAAGATAGCCTCCAAAGAGGCTGGTTTTTTCGAGGGCCAATGACGTATAGGCAAGTCCCAAAACCCGAAAGCCTGTATCTTACGAAGCCCTTGGATGCATCAAAACTGAGGTTAAACTCAATTCTGCAGTGTCTCACCTCGAAGATCTCAAGTCAAAGCATCATATCTCAGATCAGAAGACGCCACGGCTGGCATTCCTCCCTCCCTAAAAGACTCCATCATCGCTGACAATCCCACGTTTTATACACATCGCGGCAGTCTGTCATCCAGCCACTCCGTCATGTCGCCAAAGTTGTCCACGGCTTGGATTTCCGCCTTGACATTCAACATCAACATCGTTTGCAGCTCTCCAAGATGCTCCCTAGAATCGGCATCCAGGTTGTCCATGGAACCAATATCCTTGATTACGTTCACAGCCTTCTTTCTATCTGCTCGAGTCAGAACGGAGGTCGAGATAGGCTCAGGGTAGTTGGCTGTCTGCGCAAGTCTCCGCCTTTTGCTAGGCCTAGCGGCATCTATATTTGCAGCAGGTGAGCGAGTCAGTGGCCCTAGATTAGCGTGCCTTCCGGCTTACTCACCTCGGACACCGTAGCGTGATCCTTGAAATTGGAGTGCCACTTCGTCTTGCGCCTCTTGGCCTATGAGCGGAGAGTTGTGGACGAAGAGATCGCCGCTGCGAATTCCGAGCCACTTCATGCCCGGGATTGTGACATTCTCCTCGTGGCCGAGCCGTTTGCTTCCGTACTTATAGGTACGCAGAATAGAGATACCGTGAGGGTCATAGTCAACCAAACCGAGGAAGACAAGTTCGGGTCTGATGGACTGTAAAATGTGTAGGAACTTTCTTGTAGCCAGGTCCGGGAAGCCTTTTGCCTGAAACAAACACTCAGAACTGGTCCCCAGCATGCAGCAAGAAATACCCACCGTCACCAGAACCCCTGGGCCTGCTCGGCTGTGATTCCAATATTTTCTCAGAGCCAACGTCCGGAAGGATGCCTGAAGGTCAGCAAGTCGATTCGTCATCAGAAGAACCAGCGACCATACCTCCTTCTCAACCACGAGCAGCCACTTTGCACCATGAAAATCGACTTTTTCAATGGACTGGATAGTTGGAAGCAGCACCTGTAATAATCAACCAAATGGCTTCAATGTTGAAAGGGCTCGGGTTCTTTACTCCATCCCCGGCAAGACCACAACGAACAGTTTCTCCATCCCTCGTGATCAAGTCTATCGGTCCAGATATGAGTCCTTTTGCTGCCGCCACCTACAGATGTCAGCACATATCTGGCTGATGACGGCAAACTGAACCTACAATGTTCAAGTCTGCGCGGCCTACCCCGAGTGTAAACGCGAGATTGTCGACCATGTCGTCGACGACGTCTTGCGATCTGAATAGGTCGGTGTTCTGGTAGTAAAGGTTCCTGCAGCAAGGCAGGCACTTAGCATCACTAGAGGTTAGATCCCCAGGCGGGACCCAACCTTTTTGTGATCAAAGTTCCATTGAGCAGGGCTTCATGGGATAACTCGATGATACGAAACAAGCATTCTAGACAGTAGACCTTGATGAGTATTGCTTCGAGGCAGGACAGCCGGCTTCAAAGTGATTTGCGTCCAATGAGTTACTCACCGAACTTTTTGGCTTCTTGGATACTCCTTCCCGGAAATCTCACAACCTCCGCTCTGGCACGGCTCCGCACCGAGGAGGATCGGGCATCTCTGTAGGGGATTTTCAATGTGACGCCATTGGAAATTGCATCAACAATCGACTCTAAGAGGCCTTCGATTTGGGAAAGAGCACCCGAGCTGTTGCAGGGCGGAATAGTCACCAAGCTTGCTGGCCGGGCATTGGAGCGGGATGACCGCAGAATACGAGGCATATTGGATGTGACTCGCCCTTGGCAAACGTATCAGTATCCAGTAGTGGTGATGCATGGATTATTTCAATGGATCAGTCATTGGCTCCAATTTACGAGGTGCACACGCGAGATGAGTCTGGGACCCTTCTGTTCCGTCAATATTTTGGAAGGAGTCGCCATGATGTTCCTTCCCGCGATGTTTGGCGTGGAACATCTGGTTTTTGCCAAGAATCATGTGCCTGCGGGGCATCGGGACGGTCTGGGATCCGACGCCCCGATTGGCGAATTCGTATAGGGCCCCTGGAACGGCGCGATCGCCCCTTGCAGAGCACCCAACTGTTGATCGTTTTCTTCACAAAACCTTGCTCGTCACTCAATCGGCTCCAGGCTGTCCTGCGCCGCAATTCTCGATGGGTGAGAAGAACGTTAACGGCGTGAAATCGCCACAGCCTGTCGTCGGAAACGGGAAGACAAAAAAACGGGCCGGCGACACCAATGGCTCGACCGACAAACACGGTGCCAAACGCCAGCGCATCGAGACAAGAACCGATTTTACACGATGGCGAATGCGCGACGACGAAAGCCGCCAGACCTGGCATTACCTTGAGGACGATGATGCTGCCAAAGAATGGCCGCAAAGTGTCGCCGACAAATACTATCTGGGACTACCTTTGGTGAGTCCCTTTTGAACGGAGAGCCTCCCCTTTCTACTTGCTAACCTCCCTAGGGACTTCCTGATCTCCCAGCTGCGAAAAGCCCCCTCGATGCGGTCAAAAATGGCCTTACCTTCTTCGAAAAACTCCAACTCCCCTCCGGCCACTGGGGCTGCGAATATGGCGGGCCAATGTTCCTCCTGCCAGGTGTCGTTATCGCCTGGTATGTCACGAAAACGCCCATCCCGTGGTATTACGCTACCGAGATCAAGAACTACCTCTTCGCACGCGCACATCCTGAGGATGGCGGTTGGGGCCTACACATTGAAGGGGAGAGCTCGGTCTTTGGCACGGCGCTGAATTACACAGTCCTGAGACTAGTTGGCGTCGATGCCGACCACCCCAAGATGGTGAAGGCCCGCGCCACACTGCATAAACTCGGCGGAGCAACTCACGCCCCCCACTGGGCCAAGTTCTGGTTGGCAGTGCTGGGTGTTGCAGAGTGGGATATCGTCAACCCAGTGCCTCCGGAGCTCTGGCTTCTACCTGACTGGGTTCCCATTGCCCCGTGGAAGTGGTGGATCCATATGCGGCAGGTTTTCCTCGCTATGGGTTACATATGGTCTAAAAAATGGCAATGCGAAGAAACCGAGACCATCAGGTCGTTGCGGAAAGAGCTCTACGTGGATGACTATGCTCGGATCGACTGGGCTGGAAATCGCAACACAATCCATCCCGACGAGAACTACCACCCAAAAACCTGGCTCCTTAACACCGTGAACTGGTTCTTGGTCAACGTCTGGAACCCGTATCTGCGAACTAAGTCGTTAACTGACGCTGCGGAAGCTTGGGCATCGGAGCTGATCGATATGGAAGATGCAAATACCGATTTTTCGGACTTGGCCCCTGTCAACGGCGTCATGAATTTTGTTGTCTGTTATATACGGGACGGACCTGACGCATACTCGGTACGCCGACATCGTGAGCGAGCTGAGGAGTTTCTATGGGTCAAGGACGAGGGGTTGTTCTGCAATGGAACAAATGGCGTCCAGTGCTGGGATACGGCATTTGCCATTCAAGCTGTCATGGATGCAGGTCTGACTGAGGATCCACGTTGGCGCCCAATGTTGATGAATGCTCTGGAGTACCTCGAAAGTCAGCAAATCCGGGAAAACGTCAAGGACCAGGACAAGTGCTATCGCCACACACGGAAGGGTGGGTGGGCGTTTAGCAACAAGGATCAAGGCTACGCGGTGAGCGACTGTGTATCGGAGGCTCTCAAGTCCGTCATAATTCTGCAACGGACACCTGGCTTCCCATCCCTGGTTGACGACCAGCGAATCTACGATGCAATCGACACGCTGCTGACATACCAGAACGACAACGGCAGCTGCTCATCGTACGAGTTACAGCGTGCGGGCCCGTGGATGGAAATGCTGAATGCCGCTGAGGTATTCGGTAACATCATGGTTGAGTACGAGTATCCTGAGTGTACGACAGCTGTCGTCACGGCCCTGTCTCTTTTTCACAAGCACTGGCCGGAATACAGGGCTCAGGAGATTGAGCACTTTGTCAACCGCGCAGTCAGTTGGATCAAGACGGCCCAGAAACCTCATGGCGGTTGGTATGGCAGCTGGGGCATCTGCTTTACGTACGCAACCATGTTTGCGCTGGAAAGTTTGTCGAGCATTGGTGAGACGTATGGAACCAGCGAGCATGCCAAGCGGGGCTGCGAATTTTTGGTATCCAAGCAGAGGGAAGATGGAGGGTGGTCAGAGTCGTACAAGGTACTTGAGGTCTCTCTCTGCGGCTGGTTGGATGTGAATGCTAACTGCTGCTAGGCTTGCGAGACGGGCGAATACATTGAGCATCCGTCGGGATCCCAAGTGGTCATGACTGCATGGGCAGTCATTGGGCTTCTGAAGGCGAAACACCCCGATATTGTGCCGATCAAGAGGGGCGTCAAACTCATAATGGAGCGACAGCAGCCGAATGGCGAATGGCTGCAGGAGGCGATTGAGGGCGTCTTCAACAAGAGCTGCATGATCTCATACCCCAACTACAAGTTCACCTTTCCCATCAAGGCTCTAGGCATGTTTGCGACGCTTTACCCAGATGAAAAGGTCATCTGAGCTTTATATACACTAAATAGTAATGGTATCCATAATGACGTTTGCGGCCCATTCTCACGAGCAAACCCTCCTCCCTGACTCGGGACCTGCACTGAAATTACCGCGTTTCCCATACAACATACCTTTCGATGCAGTCGTCGGGCTGCGAACACCGGACACTCGTACGCCAATCGACTGAGCCTCAATGGACTAGAATTGCTCCGGAGTTTACCTTCCAGCTGTCGCAGCGGGAAATACAGTGTTCTTGATGCGACTGCCAAGCCTGCGCGCTTTCGGTGCGGTTAGGTAGGTAGGTAGGCGCGAGGCTGTCGATTGCGGCTGGGCGATGCTGCACTGAAATTTCCGGATTTTGCAGCTGAGAACGCACCTGGGAAATGCTCAGCTGTCTGCATGGAAAGGGGGTCGGCGAAAACTGTCGGACTCACTTCTTCTACTACGTGAGAACCTCTTTCCAATCACCCAAACTTACAGTTTGCCTGCGGGGCCGAACCCATCAGAGTCCTACGCTAAGGGTCGTCACTGACGTCGTCCAGCCGGGGTAACGAGAGTTTTAGGAAGGCGGTGAGTCGATGGAAGCGGGGGGAAGGCGCATGCCCCACCAGAGCTTCGCTGGCAGAAAGTGTGATTCCGCCACCTTCTTCTGCTTCTTCTCATTCCTGCTACCTACAAAAAGCTGCCAAATCTTTGGACGCATCATCGCACATCACATCGCACATCGCACATCGCGCTCGAAACAGCAACGCTTAAGCTTATTGCTTGGTGAGCTCGATTCTTCTAGATTATTCCGTTGGACACCGTCAACTCCATTCTGCTTGACACCGCCAAAATGTCGTCCTCGATGGGCCACTTGGGCCTACAGGCCGTCCAAGACAAGGAATGGGAGACCGGGGTCAAGTATCTTACCAAGGCGCTCGAGGACGGAAATTCTCCCGCCTGGCTGCTCGCACGGTCCAATGCTCTCTGTATGCTCAAGCGCCACGACGAAGCCCTTCTCGATGCCGAACATGCGTACCACGCCGCCACCGAGCGTGGCTCTGACAAAACTCGCATGGATATGACCGATGCTCAATACCGTCGCGCCGTCGCCCTTTACAGACTCGGTCGCTACGCCGACTCGGACTGTTGTGCCAGATGGAGCATGCTCCTCGCCGAAGGCCGGCCCGCTAGCGAGAAGGATAGCATCGAGAGCCAGATTGATGCGGATGGCAACTACATTGTTGACCCCAAGGCAGGAATGGACTCGACATTTCCCGGCAGTCGTCTTCCGCAGGGGCTGTCGGCCTCGGGCTACAAGAGTATGGCTTCTAAGAGCGGTAGTCAAAGAGCGTGGGACAGAGCATATGCGTGGAGAACTCAGATCTTGGCTAAACTTGATGCCCTGCCCGCGGACCACCCTGGCCGCAAGGTTAGCGTCACAAAAGTCCCTCCCAGACCAAAGAAACAGGAGCCGACGCCTTCGCTGCTCATAAAGTCACCGGCACCTTCCAAACCCCCGACTACTGTAGCCCCTGGCTCGGTCTCCGATGAGATGATGAAGACACGCACCGACTTCTATCAGACAGACAAACTTGTCACAATTACCCTCTTTCTCAAGGATTTCAAGGAGGAGGACATCAGTGTCGAGTTCTTCCAGGATCATGTGAGTTAGATCGATTAACACTACCAAAGCGCTAGCTAACAGGATTTTCTATCAGGCATATATCAGCCCAATTCCCCGCGAGGCAGCCCCCTACGTGAAGGAAGGAGACCGCCAAGCTACCTCGACCCTCCTGTTTAGCAAAAGTATTGTCCCGGCGACTTCGTATTGGAGAGTCACGCCGCGCAAGATTGAGCTTGTGGTTGAGAAGGAAGTGAAGGGCCTCAAATGGGCGAATTGGGGAGTGGAGAAGATTGGACGGGTTGAACCAGATTCTACCGGCTACAAGGAGGAGCTGGATGAGCCCCTGAAATCCAAAGCTGGTCCAGACGTGTCGACCGAGTCGAATGGAGACAAAACAAGCACAGTCTCTTCCAATGCTCCACGCAAAGGATTAGTTAAGAACTGGGAGAAGTTACAGCTCGACGACGATGATGAGGACGACAAAGATATGAATGGCTTCTTCAAGAAACTTTTCAAGAACTCAACTCCGGAACAGCGGCGGGCAATGATGAAGAGTTTCACCGAGAGCAACGGTACGGCCTTGAGCACGGATTGGAACGATGTCAAGGATCGCACCGTCGAGACAGTTCCCCCCGAGGGTGTTGAGCCCAAAAAGTGGACACAGTGAGGGGTTGCTTCTGGTTAGAGTGAGAATGTTGTTTGCTTCTTGGAACACTGGCATCGGCGTTGATGGACCCAAGCGTTGCTGCAGAGGGTAGGCTGCATACATTAGCGACTCGATGCTAGGCATTGTAGATATCTCTTTAATGGAAGGGCGCAGCCCACGCTAAGCGTAACCAGTCATGTTTGTCTGGTGTGCGTGCCGGTGCTCAAGGTGCATGCCGTTCATACCCCGCACGCCCTTTGGTTGACCTGGCTATCATCGGTATATCTTGACGGACGGGCCGGCGTTTTCATGTTTTTTTTCCCAACACAACTTACACAAGCCTAGCGGTCATGAAAGACATTCCCGAGTTCAAGATTGACAAATGGGGTGAGTTCTCGCAAGCATTTGCTGACTTGATGCTAACACTTTGCAGTCCAGCGCCATGCTAGCCTCGCAAAGATTCCGCTACATGGTGAGTTTCCGCCCTAGATAAAACGCTGCTGTGTATTGGCACTGGAATATTAATTGACCCATCCATCGATCCATGTACCAGGCTCCAACATTGGCACCCTCTCTCTGTCGAAGCTTCAAGCCTTTTCCCCAGACCAACCCATCCTCGACAATGACCTCCCGCTAAGCTACGGGCCTTCTGAGGGGTCTGTAGTTCTCCGAAGACGTGTTGCGGGGATGTATTCTTCTTCGTCTGCAGAAGAAAATGTACTTTCGGAGAAGAACGTGATCATAACTCCCGGCTCTATCATGGCGAACTATCTTGCGTTAACGAACCTGGTGGGAAAAGGAGACCATGTTATCTGTCAGTATCCTTGCTTTTCTCAGCTTTGGGAAATTCCGAGATATTTTGGCGCGGAGGTTACTCTCTGGAGGTTGCGTGTGCAGCCACAGGACGCATGCGGAGAATCACAGGGAAAGGGAGGATGTCAGTGGGAGAATAGTCTGGGTGAGTTGAGAGGGATGGTGAAGAAGGAGACGAGGGCTATTGTGATTAAGTGAGTTTCTCGCTCTTCTCCTTCCTTTCTTTACGCGGCCGTTGCTTGGAAGGGAAACTGGTGCTGGTGCTGGTGCTGGTGCTGGTGCTGGTGCTGGTGCTGGTGCTGGTGCTGGTGCTGGTCGATGATAGACTGGACTGGACAGAGGCACGGGGATACCTGGCAGTTGAGCGTAAGCAAAACTGACGAAATAGCAACCCCAATAACCCCACTGGCGCGGTACTTTCCCAAAATACCCTCCAGACTATTGCCGAGATTGCCGCAGAGCATAACATCACCCTCTACTGCGATGAGGTTTTCCGCCCCCTATTCCACGACCCAACCGTACCTCCCCCGCCCTCGGTCCTCAATCTGGGACTATCCGGAAAAGTCCCGCGCATTGTCGTCACAGGATCGGTCTCCAAGACTATTGGTCTACCTGGCGTTCGTGTAGGGTGGGTTATTTCCAATGATGTGACGTTTCTGAGAGAGAAAATCATGACAGCGAGGGATTGGACAACCATCTCAGTGTCGAGACTTGATGATGCAGTTGCGGCATTTGCCTTGTCGGATGATGTCCTTCCACAGCTGTTGGAAAAGAATGCTGAAAAGTGTAAGAAGAGCATTGCGTTGGTTGCAGAGTGGGTTGAGAAGAATAGAGAGAGAGTAGAGTGGGTTCCTCCTGTGGGTGCTGGGACAGCCTTTGTCAAAGTCAAGAATAAAAATGGAGAACCAGTGCAGGATACGCTGTTTGCAAAGGGACTGATAGAGAAGACGGGAGTGAGTGTGGTTCCTGGGGAGCATTGTTTTGGAGATGGAGAAGATGGGGACCTTAAGGGATATGTGAGGATTTCGTTGGGCTTGGAGGAGCAGCAACTGAGGGATGGTCTGACTGAGCTGGAAAGCTACCTGAATGGACTTGACTGAGGGGATAGCGTCTAGGTGACGTGGATAGCATTTGGTGCGACGTGGAATAGAATCACAAGGGGATGTGTAGACGTCACATGTGATATTCGGCGCGTGAATTCAGTATTAGTTGCAAAGGGTGTGCTGATCTCCCTTGGACCAGTCATACTGACCTAGTTTCTAAGAGTATCTTCCCTTTCCTAGAAATAGATATTTTACGCCCAGGTGAAGTTCCCTGTTACGTACAAGGTAGGCAGGTAATTTGCTTTATGCTTAAGTTTCTATGGCTGACAAGTAATTGCCTCATGCTCGAGTAATATTTCACCATCGAGTTCGAGATGATATTAAAATGGTCAGTCTGGAAAGCACTTGATGTTCTCAAGGTGCTGGACTGAGAAATAGCGAACCGACAATGGCGAATCTACAGATAGCAAGGGTGAGGATGGGTGTGAGGATGAAGTGCATGAGACTTTACTTGTGAATGGTCCAAAGCCGGATCAATTCAACAGGAGGTCTAAAGCTAGAATTATTCGACAGGATCAGCATTTCCTAGCTGATATCGTCACAGAAGTGACGAAAACCAGACGAGCTGTGGTACTCAGCGAAGACGATCGGCCAATGATTCCAGCGGAGGATGACAAACAGTCCAAGTCAAGAGGGCCTTCGCTAAGCATGGCGCAAGCTCCAATTGACGCCTGCTTCTTGTCGACGATACGACCACCGCGCTCACCCCACTCCCCGCCCGGCCCGGCGAGCAGAAGAAATGGAGATCATAAACGTCGACGAGCCCAAGCCACTTTCACGCCAGCGAGGAGGAGGAGGAAATCGAGGGCGGAGAGTGGGTGTTAGGCCGGGTAGTAGATTGAACTATCCGCATCCCCAGCCTGGGCATGAATCTCCTCTCCAGCGCATTTCCGAAAGCAGCCCTGCCGGGGAGTTCTTCAATAACTGTTTAGACTGGGCTGGTGGCCGGGCGGTGCTTGCCCTTGACACAGTGGAAGATCATGAAACAACACAAAGCGCCCAATCAGCCAAGTTTCAGCCTTGTCATATCCACGCCCATTCTGTATATTGGTATGCCGGGATACCCAAGCCTGACTGGAGCGCGGCAGCACCGCGCCGCTCTTTGAGCGGTCAGAATAGGCAAACGTGCGTGGAAGTGTCATCTCTCAACCGTTGCGGCTGTTAAGGAGGCGCCGGTGCCCTTGGCCAGTGGTTGATGTTTGCCACACTGTACCTCAACATCTCAACGGGCGATGAAAAAGCCAGGATTAACTGTTATCGTGTTTGCCCTTACAAAACTCCACTGGAGATCATCCTAACGCCTCTGGGGTGGCTCATGTCCCCAGTGTTGTTGTCTATTACCTTGCCGAGGGTTCCTCAAGATTGATGAGATCCGCTGGAGGGAACCTTTACAATCATGTTGGGATAAGAAAGGGCAACAATGCCTGACCACACACATACACATGGCAGGGGAGATTGGGGCCGGGATTGTGAAAATTAGAAATGGGTTTAAATTAAACCAAAATCAACGCTTAGTTAGTCACCACCCAGACCGGCCATCCTAAGTGGTGAGTTGGTAACTGTGAAAGGGGAGAGATTTAAAACATCAACGCAAGGCCCAACACACGCTCTCTCATTTCCTTTTCTTTTTCATTACCATCCCCTTTCATTCCCTATCATTACCATTTACCGTTAACCTTTTTCTTTTCCATTTCCCATTTCCCGTTACCCATTACCGTTTCCATTTTTCCTTTCCTTTCCTTTCCATTTCCCTTCCCTTACACTTGGTGGATTTACATTGCCACACACCCTTTACATTTCGAGCAATCCTCCACGGTGATAAAGCTAACCGTCTCCATCTCTAGGGTCCTTCCACAGTCTCCCCAGACTTTTAGCGGTTTCCCTTGCTTTTCCAACTCCCGGTTCTGGTCTTGGAGTTTTTGGCAGAGCTCTTTCTTTCCGGCCTTTCTGTCGGTTTCGTGCCCAGAGGGACAGTTGGCCATTGTGGTTGTTTGTTCACACATTCTGTCTTTTCTCTTGTGCTTGTGTGTGTTTTGTCTGGTCGTTTGATGCCTTGCAGTGTAGTGCAGTGCGGTGAGGTGCGGTGCAGTAAGTGGGGCCGAACAGAGTGCCGGTAGTTGCCCGGAAGTAGACCGGAAAGAAGCCAGAGAGGTCCGGAAGGGCACGGAAGCGTGCCGGAAGAGTATCGGAGTATGCCGAAAGAACGCCGATAGAAGGGGGCCGAGTTAGACTGACTGGAAGAAAAGAAGCGGAGATAAAGTCAGCAGACTTGTGGTTCTAATTACGCGTAGCAGTGGGAATCCTTACTCGAACCTGATGCTTTGACAAAAAAAAAAAGAGGGAAGTGAGAGGTACAACTCAAGTGACCCGGCGTACGTAATCTCGTGAGGCAATGCAAATTGAAAAGCGTTGATGTTGGTCAAATCTGGTGTTTCCGTGGGATGGTGTTCCGGTGTTCCGGTGCGAGGGAGGACAAGAACAAACACCAAGTGGGTATGTGTTGTGTTGCTTTGCTTTGCTTGCTTAGCTGCTAGCTGCTAGCTCGTGAATTTGACTGGGTGAGAGTTTGTGTTGCTTGCTTGCTGTGAATTTCAAAATCCCCCCCCAAAAAATTAGCGAAGAAGAACTGGGGTTTATATATATAACTGGCCAGAGCGAGTCAAGGAAACACAAAGTGCGTCTAAATCGGTGCGAGAATGAATGGGTCTTTGAGACACTTTAAGTTGCCTCCTGTGAGATGGACCACATGGAATTTCTCCGACAAGAGATGCGGCATCGCCGAGACTGCACTACCCAGGATTTCAACCATGACACGCCTATCTGGATCGTGGGCGGGAATTTGTGTGTGAGTAGCCGTGGTTTGGTGTTTGATGATCGAGCAGTAACCAGGGACTCAGATATACGAAAGCCAGATGACCAGGCTTGAGTGAGATCGGTAAACGCTTAAAGTGAATCATATCGAGATCTTGAGCTTGTGTGTGATTCCATTCGGAGGTGGATATGCGGAGGCACAGGTATGATGGTGTTCTGAGTCACAGACAAACCGATAAGGGTAGGTTGGGCGAATCCAGGATCTGAGATGTAAATGTAAAACTAAGCAAAGGTACGCAAAGGGGAGTCAACACCAAGAATCGCCAAAGAAACCGACACGGAACAAGAATAGTGCCCCTGAACTCCAACCGCCCATAGCCGTTCCGATGCCGCTCCGAGATGTAGCTATACCGCGCATCATGTAGCACAGCACATGACTAGCATACATATTCATCCCAATATGGGTTCAAGGCTTGGGAGGCCATCGGCTGTCGAAACGATAATCCCTACTTGCCCTTTGTTCGCTCACCCCTGCTTTTCTGGTGAGAGATTCATCCCATGAAGGCGGTCCTTCAGGATCTACCTCAACTTTGCTCCCCCTTCCTTCTTGACTCCCTGAATTTGACCCGCGTGACCTTCCCTGGCCCTTTTTCTGTCTTCATCCCCACGTTTCAATTTCATCTGAGAAACCCCCCCAGAACTTTCTGGCTGTTGATATTCTTACTACTAGGTCCAATATAAATGCCAACCCCCCGCCAACGCCAACGCCAACGCCAACGCCAACACCACCGCCAACGGCAACGGCATCACCAATGGCAGTGACAAATCGAACACGCCTAGGTTAGGTTAGGTTAGGTTAGGTACCTGGCTTGCCGGTTACAACTTCGACTCTGCCGCAGCTCCAGTTCCAGCCCAGCGCCCCAACTCCGGATGCCAACCCCCGCATCTCCGTGCCCGCGGTTCCCGCGTTCCCACCTCCGGCAACTTGAACGTCCGCAGCTGGCCTCCCGCATTCCCCGCAAAAAGATGGCGCTTGGGTGTCTCCCGGCGTTGGGGCATGCGGTTCGGGGGGGAAGCAATCCGTGTGTTTTCAAAAACAATTTCCCCGCATCCATTTCAGTTTCCTCGTCTCGTCTCGGGGGAGATCTGGTCTGGTCTAGGTCTGGGTCTGGGGACTATGGAGTATTCCCGTACACTTCTGTTCTGTAACTAATATATATATATAATTTACCTGGAAATGTCTCCCCCCCCAACAATAACAACGTAGACGGTGGTTCCGTCTGCTGCCCGGTGAGACCGCCCACGCCAGTGGGTAGTGGCCAGTGACAGTGGTTGTGGCGAGAGACAGCAGACTGTAAGGGTCGGGTTGCTAATATTGGGATCAAAGTCAGGTGGTGGTGGTGGTGGTGGTGATGGTTCGAAAAGTTAACTTGACTGTCGAGAACACACCAATGACGTCGAAGAGTAGCGTGGATACCTATTTACTTGGACAAGATATGCTAATTGTAGAAATCTCCGAGATTTGGTTATCTCTCCCGAAGCTGACAGCAGAAAAAGACATGTCAGGTTAATCTATATATACGTCCAGTGACGAACTGGTAGTTTACTCTATATCTAGACAGCTTTTGTCTAGCTACATCTGGTTGTAGAGCCCATCTTGACATGGAGTAGGAAGAATTGATACGCTGCGGGACGATGCTGAGATGTGCTGGCTTAGGTACCTACCTTACCTACCCTACCTACCTACCCGATCTGATCTGACCTGATCAGTAAATTGCTTCAAAGCCAGCTAAACTCTTGGCTTGGCTTGGCCTGGATCTTTCTTTCTTTTGACACTTGTTTCTCTTCTTCCCTTTTGTTTTCTTATTCGATTCGTATCCTCATCAGTTCCATTGGTCCTCTGGCAGGTCAGATCCGCGAATCCTGTGTCTCTAAAGACTAGACGTCTTCGAATTCGTCGTGTGAGAATGACTGAGATTCGTCGTGTGTGGCTTGGGGGTGGGTCCGCGTTGTGAATTCATGTTGTGACACTGGTTGAGTGCTTGGCTGAATCAGGAGTCTTCCAGGTAAATATCATGGCGTTGGGACGAGCTTTTGATCTCTACGGGTTTTAGCCATGGCGCTTGCTGCTGCTTGGCTTGGTGGGTTGGGTCTTCGGGGTTAACAGTATATATATATATATATCTGTGTGTCGGGATGGATGGATGGATATGAGGTGGCCCAGCCGCTGAACCTTGGTGGCCTGCACCGGTCTGTGAAGCTATCTCCTCGCCAGGTTTTCACCGGGTGTCATGATGTCAACAGAGACGTCAGTACCAGCCCAAGCAACGGCGAAACAGCATCTCAAAATAATATCTCAAAATAGGATCTCGACCCTAAGACCTTTCGCCACATAACTTTGGGTGTCATAAGAGCGCTATAAGACGGAGATGGGGCACAACAACCGGAGAAACAGCTATTATGCTCCGTTAGGTCTATTCTAACACGGAAACTGAGAGCTGCAAACTGCAAGAGAACCCAATCACCAGGACACTTGAACTGAAAACTGCCATTAGGACAATAGCCACATCTCCGAGTTCATCGAGTTCCACACCTTTCCACCGTTCACTAGAAAATGATGGCGGTGAGATGGCCATGGTTATCGTTGGATGCGTGCTTGGTGTTGTCCAAACTCAAACATCGAGACTTTCTCTCATTTTCCCCTTCATGCTTTAATATTTCCATCGAGGCCTAGAAATGCCCTCCTGTGTTCGTCTTTGGGCGGTGTTGAGGTCAACTGCGGCGTCATATGGACGTCAAGCCCTAAGGACTACGAAGACATGCCACCACGGTGACACCCTGATATGTTGTCCAAAAAGTACCTCACAGCTCGAGACGCAGCGCAAGGGCCAACCTGCCAGGGATTCCCGTCTTATGAATGACGGAGTGTAAGGACTTAAAATTTCAGCCATGGGCTACATATTTGCCTCAACGCCTCGAAACAGCTCGCCTGCTGTTTGCTTAGTACAAATCCGTGACGCCCTCTACCCTATCCATGCCATGACACGCCTCCGAATGACTCCGTTACCTGTTGCGATTCACCGAAAAACGCCTGACCATAACCTCGCGAATCGTGTACTTCTTCAAAACGGCCGTGAGTCCGCCCTTCCGCATCGCCTCGTCAAAAACCGAGGGTGGCGGTATGTCAACGTACACCAGAACCAACCCTTTGAGCACATGTGCCATTACACGGTTAATGCCCATCAACCATGACCATGTCTTCTGTGGCTCCTCATGCTCCACGTTTTTCCATCGCTCATCGGAAAACGAAGGCATGATGATTGCGCCTAGATGGCTATGGTTATATGCAGGCCCTCGTTCGTACAGAAGCAAGTCCACCCCAAACTTCATGCCAGGGCGAGGGACCCAGCCAAGGGAACGGAAATGATGATATACAGCATAGTCTACAAGGAAAGGATCCTGGGGTCGAAGACTGTTTAAGCTTGACCCTACGTCCAGAGGAGGGAAGTAAGAGTATGCCCGGAAAAGAGTCAGCAGATCTTTGGTGGGAATAGGGGCCTGGGTCACGGGATCCACTACCGAGAGAACCCCCAGAGAGAAGACCAAGAAGAAGGCCTCGACCGGCGCCAGTTGGTAATGCTCCTTGTTCTCAACTTCTCCCGGGGTGCCAAACTCCAGTGTTGGGATAGGCGCAGACACTTGCGTCGGTTGTACAGAAGAAGGAAAGGGGCTCGCTACGCCGTTGGGTACCACGGGGAGCGCCGGTTTGGGTGCGTTTATGGTAGAGTGCCTGGGGCTTGGGGGGTCATGATGCTGAAATGTGGTTGACTCAACCGTAGAAGAGAAACGAACGCTCTTTCGTCGCTTGAGAGGTTCTGGCGCCGTGCCTGAGGGAGCTGGCTCCGAGGCACCGCTCGTTGACCCTACCGATGGTGTAGGTGACGAAACTCCATTGGCGATTCCGTCCATGGTCTTCGTGTGACCGTTGGCGCTAGCCTTGTCCAACGGGGCACTCGCCTCGCGCACACGCTCGTTGGAATCGTTAGTCAGCTTGGCCGGTGTGGCATGACCATTGACGGGCTTGTCACCACCGTGACCATTTGGTTGGGGTGCCGGCGCGGCGTCATTGCGTCCCACTGCTAAGATGGTGTCATCCAGTGAGTTTGGAAGGGCCAGCAGCTCAGCGGGCCCAACAGGAGCCGGCAGCTGCGAGAACTTGAGCACGTTATTAATAACTGGCTCCGCTGGTCCCGCCTGTGAGTTTGGAGACCCCAAAGACTGTGATTGCTGCGGGGCCGAGATCCCAACCACTGACTCGACCAATGAGGTCGAGTGTTCTGTTACTTCCACTGGACCCGCCAGAGGCTTCGGCTCCGTTGGCAAAGGTTTTGCAACCACATCTTCGGGCGTTTCGGCGTTTGCTCTTGCCTCTGCCAATCTCTGTTGCTCGAGTGCCTCCAATTCTGTCTTTGCTCGTTCCCATTTGGCAAGTCGCCTCGCATCACGCCTTGACTCGGTGCGCTGTTCGCTGACATTGCTGGCCTGCCCTCGGCGACTCAGTTCCCGCTTCAGCCAATTTGGCTCGCTGCGACTGAGACTTCCCTTCCCGAAGAATCCATGATCCCAGAGAGTCCGAATCGATAGAGGGTTGGTGATGTGTACCGAACGTGTTGCTGGGTCCCAGACCCCGCCGTGGATAACGGACGGCTCTGCTGGGGGCGGAAAGAACACCTCCTTCAGCCATGTATATGCCAGTTGGATCAGAGACACTCCGTTGGTGGGATGAAAGGTTGGGCAAGGAATAGTTCGTATCGGTATTGGGAGGTAGCCGTTATAATAGGGGTTTGATGGCGAGGTCAGTGTCGTTGACGGCGGCGGCGCCCATGCTGCCCCAGCGGTCGCCTCCCCAAGCCTGGCCGTTGCCGGAGTTGTTTGGCTAGGTTGGAACATGTCTATTCCCTATCATGTCGCGCTGTGAAGGGTCAGCTTCGTTCAGATACGAACATCCAAACCATGCAGAAGCTGGAAATCATCTTGCTCAGATACCGTTGTAGTCTATGATGGGCATTCACCGAGCATGCACTGAAGCATATTTGCTCTAAGCGCCATGAGTGGAATTGTTGTCATCACCGCAAGGGCCAGCGAACAGCAGGACTTCCATGCTGTTTCTGGAGAGGTTATATCGAGAGGGGGAAGGGGTTGGTTGCTCACTCAATTGCGGGATATTCCACCCGTTTGCTCCAGGAAGCGCGGAAGGATGTGGCCATCCAGCATAGCATTCAGCGATTCCTAGAGCCTAAATACGCATTTGGTGCGCTCGTGTGTGCGTGAGGCAGATAAAATTTTTGAAGTTGTCGAAGAGTCATGGCATGGGCATGGAAACAAAATGTCAGAGCTTTGTAGCAAAAACCGGAGTGGGGCAGTGGGGCAGAAAAAAGCTCGCACCAACTCAGGGTCAGATGCTTGTCTCGCAGGGGCCTGAGAAAATGTGCTGACCCCGGCACCAGCCGACGATCCTTGGCTGTTTCCCGAGATCACGCAGAATTCCGAACTATCCGCTGCCAGTCAGCCTTCAGCCCATTTGCACAAAATGAAAATGTCAGACGCGGGCCCGTGGTAGCTAATCTTCCCCTATGGAATTGGGTTTTCCGTCGCGTCAGACTGTTAGTTGCGGTCTGGTTTTTCGTCTCGTTTCTCAGCTTCGTCCTTTATTCACGGCGCCTCAATGACCCCCGACGATGTCGCAATGTCGGTAGCGCTGCAATGCGTGGCTCTGGTGTGCCTCATCTGGAGCTGTTTCGTTTACGTGGTGCAGTGCGTTGGCATCTACAAAATGTAGGATTCGACCTGGCCCGGGACCTCGTTCCAACGCAATCGCTGACCGCACTCCGATCCCAGCTTCCGTCACCACTCCTCGCCTCCCCCAGACCCCGTTGCGCCGTCGCTCAAGGGAGATGAGGTCCCCCATATCACCGTGATTCGACCCGTAAAGGGGGTGGAGATCGGACTCTATGAATGCCTCGCGTCGACTTTCCGCCTTGCGTACCCCCGGTCCAAGCTCACCATCTACCTCTGCGTTGCCTCAGCCGATGACCCGGCATATCCGATCCTCCAACAAGTTGTCGCCAACTTCCCAGGCTTTGACGCCAAGGTTCTCGTAGAAGAAGATGATCCCCTCCTTCATGGTGCCGACGGGCATGTCAACAACCTCGGTCCGAACCCAAAGATCCGAAATATCAGTCGCGCATACCGTGAAGCTAAGGGTGATGTAATTTGGATCGTTGACTGCAATATATGGACCGCCAAGAACGCCGCTGGGCGGATGATAGACAAGCTATATGGCTTCAGGCCAGGAGGCGAACGGACCACACCCTACAAGTTCGTTCACCAACTCCCGCTTGTGGTCGACATCGACACGTCAAAAGGCGAGGAGGCGGAGACACTCTTGCCGGTCGGCAGGGAATCTTGTCCGGACGTGGAGGCAGCGCCCGGACTTGGCGGGCGTCTGGAGGAGATGTTCATGGCCACAACTCACGCAAAGTTCTACAGCGCCATCAACACGGTCGGCATCGCCCCCTGCATCGTAGGAAAGAGCAACATGTTCCGCAAGTCGCACCTCGAACGGTTCACAGATCCTTCACAAAACCCGATCCTCTCGGCAACTGACGCTTCCCGCGGCCGCGGCATTGACTTCTTCTCGTCGTACATTTGCGAAGATCACCTGATCGGCGACCTCATCTTCCGATCTGCGCTTCCCGGGTACAAAAACCATGGCCTAGTGTTCGGCGAGCTTGCCATCCAACCTATGTCGGGGATGTCAGTTTCTGCCTATATTGCCCGCCGTGTCCGTTGGCTGCGCGTTCGGAAGTGGACTGTTCTTGCGGCGACGCTAGTTGAACCAGGTGTTGAGTCGTTTGTGTGCTGTCTCTATTTCTCGTTTGCGTTGACCACGCTGAATTGGGTTCACGACATGTTTGGCATTCCTCAGACGTGGCGGGCCATGGCTGCGATATGGCTTTTCATGGTGACGTGGTGGATGATAATCGACCGTGCTTTCAGCGGCAAGCTCCACATGTGCCAGAGCGTTGAAGTTAACGAGGATACACCTTCGTTTGCTCGCGGTACGGCGCGGCCGGGCGGTGTTAAACGACGGCAATTCTCGGAGTGGTTTTTAGCCTGGCTTGGGAGGGAGACGCTGGCTCTGCCGATCTGGATCCGGGCAGTCCTGCTGGGCACCACTGTAAGCTGGAGGGGAAAGAAGTTCAGGGTTCGTATGGATATGAGTGTGATAGAGATTGGAGATGGGCAACCCCTTTTGCATCAAGCATCGACATCAGCATCAGCATCGGCGGTCAAAGGATCAGCCACGCCGCGATCGCGAAGCAAGGATCGCGTAGACTAATGACCTTACATAGACGGATGGATGACGGACTATGACGAGATAGACCTAATGGGTAATACGGTGCGAGACATTGCATTCTGCTGCTGGGTCGAGATTCCCAGGGGAGGGGGTGAGACATTCAGGGGCTAATTAACAGACACGGGTCTTTACATAACAGAGCGCCGATACCTATCGATATCGACGGATTGAAAAGAATTAAACAGAGTATGTCTTAACCTGTTTTGCAGCAAACTTCCCTCGAGAAGCATGGGTATGGTTTGAGTCCTTTGATCCTTGTCGAAATCGAAAATTACGTAGGCCGTGTTCTCTTCGTATTTGAAGCCACTCAAGGCCTCTCTCATCATGGATCAAAGTATATTGCCGAAGCTGGAAAGCCTTCCGCCAACAAGCTCTCTGGGGTTGGCTTCGACCGTGTCTACAATAGGTAGGTAGGTACACAGTAAATCGGCATTGCCAAATATCACCACCCCGGCCTGCTTCTGCCTCGGACTTGCATCGCCCAACTGTGCGGATGCGGGGTATGATGCACCCTTAGGTAACCAACCAACCCCTAAAATATTGTGGGATAGCGTGGGAAATGCCCCTAGATAGATAGGGATTCGCCTTAAAGGGCTGCGTGCAGTTCCCGCTTGCCAAGCAAGGTATGAAGTACTAGTTATACTGTGCGAACGGGTTTTCACGGGTATTTTACCACCCGAGGTGATGCACCGCGAGGTCTCTCACCGCTACATCGTGGGGTATTGAAGCAGTGTAGAAAGCTCCCGACTGTAGTTTCCTTGGACCTTGGGTACCTATCTATGCTAGGACCTTACCCGCCGCGGCCTCGGTCTTCTGAGGGGTGCGGTGCGGTCCTTTCGACCTTCCCTTTCGGGCTTCGGGATGCCATTGAAGGAATTGGCCCACTGCACGACCTATCCAACGAACCATTTTCTTTTTCTTTTTTCCCCAGTGTGACTCGTTGCCGGGGGTTAATTACCTAGTACTTGTCTGGGTTAAAATTGGCCTTCCTAGCTCCGCTTCGCTCTGTCTGGTAGCCCGAGACGCTGACCCGCTGGATATGTATGGGCCTGCATATTGAGCTCTATCGTGTTGCGGCGCAGCTTGAGTTTTTGCTTGTTTTGTTTGCCGACAGGGGGCTGCTCCCCTGCAAAAGCTTGTCGTGCTCGTTGGGTTACACAGAAGCTGGGCGACGCAGTTGGCATAAGAGACCGTAGCCTCCCGTGTCTTGTCTGGGGAATCTTGGCTCGGCTTCGCTTGTCGACTTTCTACCGGTGCTTGCGTCTCCCTGTCTTGCCGTAGGTGTGCTGCTTTGCGTGGACAAGCTGTGGAATACGTTGCGGATACGCGTTCTCAATTTGTTGCCTGACGATCGTCTGGTGGATGTCCGGACCGCCTGACAAGTCAGTTTGCTGATATACAACCCTCTAAACTTGAGACTTCGAGGGACTGCAGTCTTTGCGCCAGGTGATGTAGTGAAAAAAAAAACCCATACCGCCCGAATAACCATGGATTTCTCTACATGTCCCGCGGATGACCTGTTTGGGCCAGGAGTTCAGGGGTGCCGCGGCGATTTCGACTTCACCATTCGGTTCGAGAAGATATTCTTCTCCCTCATACCGGCGTCCGTCTTCATTGCTGGGTCTCTGACGCGCATATTGTATCTTCGCACCCGAAGGGCGGTGGTAGTTGGGGGAAACTTCTTTCGGTATCTCAAATTGGTACGTGTGATACCCTTCTCAGGTTTCCTTGGCCGTCTGTTTACATTTGTCGTCTTAGGCGGCAGTCTTTGTATACGCAGTCCTGCAACTGGGGCTACTCGTTCTCAGCGTCACCAATTCTGGGAAATTCGCCGCCTTCTTCAACGCTTCTGCGGCCCTGACGTTTGTATCATCGGTGTGCATGCTCCCACTATCGTCGTTGGAGCACTCCAGGGCACTGAGACCGTCGTTGCTCTTCAATGGATACCTCTTCCTCACACTCCTCTTCGACGTCGCCCAAACCCGGACTCTATGGCTTGCGTCAGCCAATGCTACCGAAATCTCCTTCGCCCGCCTGTTCACCTCAGCCGTCATTGTAAAGGCGTGTATGCTGCTGTTGGAGTCGGTACAAAAGGCAAGATGGATCATTTCGTGGGATGCCAAAGAACACAGCCCCGAGGAAACGGCCGGACTGCTCAGTCTTGGCGCCTTCACCTGGCTCAACCGCCTGTTCTGGAACGGATACACCAAGATCCTCAGCATGGATGACCTTTACCCACTCGACCAGGCCATGGTCTCCGAGACACTCTACGCCGAAGCCGCAGAGGACATCAGCCCGGCAAAGACGCAAGGCAAAACCCACGGCCTCGCCATCGCCTTGGTCAAAGCCCTAGCCGTCCCCCTTCTTCTGCCCGTAGCACCGCGAATTTCTCTCATTGGCTTCTCCTTCTGTCAGCCCTTCCTCATCGAGACGCTCCTCATCCACCTCTCCGAGCCAGCCGAGACAACGGCTGCGAAGAATAACTCGTATGGCCTCATTGGAGCCACTGCCCTGATCTTTACCGGCATTGCCACATCCATGGGCTTCTACTGGTATCTCCAGGTGCGCGCAATGTCCATGCTGCGGGGCGTCCTCGCGGCTGCTGTATACAAGAAGACTACTGAGGCCCGCATCTCCGTCTCGGACGACTCGGCGGCCCTTACGCTGATGAGCGTCGACGTGGAGCGCATTATCCGAGCATGGACCTTCGGGCAGGAGTTTTGGTCCAATACCATCGAGGTCGTGGTTGCTTGCTACCTGCTTTCGCGGCATCTCGGGCTGGCATCGCTTGTGCCCATGGGCGTTGTTATATGCTGCGCCGCAGTGACAGCCATCTCGGCGAGGTACGTCGGCCCGCGCCAAAAGTTGTGGATGGACATGATCCAGAAGCGCGTCGGGCTCACGTCCAACGCCATTGCGCAAATGAAGCAGCTCAAGATCTCGGGTCTGGCCACGCCCGTCGAGGAAGCCATTCAAGCGATGCGGGTTGAAGAGCTCAAGACAGGGAACAAATTCCGGCAGTTGTTGACCGTGGGTGTGATCTGCGCCTATGTGCCCGTCTGCCTCTCTCCTGTATTGACCTTCGGTATTGCGGGCAAAACCCTAGACATCATCACCATCTTCACGTCCTTATCGTATATCTTCCTCCTCTGCAACCCCATGTCCAACCTCCTCATGGCGGTTCCGACTTTTGTCGCGTCCTTTACCTGCCTGGCTCGTATCCAGAAGTTCCTCGAGGCAGACACCCGTGTCGACTTCCGTGAATCTTCTGCTGATGCCGCACAGTCTCAAAGCGTTCCGGAGGAGAAGAGCGGTGGCGGCGAAGACACCGCAGCTGCAATCCCTCGTCCATTGGGTGTCAACATCAACTCGGGCAACTTCGGATGGGAGGCTGATAAGCCCGCTCTCCAAAACATCGACATGAACATCCCGCCGTCCCGACTTACCATCATTGTCGGCCCCATCGCGTCTGGAAAATCCACCCTCTGCAAGGTGTTACTAGGCGAAGCCCCCGTTGCCCAGGGCTCGGTGGTGATGAATCAGGGTCCATCACGCAAGATTGGCTTCTGCGACCAGACGCCGTACCTCTCCAACGCCACCATCCGCGAAAACATCGTCGGCTTCGCCCCCTTTGACCAAGCCCGCTACAACGAGGTCATTGAAGCGACCATGCTTCAGCCCGACCTGGTCGTGCTTCCCCTGGGTGACCAGACCAACGTCGGTAGCAACGGCATAACATTGAGTGGTGGACAGAAGCAACGTGTCTCCATGGCACGCGCTCTCTACCTGGACGCAAGTTTCCTCGTCTTTGACGATATTCTCAGCGGCCTCGATGCCGACACCGAAGAGCAGGTGTTTCGACGGGTGTTTTCCTCTGATGGGCTGCTACGGCGCCGGAACGCTACCGTGGTCCTTTGCACGCACTCAGTCAGACACCTGCCGAGCGCGGATCACATCGTGGCACTGGGACAGGACGGGACGATCGTCGAGCAGGGTACCTTCCAGGAGCTGCTGACCAACGAGCTATATGTCCACAGCCTTGGTATCAAGGAGTCGGACAGCAGTTCCAGTGGGGACGGTGACAGCTCCGACAATGATCGGTCATCCCCGGGGGCTGCGTCTGCCGACGGCAAGGGGTTGGAGCGGGTTCCGACTAAGGGGGCTCTCGATGGTGACATTACCCAAGACCAGGGCAGGATGCTGGGCGAGTGGTCAGTCTACAAGCACTACTTCCAGCGGATCGACCGATTCGCGCTCGTATCGTTCCTGATCCTTGGTGTCGGCTGGGGATTCTTCGGCAACTTTGTGACCGTTTGGCTCAAATTCTGGTCCGAGGATATTACCTCGCTAAACCCCAAGCACGACTCAGCATACTACAATGGGCTGTACGGCATGTTCCAGGTCCTGGCGCTGGCGTCGCTAGGTCTCATGTGCTTCGTGTGTTTCGAGTACATGATTATAGGTTCTGGCGCAAAGTTGCATAGAGAGGCGCTGAGGACGGTGATCCGCGCGCCGCTGCGATTCTTTACGTCGACTGACACTGGGGTGGTTACGAACTTGTTCTCACAGGACATGACGTTGATCGATGGCGAGCTGCCCCTGTCAGTCATCAATGTCTGTCTGATTCTCTTTAACTGCCTCGGCATGGCGGCTGTAATCGCAACGGCATCTCCTTTCCTCTGTGTCACGTATCCGTTCCTGGCAGTTGTTCTGTATCTGCTGCAAAAGTTTTACTTGCGAACATCGCGGCAGATGCGACTTCTTGACTTAGAAGCCAAGAGTCCGCTGTAGTAAGTCACACATCTGAGTGCATGCGTTGTGTGGAGACTCAACTGATGTCGCGTAGTACCCATTTTATCGACACGATCAAGGGGATCGCCACATTTCGGGCCTTCGGCTGGGTGCCGCAGAGCATAGAACAGAATAACCGGTTGATCGATGCGTCGCAGCGGCCTATGTACTTGCTCTCCATGATCCAGCGGTGGCTCGGCTTCGCATTACAGATGGTTATAGCCGTGTTGGCTGTGGCTGTGGTCACATTGGCCACGCAGACTCGGACCAACACTGCCTTCACCGGAGCCAGCCTCGTCACCTTGATGACGTTTGGCGAACAGCTCGTCTATATCATCATCATCTATACCATGTTCGAGACGTCCATTGGTGCTGTAAGTCGACTTAAGACCTTTAGCGAGAAAGTTAAGCCGGAGGATCTTGAGGGCGAGGATCTATTGCCGCCGTTGGAGTGGCCGCTGAAAGGTGGGATTCGGATCGACAACGTGTCTGCTTCTTATGGGTAAGTGCGATTGCTTGTTTGTCTTCCGGTCTTAACCTTATCGGTGCCACGGCGGCTGATGTCATCACGTTAATCTAGTACCGCCGAAGACCCTGCCAGCGAGACAGGCAGTGGGAAGACCCCTGACGACAGCCACCTTGCTGTAAAAAATCTGACCCTGAACATTGCACCGGGCGAGAAAGTTGCTCTTTGTGGGCGCAGCGGAAGGTAAGTTGGCGATCAGTATGATCATAGTGGCGTTACTCATGCTTTATTAGCGGTAAATCATCGGTCCTGCTTCTGCTTCTCCGAATCCTCGACCCTGTTCCCTCATGCGCGGGTTCCATCACTATCGATGACACGCCATTGCATAAGGTGGACCGTGGTGCTCTCAGACAGCGCTTTGTAGCAGTACCCCAAGATGCCGTCTTCTTGCCAGACGGAACATCTTTTATGGCCAACTTGGACCCGTATGGCGTGTCGACCGAGCCTGAGTGCCGCGCCGTGCTGGAAGCAGTTGGCCTGTGGGGACTCGTCCATGAACGCGGCGGTCTGGCTAGCGGCATGACACCAGACACGCTCTCACAGGGACAGAAGCAGCTATTTAGCTTGGCACGCGCTGTTCTGAGGCGACGGGTGCGGGCCCGGCATCGGGGAGAGGTGTATGGAAAGGGGGCAGTTGCCGAGGATGGGGGCATCTTGCTTCTGGACGAGGTCAGTTCCAGCGTCGACAAGGACACAGAGAGAGAGATGCAGAAAGTGATTTCCCACGAGTTTACTGGCTACACCATTGTCATGGTCAGCCACCGATTGGACGTGGTCATGGGCTTCGACCGGGTCGTAGTCATGGACAAGGGCGAGCTGGTCGAAACGGGGCGGCCTGCAGATCTGGTCGAGACCGAGGGGTCGAGGTTCAGGGAGCTCTGGCTGGTTGGGAATAACAACGGGAGCGGGAATGGCCACGGGGGTCAGGCAGCAAGACAGCCGTGAGATTGGGGGTAATGTTGTTGCGGGAAGTGCCGTATTTCTTGTGAAGGAGCGATACAAAAAGAAATAAGTTGACCAGCGCAGAAGCTAATCGCAGTTTAATTCGTCCAATTTGGCTCAGGGGAAGACAGTCCGATAGTGTGACAAGGGGGGGCTGTGGATCTGCGTGGCTTGCCTTAGGTGTCACGATGTTTTGGCTATCGCGGAATGATGAGCTACAGATGGCGGCGATGAGATTTGTGGTGACAGTGGGTGACATGAGGCCGGTGAGTGGCGCGGGAGGTTTGCAGGATCTGTGTGGAAAACCTCCTGCTGCCCCCACGCCCGCGCTGGGGGGCCTGGCTCGAGGTCCTGCCCAAAGCTGCTAACTCGTCAGTTTGTCGTTGAGTCGTTGAGCTCCCCTAGCCCACGCTGCGCGCACAACCCCGCCGCGGCTCTTAGACCCAAGAAGGCTCCGCAGGCCGCAATGTTACTACGTTGGTGACCGTAAACCAAGACAAAACCGAAGAAGCAAACTGGAGAAAAAGGATATCACGTGCGCATCTGGAAAAACGGCTTTGCACGAATCTTTCTGTCATCTCGCGCATTTGTCCGCCCGATAAACCGCAGGATGGAGGGGTTGGAAAGGGATGGAGGGTCGCGCCTGCATCGACGTGGATGGGGCCTCGCTTGGTTCAGCAGATGCAGCGGGGTGTGGAGATGAGGGCGGACGTGGATGGGCGTGGGGGTCTCGACCTGATCGAGTCTGGGCGAGTCCGGGGAAGGTCAGCCCCGCGTTCATGCCTGCCCGTGCTGTCCTGCGTTTACTCCGTGCCTGTCGAGCTCGAGCTATTTTTTTCCTCGGGACCTCAATCTGAGGCGAAGGGGTTCCACTCGGCCGCTCATGTCGAATCCCAACCAAATACCTAATTCCATCGCATTCCCTCGTTCCGCAATCCGAATCGCGCCAAACACCGACCGAAGCCCTCCTCGTGTCGTCGTCTTCCATACCTGACTGAGACTCGTCCGCGCCCAGATGTCTCTCCCGCTGCTCCTATGAGCTAGGCGCGCTCAGCGACGTCTGCCTCCGCCTCGAGCTCTCCACTCCACCGCGGTCCGCCCCTCCTCGCCGAAACTGGATGCAAGCCCAGACCCATGACAACCCAACAGCCTGAGAATGGCGTCCCCGTCTCTGTGTCCGCCTCGGCCAGCGGATACAAGCGCGCCAGCCGGAAGGGCGCTCCACGCCGTTTTAGTTGCGACTTTCCGGGTTGCGACAAACTTTACTCGAGGGCCGAGCATCTCCAGCGCCACCAGCTAAATCGTGCGTCTTCCTTCGTCCGCCCTGCATTGCTGTCTCGGCCTTCCTGCCTTACGCGCAGAGCTGGCTCTGCTATTTGAAGCTGACACGGCCGCATCTAGATGCACCCAAGGAGATTTTCCGGTGCGACATCGCCGGCTGCGAGCAAAAGTTCGTTCGAGCGGACCTCCTAGCTCGCCACCGGAAGCGCCATTCGTCTTCGTATATCCCGAGGAATCGCCTGCCAAGCTTCAGTGCCCCGAAAGGTCCGTCGCCTCCGGCATCTGCGAGCGCCCCGAGCGTCGTCTCACCGTCAGCCGGTGTCGAGCCCCGGCCGACCTTCACCAGCGTCCCACACGACGCCGCCATCCTTCTTACCCCAGACTCTACCACCCACCCACCTCCGTTGCTGCCCGCGCCGAGGATGTCTCATCCTCCTCACCATGGACACCCGTCTCACCAGCCGCCAACGCCCAGTTGGACCGCCCAGGTGCCAGACATGGGGGCTTGCAATATCATCCGGCCCAAGCCGGGTTATTATCCCCGCGAAGCTTCTCGTATGTCCGAGCAGCAATCAGTGGTGTCGTACCACAACGTTGAGTTCTCGCACGATGACGAAATATCCCGTGTGAACTTCTCGACTTGGCTGTTCAACCCACAGGCTGGCTATGAGACGTTTCCTGACTACCAGCTCCCTTTCCTCGACGGCGGGCTGGAGTCAACGTTCAACAACAATATCCACTACGACTACGAGTCACTCACAAGCAGTCGGTCACAGCTGGAGACGCCACCGAGATTCATGGAGAGCGATGACCTCATCACCGAGCAGCGTCGCCAAGACGTTATCCAGTGGTTCCAGATGTTCCGCCGGAAGCAGCCAAAGTCGGAATCGCTCATCGTCAATCTAGTCCACGACAGCGGTGGTGACTTGCCTGCTCTGAATGTCGAGATGATGCGGGATTGCTTACAGGAATACTGGGAGCATGTGTCACCCCGTCTTCCCATTGTCCACCAGCCAACTTTCTCGTGCAACGGATGCAATCTGCTCCTTCTGATGGTTATGATTGCGCTCGGCGCCGCTTCACTACGGAGCAGAGACTCTAGTGGCAGTCTCTCCGAGTACGGTGGCTTTGCTGACGTTATCATTCTTGGCGTAAGGTCCGAGGTCCTGACCGCTGACGAGGCAATGCCACCGGTTGGGTTGTGGGTTGCCCAAGCGCTGCTGCTGCTCGAGTTCTACGAAAAAATGTACTCGTCACGTCGCCTCCATGAACGCGCGCACATCTACCACTCCGTTGCTCTCACTCTGCTTCGTCGTGGAAGCCCCTTGATTGGCCGGTCCGGGAGCGAGTCACCCCCGGAAGTGGCGTCAGGGGATCATCCGCACAACGTGGGTCTCGACTCCCGCACCTGGTGGAGTCGATGGGCCGAGACGGAAGCAATGCATCGTGTCGTCTTCGCTGCTTTTATGCTGGACATCATACATGCTGCCATGTTTGGACACAGTGCGGATATGGCCCCCCACGAGATACGACTACCCCTTCCCTGCGACGACAACCTCTGGACGGCATCCAACCCCGACACGGTGCGGCAGCTCGACCAGAACTTCAGGATGTATGGGGTCAAGAATATCACCTTCCTTGATGGTCTCAAGCGTGCCCTCCACGGCAAAGAGGTCAAGACGCACTCGTTCGGCAGGATGATCATCATGTCTGGGTTGCTGAGTGTTGGCTGGCATCTTAGTCATCGAGAGACTCACCTCAAGTGGCTCGATCTTTCTGCGCAGTCGACTGAAACCCAGGAGAACTGGAAAAGGATTTTGCTCAAGTCATTTGATGACTGGAAGACGAGTTTCGATCATGCTCAAGGGCTCATTGGAAGCCCAACCCTTGCAGATGCAGTGGCGGCGCAGCGCTCGGATTCTAACGGGCCGATCCAGAGCGCTGCGGTGCTCTATCACCTCGCACATATCAGCCTTCATGTCGACATTGTAGACTGCCAAGTGTACGCTGGGGCCAAGCGCCTCTTGGGCAGGAAGGTTTCGGTTCGCGATTACACCAATGTCGTGAGCAGGATGAAGAATTGGGCTTCGCTGCCGTCCACGAGACATGCAGTTCTTCACGCCTTTAAACTTCTTCATCGCGTCCTCGTTGACCCCCGACGAAGCGCCAGCGACCGCAAGCGACCAGAACCAGGAAGCATCAATCTTCCCCCGATCGAGGTTCAGTCGTACTCTTGCCGGAATGAAACAGATCCTCATCGCCCTTGGATCATGTACTACGCCGCTCTGTGTATCTGGTCGTACGTGCGCGCCATCAGCCGTCACGATTCCCTCCAGGAGCCCCCCGCCCACCCCCACGTGTCCGATCGTCAGATCAAACAGTTGCCTGTGAACTACCGCCGCGTTGCGGCATATCTCACGAGTGTCGCCAACCTCACAGAGTTGACTGAGTCAACGTCACTGAACCTGGGAGAGGAGTTGTCAGACTTGCTAGACGCCCTACACTCCATCTTCTCCGAAGCTCATTCCGAGCTCCTCCAAGAAGCTCACCAACGGCTGTTGGTATGCAAAGATGCTGTTCCCGCTCCAGGATGAACGCCAGGGTGATGCTCGGTCGCGCAGCAGGTCTAGTACGAAACCGGACACCGCTGGGCAGACGGTTGGCAAGTCGGGCCACAGACCGTAAAGCATCCTGCAGGCGTCTTCAGACGCTAGCGCGTTGCTCACACATGTGAGTGTGATCAGTTATGGATCAGGCAGTGTATGGTGAGTAACAAAGCGAACATCGATCAAGCACAGATTTGACAACCTCCAACAGATACTGAAAGTGGTATATGCCCCCAAAAACGACTCGTACATGATGCGATGATATTCTACAAGCTCTGTTTGTACATAATGTATTAAGGATCTCACCCTGGTGGGCGGGTGCACAAAAGTTGGGCAGTGGAGCCCCTTTGCTTTTTACCACAGCTTGAAGTATCCCTTCCACAATTTCTGGAGGTCGCCATCGGCGTCGTACTTCTTTGCCGTCTTTCTTAACCTCGCTAGGTTCTCATTTCCGTAACTGGCATAAACATCCTGATCCTTCCCGGCGTAGTTCACGTAGACGAAACCATGGTCCAAACCCCTCTTCTTCGCCAAGGCATTGACCTCCTGGATGAAGCGACGGGTGCTGGCCTCGACAACAGAGTCAATAGCAGGGCTCGCCCAAGTCGCCGCTGACTGGATGAGCATCAAGGGGCCATCGCGCGGGGCGAGACCCAGCGCGTTACCGTCATTCACCTGCATGGCCCGCAGCACATTGACAGGAATGGGCTGGAAAGTCAAGAAGGGCGTGATATCGGTGCCATTGGCCGCAGCCAGGATGCGTGTGACGTGGGCCTCGTGCAACGGGACGATGTCGACGAGCAACTGAGGCGAAGTGGCACGCACCGCAGTGTTCCACCACGTCTGACGCGCCCCATACGGCTGTTCGATGGACTCTAGCAGCGTCGATAGGTTGGCTAGCTTGGTTGTGGATGAGATGGCAGGGAGCGCCCCGATGGCCTGGAATGCGGCCGGCTGCCACTCAGGTTCCACGATGGCTGGAGGCGCAACGTGGTACTGATCAGTGAAGAAGGCGTAGCCCCCGAGCGCGGGCACATACAGCAGCGTCAGGTACGTATGCGCGCCTTCATCGGCTGGCAGACCGGTCACGGTCAGATTCTGGAACAGAGGCAGCAGCGTCGCGTTTAGCTGCGCCGGCAACAGCAACGACCGCGCCCACACCGGTGTCGGTTGATCAAAGCTCGCCAGGTCGAACCGCGTCACGACGCCCAGGTTAGAGGTTGGCCCACCCCGCAGCGCCCAGTACAAGTCTGCATTACTCGATGGCGACGCGGTCACCACCTTCCCTGATGCGAGGACCACCTCGTACGCCCGCACGTTGTCACACGCCCACCCCTTTTGGCCCGAGAAATATGAGATCCCCCCACCGAGCACCAGTCCTCCTACTCCCGGCTCCGCCACACGCCCACCGACCACAGCAAGCCCTTGGGGATCCAAGACGCGTGTCACGTTGATCCAACGGTTTCCGGCGCCCACAGACACGGTCTTGCGGTCTGTGGAGACGGTGATGGTGTCAAAGAGGCGCAAATCCACGGTGACGCCATCGGCGATGTTGGAACCTCCCGCAAAGGCCGTGTGTCCGCCGCCCTTGACGGTGAAGGGGGCACGTAGCCCTGTCAAGGTTTTGATGGCGACGGAGACATCCTTGGTCGTTCGGGGGGTTACGAAGCAGCCTGGGTGGACTTCGGCTTGGCGAACCGACCAGTATATGCTTGATTCAGCGTAACCGGCTGAGCTGGGGAGGACGACGAGGCCTGGCAGAGCGGATGCTAAGGCAGCGCACTATGTCGAGGGTTAGCTGTTGTTGGCTGAGGGTTTGTGAGATGGTGAGGGTTCGTACGGCCGATTTTGGCCCTCCGTTTCCACCTGGCCCACCACCCCCTCCACCCCGGGCGAGGTTGTGGGCATTCGATCCCACGACGGCGAGGACGGCTGCGCCGAAGAGTATCATATGCATTTTGAACGAGTGGAATTGGCGGGAAGCCGGAGTACCTAACGAACGTCGGGAGTCCGGAGTGAAGTCCGGGGCACGGGGGGCTTGTTTATGAACTCCAATTGACCTCTCCGTCTCAATGGTAGGATTGATGATTCCTGCCAATTTCTTTTTTACTGGTACGCTACGATTCGCTG